>Ga0070741_10004795_pt1 | contig 31132 bp, 26 predicted proteins | sample Coa_R1_4_FD_66440 | JGI IMG/M metagenome (GOLD analysis project Ga0070741, IMG submission 66440) | Surface soil microbial communities from Centralia Pennsylvania, which are recovering from an underground coalmine fire - Coalmine... | ecosystem: Environmental > Terrestrial > Soil > Unclassified ... | reverse complement strand
CGGCCGCGGCGCCGAAGATGAGCACCGGGATATAGAGCGGCAGCACGAGCAGCGCGAGCAAACCGCCGGCGCCTCGCACGCCCAGCGTCAACGCCGCGCCGATCGCGCCGATCATCGACAGCACCGGCGTGCCGAGCAGCAAGGCCGCGGTCATGACCACGAGCGATTCGGCCGGCAGATCGAATTGCAGCCCCAGCAAAGGCGCGACCAACACCAAGGGGACACCGGTCACCAGCCAGTGCGCGACGATCTTGCCCAGCACGAGCACCGACAGCGGCTGCGCGGTGAGGACGAGCTGCTCGAGCGTGCCGTCGGCGTAGTCGGCGGCGAGTAGCCGGCCCAACGCCATCATCGAGGCGAGCAGCGCCGCTACCCAGACCACGCCGGGCGCGATCTCGCGCAAGGTGTTCGGCTCGGCACCTACTCCCAACGGAAACAAGCTCACCACGATAACGAAGAAAAAGAACGTTGTCAGGACGTCGGAGCGCCGACGCATGGCCAACAGCAAATCGCGCTGCACGACGCTGCGCGCGACAGCGAACAGGCCGATCGGGCCGAGCGCCGAGACCGGCTCGTGCTTCATACTCCCAACCGCAAACGTCGCAGCGCCGCGCCGGAAAAATCCATTTCCTGATGGCTGGTCAACACGACGACGCCACCGCGCGCCAGGTGCGCGCCGACCATCGCGCGAATCAACTCCACGGCCGCGACATCCAAGGCGGTCAGCGGCTCATCGAGCACCCACAACTTACGGGACGCGCAGAAGGCTAGGCGCGCCAAGGTCACCCGCCTCCTTTGCCCTTGGGACAACACACGCGCCGGAAGATCTTCGCGTTCAGCCAGCCCGAACTCGTGCAGCGCTTCGATCAGCGCAGGTGCGGGAGCGTCGATGCCCTGCTGGCGCAGCGAGAAGTACAGATTCTCGAGCGCACTCAAATCGTCCTTCACCGCCGGCGCGTGGCCGATGTACACCAGCTCGGCGCGATAGGCTTCGCCCAGCGCCGAAATCGGCGCGCTCCCCCAGCGCACTTCGCCGGACTCCGGCCGCATCAAGGTGCACAAGATTCGCAGCAGGCTCGTCTTGCCGCTGCCGTTGGCACCGCTGACCCAGAACAACTCGCCGCCGCCGACCTCGAAGCTCAGGTCACTGAATAGCGTACGCTGGCCGCGCACGCAGCGCAGCGCTACACCCTGCAGCACAGGAACAGCCGGCGCATCGCCCGGCGGTGGACAAGAGTAGACCTAGGCACTTCGCTAGTGGGCAAACGCGCTCACTGCCGCGCAAAATCGGTAGATTATACGCTGAGCGCCGCGGGCGGCCGATGGAGTCGGCCGCAGAGAAGGATTCAAGCAGTCTGAGCCACTTGCGCACACTTCTCCTTAACGCCCGCCAGGAGCTTGTCCCAGGAATCCTGGAACGCGGCCACGCCTTCGATCTCCAGCTCCCGGGTGATCTGATCGAGGTCGATGCCCAGCTTTTTCAGAGTCGCGAAATCTTCGTGGGCACGATCGACTTCGGCCGTCAAGGTCACGCGGGCCTCGCCGTGGTGTAGGAAAGCGTCCAGCGTCTCCGGCGGCACTGTGTTGACCGTGTTCGGTCCGATCAGTGACTCGACGTACAGCACGTCGCGATAGGCCGGATTCTTCGTGCTCGTGCTTGCCCACAGCGGCCGTTGCGGCCGCGCACCGCGCCGAATCAGCTCTGTGATCGGAGGGCTGCTGGACAAGGCTTGGAAACGGGCATAGGCGAGCTGGGCGTTGGCGATCGCGATACGGCCTTTGATTCGCTGCGCCTCGTTGCGCAGCACGGCTCGCGCGGCGCCTTCCCCCTGTGCGATCGACGCTTCGAGTTGTTTGTCGACTTTGCTGTCGACGCGGCTGACAAAAAACGAGGCCACCGAAGCGACCGACTCCGGGCGCTGCGCCCGCGCCAACCCACGTGCCCACGCCTCGAGCACTGCCTCGTAGCGTGCGATCGCGAACAGCAGTGTGACGTTGACATGGATACCGTCGGCCATCAGCTGTTCGAACGCGCGCACCCCCTCGGCGGTGCCGGGCACCTTGATCATCACGTTGGGTCGATCCACCGCCAAGCGAAGCTGATGTGCCATCGCAATCGTAGCGTCTGCGTCGAAAGCCAGGTCGGGCGGCACCTCTAAGCTGACATAGCCGTCCGCACCATGCGTGCGCTCGTACACGGGCTGCAGCACGTCTGCAGCCGAGCGCACATCGGCCACCATCAGTGCCTCGCACACATCGATCTCGGAGCGATCCGGATCCTCCTCGAGCAAAGCTCGAATCGAAGCATCGTAATCGGCACTGCCCGTGATCGCCTTGTGGAAGATCGAGGGATTCGTCGTCACACCCGTCACACCTCGATCGACCAAGCGCTGGAGCCCGCCTGCAGTCAGCAGCTTGCGGTCGATGTAGTCCAACCAGATCGATTGGCCGAGAGCATTGAGCTGTGCGATGGATGCCAAATTGATCTCCTTCAAGCGACTAAGGTCTCTTGATGACCATAAAGCTTCTCTTGATTGCTCGCGATCTCACCCCTGGCGCCTTGCCTTTGCTTCGAGATAGGACCGGGCGAGCAGATGGACCTGGGGCGACACGGTCAAGGCGATACCAAGCCTGCACGCAACGCGTAGCGCACCAGACCCGGCACATCGCGGATGCTCAAGCGCTGCATCAGTTGAGCCCGGTGCGTCTCCACCGTCTTGATGCTAAGCCCCAAGACGTGGGCGATCTCCTTCGTCGAGCGTCCCTCGGCGATCAGCTGCAGGATCTCCTTCTGGCGAGGCGTGAGCAGATTGAGCGGGTTAGGCTGTGCGGAAGAGTCGGCGAGCAGCCGCTCCACGACCGAGCGCGACACATTGGGACTGACGTAACGCTCCCCGCGCATGACGCTGTCCAGCGCGATGTCGAGCTCCTCGGTCGCGCCGTCTTTGACGATGTAGCCCGCCGCGCCTGCACGCAAGGCCTGGGCGACATGCTCCTCGGTCGTATGCATGGACAGGATGACCACGCGGACGTTGGGCTTGAGCTTGCGGATCTGCGCGGTCGCTTCGATGCCGTTCAGCCCTTTCATCGAAATGTCCATGAGCACGACATCGGGGCGCAAGGAATCGAGCATCTCGATCGCGCTGCGGCCGTCCGCCGCCTCGCCAACGACCTCGACATCGGGCAGTTCCTGCATCAGGGCGCGGATGCCCGCGCGAACGAGGCCGTGATCATCGGCCAATAACACTCTTACTTTGTTGCTCGTCATGCTGCCTACTTCGGAGATACTGCATCGTGCGCAGCCCCCCGCTCAGTTGAGCGCGGCAAGGCCGGCGCGCGACTGCGCAATTATGTCCGCTCAGGGCCCTGTGCGCTACAACTTTTTCGCCCCGAATCCGCTCTCGCCTGGGCGCACGACACCGTCCCCATCGGATAGGCCGTCGCACTCGAACTCCTCCCCCGCGCGCGCAAGGCGGCGTCGGTCACGACACCACTGCGCGTGCGCCGGCGAGCAGGCTGCGCAGCTGCGCGCGCAGCGCTTGCGGATCGAGCGGCTTGCTGAGCAGTGCGCGCACGCCACAGCGATCCAGCTCGGTCGCCTGAAGGTTGTCACCGAAACCGGTGTAGAGCACGATCGGCAGATCGGGCCGGATCGACGCGAGCTGACATGCCAGGTCGAGTCCTGTCATGCCAGGCATGGTGAAATCGGTGATGACGAGGTCGCACGCGTGCGGATCGCGTTCGATCGCCGCGCACGCGCGGGCGGGATCTTCGTACACGATCACGTCGAGTCCCCAATCCTGCAGCAGATCGGCCATGAATTGCGCGACCATGCGCTCGTCGTCGACGACCATGATGCGCCCGCTGAGTTGGCCGCCGCTGCGCTCGGCAGGCTGGCGGTTCCAGCTGGCCCGCAGCTTAGTCGGCTGCTGCGACACTGGTTCGAGCAGGATGCGAAAAACCGTACCGCGCCCAGGCACTGTATCGACCAGAATATGGCCGCCGTGCTCGTGCACGATGCCGTGCACCGTTGACAAGCCCATTCCGCTGCCTTGCCCCACTTCCTTGGTGCTGTAGAAGGGCTCAAACATGCGCTCGAGCACTTCGGGCGTGATGCCGCATCCGTTGTCCTGCACGGACAGCTCGATCACTTGGCCGGAGCGAACCGGCTTGCGGCAGGATGCGCAATCGCGATCGGCCACGTGGGTGGAACGCACCGCAACGCGAATCGTGCCGACCCCGCGCATCGCATCGCGCGCGTTGATGCACAGGTTCATGAGCACTTGATCGAGCTGCACGACGTCGATCATGACAGCGGGCAGATCGTCTTCGCATTCCGTCCTCATTTCCACCGTCGAGGGCAGCGTCGAGCGCAACAGTTTGACCGATTCCTTGATCAGCGGCGGTAGCGCCATCGGTTTGCGCTCGCCGCGCTGACCCCGGCTGAAAGTGAGCATCTGCCGGATGAGATCGCGCGCACGGCTCGAGGCGAGCTGCGCCTGATCAAGGTACTTGCCCAGCTTCGCATCGCCGATGTCGACTTGCCGTTCGGTGGCGAGCACGAGGTAACCCATCACGCTGGTCAAAATGTTGTTGAAGTCGTGCGCGATGCCGCCGGTAAGATGGCCGATCGCCTCCATCTTCTGGGCTTGGCGCAACTGCGCTTCGAGCTGGGCGCGTTCGGCTTCCGCGCGCTTCGGCGCGGTGATGTCGCGCAGGATAACCAGCAGGAGGGGCTGACCGTGGTAATGGATCTTCGCGCCGCGCACCTCGACGTCGAGCAGCTGGCCGTCGCTGCGCCGAACGTGGCACTCCTGCTGGCATGGCCGCTCGTTCATCAGCATCTGCACCAACTCCGCGCAGATGTCGCTGCTGTCCGGCGCGAACACCTCCGCGGGCTCCATGCCGATCAGCGCATCGCGCCCGTACCCCAGCAACGACAAGCACGCCCGATTCGCATCGACGATGCGTCCGCGCGCATCGAGCACCATCATGCCGTCCACGGAAGCGGCGAAGATCGCCCGATACTGCTCCTCGCTCTCGCGCAGCTCGTCGGCGGCGCGGCGCTGATTGATCTCGGCCATGGCACGCGTGGCAAAAATCTTCAAAACCGACTCGATCAGCGCGACGTCGCGCATGGGATTGCGGTCGAGCACCGCCAACAGCCCCAGCGCATGGCCTTGAGCATCGAACAGCGGAAAAGCCGCATAGCTTTCCACCGGGAAGGGCCAGCCGTCGCCCAGAGGGAAGCGCTCGCCCAACTTCTGCGGATACGCCACGAAGCGTTTGCCCACCACCGTCTCGCACGGCGTGCCGGCGATCGCGTAGCTGAAGTTCGGCAGCGCTCGTCCATCGCACCACAAGGCGAGCGAGCGCAGCTGCGAAGGATCGCCGTCGAGGAAGACCGCGATGAAGGCCACGTCGAGCTCGAGCGTGTTGCACAACTGATGCATCAGTTCTTCGTAGACGCGCTCGCCCTCGACTGCGGACACCGCGAGCGCCGCGTTGCGCAGCGCGTCTTCGGCGCGCTTGCGCTCGGTGATCTCGCGCGAAAAGCCGAGCACACGGCGCTCGCCGGCGATGACAGCGGGCTTGAGACAGACCTCGTCCCAGTGCAGGCTGCCATCGCGATTCTTACGGTGCCACTCGAAGCGCACCGGCCCTTCGGTCTTGGCTTTGGTGATGAGGCGCATTGCCTCTTCCTGGGTGTAGGGATGCACGCCGGAACTGACATCACCCACGGTCAAGCGCTTCAGCTCCTCTGCGCTATAGCCATATACCGCGCATGCTTTGGGGTTGACGTCGACCAGCGCACCAGAGTCCCAATCGTGCACGAAGATGGCATCCTCGGCCGCCTCGAAGATCGCCTTGTAGCTCGCCTCCAACACGCGGCGAGCCTCTTCGTTGGCCTGCCGCTCGATCTCCGCAGCCGCCCGTGCCGCGAAGATCTTGAGCATCGATTCCACCAGTGAGCGGTCGCTCAGAGGATAGCGCGACAACACCGCGATCAGCCCGAGCGGATGCCCTCTGGAATCGTTCAGCGGATAGGCCGCGTAGCCCTGGATATGCAGCCGATGGAACATCGGGTCTTCCGGGAAAAGCTCCTGCACGCTTTGCGCGATGAAGCGGAAGCCTTGCCCCACTACCGTGCCGCACGCCGTGCCCGGCAGGCCGTATTGGAAGTTCGGTTCGAAACTGCCGTCCGCATACACCGACAGCATGCGGGCCACGGGCTGCCCGGCCGCATCGCATCGCGCGATGAACGCGCAATCGACGCCCAGTGTGGTGGCGAGATAGCGCGTGAGCTCCTGGAACAAAGCGTCGCCCTCGGCCGTGGACACGGCCAAGGCCGCGCTGCGCAGCGCGGCCTCGGAGCGCTTGCGGCCGGTGATGTCGGTGGCGATGCCACAGACGGCATAGGGCTCCCCGGCCGCATTGAGCAAAGGAAATTTGATGGCGAGATAGGTGCAGGGTTGACCGTTGACGATCAACGCCTCTTCGAGCTCTTGCGCGGCTCGCGCAGCGAAGACGCGGCGATCATCGGCGCGAAGCTGCGCGGCCACCTCGGGCGGAAAGAGGTCCACGTCGCGCGCGCCGCGCAATTCCTCCTCGGTGCGCCCGAACATCTCACAGAAGCGGCGATTGACGAATAGATATTTGCCGTCCTGATCCTTGAGGAACACCACCGCAGTGGTGTTCTCCAGCACTTGCCGCAGGCGTTCTTCGGTCTCGCTCAGTGCCCGCTCGGCTTGGCGCCAACGCGAGATGCTGCGCATGCGCGCAAGGATGCGCGGCGCCCCATCGAGCAGGATGCCTTCGAACTGGACGATGGCTTCCAGTGGCGATCCGTCGGTGGTGATGAGTTGAGAGAGCATCGCTTGCGGAATCCCACCGAGCGCCGCCTGAGCCGCTTGCTGCATCGCCACGCATGAATCGATGCCGCCGGGCTGAGTGGGCGGCAGGAAATCGGCCGCTCGGCGACGGCGAATTTCCTCGGGTGTGCAACCGAGGAAACGACAACCTGCCGGGTTGCAGTCCTCGAACTGCAGATTGGTGTCGAGCAGCGCCACGGCCTTCGACTTCGACCCGAGCAGCTCGAGGTAGGCGGGATCGGCCCGACTGAATTGACGCATGGCGGTGTATCCGGCTGTCACGATACAGCTCAGTCTATGCCTGACCGGCGCTGTGCGCAGCCGCAATTACCCGCCGGAAACAACTGAAACAAACAGGTTACACAGCCTCAGCCATCGCCTCTGGATGGCACGAACATATACCCCGCTCCGCGTACGGTGCGGATAAACTGCGGATTCTCGGCGCTGTCCTCGATCTTCTTGCGCAGCCGTGCAATCCGAATATCGATGCTGCGGTCGAACGGCTCCCACTCCCGGTTTCGCGTCAACGTCAGCAACCGATCACGCGTCAACACTTGATTCGGATGCTCGGCGAAAACCCGGAGCAAGTCGAATTCCATTGTTGTGATAGGGATTTCGCCGCCCTCTGCCGCGAACAGCTGATGGGTGTCGAGGTCGAGGCTGCAGCGCCCGATCTGTAAACGCTTTGGCATCGCGCCCACTTGTGCGCCTTCGGCAGGTCGCGCCTGCAGTCGGCGCAGCACGCTTCGCACTCGGGCACGCAGTTCGCGCGGATCGAACGGCTTGGTGAGGTAATCGTCGGCGCCCACCTCCAGTCCCACCACGCGGTCCACCACATCGCTCGCGCCGGTCACCATGATGATCCCTACGTCGTAGCGCTCGCGCAGGTGGCGCGCGAGGGTCAGTCCGTCTTCTTTCGGCATGTTGATGTCGAGCAGGATCACGTCGGGCAGTGCCGCGGCGAGGGCCGCGCGCATCGCTTCGCCCGATTCCGCCTGTGCCACCTCATAACCGTGCGTCGACAGGTACTCCGTGATCAAGTCCCGGATCGCGGGGTCGTCATCGACAACTAGCACACGCTGGCTGGTAGACATCCTTTGCTGTGGCCGCGCCCGGCGCGGCCGCTCCCGGACATAACTTGACCGATTATAGACCTCGGAGAGCTCTGAACAAGCCGAGCGTGCGCGATCCTGGCTATCCTGGATTCCGCGCACGTAAGCGTTACACATCGAAACACAACTGTATCCGCACGGACATGATGCGAATACACGCGCTCCCTAATCTGTCCACCAAGGAACGCACCGCGTTCCGTCGAAGGAGGACAGACAAATGCACGCTCAATCTAACGAAGACATCGGCCACGAAGAGTTTGGCTCGGAAGACATCGCCCTGGGCGCAGAGGCGTTCGTGCGATTCGACATCGAGATGTCGGCACAGCTGCAAGCGGAACTGAGCGATCGCATGCAGTCGCACCTCAGCAAGCGCCGCGCCTCGGTTCGAGACGACGCCGGGCTGTGGCCGGAAGACGATTACGACGGCAGCGAATCCGATGCGATCAGCATGGCGGAACGCATCCGTCGTTCGCTCGACCTGCCCTTCGAGTAATAGGAGTACCTCGTGTCGAGATCAGCGAGGCTATATGTCTAAGCGCTCTCATGAACTGCCGCTCCTCATTCCAGTCGATCCGCAGGCTGCCTATCGCGACGCACTCGACATGATCCACACCGGGCAAGGCCATCCGCTCGCCACGATCGACCATGCGCTGCGCGCCGATCCGAACTTCGCCTCCGGCTATTGCTTGCGAGCGGCCTTGCTGGTCATGTCCTGCCGCGAAGATGCGCAGGAGGAGCTTGCCCGCACGCTCGCAGCCGCCGCGGAGATCCCGGCGGATCTATTCGACGAGCGCGAGCATCGGCACCTGGCGGCGGCGAATGCTTGGCTGGCGCGGCACTTGCGCCGCGCGCTGCAAATGTACGGCGATATCGCCGCCGATTATCCGCACGATACCTTGGCGCTTCGGGTCGCACACTTCGGCGATCTGCAATGGAGCTGGACGCAGCAGCTGAGCGATCGGGTCGCGCAAGTGCTGGTCCATTGGCACCCCGGTATGCACGGCTATGGTCACGTACTGGGAATGCACGCCTTCGGTCTTGCCGAGTCGGGCGAGCTGGCGCTTGCGGAAGCAACCGGTCAGCGGGCTCTCGCCTTCGACGGCAGAAATGCGGGCGCCATTCATGCGATCGCCCACGTGAAGGAAATGCAAGGCCGCGGTGCCGAAGGCATCGAGTGGCTGCGCGAAACAGCACCGGTCTGGACCCGCAGTCCTGCCTATTCGGTCCACCTATGGTGGCACTTAGCCTTGTTTCACTTGGACTTGGGCGACCTGCAGGACGTGCTGCGTATCTACGACTACCACCTCGTGCCAAGCGCCGCCTCGACCGTCGCGGACTTGGTCGATGCCTCCGCCCTCCTCTGGCGATTGCAATTGAGCGGCGTCGACGTCGCTTGGCGTTGGCAAGGCTTGGCCGATCAGTGGTCGTGGCGCTCGCTATGCGGTCTGCGGCCGTTTATTGACACCCACGCCATGCTCGCATTCGTCGCGGCAGATCGCGAGATCAGCGCCCGTCGCCTGCTCGAGTCGCTGCGCGCGTGCGCAGCACGCTCGCCCGATCTGGAACCCATCATTTGCAAAGCAGCGATCCCGATCTGCGAGGCAGCAATGGCGTTTGGTGCGGGCCGCTACGCCGATGCATGCACGATCCTGCAGAGACTTCGGCATCTGTCATACCGCTGCGGCGGCAGTCTCGCCCAGTGCGACTTGCTTCACCTGACGTCGCTCGAAGCAGCCATGCGGAGCGGCAACTTGGAGCTCGCACACGCCGTACTGAGCGAGCGCATGATCCGGCGACCGTTGAGCCGCCACAACCATGTACTGCGCGGCCGGGTGAGCGCACTCTCCTTGCCGCGCATCGGGCGTTCAGACAATCCTAAGGGGGTCGAGCGGGTACATGCGAGTTACACAGCGAAACAACCTGTATCGCATTCGACATTCGCTCAATACCGGCGCGCATTAGTCTGAGCAATCCTTCAACACTGCGACAGGAGACCCATCATGAACGCAAAGCGTGATCTGCTCGTCATTTCCCTCGCGCTTGCCACCGGCCAAGCCGTTGCCGCCGACTCCTTCGGGCGCGACAGCGTCTACGCGTACCACCGACCCACGACGGTTGCAATGGCCAACAGTGGAACCACGTCGATCATCCAGAACGGCCGCGACAGCGTCTATGCCTTCCATCGCTCGACGGCGCTCGCGCGCATCGGCGGCGGCGGCGCAGCGCTCGTCGCACAGAACGGCCGCGACAGCGTCTACGCGATCACGTTCACCTCGCCGCTCACCACGGCGCTGAGCGCAAAGACGCGTTCGTCTGCGGGCGATCGCGGTTGAGTGCGGGCAGTGCGGGCCGCAGCGCGCCGGTCCGCAGTGCTGGCTGTTCCATCTTCTTCACGAGTGGACCCTTCATTGCAAATGCGGCGACGCCACGCACGGCGCCGCCGGCATTCAAACTCATACGTGCCTTCGCACTCGACGCTGGCAATGCGGCGGAACTCGGCGGGCGCGCAGTAGCCCAACCCACATCGCCCCCGCGCGGCGCTCGACACCAAATTTCGCAGTGATGGCGCGGCGAACCGCACCGAGCCGCGAAAAAGGCTTGCGACATCTCTCGCTGGGACGCCAAGTGAGACGCCGCGCTCGGGCGTGTTACCGTTAGAGGAGGACGTCTATGAGGTCCACTGCAACCACTGCGCGTATGAGCTTCGCTCGGCAGATCAGCTCCGTCGCGCGCACGCGCGGCGCAACGAGTACGCGCCGGCTGCACCGGCGTAATGCAATCCTCGCAAGCGTCGCATTCGTTCTCGGCCTCGGCTCCACACTGCTCGCGCCACCGGCGTTCGCGCAGCAAAAGACCGATGAAACCGATCTGCAACTGCCTCTGAACGATCCCAAAGTAGTCGAACTGGGCAAAGAGAAATACGCCGAGCGGTGCGCCTTCTGCCACGGCGGCGAAGGCCGCGGCGCCAAGGGGCCGTGCCTGACTTGCGGCAAGTTTCCGTACTCGGGCAACACGAACATGGGCATCTATCGAACGATTGCCGGCGGCATCACGAATCGATCTCTCGGCGGGACGATGGGCGCCTTCGGCACGACGATGAGCCAGGACGAGATCATCGCCGTGATGACTTACTTGCGCTCGGAAGAGAAGCGGCGGATCGCCGCGGGGGAGATCCCGAACCCCGACGCAACAGGTAGTAGTCAATGATCCGGAACGCGCCGACGGATGTCGTACCTCAGCGGCGCGACAATTAGAGGAGATCGTGATGGGCAGACCAATTGTGCATTGGGAGTTCATGTCGAAAGACCCGGCGAAGGTCGCCGATTTTTACGAGAAGCTCTTCGGGTGGAAGATTCAGTATCTCCCCGACTTCGACTATCGCATGGTGGAGACCGGCGGCGAAGGCGGCATCAACGGCGGCATCTTCAAGCCCAAACAAGAAGGCCCGTGGCCCGGCACGATGACGTTGTATATCGACGTCGACGATCTGCGTGCCTATCGCGATCGCATCGTTGCTGCCGGTGGCAAGATCCACATCGAGGAGCAGGAGGTACCCGGTATGGGGTCGTTCTGCCTCTTTACCGATCCCGAGGGGCGCATGATGGGCTTGTGGAAGTCGAAGTCTTAAGGACTCCTCAGCCGCTGTAGGCGGGGTGGGCGGGCAAGCTTCACCCCCACACCGCCCCGATCCGCCGTGGCCACCCGCTTCTCGAGAGGCGGGCATTCGTTCACGCGCCGCGCCTGTCGCAGCAGGGTCGTCGCCCGTCCGACGGGCTAGCCGACAGCCTGTTTCATCTGCAATCTTGGCGCGCGCGCCTGAAACGCAGGCGCAATCTGTTACTGTCATCGTCGGCGCGACGGGCTCGTGCGCCCGTCTGCTCCGCGCGCGCAAGGGCATCGTGATGCGCCGGGTTGGCGCGCCAATCTGCTTTTCAAAGAAAGGGGAAACGCTGATGACGATGCGTCTCGACACACGCCGGCGCTGGTGGGCGCTTTACGTGCTCTGCGCTGGTGTTTTGATGATCGTTTTGGACACGACGATCGTGAACGTGGCCTTGCCGTCGATCCGGGAGGACCTCCGTTTCACCGAGACCTCACTGGTGTGGGTGGTCAATGCCTATATGCTCACCTTCGGCGGCTTTCTACTGCTGGGCGGCCGACTCGGTGATCTGTACGGATATCGTCGGTTGTTCTTGATCGGACTGACGCTGTTCACCCTCGCCTCGCTTGCTTGCGGGTTATCCGATGCGCAAAGCATGCTGGTGGCCGCACGCGCGCTGCAGGGGTTGGGCGGAGCTGTGGTCACAGCGGTGGCGCTGTCGCTCATCATGAGCTTGTTCACGGAAGCCGGCGACCGTGCGAAAGCCATGGGCGTCTACGGTTTCGTGTGTGCAAGCGGCGGCAGCATCGGCGTGCTGCTCGGCGGACTGCTGACCAGTGCCTTCAGTTGGCACTGGATCTTCCTCGTCAATTTGCCGATCGGTGTAGCCGTCTACGTCGCTTGCCTGCTGCTGTTGCCCCACGCGCGCGGCCGCGCAGACGCGAGTCGACTCGATCTGGCAGGCGCAGTGACCGTGACCGCGGCCTTGATGCTCGCTGTCTATGCGATCGTCAACGGCAACGAGGCAGGCTGGACATCGCTGCATACGATTGGACTGCTCGGCGCGGCCGCCGCGCTGCTCGCGCTCTTCATCGGCATCGAGACGCGCGTGCAGGCGCCGCTTATGCCGCTCGGCCTGTTCCGCTTGCGCAATCTGGCCACCGCCAACGCCGTGGGGGTGCTGTGGGCGGCGGCGATGTTCGCCTGGTTCTTCATCAGCGCGCTCTACATGCAGTTGGTGCTCGGTTACGACGCCATGCAAGTCGGCCTCGCCTTTCTGCCCGCCAATCTCATCATGGCCGCGTGCTCGCTCGGTCTCTCGGCGAAGATCGTCATGCGTTTCGGTTTGAAGCGACCGCTCGCCGCCGGATTGCTGCTGGCAGCAATCGGGCTCGTGCTGCTCGCCCGTGCACCGGTCGATGGAAGCTTCGTGCTCGACGTGCTACCCAGCATGGTTCTGCTCGGACTCGGGGCGGGTATCGCCTTCAACCCGGTACTGCTCGCGGCGATGAGCGATGTGCAACCGAGTGAATCGGGTCTGGCGTCGGGGGTGGTGAATACCTCGTTCATGATGGGCGGCGCGCTCGGGCTCGCGGTGCTGGCAAGCCTTGCAGCGGCGCGCACCGACGCGCTCAGCGCCGCCGGAGCAGATCTACGCGTTGCATTGCACGCGGGCTATCAACTTACATTCTGGGTCGGTGCCATCTTCGCTGCTGCGGCAGGCGTCCTCGGCGGGTTGCTACTGAGGCCAAGCACGCAGTCGCTTGCCCACGCGGAACAAGCGGCGGCTGCCGACCAGGATGCGCGGCAACCCGGTGATCGATCGATTCGGCCATCATCCGCGGTTGCCGCCGAAACAGATTGAACGCACAACGGCTCTGCTCGCGCCTCGCGTCGCATTCGTGAGAGACTGCGGCTCGAGCTTCGCTGCATCGACTGCACACAATATCAACGTTCACGAGGAGCAGCAGACATGTGCAAGGGCGAACCAGAACGGCCGGGGCACCGTTCGGCTGATCGGCGCAAGTTTCTGAAAGCAACCGCCGCTGTCGGAGCATGGGCCGGGGCACTGGCGCTGCCGAGCGCGCGGCCCGCCGGCGCGCAAGCAACGTCGGTGCCGCCGGAGACCGGCAAGCCGGGGCGCCGCTACGTCATACGTGGCGGCGCGGTGCTGTCTATGGATGCGAAGATCGGCGAGTTCGCGCAAGCGGACGTGCTGATCGAGGGCAAGCGCATCGTCGCAGTCGGGCCCGCGGTCGGCGCTAGCGGCGCCGATGTCATCGATGCGCGTGGCAAGATCGTCATGCCCGGCTTCGTCGATACGCATCACCACCAATTCGAAACGGCGCTGCGCGGCTTCCTGGCCGATGGCCTGCTCGCCAACGACGGCACCGAGCAGGGCGCGGTCAACTATTTCGATTACATCCTCGGCAGGTTCGCCAAAGTGTATCGGCCGCAGGACGTTTACATCAACGAGCTGTTCGGCGCGCTGAGCCAGCTCGACGCGGGTGTCACCACCGTTCTCGACATCTCGCAGATCCATCATTCTCCCGAGCATTCGGACGCCGCGATCCGCGGCATCGTCGAGTCGGGCCGCCGCACGGCGTTCGGCTATTTCGAAGGCCACGGCGACAAGACCCGCTATCCGAGCGACGCCGCACGCATCAGAAAACAGTACTTCTCCTCCGACGATCAGCTCGTCAGCATGATCATGGGCGGCGAGATCTACCTGCCGGGTTACGAGAAGGCGTGGCAGATCGGCCGCGAGCTGAACTTGCCGATCGCCGCGCACATCGTCGGTACGCTTGGAATGGGTCCCACCTTCGACAAGCTCGCTGCTGCGGGCCAGTTCGGAGCGGACAATCTCTTCATTCACATGACCGGCATCTCGGACCTCGGCTGGAAGGCCGCCAAGGATGCGGGTGCCGGCGTCTCGATCGCCTTTCCGATCGAGATGACCATGCGGCATGGCATGCCGCCAATCCTCAAGACGCTCGAGATGGGCATCGAGCCCTCGCTCAGCGTCGACGTCGAATGCACGATGACGGCGGACTTCTTTACGCAGATGCGCGCGGCCATGACCTTGCAGCGCGCACTGGTCAACGAAATGGCGATCGCGGGCAAGAAGGATTTGCCCCGGCTGCTGACTGCGCGCGACGTCATCCGCTTTGCTACGGTTCAGGGGGCGAAGGACTTGAAATTGGATCGCAAGGTCGGCTCGCTGACACCCGGCAAGGAAGCCGACATCATCCTGCTCGATGCGAACGCGATCAACGTCGCCCCGCTCAATCACGTGCCGGGCGCGGTGGTCACGCTCATGGAGCGCTCCAACGTGGACAGCGTCATCGTTGCAGGGAAGTTGCGCAAATGGCAGGGCCGTTTGCTCGACGTCGATCTTGCGCGCTTGCGCAGCGAACTGGAAGCCTCGCGCGATTATCTGTTCCAGGCGGCCAACGTCCAGCAGGATCTGTTTCGGCGTTGAGGAGGTAGAGTGGCGGCCGATGGGTTGAACCGAGAATGGCGTCGGGTCCGGGGCACTGGGGGCGCCGTATCGCGCGCCGAGCGCCGAGCAATTGCGAAAAGCGATGGTGGGTGGCCTCAGCCCTTCGCCCCACTTTGCGCTGAGCTCGGCGGCGTCGGGGCGGTCGCCGCGGTATTCGCGACCGCCGCGTCCCATCCGCCGCCCAACGCCTTGACGGTGTCCGCGACGGCGGCCCGCTGTGCGCGCAAGGCATCGACGCGGTTCAGTTCTGCGGTAAGCAGGTTGCGCTCGGCGTCGAGCACGTCGAGCAGGCTGGCTACACCGTTGTCGTAGCGCAGGCGCGCCAGCTTGAGCGCCTGCTCAAGCGCGCTGACGCGCTGCGCTTCGGCATCGAACTGGGTGCGCGCGGCACTTTGCGCGGCGAGCGCATCTTGCACGTCGCGGAACGCGTTCTGGATGGCGAGGCGGTATTGTGCGAGCGCCTGGCGCTGCCGTGCGCTGGCGGCGCGCACTTGGGACTTGATGCGGCCAGCGTTGAAGATGGGTTGCGTGACGCTGGCAGCGAGCTGCCAGATGCCGGCCGGCCCGGAGAAGAGGTCGCTCAGCGCCGCGCTTTCGCTGCCCAAAACGCCGGTCAGCACGATCGACGGAAAATATGCCGCGCGCGCCACACCGATGCGTGCGTTCGCCCCGACCAAGGTCTGCTCGGCTTCCTGAATATCGGGACGGCGTTCCAATAGGTCGGAGGGCAGTCCGGCCGGCACGACGATCGGCGGCAAGGCGACGACGGCGTTGCGCGGAATCTGCTGCTCGACGATCGCGCGAGGCGAGCGGCCGAGCAGCACGGCCAGCGCGTTCTGCTGCTGCGTGCGTGCGCGCTCCAGCGTAGGAAGCAGCGCTTGCGCGGCGGCCAACTCGGCTTCGGTCTGCCGCAGATCGAACTCGGATACGGTACCGGCTTGCAAGCGCAGGCGCTGCAGGTCGAGCGCGGCGCGCCGGGTGGCGATGGTTCGCTGGGTGATCTCGACCTGCGCGTCCAAGCCGACCAAGGCGTAATAACCTTGCGCCACCAGCGCGGTCAGTGCCAGTCGCACGGCGTCTTGCGCGGCACGCGAGGCGAGCAGCTCCGCGCGTGCGGCTTCGGTAGCGCGGCGATACCGTCCCCACAGATCGACCTCGTAGGCGACATTGAGCGTGACGCGATTCAAGTTGTCTTCGCGCTTGGTGCCGGGCGGCAGCGGCTCCGGACCGACTTCCGAAATGCGCGATCGCCCATGCACGGCTCCGGCGGTGACTTCCGGAAACTGATCGGCGCGCGTCACGCCGAGCAGCGCGCGCGCCTCGTCCACGCGGGCGATCGCCTGCTCGAGATCGGCGTTGTGCGCGAGCGACTCGTCGATCAAACGATCGAGCACGGGGTCGTTGTAGATCGTCCACCAGCGTTGCGCACTCAGCCGAGCGTTCGCATGACTGGCTGCCTGCTGCCATTGCGCCGGAAGTTCGGTCTTCGGTCGGACGTAATCCGGACCCACCGTGCTGCAGCCGACGAGGCTGGCGAGTGCGATCAGAACCAGCGCCTTCGCAGAACGCCCCTTCGCAGAGCGTCGAAAGGCGCAACCTGTCAGCGCGCTAGGCATGACCCTGCCCTCCGTGCGCGAGTCCGGTCTGCTCGGTTACTTCACGCGCGTGCTCGACCTCGGCCTTCAGCTCGTCGATCGTATGCGTCTCGCGGAATCGGCGATCGGCGATGAGCTTGAAGAACAGTGGAACGAAGAAGACGGCGAGGAAGGTCGCCGCCAACATGCCGCCCATGACACCGGTCCCGACCGAATGGCGGGCGCCGGCTCCCGCACCGGTCGAGATCGCCAACGGCAGCACACCGAGAATGAAGGCGAGCGAAGTCATCAGGATCGGGCGAAAGCGCAAGCGCGCGGCTTCCATCGCGGCCGCGGATGTGCTCATGCCTTCCTGTTTTTTCAGCGCGGCGAACTCGACGATCAGGATTGCGTTCTTCGCGGCGAGGCCGAGCAGCGTGACGAGTCCGATCTGGAAGTAGACGTCGTTGGTCATGCCACGCAACCACACCGCCGCGAGCGCACCGAACGTGCCGAACGGCAACGCCAACAGCACCGCCAAAGGCAGGCCCCAACGCTCGTACAACGCCGCGAGGATCAGGAACACCATGACCACGCCCATCGCAAGCGCCAGCGCGCCGGTGCCACCCGCGCGCTTCTCCTGGAACGACGCGCCGCCCCAGTCGTAGCTGAAGTCGGCCGGCAGTACTTCTTGCGCGATGCGCTCGACCTCGGCGATCGCCTGGCCCGAGCTCACGCCCGGCTTGCCTTGCCCGAAGATCTTCACGGCGGGCAAGTTATTGAACCGATCCAAGCTGTCGGGACCGGCGGTGTAGCGCACGCTGGCGAGCGCCGACAGCGGCACCATCTCGCCCTTCTGCGAGCGCACGTAGACCGCGCCGATATCGTCGGGACGCTTGCGGTACTGTGGCTCGCCCGACATCAGCACCTGCCAGGTGCGCCCGTACTTGTTGAAGTCGTTCACATAGAAGCTGCCGAGCGTGGCGGACAGTGTGTCGAAGATCTCGTCGATCGGCACACCGAGCGCCTTTGCCTTCTCGCGATCGACCTGCACCGAAACCTGCGGCGAGTTGGCGCGCCACAGGGTCTGCACCCCCGCGAGCAAGGGATCGCTGTTGGCGCGCGCCAGGAACTGCTGAGTCACCTCGGCGAGTCGGCGCGAGCCGCCCTCGCCGCGATTCTGAATGTAGAACTCGAAGCCGCCGGCCTGGCCCAGGCCGAAGATCGGCGGCGGACCGAACGCGACGATGAGCGCCTCTTTGATGTGCGCGGTCTTCATGAAGAAATCACCGACCAATTGCGGCGTCGTCACGTCGCGCTCGTCCCAATGCTTCTGTGTGACGAATATGGTGGCCGCGCTGTTACGGAAGTTGCCGCCCAGGAAATCGAAGCCCGTGAAGGCTACGGCGTTCTCGTTGGCGGGATTCGATTCGATGATGCGAACGACCTCGTTGACGACCTTGTCGGTACGCTCCAAAGTGGCGCCGTCGGGCAGGAACACCGCCGCGATGTAATAGCCTTGATCTTCGTCGGGCACCAGACTGCCGGGCGTGACCCGCCACAGTATGACGGCGAGCACCACCATGCCGGCGAATACGCCGACCGCGATGGCCGCGCGCCGGATCATCCATGCCACACCTTCGACATAGCGGCCGGTGACGCGCGCGAACCAATCGTTGAACCAGACGAAGAAGCGCGCGCGGCGCTTGTCGCCCGGCTTCAGAATCAGCGCACACAGTGCGGGCGTGAGCGTCAAGGCGACGATGCCCGAGATCACCACCGCGATCGAGATCGTGATCGCGAACTGACGATACAGCTCGCCGGTCAGCCCGCCGAGGAAAGCAATCGGCACGAACACGGCGACCAGCACCAGCACGATCGCGATGATCGGGCTGGTGACTTCCTGCATGGCGAGGACAGCCGCTTCCCGTGGAGACACGTGCGCCTCGTCCATGATGCGCTCGACGTTCTCCAGCACGACGATGGCATCGTCGACCACGATGCCGATCGCGAGCACCATGCCGAACAGAGTCAACGTGTTGATCGAATAGCCGAGCATCAGCAAACCGGCCAAGGTGCCGATCAACGACACCGGCACCGCGAGCGAGGGGATCAGCGTCGCGCGCCAGTTCTGCAGGAACAAATAGACGACCAGGAAGACCAGCAGCATCGCTTCGCCGAGCGTCTTCAGCACCTCGCGCACCGAGACTTCGATGAAGCGCGTGGTGTCGTACACGACGGAGTAGGTGAGCCCCGTGGGGAAGCGCTGCGACAGGCGCTGCACGGTGCGCTTGACGTTGTCCGCCACATCGAGCGCGTTGGCGCCGGGTTGCAGAAAGATGCCGACCAGAGTGGCCGACTTGCCGTTGACGCGACCGATGAAGTCGTAATCTTTGGCACCCAACTCGACCCTGGCGACGTCCTTCAAGCGCAAAGTGGAGCCGTCCGGATCGGCGCGCAGGATGATGTTCTCGAACTCGCGTGGATCGCTCAGCCGCCCTTGCGTGGTGAGCGTGTAGACCAGCTCCTGATGCCCGCCGGTCGGCGTCTGGCCGATCTTGCCCGCGGCGAACTGTGCGTTCTGCTCGTTGAGCGCACGCACCAAGTCGCCGGTGGTGAGCCCCAGCTGCGCGAGCCGATCGGGCTTGATCCAGATGCGCATCGCATAGTCCTTGGCGCCGAAGATCTGCACGTTGGTCGTCCCCGGTACGCGCTTCAACTCATCGAGCACGTTCAAGGTCACGTAGTTGCTCGTGTAGACATCGTCGTAGCGCCCGTCGGGCGACAAAAATGCGAGCACCTGCAGGAACGACGACGAGCCCTTCTCGACCGTAACGCCTTGGCGCCGCACTTCGAGCGGCAGGCGCGCCTCCGCCTCTTTGACCCGATTGTTCACGTTCACCGCGGCCTGGTCGGCGTTCGTGCCAATTTCGAACGTCACCTGGATTTGCACCACCCCGTTGGCTGCCGAGGTCGAGTTCATGTAGATCATGTTCTCGACGCCGTTGATCTGATTCTCGAGGGGAGCGGCGACCGTCTCCTCGAGCACTCGAGCCGAGGCGCCCGGATAAACGGCGCGCACCGTCACCACGGGCGGGGCGATCTCGGGATATTGCGCGATCGGCAGCACGCGCAGCGCCGCCAACCCCGCGAGCACGATGAAGACCGACAGCACCGCCGCGAAGATCGGGCGGTCGATGAAGAAGCGCGAAACCATAACGAACCTATTCGTGCCGAGTCGCAGGATCGGGGGGACCCGTCTCCGCCGTCTTGGTCGGCGCGGTCCTCGTCTCGGGTTGGGAGGTCGCGACGCGTACGGGCGCACCGGGTCCGATCTTCATCACACCGTCGACGATGACCAGCTCGCCGGGTTTGACGCCGGTGTTGATGAGCCACGAATCGGCGGTCCAGTCGCCCACGTCCACCGGACGAGGCTCGGCCTTGCCTTGCGCGTTCACCACGTAGACGAACTTGCCCTTCGGTCCTTCCAACACCGCGCGCTGCGGTAAGGAGATGGCATTACGGCGCGTCGCACCTTCCAACCGCACGCGCACGAACTGGCCAGGCTGGAGCATGCCGTCTGGATTGGGGAGCGTTGCACGCGCATCGCTGGTGCCGGTCGACGTGTTCACCCGCACATCGGTGAAGGCGAGCTTGCCGGTGTGCGCGTAGGCGGTGCCGTCAGCGAGCACCACCCCGACATCGAACTTCCCCTCGTCGGGCAGCGTCAATCGCCCCACCTCCACCTCGCGCTTCAGTTTGAGCTGGTCGGTCCCCGAGATGCCGAAGTTGACGTAGAGCGGATCGATCTGCGTCACCGTAGTGAGCAGCACGTCGGGCCCCGACACGAGCGAGCCTTCCGACTTCAACGCGCGGCTCGCAATACCCGTGATCGGCGCCTCGACACGGGTGTACTCCAAGTTCAACCGCGCCTCGGTGACTCGGGCTTGCGCCGCTTGCACCTCGGCGCTCGCGATCTGCTCGGCCGATACGGCGTCGTCATAATCCTTCTGGCTCACCGCCTTGGCCGCGTAAAGCGGCTTCAAGCGCTGCGCATCGCGCTGCGTCTGCGCCTGCTTGGCTCGCGCCGCGGCGAGATCGGCTTGGGCGCGCGCAAGCGCGGCGCGAAACGGCTCGGGATCGATCGTGAACAGCGACTGTCCTCTGCGAACCAGGCTGCCTTCCTCGTAGTTGCGCTTGAGCAGGATGCCGGTCACGCGCGCACGCACCTCGACTTCGCGCGACCCGGCCGTCTGGCCGACGAACTCGTAGGACACCGGCACGGTCTTGGGTCGTGCTTCCACCACGTTTACTTCAGGCGGCGGCGGTGGCGCGCTCATCGAGGCGGCCTGAGGCTGACAGGCCGACAACGCGGCGAGCACCGCCACAGCGCCCGTTAGGCTTCGGGCATACTCGAGCGCGCTCTTTCGCACGCGCACGAGTGTACGTAAGGAGAATGGATGCATCTTGACGCTAACCTCTCGATCAGTCCCGGATTGCGGGCATTGCGCCTCCAGAGGGGCTGATGTTCGAAGGCTGCCGTTTCATGCCCGTTTCACCCGCTGCGTGGACGGATTTCAATTGAAACGCGATCTGCTGCTTCAACTGCCCGCTTCAATCGGTGGCGATCAGGCGGTTTCGATCGATGGCGATCGGGATCAATCCAATATCAAAGCGCCATCGCACGGTTGCGGCGCTGTCTGCGCCGATTCGAGGCATCCGAAATGGATCGCTGTTTGCCGTGCGGGTGAGTCCGGCGCAGCGCAGGCCCAGGCGGGGCTCGTCTTCTGCTCCGCTGCGGAGAAGGGACCGCGGACTGGGTTTGATATAGCTTTTGTCCGCAAGGCAACGGTAATTCCCACGGAGAGGTTCCAATGCACCCAGTGCTCTTGAGTGTTTTCAGCGCCATGTTGTTCGCGTGGAGTCTTCTCGCCGCGGCAGCGGTGCCGGAGGCGCCCGACCAACTGGTGAGGCGGGTCGCCAATGAGGTACTGACGATCGCGCGCGAGAATCCCGACCTGCAGGGCGATGCGGCGCGCGTCGCTCGGCTCATCGAGCAAAAGATCGTTCCGCACTTCGACTTCGAACGCATCACGCGCTTGGCAGTCGGGCGCCCCTGGCGTCAAGCCACGGCGTCGCAGCGCGAACAATTGATCAGCGAATTCCGGCGCCTGCTGGTGCGTTCCTACAGCGCGGCCTATACGACCTACAAGGAGGTCGCGATCGAGGTCGAGCCGCTCAAGTTACGACCCGAAGAGGACGACGTCACGGTGAGGACCCGGATCAAGCGCACCGATGGCGGCCCCCCGATCGAGGTCGACTACAGCATGTTCAAGACCGACTCGCAGTGGAAGGTCTACGACGTGGCGGTGGAGGGGGTGAGCTTGGTCACCACCTATCGCTCCACCTTTGCGCAAGTCGTCAACAACGGCGGCATCGCCGCGCTCATCGACCGCCTGGTGGCGCTCAATACAGCGAAGGTGCCGCCCAAACCGGCTGGCATCAGCCGGAGACAATGATGCGCAGACATCCTCCAATCATCGCTGACGACGGGACCGAGGGAGAATTTCGGTGTGCGGTGGGACAAGCACGCTATTGACCGATGCCTAGTATGGCCTGACTGTCGTGACCATGGCCACCCGAACGATCAAGACGATGTATTGCCTCGATGTGGCGACGGTGCGCGGCCTGCGTGTTGTCGGACGATTCGATCAGCTGCTTTGTCCCGGAACGCCTTTGCTCGGATGCCTAGGCCGCATAGCTCGCCCAGAACACGCCATCATCGCGCGCCCCTGTGAGAAATTCGAGCTAGCGCACGACCTCGACGGGCGTGTTGAGCACATAGCCCGCGCCACGCTCGGTCACGATCAGCGCGGGGTGCGCAGGGTCCGCTTCGATCTTGCGGCGCAGTCGCAGGATCTGCACGTCGATCGACCGGTCGTAGACCTCGTCGTTGTGCAGACGTGACAGCTCGAGCAGCTGCTCTCGGCTCAAGATGCGCTGCGGTGCGCGCAGAAAGGCGCTGAGCAAGCTGAACTCGCCGTTGCTGAGCCCGAGCACGCGCCCGTCCGGGCTCTTGAGCCGACGCAAGCCCAGGTTCAACTCCCAGTTTGCGAAACGATAGGCGCGCGCCTGGTTCGATTTGCTCACGGCGGATTCGTTCGTCGTCGCGGTTTGCGCGCGACGCAGCAGCGCGCGCACGCGAGCGAGCAGCTCGCGCGGGCTAAAGGGCTTGGTCAGGTAGTCGTCCGCGCCCAGCTCGAGTCCCATGACGCGATCGGCTTCGTCGGTACGACCGGTAAGCATGATGATCGGAATCGAGGAGTCTTCGCGCAGCTTGCGCGCGATCTGCATGCCGTCTTCGCCCTGCAGCCGCAGATCGAGAAGGAGCAGATCGATCGTTTCCCGCCCCAGGACTTCTTGCATCTGCCTGCCGCTGGCGACCGCGGTCACTCGCACGTCGTTGTCGGTCAGGTAATCCGTGACGAGCTGCCGCACCGCAGGGTCATCATCGAGGGCCAGGACATGGGGTACTTGAAAGGTGGGCTGATCCATCATCCAATCGGGAATAAAGCGGGAGCAACTACGTTCTTAACATTCGAGGAAGCCGTTGTCTAGACCATTATTTCAAACGTAACAGCGCGCGATGAAGCCCGAAATCGATCGGTAACCGCGCAAGATTGAAGTGCTGATCTATTCAGTGGTAAAGAGCCGGAAGAATTGCCCGGCGAATTCAGGTCGATGAATGTATGGAAGCCGATCGTGGATGCCGATCCCAGCCCTGGGACAGATCCCAGTCCCGGGACGAATCCCAACCCCGGGACGACTCCCAACTCCGGAAGGATTCCCAGTCCCGCGAAGGACAGCTTTGGGTACACGCCGGGCGCGACGGCCGATGGGCCGCGACGAGTGTTGGTCATCGATGAAGACGATGCAGTCGCGCATCTGCTCGCCGAGTGGCTGACCGCGCTGGGCTGCGTGGTCGAGCACGAACGGGATGTGCCGTCTCCTGCTGCCGATCCGAAAACCTTGGCGCTCATCGTTGTCGATCTCTATATGGCGCGGCAGGGTGCAGAGGAGTTGTTGGGTCGCTTGAAACGACAGCATCCGGCGACCCCGATATTGGCCTTGTCCGCCTGTTTCTGCGCGCACGTGTCCGTACACGGCAAGCTCGCCGATCGCCTCGGCGTGGCCGGCGTCTTGCCCAAGCCCTTCACGCAGCAGGCGCTGGCGGGCGCCGTGGCAACGATCTTGGGAGCAGGTAAGTGAACGCTCGGCACCTCTTCTCGAGGCACTTCGGCGGACGTTCTGATCAACTGGGCTGGCTCACCATCCTGAGCATCCTGTTCGTCCTCGGCATTCTCGCGGTGGGCGCATTCGAACTGGTCCAACCTCCCGGTCCTGCTGGCCGCGAATCGAGCGGCGCCGTCCTGTGGAGCGTCGTGGTCTTGGCGAGTGTTGCGCTCATCCTGTTGACCTTTCTCGGTGGCGGCTTGCGTCGCCTGCATATCACACGTGCTTCCTTCGAGGCGTCGGAGGCGCGCTACGAGCGCGCAATGCTCGCGTCGAATGCCGGTCATTGGGACTGGGACCTCGTGACCGACGAGGAATACTTCTCGCCGCGCGCGAAGGAGCTGTACGGGTTGCCCAAGGACCAGTCGTTCGTGTCGGCGACGCAGATCCGCAACGCCATCCCGATCCATCCGCAGGACCGCGAGCGCCAGCAGCAAGTGCTCAATGATCATCTGGCCGGGAAGACGCCGCGCTACGAGATCGAGTATCGCATCGTCCTCGACACCGGCGAGATCCGTTGGCTGCACGTGCGCGGTCGCTGCTTCCGCGATGCCAGCGGCAAGCCGGTGCGGCTGACCGGCTCCACGATCGACGTCACCGCGCGCAAGCAAGCCGAAGAGGCACTGCGCCGCAGCGAGGAGCGCTTCGCCCTGGCGGTTGCCGGCTCCAACGAGGGACTGTGGGACTGGGACGTCAATGGCGATCGCATCTTCTTCTCCACACGCGCGCAAGAGATCCTCGGCCTGCCGCCGGGCCCGGAATATCGCCCACGCATCGAAGGCTTGGCGCAGATCCGCTTCCACCCCGAAGACGGGCGGCGCCGTCAGGCCGCCGAGCAAGCGCACTTCGCCGGCCGTGCGCCGTTCTACAGCGGTGACTTCCGGGTGCGCGACGACAACGGCGAATATCGCTGGGTGCGCATTCGTGGCCTGTGTCAGCGCAACGCCAGCGGCCGTCCCTATCGCATGGCGGGCTCGGTGAGCGACATCGATGCACAGAAGCGGGCGGAAGTGGCGCTGCGCGAATCGGAAGAACGCTTCGCGCTCGCCATGACCGGCTCGCATGAAGGGCATTGGGTCTGGAACATCGCGACCGGTGCGCTGTACTTGTCGCCACGCCACAAAGAAATCTACGGCTTTCCCGCCGATGCTGTCTTCAATACGCGCGAGGAATGGGTGGCGCGCATTCCCCTGCATCCGGCCGATGTCCAGCGCTGGCGTGACGCGGTCGCGGACCATCTGGCCGGGCACACCGAGCGATTGGAGATCGAGTATCGCATTCAACCGAGACCCGGCGAGATTCGCTGGGTGCAAGTACGCGGGCAGTGCTTCCGCGATGCAGATGGCAAGCCCATTCGGATGGCCGGCTCGACGACGGATATCACCGACCGCAAACGTGCGGAGGCCGAGCGCGAGCAGCTCGAAGCGCAGCTGCGGCAGTCGCAGAAGCTCGAAGCGATGGGCACCTTGGCGGGCGGCATCGCGCACGATTTCAACAACATCCTCGCTGCGATTCTCGGCTATGGGGAGATGGCGCAGAACGCTGCGCCGCCCGACAGCGCCTTGCGCCGGCACCTCGACTACGTGATGAACGCGGGGCAGCGCGCCAAGTCGCTGGTCGAGCGCATCCTGGCCTTCAGCCGCAGCGGGTTGGGCGAGCGCGTGCCGGTGCACGTGCAATCGGTCGTGGGCGAGGCGCTCGATCTGCTAGCGGCCAAGCTGCCGCCGGGCATCCAACTCGACCAAGAGCTTCTTGCCGACGGTGCGGGCGTGATGGGAGACCCCACGCAAATCCATCAAGTCGTGATGAATCTCGCGACGAACGCGGTTCAGGCGATGAAGTCGCAGGGGCGGCTCACGGTGCGGCTCGACCTCATCAGACTCGACGAGCTCTTGGTCTTGACGTGCGGGCATCTGCGCGCAGGCGAATACGTGCGACTGACGATTGCCGACACCGGATGCGGCATCGAGCCGCATTTGCTCGAGCGGATTTTCGACCCGTTCTTCACCACGAAAGAGGTCGACGTGGGAACGGGCCTGGGCTTGTCCCTCGTTCATGGCATCGTGACCGATCTGGGCGGCGGCATCGAAGTGCGAAGCGAGGTTGGCGCTGGCAGCACCTTCATCGTGTATGCGCCTTGGCACGGCCAGATCACCAAAGCCGTTGCACCCACCGAAACCATCCCGGACGGCTCCGGCCAGACCGTCTTGCTGGTGGACGACGAGGAGGCGCTCGTACGCCTGGGTGAAGAGACGCTTGCCGAACTCGGTTACGAGCCGGTCGGCTTCAGCTCGGCGAGCGCTGCGCTGGAGGCGTTTCGCTCCGACCCCGATCGGTTCGATGTCGTGCTGACAGACGAAGCCATGCCCGGCATGAGCGGTTCGCAGTTGGTCACCGCGATGCGCAAGATTCGGCCGAAAATTCCGGCAGTCCTGATCAGCGGTTACGTCGGCCCACAAACGCTGGCGCGCGCGCACAAAGCAGGCGTGCAGGAGGTCCTCGCTAAACCGCTTGCGGCGCGCGACATCGCGCGCGTACTTGCCAAGGTTCTGCGGCGTGAGCAGGCTCCCGTGTAAATTTGTCGAGTTCAGCTGGAGGTTACGTCTGTAATGGAATTTTCCGCACTGCGAAACGGAGGCGCAACGTGCCATCGGTAGCGTTACGAGCTGGATCGGATCCAAATCTCTTGGGTTCTCCAACACAGCAATTAGCGCAAGGAGGTTACCGTGAATCGCTATGCAAAACTTTCCGTTCTTGCTTTAGCCAGCGCACTGACGATCCCCGCCATCGCCGCAGATCGATCGTTGCCGGCGTACGGACGTGCCGGCGGCACCGTGGGCACGGACCGCGTGCAGGAAGTCGGGGGCAAGTCAGAAACCCGTTACGCAGCGGCGGATGCGGCGTTCGACGTCGGCTACGGACGCAGCGGCGGACCGGCGCAATTGGCAGTTGCAAAGGCGCAACCGGCAACGCGCGAAGGGGGTCGAACCGTGACTTGGTACGGCCGCGCGGGCTATCCGCTGTACGCCGGCGGAGCGGATCGCTACGGCGGCTAAAGGTGCGACGTTCGGTCGAGTCGTTTGGCCGACCGATTGTGCGCGGCACCCTACCGATTCTCGACGGGTAAGATGCGCGGGCATGCACATCGGTCATCCACCGTCCGCAAGACGCACATGCCGTGTCGATTCGTCCTAGGGGCGTTCGACTATCTGGTGAGTTTCGTGAACGGAGATGACCATGTGCCCTTTGTGCATAACGACGGCAGCCCTCGCCACGGTAGGGGTGACATCGGCGGGTGGTGCGGCCGCCCTCGTCGTGCGCAAGCGCCGCATCGACACCCAGCGCGACGCGTCGAGCGGGCGTGCCGCGATGAATCTGCCCGAGATCGTGTCGCGTGACGAGTGGTTGGCTGCCCGCAAGCAGCTGCTCGACGAAGAGAAAGCACTGTCCCGCCAGCGCGACGCGGTCAATGCGCAGCGCCGCCGCCTACCGATGGTGAAGGTCGACAAACCCTACGTGTTCGAAGGCCGCGACGGCAAGGGAAGTCTGCTCAATCTATTCGACGCCCGTCATCAGCTCATCGTCTATCACTTCATGTTCGATCCCAGCTGGGAGGAAGGGTGTGCGAGCTGCTCGTTGCTGGTCGACAACATCGGCCACCTCGCGCACCTGCACGCGCGCGACACCACGCTCGCACTCGTGTCGCGTGCGCCACTCGCCCGCATCGAGTCGTTCAGGAAGCGCATGGGCTGGACGCTGCCCTGGTACTCATCGTTCGGCAGCGATTTCAATTACGACTTTCACGTCACCTCGGACGAGACGGTCGTGCCGGTCGAATACAACTATCAGAACAAAGCGCAGTTGGTGGCGAAAGGAGAGGCTCACTTCACGCACGGGGAGTCGCATGGCGTGAGCGTGTTCGTGCGCGATGGCCACAATATCTATCACACCTATTCGACGTATGCGCGCGGTCTCGATCTGCTGTTGGGGACGTACAACTACCTGGATCTGACGCCGCTGGGGCGGCAGGAAGACTGGGAAGAGCCGCGCGGACGCAGCAACAGCGCGCTTCTCGCGTGGGTGCGTCATCATGACCGCTATGCATAGTCGCGGACCAGCTCTGCGACGGATTGCAGCAACCGGAGGATTGAGGATGTCCGTACAGCTCAACCACACGATCGTCATGGTTCGCGACAAACTGGAAGCCGCGCGCTTCTACACGGAAATTCTCGGCCTGTCGGAAGCCACGCGCTTCGGCCCGTTCATGGTCGTCACGTTGGCCAACGGTGTGAGCCTCGATTTCGACGAGACACAGGACAAGATCGTACCGCTGCACTACGCCTTTCTGGTGAACGACGATGAGTTCGATCGAAGCTTCGACCGCATCCGTGCACGCGGTCTCGACTACTGGGCAGACCCGAGGCGAAGCCAGGCCGGAGAGATCAATTTCCATTTCGGTGGCCGCGGCGTTTACTTCCAAGATCCCAGTGGTCATTTGCTCGAGCTGATTACCCGCCCTTATGACATCGACCAGTAAGCCGGCGCCGATGCTCCAATGCACAGTCGCTTCAACGGCGGATGGGATGCGGTTCGAAGGGTTTCGGTCTCAGGAACGCACATTGCCGGGAGAGCGCAGATTCGAGCCCCGGCAGCGCTTCGCTCGAGTGAAACGGGTCACCGGTTAGCGCCGACACTACCGTGAGCCTCAAGATCGTCTACTTTCTGAGCCTGTTGTTCGTCGCGCTCGCGATGACACCGGCGTTCGCTCACCTGCTCGAGCTTCCGCACAAGATCACCCTATCGGGTACCGATTATCTCGTCGTGCAGCAGGTCTACCGCGGTTGGGCGCTGGTCGGCATCGTCGTGATCGCCGCGCTGCTGTCCACGCTCGCGCTGAGCGTGATGACGCGGCGCGATCCACACGCCTTCTGGCCGAGCCTGGTCGCTTTCCTCGCCATCTTGGGAACGCAGATCGTCTTCTGGACGTTCACCTTTCCAGTCAATCGCACGACCAGCAACTGGACGGTTCTAACCTCCGATTGGGAGGTGTTGCGGCGGCAGTGGGAGTTTTCGCACGCCACCAGCGCGCTGCTCAACTTCGTCGCGCTCATCGCGATGATCATCTCCGTGCTGCGCTGGAAGGATTGACTGGGGAAAATGATCCGTCATCGCAGCGAGTGAGTCGATGAAGTTCCTTTGTTTGATTTGCGCCGAGAAAGTGATGGAGCAGATGACGCAGTCCGATGCGACGGCTCATTTCGAGGAATACCGCGTCTTCACCGAAAGCATCCGCGCCAGCGGCCACCTCATCGACTGTAACCGCCTGTTGCCCCCCAGCGCGGCAGCGACGATACGGGTGCGCGAGGGCAGAACGCTGATCACCGACGGTCCGTACGTGGAGACCAAAGAGCAATTGGGCGGCTATTACCTGATCGAAGCGCGGGATCTGAGCGAGGCGGTTCAGGTGGCATCTGGAATTCCAGGCGCCAAGATCGGCTGCGTGGAGTTGCGGCCTATCGCGGAAGATGTGCAAACCCTGCAGGTCATAGGCAAGGGCTGACCGCTTTTCTCCTCTCCATGCGTCAATTTTTCCTCCGCGTGTAATTCCTTCCTCTCCGATTGGCCCGGCGGCCCTTGCACGTCAACGGCTTGCAGAGGGAAATCAGGGAAATTCCGACAGAACGCAACTTGCGCCCGCGTCCCTCCGGGCGCGCGCTTTATCGAAGAAGGCGCGACCGGAGAATGATGGCGCTCGCATTGCGACGGGAATGACATTCGCAATGCAGCGACCAGCAGCCTAGGTGCATGGGATGGTGCCGTGGCAGGGTGACGCGAGTCGCCCGGACGTGGGCCGCTTGCGCGATGGGCTGAACCTTCGCCGTTTGCCCCGAATCCAGCCCGCGCTGCCGCACAGCACGTTGAGGAGACACGCCGGTGCTCGCATCCGTCATGCAAGACTCCGACTTCGATCGTCAGTTGTTGAATACGCTGATCGCCTTCCGACAGGGCGATTGGTCGACCCGCCTGCCCGCCGATCTGACCGGTGTACCGGGAAAGATCGCGGACGTGCTGAACGACATCATCGACATGAATCAGCGCGTCGCGAAAGAGTTCGACCGCGTGAGCCGAGTGGTGGGGCGCGAGGGGAAGCTCATGCAGCGGGCAACCGTGCGCGGGCTGCCGGGCGGCTGGGAGGTCGTAGTGCAATCGATCAACACCCTGATCGATGACCTGGTGCGGCCGACCACCGAAATGGCGCGCATCATCGGCGCCGTGGCGAAGGGCGATCTGTCGCAGACGATGGCGTTGGACGTCGACGGACGTCCGCTCGAAGGCCAGTTCCTACGCACGGCCAAGACCGCCAATACGATGGTCGAGCAGCTGAGCTCGTTCGCATCCGAGGTCACCCGCGTCGCACGCGAGGTCGGCACCGAGGGCAAGCTCGGCGGTCAGGCACGGGTGAAGGGCGTGGCGGGCACCTGGAAAGACCTCACCGACTCGGTGAACTCGATGGCCGGCAACCTCACCGCTCAGGTGCGCAACATCGCGGAAGTGACCACGGCGGTGGCCAACGGTGACCTCTCCAAGAAGATCACGGTGGACGTGCGCGGCGAAATCCTGCAACTGAAGGACACCATCAACGTCATGGTCGATCAGCTGCGCTCGTTCGCGTCCGAGGTGACTCGCGTCGCGCGTGAGGTGGGCACCGAGGGTCGCTTGGGTGGACAGGCGTTCGTACCGGGGGTCGCCGGCACGTGGAAGGATCTCACCGACTCGGTGAATTCGATGGCGGGCAATCTGACCGCGCAGGTGCGCAACATCGCGGAGGTCACCACCGCGGTCGCGAACGGCGACTTGTCGAAGAAGATCACGGTCGACGTCAAAGGCGAAATTCTCGAGCTGAAGAACACGATCAACGTCATGGTCGATCAGCTCAACTCGTTCGCTTCGGAAGTGACCCGGGTGGCGCGCGAGGTGGGCACCGAGGGCAAGCTCGGCGGTCAGGCGCAGGTGCGCGGCGTGGGCGGTACCTGGAAGGATCTGACCGATTCGGTCAACGTCATGGCGGCGAACCTCACCGGCCAAGTACGCAACATTGCCGAGGTCACCACCGCGGTCGCGCGCGGTGATCTGTCCAAGAAGATCACCGTCGACGTCAAGGGCGAGATTCTCGAACT
>Ga0070741_10004794_pt1 | contig 31142 bp, 30 predicted proteins | sample Coa_R1_4_FD_66440 | JGI IMG/M metagenome (GOLD analysis project Ga0070741, IMG submission 66440) | Surface soil microbial communities from Centralia Pennsylvania, which are recovering from an underground coalmine fire - Coalmine... | ecosystem: Environmental > Terrestrial > Soil > Unclassified ... | reverse complement strand
TGTGCATGGCCTGATAGATGACATCGGGCGCGGCGTGGCCTGTCATGGCTCGAGCCGCCAGGCCCATCCTGGCCATCACCCCGTCGACCGTGGCCTGGTTTTCGGCCAGGAACGCACGGCCCTCGTCAGTGATCTCGAACAGCCGCTTGGTGCCTTCAGAAGCAGTCGCCCGAACGTATCCCAGTTCTTCCAGCCACGTGAGGGTGGGATACACCGACCCCGGGCTGGGCGCATAGGCGCCGCCGAATCTCTGCTCGATCTCCTTGATAAGTTCGTAGCCGTGCCGTGGCTGCTCGGCGATCAGGGCGAGAAGAACAAGACGCAGGTCGCCCGGCCCGAATATTCTTCCGCCGCCACCGCCCCAGCGGCCGAAGCCGCCGGGTCCACCATGGCCGAATCCGCCGTGGCCATAACTGCTAGGATGGTGGCCCCGGCTGAACCTGCCTCCCCGACCCGCACCAAATAGATGGCGCCCGATTTTCCAATGACGATCTCTGCAAGCCATGCTCACCTCCTATGTTAGACTGAATCGAACGATATATCGTTATTATTGGCCTGACAAGAGGAGTTGTAGGCAGGGACTGGGGGTAACGAAAATTATTTTGTATTCAATGGCCGCGCCCAGTTTCATCGCCGTTGCCCACCTTAGTTTCCCAAGGCCGGCTTGCGGTTTCTGAAAGCGTAGGGCCGTCTGCCTGATGGGTGGAGTATCGCGGTCCGTCGGTAGAGGCGCGCTACCGCGCGTTTCTACACCAAGTCAAATCCCCGTTGCGTGATGTGCCAGAGCTATAAAGCAACGTGCGACCTTTGTTGACATCGGGCCGAAGCGGCACAACTTTTCTAAGTGGAGGATCAGGCTATGGGCAAACTCATACGGTTACTAACAAATGATCATAACGTTCCAGGAGCTGCGCCAGCTCCACAAATGCCACCTTCTGACGAGGAATTGTTCGACGCGTACTCACAAGCGGTCGTGGGAGCCGTCGACGCCGTCAGCCCGTCGGTGGTGAGTATTGAAGTCCACGGATCGTCTCGGCCCTCTCATGGTACCGTCCCGCCTCCTGCGCCAGGACCACGTGGCCAGGGGTCTGGCTTCATCTTCACCCCGGACGGGTTCGTGCTGACCAACAGCCACGTTGTGCATCGCGCGCAACGCATCGAAGTCGCACTGACTGATGGTCGCCGCTTTCCGGCCGAACTGGTGGGTGATGACCCTGACACAGATTTAGCTGTCGTGCGGATTGCGGGAACGCAATTGGTGGCGGCGCGACTGGGGGATTCGCGGGCACTACGGGTGGGACAGCTTGTCGTCGCGTTGGGGAACCCCTATGGATTTCAGTGTACGGTCACTGCCGGTGTCGTAAGCGCTCTCGGGCGTTCCTTACGGGCACAATCAGGGCGCCTGATCGACAATCTCATTCAGACTGACGCGGCGCTGAACCCGGGCAATTCGGGCGGTCCGTTGGTCACGTCCCGGGGCGAAGTGGTCGGTGTCAACACGGCGGTGATCCTGCCGGCGCAGGGGATTTGCTTCGCGATTGCCATGAGCACCGCGCAGTTTGTCGCCGGGCGACTCATCAAGGACGGGCGGATTCGGCGGAGCTATATCGGCGTCGGCGGGCAGAATATAACCCTGCCGCGGCGTCTGGTGCGCTTTTACAACTTACCAGTTGAGAGGGGCGTGGTCGTGGTGTCGGTAGAGCCGAACAGCCCGGCGCAACGGGCGGGGGTGCATGAAGGCGATGTGATCATCGGCTACGGAGACAAGACGGTGGCGAGTATCGATGACTTGCAGCGACTGATGACGGAGGAACAAGTAGGGTCTCAGTCTACCCTCACACTTATCCGACGAACCGAGCAACTCACACTTGCGATTGTGCCCGAGGAGTCACGAACGGTGAGAAAATAGAGTCTCCTTCCGCGTACGAGCACGGTGACAGGGGGCAGTGATTTGTCGGCACCACCCCGCTGGCTTCATTCTTCGTAGACAGGTATGAACCAGAAAGGCGCGGTCTGCCACAGAGTTTCTACCGTCGGCCGACGGCGCGAGAGTGATGAGTGATAAGGAGGGAGCGGAGTATGGCGACAGAAATCGGGCGTGATGATTATAAGTTAAAGTACGCCACTCTTGCCGAAGCAAAGAATATGTCCGGGTTGCGGCTTATTCTCGGGGCGCACACGATTCCCGGTCCCTGGCGCGAGGCGTGTAAGGCCCTCTTTTATGTCAAGAAGATTCCCTACACGCCTGTTGCGTCCGCCGGCCAGGACGGGTCAGACCGTGAGCTACGTGAGTGGACTGCACAAAACAGCGCGCCTGTAGCGATCTGGAACGACGAGCGCCCACGCTCGACGTGGATCGAACAACTATATTTGGCCGAGCGTTTACAGCCGACCCCGGCGCTCATTCCGGCCAACATCGAGGACCGCGCTCTGATGTTCGGCTACATCAACGAAATCTGCGGCGAGAATGGCTTTGCCTGGTCAAAGCGGCTCACCATGATTCATGGCACGGTGACCAATCCTAAGGTCGATGAGCCCACACGCGCCTTCTGGCTCAAGTTTGGCACAAAGTACGGCTACAGCCCGGCCGCAGCCGAGGCCGCGCCGGCGCGCATGGCCGAGGTCTTGCGTTTCGTTAGTACACGCTTGGAGCAACAACGCTCGAAAGGCAACAAGTTCTTCATCGGTAATCAACTTTCGGCACTGGACATCTACTGGGCCGCATTTGCCGCGCTCATCCAACCGCTACCGCCGGAGTTGTGTCCGATGGCGACGGCCTTCCGAGCGTTCTACACCGAAAAGAATCCGCTGGTCACGGCGGCGATGTCGCCGGCGTTATTGGAACACCGCGATTTCATTTATCGAGAGTATCTGGAACTGCCGGTCGTGTTTTAGAGGGGCCGCACGATGAAAGTGCTGGTAGTCGGGGCAACGGGAGTGTTAGGGAGGCAGGTCACCCCGCGATTACGCGAACGCGGCCACGAGGCGCGGGTCGTCGTGCGCAAAGCGGAACAAGCCGACAAGTTCCGCCGTCTTGGCGTCGAGGCCGTGCTCGGAGATATTCTCGACGCCGCCAGTTTGCGTACTGCAGTGACAGGATGTGAGGTTGCGTTACATCTGGCGACGGCGATTCCGAAACCCGGCGGCGCACAAGACTGGGCGCTCAACGACCGCATTCGCCGTGAGGGGACGCAGCATCTGCTCGCCGCCTGTCAGGGGGCGGGGGTACGTCGCTACGTCCAGCAAAGCACAGCGTTCGCCTACGAGGATCACTTCCCGCAACTGGCCGACGAAACAACGCCGTTGTCGTCACACCCAGTTCTTCAGTCAACCCTTGATATGGAAGAGTTAGTCAAAGCGTCGTCGCTCAATTGGAGTATATTGCGCGGGGGACTCTTTTACGGTCCCGACACCTTTGAGAGTGGATGGCGTCAGGCCGCCCGGCAAGGGGAGTTGTCGCTCCCCGGCGACGGCGGCGGGCGGCTCTCGTTGATTCATGTCGTCGACATGGCGCAGGCGGTGGTGCTCGCGGCCGAGAGTGCCCCGGCCCAGAGTATTTACAACGTTGTTGATAATCAGCCGGTCACATACCGAGAGCTGTTCGAGTACTTGGCGGCCTTGGAAAGTGGTCCGTCGCCCGCGACCGGCGGCCCGGCCTTCTTACCTTCGTTCGCCTGCCGTAATGACCGCCTGAAGGCAGCGCTCGGCTGGTCGCCGGCGTATCCGACGTATCGGTCGGGTTTGGCATAAGTTCGGAGTTGTTTTTTTCCTTGTAAAGAAACGAGCTACTCCACAAGATCAGATCACGTATCAGACGGTTCCTCTCTTGCGAGTATTACGGTGCGGACGAGCGCGGCGCCGGCGTTTCCCAAGTATACTTGCGGGCGATTTCTTCCGCCTGTTCTTTGCTCAGTCCATGACTCGCCCAATTAGCCCGGGTGCTGTCAACAACAGTTTCAACGTCACCCTCGCGCTTCAAACGCCCTAATGAATCGCTCTCGTAACTCCGAGTGCAGCCGATCGCCTCGGCGACAAGAGAGATGTAGTTCCGCACGGTTAACGTCGTGTCACTCACGTCACACCACTCACGTTGACACGCGTGCGAGACCGTCACCAACGTGTCAGCCCCGAGTTGTCGCACCGCGTTTAACTGTTCTGCACGCGACGCCAGCCACCGTGCACGCTCTACGCGTATCGAACTGGGGCCACAATCGTAATCAAACTCCGCCGGTGCCGCGACTGAACCGAGAACTTGCAGGCCGAGAATCTGCGACAGCAGGTGACCGACATGCTGTTGATCAGCTCGTGCACGGCGCCGGCCGGATTCGTGGCCTTCGCGCCCGCTGTGGCAATGTAGCGCCACGCGGCCGGTAACGGCATGACGCCACGGAATCTGCCCACGTTGACTGAGCGCAGTTAAGAAGGCCGGGGCGTCGGTGACCTCGAAAGGAATCGTTTTCTCATCACGGCCAGTGACGACGTCGGAGAAATGGACGTCACACGACGGGCACCAGTGGACGACGACTCGCGCCTTGTACGAGGCGAGCCGCTCGATCGTCAAATCCGATACCTTCTGCCCTTTGGCGACATCCCCGAACCGATCCCAGGTGATTCCGCAGCAGAACTGCACCCCCGCCACCGCGATAAAATCGAGATTCAGCGCTTGAAACACGGCGACGACATCCGCTGCTACGTCTGGAGTACGCAAAATGTTGCAGCCGAGATACAGGACAATATCGTATGCGCGATCGGGTGGACGATACTGCTCGGTCCAGCACACCGACTCTTTGGGGATCTGCAATTTCTTCAGGTCCTGGAGCCGGCGGTAGTACGCCGGGTAATTGAATTGGGCCATAGCGTGTCCCTTCCTTCGGGTCTGTTACTAAGACTATACCTGTATGCTTACAACGCCGGCGGCGTCTTGCCTACGGCCCCAGAGTCGTTTTCATCGGCGGCTCCGCGGTCGTTTACTACAGGGCAACTGCTTTGATCTCCCTGAAGATGTCGTCAAGTGTGTCGTGGGTACGTATTTGTCCATTCCCGGAGATGTCAGAAGGCCAGTTTGATCATAGGGTGCGGGACGAACTCGTCTTGCCCGGTAATTCCAAACTCATTGTGAATGTAACGCAACTCTATGCCGCAGAACAGGCGATTCTCGCGTCCGAAGAACGTTCCCACGTCAAGCAGCAATTGGGTGTCGCTGTAGATGGTCCACGGGAGGTCTCCTTCCTTACCGGCAATGTCGATGTAGCCCCCATACGACAATTTTAAGCCGGACACAGTAAAAGGAATCGCCCAATCCAAAATGACTTGCCAGGTGACACCGTCCTGGTCAACGTTATCCTTTATCAGGAAATCGGCATTGGCGAACTCGAAGTGAGGGAGGTCTAGACTAAGGCCGATGCCGCTCGAATGCGTTAAGAAACCTTTAGCGAACGCAAACTCGTGGGCGATCAGTGCGTCCTTAATTAGCCCGTGAGAGAGGTTCCAGCCGAAAATCTTACTCAAACTAAAACGCGGATGCCACTCGCCATAATAGGTGGCGTCACCGAGGAGCCGGTCATGCTCGGCCAGATTGTAGACATCAAGGAAGAAATAATTATCGCCGTACCACCAGGCGTCGGCGTGTTCAAACGTCAGTGTATCTCGTGTGTCCTTCCCCAAATCCCAGTTAAACCCGTAGAGATACTGAATGTTCGACGTCGTCCATTCAACAAACGGTTTTTCCTCTTGTTGCTTCTGGGGAGGAGGGGGATTCTCAGGCAGTGGACCTACCACGCCGACCTCCGACGTCTCTTCATGTGCCGCTGCCTCCCGGCTTTCACCGCTGATCACAACGGCGAGTGAGAGTGTCAGCCCTACAAAGAGTCTACGGGAGTAGTAAGTCATAAGCATACAGGTGCAGCAGTGCTCCGATGACCGCCACATTTTTCGCCAGGTGATTCAAAGCGTTCCTGCGCAGAGTCGGTTCCCACAACTGCCTGACAAGAATCATGAGAGAAGCCGTAATCACATACAAGGTAAGAACGATAGTCACAGCCTGTAAGGAAAAACCGAGCCCGAGTAACGTCCCGCCCCCAATCTCAAGGCCGATGGCCCCAAGAAGTGCGAGGAGAGGCAGCGGGAAACGGTAGTGGACCATCATCGACTTTGTGCCGTTGAAGTCTACGATTTTCGCAACCCCGGAGAAAAGAAACAGTACGGCGACCAACCAGCGTGCGACGGTCGCCAGACCTATCTGCGCCATACCTCACCTCATAGAATGCGCGTTGGGAACCGCGTTCTCACCCGCAACGAGCTCTTCCTTACCACTGTGCCTTTCATCTGCTCTGTAGCCTAGTCATTTTTATGGATCTATCAAGAGAGCCAAAACATTGCCAAATAATAGATCCAAAAATATGTATGAGAGGGGATTTTTAGCCATTATTGGGGAAATTTGCGAAACTTCGCTCTGATGTATGGACTTTTGATATTACAAATTAAATCAGTATAGTAGAGCCAAAAGGTCATGTTTATGCACCGTCGTAGTACGACAACCGCCCACACGTTCTTACTGACATTTGACCCCGCGTCTCCTCGGCCACTCTACCGACAGATCTACGACGGCCTTCGGGAGGCGATCCTCACTAGTCGTCTTGCCCCCGGCTCACGTCTTCCCTCTACTCGCACCCTCGCGGCAGACTTCCAAGTCGCTCGCAACACCGTCACGCTTGCCTTCGAGCAACTACGGGCCGAGGGGTACGTGGAAGGGTGCCGTGGCGCGGGCACTAGGGTTACTCATACGTTGCCTGAAAACGCGCTTCGCACGGCGCCGCAAAACTCCGACGCGCAGGTACGGTCGACTCCCGTGCGTCCGCTCTCGGCGCGTGGCGCTGCCATGGTTGCGGCGGCCGCCGCGTGGGGATTGCCCGCCGGCACCACGCCCGTAGCTTTTCGCTTCGGTGTCCCCGCACTCGACGCATTCCCGTTCGCCCTCTGGTCCCGTTTAACCGCACGCCGATGGCGGAAGGCGACCTTCTCGCTCGCGGAGAGTCATGTCGCTGGCTACGGACCATTGCGGCAGGAAATTGCGGCATACGTGACGGCCGCGCGCGGAGTACGTTGTAGCAAAGAGCAAGTCCTGATCGTCAACGGCTCGCAGCAAGCACTTGATCTCGCCGCCCGCGTGTTGCTCGACCCTGGCGACGCGGCATGGGTTGAGGACCCTGGCTACCTGGGAGCGCGGGGTGCGTTTGTGGCAGCGGGGGCGCGGTTAGTTCCTGTCCCGGTCGATGATGAAGGGCTGTCGGTCGAGACAGGCATCCGGCTCGCGCCTCATGCCCGCTTGGCCTACGTCTCTCCATCACACCAATACCCGCTCGGGGTCACGATGAGTATCGGTCGCCGCCTCGCCTTGCTCTCTTGGGCCGGTCGTGCGGACGCATGGATACTTGAAGACGATTACGACAGTGAGTTTCGCTACACGGGCCGTCCGCTCGCCTGCCTTCAAGGGTTAGACACCGAAGGGCGGGTTCTGTATCTCGGTACCTTCAGTAAGACCCTGTTCTCTGCACTGCGCCTAGGTTACCTGATAGTACCAGACGGCCTGGTCGGTGCGTTTCTCGCGGCCCGTGTGGTAGCAGACCGACACTCCCCCACGCCAGAGCAGGCTGTGCTCGCCGATTTCCTAGCGGAAGGTCACTTTGCGCGGCATGTGCGCCGTATGCGTACTTTATATGCCGAACGGCAAAGGTTCTTGCTTGAAGCGGCGCACCAGAAACTCGGTGACGCACTCGAATTGGCACCCGCCGACGCCGGGATGCACCTCGTAGGCTGGCTGCCACAAGGAACAACTGATAGTGACATTTCTGCTGTGGCAGCGGCACACGGAGTCGAGGTTCTACCGCTTTCCCGGTACGCCGTGGCTCCGCTCGCTCGCAGGGCACTCCTACTGGGGTACGCGGGTTTTGACCGTGCGGCGATCCGCTCAGGTGTCGCACGACTGGCTACGGCGTTGGATCAAACCGGAAGACGAAGGGTCAGCCCGGCCCGTGCCAGGACTCGAACGCGGACTGCGCGGCGGAGTTGATAGACAGAGCGGACCGCACTCGTTAATCAGCGGGTGACGTCGCGCTCTTGTTGCTTGAGGGCATCATCCTGGCGGACGCGTTTTACGTTCGGTTCCGAAGAGCAAGTGAGCAACCCTTCGCATCTCCCGCGACGAGAATATCTTGGTGGGATGGGCTGTGAGGTACTCTTTGGTGCGTAAGAGCGACCCTTTTTTCGGGTGACGTCGGATACGGCCAGTTTGCGCAGTATGGCTTGCCTGGCCACTGGCCCCCTCACTGCGTACGAGAAGCCGCTTTTTACGATCTCCCAGGAGGCCATAAGAGTGCTTGACACACGTGGCGAACGTAGGTATTTAACTTATTAGTTAATTAACTGAAAGGTTCATTATCCCGATGGCCCCTGATCGTCTTAGTTCCACGTTCGCCGCCCTTGCCGATCCCACCCGGCGCGCAATCCTTGCCCGCCTCGCCGCGGGCCAGGCCTCGGTCGGGGAATTAGCCGAGCCTTTCGACATGAGCCTTCCCGCCATCTCCAAACACCTCAAGGTATTGGAGAACGCCGGTCTCATCGCGCGCGGACGCGAGGCGCAGTGGCGGCCCTGTCAACTTTCGGCAGGGCCACTCAAGGACGTGAGCGATTGGGTGGAACATTATCGCCCCTTCTGGGAGCAGAGTTTCGAGCGCCTGGAGAAGTACCTGCGCGAAATACAGAAAAAGGAGAAAAAGCATGGCCGGAAGAGCAAGAAATAGCGCCGCCACAGAATTAGTGGAACGGGAGCTTGTGATCACGCATGTCTTTGATGCGCCGCGTGGCCTCGTCTTCAGGGTCTGGGCCGAGCCCGAGCACCTGGCGCACTGGTGGGGTCCGAAAGACTTCACGCTGCCCGCCTGCACAGTAGATTTCCGTCCCGGAGGCGCCTACCGCTTCCACATGCGCTCGCCCGAAGGCGCCGATCATTGGTTACGGGGCGTCTATCGGGAGATCGTAGAGCCGGAGCGGCTCGTTTTCACCTACGCCTGGGAGGATGCGAGAGGCACACCCGGCCACGAAATGCTGGTGACGGTGACCTTCGAGGAATTCGGTGGGAAGACGAAGCTTACCTTGCATCAAGCTGTCTTCGAGTCAGTCACGGTGCGTGCCGAGCATCAAAGCGGCTGGACTGAATGCCTGGATCGTCTCGCTGCATATCTGGCAAGGGTTTGAGACAGACAATTTTTTCTGAAAGGAGAACAAATGATGGAACACAACCTGATTGTCACCCGAGACGAATGGCTTATCGCCCGTAAGGCACTGCTGGCCAAGGAAAAGGAAGCCACTCGTGCTCTCGATGCACTGAGCGCCGAGCGTCGCAAACTGCCCTGGGTCAAGGTCGAGAAGAACTACGTGTTCGACGGGCCGGACGGCAAGGAGACGCTCGCCGACCTCTTTGACGGGCGCAGCCAGTTGATTGTCTATCACTTTATGTTTGGTCCGGGATGGAAAGAAGGATGCGTAGGGTGCTCGTTCCTGGCCGACAATATCGACGGCGCGCTCGTACATCTTGAGCAGCATGACGTGAAGTATGTCGCAGTCTCGCAAGCGCCTTTCCCCGAGATCGAAGCCTATAAGAAGCGCATGGGCTGGCGCTTTAAGTGGGTGTCGTCGTACGGCAGCGACTTCAACTACGACTATCACGTCTCATTTACGAAGGATGAACTAGCGAAGGGTAAGGTCTTCTACAATTACGAAATGCAGGACTTGCGGAGCGAGGAGATGTCCGGCCGCAGCGTGTTCTACAACGCCGCGAACGGCGACATCTTCCACACCTACTCCAGCTACGCGCGCGGAGGTGACATATTTCTCGGTACCTATGCCTTCCTCGATATTACACCGAAGGGCCGTAATGAGACTGGTCCCAACCATGACCTGTCCGACTGGGTTCGGCACCACGACCGCTATGGCCACGGCGGCTTCGTCGACCCGACGGGGCGGTACGTGCCTCCTAAAGGCTCGGACTCCTGTTGCGGCGCGGAGGAGAGCCACTCGTGAGCGCTCAGCAATGCTGTACCTTCTCTACCTCAAAGACAAATAGAGATGCGTTCGGAGTGCGGACCACGGCCGGCGCTTCGCCGCCGTTCGCACGGCGTTGTCTCGGCGTCACTAGATGGCTGGTTCCGTGCACGGTCCTGGCACTGTTGCCCAAGTGTCCCATGTGCCTAGCTGCCTACCTGGCGATAGGGACCGGCATCGGACTGTCGGTGTCCGACGCCGCATATCTACAGATACTGCTGGTGATCCTCTGCGTGGTGCCACTGTCATATCTTGCGACAAGACCCCTGCGCCGCCGCATCGCGTTGCTATACGCGGCAAAAGGAGCAACACGATGAGAAAGAAAACGAGAGCTCAACGGTTGCGTGGTCTCCGAATTGCACGTCAGTTTCGTGTTGCATTGTGTCTGCCCATACTATCTCCAACGGCCTTCAAGAAGGTTGAAAATGTACTGAATGGAGAAGCACTATGCGAATCAGTCAAAAAATCACTCCATGCTTGTGGTTTGATGATCAAGCCGAGGAGGCAGTTAAGTTTTATACCGCTATCTTTAGAAATTCTCGGATCGTAAAGATTACGCGGTATGGAGAAGCGGGGCGTGACGTCCACGGCAAACCGGCGGGAACGGTAATGGCCGTGGCATTCGAACTTGACGGGCAGACGTTCACCGCGCTTAACGGCGGCCCCGTGTTCAAATTCAACGAGGCCGTCTCATTCCAAGTCAATTGCGAGACGCAGGAAGAAGTGGATTATTTCTGGGAGAAGCTGACTGAGGGCGGGGATGAAAAAGCGCAACAGTGCGGATGGCTCAAAGATAAATACGGCGTGTCATGGCAAGTTGTTCCCACCATTTTAACCGAGATGATCGCTGACCCCGATTCTGAAAAATCCCAAAGAGCTATGGGGGCAATGCTCCGGATGAAGAAGATCGACATTGATGCGCTAAGGCGGGCGTATGTTGGACAGTAAACGGTCACACCTGAGCATCATTTGGTGCCAAATAGAAATAGGCAGATCGGATTTTCGCTAGAAAGGCTCCTGAAGGAAGAATTCGTGCAATCGGCTACTCACACTGCCCCCGTCTCGCAGAAGGTGTTTTGGGTTGGATGTATTATGGGCGCCCTGCCGGCACTGTTTCTGCTCGTAGACGGCGTCATGAAACTGATAAAGCCGGCGGTTGTCGTAGAAGCAACGGTCCAGCTTGGATATCCCGAGAGCGTTATTGTCGGTCTCGGGATCGTCCTGCTCGTCTGCACTGCCCTCTATGCGATTCCGCGTACCGCGGTTCTTGGCGCGATCCTGTTGACGGGCTACCTGGGCGGCGCAGTCGCGACTCACGTGCGCGTCGGTGATGGAGTGTTTCCTATCTTATTCCCAGTCATTCTCGGCGCACTGCTGTGGGGAGGGCTTTTTTTGCGCGACGAACGGCTGCGTGCGCTCATTCCCCTACGCAATTAACATGTGCAGTGCCCGCAGTACGAGCAAGGACAGGGTGGCCATCAAAAAAGGAGAATCTGGTCGCGATGCTGGTGACCCGGCGCTTGGCCTACCCTCGGCCCACGGGGGCCGCTCTCGATTGCTGGTCCTCGGTCTACCAGGCGATCGACCACTGAGGCTGTCAGAAACGCGTCTGAGTAAGGAGAAGGAATTATGACGACACAGCAACAGATTCTCGATTACTATAGACACCCTGCGGTGATGACGTCGGGCGACAAATACGCGTCCATGTTCAACGAGTTGCCCAACGACGTGGTTGATCTCGCCCGCGTCATACAAGGTTTGTTACTGCATGAACACGCGTCCCCCCTCTATGGCGTCACGCTTACGGACGAACGTAGAAGCGAGTCACACCTCCGCTCAGTGGGGCAGATGCTCGACCGCGTGTTCGCCATCGACGGCCACCCGTTATCCGTGGCCCGGCCTGTCAATGCTCGCCTCGTCGGGGTCTGCCGTCATTTTACGCTGCTGTTCGCCGCCCTGCTGCGCGCCAAAGGGGTGCCGACCCGAGCGCGTTGCGGTTTTGCGAGCTATTTCAAACCCGGTCACTTCTATGATCACTGGGTGTGTGAATACTGGAATGCCGTTCAAGCGCGCTGGGTTTTTGTTGACGCTCAGCTCGACGATGTCCAGCGCACGGGACTGAAGGTCGATTTCAATCCGCTCGACGTGCCGCGTGACCGCTTCGTGATCGCGGGCGATGCCTGGACCCGATGCCGTACGGGTGAGGGCGATCCGTCGAAGTTCGGCATTTTTGACCTGAACGGCCTGTGGTTCATTGCCGGCAACGTAGTACGCGACGTTGCCGCCCTCAACAACGTGGAAATGCTACCGTGGGATGTGTGGGGTGCCATGCCGCAACCTAACGAGCAGTTGAAGGAAGACCAACTCGAATTCTTCGACCGGCTCGCCGCGCTGACTCACGCGCCTGATGCGTCATTCCCTGAACTGCATGCGCTCTACGGCGATGACCGTCTGCGGGTGCCGGGGACCGTGTTCAACGCGGTGCTGAACCGTCCGGAGAAGATTTGAACGGCGGGGCCCGCTTCAGCAACTCTCGTGTGTGGGCGACGGCTCCTCCGAACAGAGTGTGCTTGCCATGAGTTTCGTCCTGCGTCATTCCGGGCCGTACTAATTCGGCCCGGTACTGACCTCGCCTGAGTGTCGACACACAACTCCACGTTAGAGGGTTCCCGAAGGTTGATTTGTGTCGCCGAACCTTGTAGGGGCAGGGGCGTAAAGGAGGAAGGTATGCCCACCGTCAAAGCCAACAACTATGAAATGTATTATGAGATCGACGACTTCACCGATCCCTGGAAACAGGCCGAACCATTGTGGATTCAGCACGGCTTCGGTCGCAGCTTGCGGTTCTGGTATCACTGGGTGCCGCCGCTCGCCGGGAAATACCGTGTCATCCGCCGTGATATGCGTGGGCACGGCCAGTCTGCCGACCCCGGGGCCGACTATGTGTGGTCGGTTGATGATCTGCTTAACGATATGAAAGGGTTCCTGGACGCGCTGGGCATCGACAAGGTGCATTACGTCGGCGAGTCGGTCGGCGGCATTCTCGGCGTCGCGTTTGCCGTGCGCTGGCCGGAGCGCTTCAAAAGCCTCACTCTTTGTGCAACCCCGACGGCGATCTACCCCCATATTCAGGAGAAATTCGCGGTGGGCCACAAAGACTGGTATACCGCGCTTGGTACGCTGGGGCCGGCGGGGTGGGTCAAAGCCCTGATGGAACAAGGTGGCGGCGTTGCGGTCGGCGAGGCGAAATCCCCACGGCTGGAGTGGATTCTCAACGAGTGGGGGAAGACCCGCACGCATGTGCTGCAAGGGCTGTGTCGACTGGTGCCGAGTGTGAACATCACGCCACTCTTGCCGCAGGTGAAAGTACCGACGCTGGTGCTGGCGCCGGAGAGCAGCCCGCTGACGCCGCTGACCGAACAGGTCCTGATTCGCGATTCGATTCCGGGCGCGCGTATCGCGGTCATCGCCGGGCGCGGTCACGAGATTTATCTTGATAACGCCGAGGGCTGTATTGCCACACTGCTTTCGTTTCTGCGGTCGTTGCAATAACGCCGCGAGGAGGGACGTATGTCAGAAACGGCACGACGGTTGCGGCAGATGCTCGACGGCCCGGGGATGGTTGTTGCGCCCTTTATCTTTGACGCCTTTCAAGCCCGTGTCGCGCAGTCGGCGGGTTTCCAGGCCGTCTATATGACCGGCTTTGGCACGGCGGCGGCGCGCGGGTTTCCTGACGTGGGGCTGCTCACGATGGCGGAGATGGTTGACAACGTGCGCTATATCGCCGGGGCCGTGGACGTCCCGCTCGTCTGCGACGCCGACACCGGTTACGGTAATCCGGTGAACGTGTATCGCACTGTGCGTGAGTATGAAGCCGCCGGCGCGGCGGCGCTACATATCGAGGATCAGGTGTGGCCCAAACGCTGCGGCTTCCTCGCCGGAAAACAGGTGATTCCGCTGGAAGAAATGGTGCCGAAGGTGAGAGCCGCGTGTGACGCGCGGCGCGACGCAAACTTCGTGATCATTGCGCGCACCGACGCGCTCGCCGTGAACGGTTGGGCGGACGTTGCCGAACGCGCGCGCGCCTATCGCGCCGCCGGGGCGGACCTGATTTTTGTTGACGGGATCCGCACCCTCGAAGATATGCGGCGGTATGTGCAGGAGATTGGCGATCTGCCTCTCTTGTATAACGGCCAGTTACTGTCTGTGCCCGACATCGAGAAAATGGGGTTTCGCCTGACGATTTACTCTGCGACATTGATGGCGTTCTATCTGCGTATGCGAGATATGATGCGGGAACTTAAAGAAACCGGCAGTATCGCGAACAGTGCGGGACCGGGCTTGTTTGACGAGCTGACAACGCTCCTAGGAGTGAAGGAGGCCTTGGCGTTGGGCAAGAACTATGAGCACTAACGATACCGCCGTTAGCAACGCGGGTCCTATTTTTCTCCGGCTTTGCTGACTTGCAAAGTCGGCGCTCGACCGTGATAATGGCACCTGCATCAGCAAATCACCTCATAAGAAAGAGATCGCCATGCCGAGCGAAAAAAGTGTGACGGAAAAAATCCTTCATGTGCTACGTCCCTATGCCGCGCACTGGGGGGGGACACTTGGTCGCGGAGATTTAGTGATTCCGCAACGAGAGATTCCGCGTGTGATCCACGAGATCATCGATACGCTGCGTGACGGTTCTGAAGGGCGGCGGGAAGCGTCGGACACGGATGTGTTTCACGCCCTCAAAGAGAGTCGCCATCTTCCGTCTGTCCAAGACCAGGTCGAACGCCTGAAGAAGCAGTTCGTCCTGCTCAGGCGGCAATAGCAATCCTGACGTCCCGATTCTCCCTGGTCGCCTCCTTAGCCCCTCGCTTGACGGCATTCGTTTCTCCCGGTCTGTTAGAGGCATGAATGCCGCCTTTGCCGCCCGCTTAGTCAACGGGCCGTTCGGTGACCCGGGTTTATATGTACACTTGCGCTTAGAAGGCCGGGCGCTCCTGTTCGACCTCGGTCATAATGACGCGCTGCCAGCGGCGGACATGTTCCGCGTGAGCCACGTGTTTGTCTCGCACTGCCACATGGATCACTTTATTGGCTTCGACCGTCTCCTGCGCTTGTTTCTTGCGCGTGAGGAGACGCTACACCTCTTCGGTCCTCCCGGTATTGTTGATTGTGTGCAGGGAAAGCTCCGTGGGTATACCTGGAACCTAGTAGATAACTACAGCTTTGCGATGGAAGTGTCCGAGGCGGCGCCGGACGGGATCCGTCGTGTACTCTTCCCGGCTCGTACGGGGTTCACCCCCGAAGACCTTCCGTCGGTGCCGTTTACCGGCGTGGTGCTCGACGAACCTGCATTTCGAGTCCACGTCGCGCACCTTGATCACCGCATCTACTCGTTAGGCTTTGCCGTAGAAGAGAAAACCCACTTGAACGTCGATACTGCCGTCTTAGCGCAGATAGGCGTGACGCCCGGCCCCTGGCTGTCGGAAGTAAAGTCAGCGCTCCGGCGTGGCGAAGCCGACGACTTTTGTATTCTCGCTCAATGGCGAGGGAAACATGGGGAGAAGCAGAGCCGTCCGTTGCGCCTCGGTGATCTCCGGGATCAGTTGGTCAAAGAGACCCGGGGCCACAAGATTGCGTACGTGGTTGATACGATTTTCACGCCCGAGAACGCGGCACGGATTGCCTCGTTGGCGCACGGTGCGGATGTGTTCTTTTGTGAGTCGCCCTTTCTTGATGATGATGAGGACCAGGCCACCCGGCGGTATCATCTCACCGCGCGTCAAGCGGGCATACTCGGACGCATGGCACAGGCGCGGAAATTAGTTGTCTTCCACTTCTCTCCTCGTTACTCGGGTCAGGCCGAACGGGTTTACCGTGAAGCGCAAGACGCGTTTCGGGGTCGAGAGGAAGGGAACGGGGTAGGGCCGTCAAACTAGTATCTCGTCTGTGCGAAAGTAAGACGTGGGTAGGGTGGCGTCATTCCCGCGGGAGCGGGTATCCAGGTTCCATAACCGAAAGCCTTGACTTATAGTTCCTGGATACCCGCTCCCAACAGAACTTGGGACAGGTCCCAGTAGGACTTGGGACACGTCCCCTAGAGAACCGGGGACAGGCTGCGCGGGTATGACGGATTTGCACTCCTCAAAATCATGCAGGTAGAAGGACGAGACTGAAGAAGGAACAGGCATGCCACTCCACATTACCGACCCGATCCGCCGCTTTATTCACTCGCATGTGGTTGCACGTCTGGCGACCGCCGACGCGGCCGGGCAGCCGCATGTGATCCCGTTTTGTTACGCCTTTGATGATACCGCTGTGTATTTCATCGTTGATGAAAAACCCAAACGGCAGACCGGCAAACCGCTGAAACGGATACGCAACATTCTCGCCAACCCTCAGGTCGCGGTAGTGATTGACGACTATGCTGACGACTGGACTCAACTCGCGTATGTGCTTATTACTGGGCGGGCGGCGATTGTCGAGGACAGAGAAGAACATGCGCGGGTCCTGACCTCGCTCCGTGAGCGTTACCCGCAGTATCGACAAATGCCGCTGGCCTTTCCCGCTAACGCGATGGTTCGTATCGTGCCGACAAAAGTGATTGCGTGGGGGAAGATCGAGACGTGAGACGGGGGTAGAGATTTGAGACAAGAATAGAGATGGAGAGCCGAGAGAGAGGACGGTTGCGGAGGCCTTATTAACTAATTGTGACGTGAAACACGTGCGAGAAAGATGCCTTAAGGAGGATTGTATGAAGCAATGGGCGGTGATCGCCTGCTGTGTGCTGCTAGGCACGGCAGTGAACCATTCCGGTGCCGTCGCGTCGGATGAGCTGCCTGCCCTTCGTGAGGGGTTGTGGGAGTATCAGCGCACGATGCAACGGTCGGACGAGGACTGGTCACCAAAAGATACGACCGTCCGTGAATGCGGGAGTCCCACGGCGGTACTGGAGCAACAAAACGCGGAGTACCGGAAACTGGGCTGTGCGATTGTCACAACTCGTGTGACAGAGACGACCTATCAGGTAAAAGCCGATTGTCCGACGAAGAACGGTATCAAAACAGAGTCGCGGGGAGTGACGACCTTCGACGGCGATAGTGCGTATACGAGTGTGATTGACTCGGAAGGGCCGGTTGCCGGAAAGCTGGTGAAATTCGTTGAGCGGCTGTCGGCCAAACGGGTTGGCGATTGCGAAAAGAAATAAGGAGGAAGTATGGCGCGGAAGGTTGCCGTGGGGATCAACTGGCAGGGAGCGCTTGATTATCAGTCGTTAATTGAGCGGGCCCAGGTCGCAGACGCGGTGGGCGTCCACTCGGCCTGGGTGCCAGAAGCCTGGGGGCGAGATGCGTTTACGCTCTTGGCGGTGCTGGCCGACCGCACCAAAGAGATTCGACTCGGGACGGCGATCGTCAACACCTACTCGCGCACACCGGCGGCGCTTGCGCAGCACTTCGCCACGTTGGATGAGCTGTCTGGCGGGCGCATGATTATTGGCCTCGGTACCAGTGGCCCGCAAGTGATCGAGCACTTTCATGGTGTGAAATTCGAGCCACCGCTCACACGTATGAAAGAGTATGTCGAAATCATCAATACCCTGATGCGTAACGAACCCCTCAAATACAGCGGGAAAGTGTTCAACCTGCAACGCGGATTCACTTTACGCTTTAATCCGGTCCGCAATCACATCCCCATTTACCTGGCGACGTTGAACGCCAAGAGCGTGAAGATGACTGCCGAACTGGCGGATGGCTGGTTGCCAGTTATGATTCCGTTGCCGAAGCTCAAGGGTGAGATCGACGCAATTCGCAAAATGAGTGTTGCCGCCGGTCGCCCAGCCGATGCCGTGGCTGTACGCTCTCCTGGAACAACGACTGTGACGAAGAATATTGACAAAGCACGGGCAGAGACGGCGGGAACGTTAGCATTCTACATTGGCCGCATGGGCACGTTTTACGCCGAGCAACTGACACGACACGGATTCGGTGAAGCAGTACAAGCCGTGAAAAAGGGGTGGGAAGTGAACTCACGCGCGGCAGCCGAAGCCGTTCCGGCCAATTTGCTCGATGCTACGAGTTGCGCCGGACCGGTTGAAGCCTGTATCGACCGCCTTCAAGAGCAAGAGGCCAACGGCGTCGATTTCCATTATGTCTCCGTCGATACGCATGATAATAAGGAGTACGAGCAGATGTTAGCGAAGTTGGTGGGGTAAGTGGCATACGACTTCGATATTCTTTGGCGTGGTCAGGATACTGATGAAGTTGAATGCTGCATCAGTCGGAGGCAGTGGGAAACCCACGTTGCCAAGAGGCCAGAGATCGAAGATGCGTTGGAACTTACAAAGAAAGCTCTCATAGCTGCGGAATTTGTTGAACCTGACAAACATTCCTGAAAACAGGAGGGAATCCTATTTTACCAACGTATTCCCAAATTTGGAGATCAAGACTCATAAGCATGTATTAGATAGGAACCCGCAGCAGCTTTACTTACTAATCTCCAGCACCCGACCCATCAATTGCTGCGTCAGTGCGGCGCCGGGTAGGGACAGATCGAGATCGTGGCCGAGTTCAAGCGCCAAGCGCAAATCCTTGTGAATCAGTTGCAGCAGTCCGTGCGGGCCGGTGGTATAAGAGTCTTTGAGCTTGTGTTGTTGTGTCCAATGGTCGGCAACGCGACTCTGTGCGGCGCCGGCGTGGACGACTTGTTCCATTGTTTTCAAATCAACACCCGCCTTTTCGGCGAGGCGCATCCCTTCGGACGCTGCCAACATGTTGACATAGACAATCAAATTGTGAGCGAGTTTAGCGGCCGCACCCGCGCCGAGATCACCAAGGTGAAAAATGTTCGCGCCGGAGGTAGCGAAGACAGGTCGGCATTTTTCAAAGGCCGCTTTGTCTCCGCCGACCATATAACAGAGTGTTTTTGCGTACGCCCCACTCTCCCCGCCGCTGACTTCCGCATCAATCACACTCACGCCTTTTGTTTTAGCGAGCTCGGCAAGTTTACGTATGGTTTTGGGGTGGACTGTACTGTGCACGGCGATAATGCTCCCAGGTTTCGCACCGTTGAGGACGCCGCCTTCACCGAGTGTAACTGCCTCTACTTGCGCGTCGTCAACAACGACTAACTCAATCACATCCCCATGTACGCCGACCTCCTGTGCCGAACGGGCGACTTTTGCCCCGAGCCCGGCAAGTTCTTGCAGCGGCTCCGGTCGCAGGTCGTAGACCATGAGGTCAAACCCCGCTGCGGCGACATTGATTGCCATTGGCTTGCCGATATTTCCCAGGCCGATGAAGCCGATTCGTGGTGCCATAACGCCCCCTCCTTTTGTTACGTACTGTGCCCGCTTATTGTCGCACAGTAAGCAGGCGTTCCCCACACCCCAGGTGCCGAGGGACGACGAGATTTTTAGCCGACTGGCGACGGCAAAATCTTAACGAAGAAACGAGTCGTCACGCGTGCGAAAGCGGAAATCCAGGAGTAGAGGAATGGGTTCCGGGTCGGGGCCTACAGCCTTGCCCGGAGTGACGAGACAAGAAATCCGCCGCGTGTTTCGTGCGCCGGGCGCTTACGAGCGGGGCGCCGGTTGCGCCAGCAAATTGGCAATCGGCTTCACGTCAAGCCACCACTGTTCTCGTGGACGTTGCTGCGCCAAATCCATCATCCGTGGCAGATTATCAAGGGGGTGGAATTGGATCTGTCCGCCTTGGAGCCCAACGCACGCCGCTACCGGAGACGGTTTCTGTACTTCGGTGATTAAGAAATCAATGCTCTGATCGGCGAGCCGCGTGGCGAGGATACGGTCGAACGGTGTCGGATTTCCTCCCTGCTGGAGATGGCCCAGGATCGCCTGGCGGACGTCAAATGACCCTTCCCCTTCTTCCGCAAAAAGAGTGGAGATGAAATCCGTCGTATAGCGCGGATGTGCACATTCGTTGCGAATCATGACACTCAGTCGTTTGCCCTGACGGAAGCCCCGAGTGAGGCTGACAATATCCTGTTGGAGATCACTGAGCGTGACTGTCTCTTCCGGCAAATAGACTCGTTCCGCCCCTGAGGCGAGCCCGCTCATTTGCGCGAGGTATCCACACGTGCGTCCCATCACTTCCACGACGAAACACCGCCGCGAAGCAACTGCGGATTGCTTGATCTTATCGACCGCCTCCACGATGCTGTTCAGCGCAGTGTCCGCACCGATACTTAGCTCTGACCCCGGTAGATTGTTATCGATCGTTGCCGGGACACAGAGCAGTGGAATATTAAACGCCGGAAAACTGTCGCGCAGGCGATACAGTTGGTAGACGGCTTCATAGCCGGACCAGCCTCCGACCATCAACAGCGCTTGAATCTGATACTCTTCGAGAACACGAGCGATCGCGTAGAAATCTTTTCCGCTCGGAATTCGGCGATTCGTACCCAACTCCGCGCCGCCCTGCGGTGCCCAGCCGTTGACACTCATCCAGTCCATCTCGCTGACGTTGCCGGCAATGAGTCCTTGGAATCCGCTGCGCACCCCAAACATCAAGTGACCTTTATCAACACCCAGTCGCACCGCCGCACGGACGGCGGTGTTCATCCCCGGTGCCGGCGCGCCTGAGTGCATGACGGCTATGCGTACTCGTTGCTGCCCAGGTTCTGGGGCATGCGGCAACGCACGGACCAGCGTCCGTAAGGTACGAAAGGCAGCCTGGTAGTTGCTCCCGCGCGCTGCCATAGCAGCGGGGAAGTCACAATTCCTGATTGCCTTAGTTATTGCCTGCGTTCGTTCAAGACAGTCCTGCAGCGGAAGCCGGGTAATCCGGTTGCCACGCATGCCGATAAGCACTGGGGGTGAACCAGGTGCCACAGTACAGACCGCTTCCACTGCGGCGTATCCTAACAACGTACTAAGATTGCGATCAAATGCACTCGGTGATCCGCCGCGCTGTATGTGGCCGAGGATTGAAACGCGTACATCCTCTCCGAGTCGTTCTTCTAACACCTGTTTAATATAAGCACCGGTGAGGCGATGACCTTGCCGATCCAGGGCACCTTCAGCCATGAGCACAATACTGTCACGGCGACCGGCGGCACGTCCTGTTTTCAACACCTCACACATGCGCTCTTCCCAGCGCTCCCCTTCCGGAGGATTGCAGGGAATAAGTACCCAATCTGCTCCGCTCGCGAGTGCTCCCATGAGCGCGAGATAGCCACAATGCCTTCCCATCACTTCGACGACGAACGTTCGCTGATGGCTTGCTGCCGTGCTGCTGATCGCGTCGACCGCTTCTGTGATGCGATGAAGGGCAGTATCCGCCCCAATCGTCATGTCAGTCCCGGCAAGGTCGTTGTCAATCGAACCAGGCAACCCGACCACGGTGAGCGAAGCATGACGCTCCGCCAATTCAGGCGTGATGTGGTTATGTTCAACCAATTCACGTGTCAAGGTGGGCCACTCGCGGTGGAAAAGAACCGCTCCGGTTAAACTGCCGTCGCCACCGATAATCACCAAATTGTCAATGCCATTGTGGATGAGATTCTTTGCCGCCTGTAGGCGTCCCGCCCGCGTACGAAATGCGTCGCTGCGCGCGGTCCCGATAATGGTCCCGCCGCGCTGCAAAATGCCACCCACCGCGTCCCAATTCAGTGGCCGTATGCGTGTGCCACCTTCGACCATTCCTTGGTAGCCTTCGTAGATAGCGTAGACTGCCATGCCACGATCTAAGGCCGTCCGTGTCACTGCCCGTACGGCGGCGTTCATGCCCGGGGCATCTCCGCCGCTAGTCAATACGCCCAGACGTTTCTCGAGTATGGTCGGCATCGTAATGGTCTACCGCTCCTTTCCTGTGTCTTTCTTTTTCATCAGTAGCAGAGAGAGTCGGATCTGCAACCGGCATGACCGTCCCAGGAGTCGCAATGCCAATGCCACAGGAGGGTACAAGGACGGAACTTATCGAACGAGTAATAGATAGAGATTCCTCGGTTTGAGGTTTTCCTTCTTGCCTTAACGAGAAAGTAAGAAGCTGAGAAAACAGGCACATCGAGGGCAAGGTGGTGCTGGGGCAACACCTCTCAATACAACAAGGAAGCACGGAGCTATTCGCTTTTCATTTCTACCAACCGCTTATTTACGAATGTGAGTGTTCCCAGTGGACGGAGCGCGCCTTGGTAGGTCCACAGTTCCCGGCTTTCTTCGTCGCCGGTAGAGAGGGCTTGTCGTGACTTTGGCGGCCCAAGGCGTCTGAGCACGTCGTCCTCAGACATGCCGAGACGCAGAGAATTGAACCGTTGAATGAGTTCATCTTCCTGCGTAGCAAAGTCGTCCGCCATCCGCTGTAAATCCTGTGCGGCACGAACAAGCGGATCTTGCCGCTGATAACAAGCAGAACAGACGACACCTAAAGCAAAAAAGAACACAACGTGTTTCATTGGCCAAACGTTTCGATCAGCCGAGAGAAATCCTCTTTGGTAATGAGACTTGTGGGCGGTGCCGCAAGAACAGGCAGTTGTAGGCCGGCTCGGCGGAAGCGCTCGATGTGGGCACGGCACTCGTCGGGGGTGCCGAGAACATACAATTCCTCAACCATCCGCTCGGGGAGAGCCGCCTCCGCCATCGCGCGATTGCCGGCTTTCCAGTAATGGTGCACTTCCTCGAGAATGTCACCGTAGCCGAAGTGCCGAAACCCTTGGATGTAGGTGTTCGCTTGGCAATATCCCACGAGTACCCGGCGGAGCTGTTTGAGTGTTTGCTCGCGGTTGTCCGTAACCGCCGTATGAATGTAGCAACCAATGTCGACGTCTGACAGAGACCGTCCAGCTCGTGCCGCACCTTTCGCGATCTCGGCGATAGAATGAGGGAGCTGCCGAGCCGGCAGCCACGCGAGGAGGACACCGTCCGCGACTTCACCGGCAAGCTGCAGCATCCGTGGATTGACTGCGGCGAGGTAAATAGGGACGCGACCCGACGGCGGAGGGACGCTGAGTTGGAAACCCCGCGGTTGGTAAAATTTGCCTTCATAAGTGACACGCTCACCGGCAAGCACTCGTCGCAGAATACTTACATATTCACGGGTGCGTGAGACTGGATAATCCCATGGAATACCGTGAAAGGTATTAATGTTTTGTGTACTCACACCCAGGCCCAGACAGGTGCGTCCGGGGGCGATCAAGTCGAGTGTCATTGCTTGCATAGCCGCCAGGGTTGGCGGGCGGAGGTAGATAGACACAATACCGGTGCCGATCTGAATACGGTGCGTGCGTGCCAACAGTGCGCCGGCCATCGTGCATGTTTCCGTTCCCCACGCTTCACCAACTGAAATATAGTCGAATCCTCGTGCCTCTGCTTGCTGAACCAAGTCAAAACAAAGGTCCATTGGCAGCCCGATTGGCGGAATTCCCAATCCTACACGCATCACTTTTCTCCCATGTAATTTGCAGCGACACGTCTCTTTTACGCGTTCATTGCTTCTGCGAGTTCTGTCCAAACGGCATACTGCTCTTCTAACGTCTGTTTGAGCGTTTCGTACTCTTGCGTGAGTTCGCGGGCACGCTGCGGGTTCGTGAACGTCGTACCGTCGACCATCAACTGTTCGAGGGCGGTTTTTCTTTCCTCCAGTGTTGCCACTTTCCTCTCGATGTCGGCAAGTCTGCGCTCGCGCTTTTGTTGTTCCGCGCGCGCAGCTTTCTGTTGCTCGTACGATAATTTTCCGCGTTTCGCCTCTTGAATAACGGCTAAGGTATCGGCCATGTCCGATTGCGGATTAATAATTTTAGACTGCGGACTGCGGACTGCGGACTGCGGACTGCTTTTGGCTTCGGACTCCGGACTCTGGACTCCGGCCGTCCTCTCTTTCCATTGTAAAAATTCTTCGAATGTTCCCGGATAGACGACGAGTTGCCCGCGTTGCATCTCTATCACTTTCGTAACGAGGCCGGCCAGAAAATAGCGGTCGTGCGAAACAATGAGGAACGTCCCCCCGTACTGCAACAACGCCTCGCGTAGTACGTCTTTTGTGCGCATATCCAGGTGATTCGTTGGCTCGTCAAGGATCAAGAAGTTTGACGGCCGAAGAAGCATTTTGGCTAAAGCCAAGCGGCTCTTTTCCCCGCCACTAAGGACGGCGACCTTTTTGTTGACGGCGTCGCCGGAGAAGAGGAACGCACCTAACAAAGTGCGCAGTTCAGGGACCATCGCCATGGACGCACTCCCGGCGATCTCTTCGTAGACGGTGTTGTCGCCGCTAAGTCGGTCAGCCTGCTGTTGCGCGTAATAATCGAGCACGACTTGAAGTCCGAGGCGACGTTCTCCGCCGGTAGCGTCTTCCACGCCCGACAGAACGCGGCTGAGGGTTGATTTGCCGGCGCCGTTGACGCCGACCAGTGCGACGCGTTCCCCGCGTTCGACAATCAGGTTCACGTCACGGAACACTTGTAGCGAGCCATACTGTTTACTGACGTTGTGCAACTCAAGCACCACGCGCCCACTGCGCGGCGCAGGCGGAAAATGAAACCGTACCCCTTTGGGTACACTCTGCGGCGGCTCGATGCGCTCCAGCTTGTCGAGTTGCTTCACCCGACTCTGCACTTGTGAGGCTTTGCGCGCATTATAGCGAAAGGTGTCGATGAAGCGTTGAACGCGCTCGATTTCTTCCTGTTGCTCTTCGTAAGCTTTGCGATGAGCTTCAAGGTCGAACTCGAACTGGCGCTCAAAGGCGGAGTAGTTGCCAGTGTATTCGGTGATAGTCTGGCGATAGAGCGAGGCGATGCGGGTGACGAGACGATCAAGAAACTCACGGTCGTGGGAAATGATGATGACACTGCCTACGTAGGCACGGAGGTACGACTCCAGCCACAACAACGAATCAAGATCGAGATGATTGGTGGGTTCGTCGAGTAACAGAATATCAGGCTGTTGAAGCAACAGTTTCGCCAGAGCGATACGCATTTGCCAGCCGCCGCTAAACGTCTCCGTCGGTCGCTCAAACTGTGATTCCTGGAAACCCAGACCCGTGAGTACTTTTGCCACTTCCGCGTCGGCGCGAAATCCGCCGAGTTCTTCGAAGCGATGTTGTAGGTCGCCGTAGCGAGCCAGCAGCTCGCCGTGTTCTTCGGCGTCAACGTCATTGCGTTCAAGGGCATCATGAATCACTGCGAGTTCACTCTGTATCTCGGTCAGTTGGGGGAGGGCCGCACGGGCTTCGGCAAATAAGGAACGGCCAGTGACCGCAATGCCCTCTTGCGGCAAATAGCCGATAGTCGCCTCACGTCCACGTTGGACGGTGCCGGTGTCAGGTTCAAGTTGTCCGGTGATCAAGCGGAACAGGGTGGTTTTGCCTGCTCCGTTTGGACCGACCAGGCCGATCCGTTCGCCTTTGCGGACGTGCCAGTTGAGATTGCGAAACAGGTCTTGGCCACCAAACGATAAGGAAAGGTTCTTGAGTTGTAACATGCAAAGCGACGTGCTCGTGCGAAATTTAAGTGGATTGTAACAAAGGGGAGGGAGCTGAGGTAGGGGCGGCGTCGTTGCGTTACGCCGAGATGTCATTGCGAGCCCTTCGACTTCCCCCTCGACAAGCTCGGGGTCCGCTCACCTGTGCCTGCGGCACTGGCGCAGGCAGGATAAACTCCGCGGAGCGGTCTTTGCCTTCTTTTCTGCCGTTGGTGAGATTGCTTCGTCGCCGGAGCCTGCCCTGAGCGTAGCGCAGCGGAGTCGAAGGGCCCCTCGCAATGACACTGTGCTCCTACTTTTCAAACAGCCTCGAATCTTCTACAGTGCGCCGCGGTGACGAACTTTGCGCAATATCGTGAACGGTACCAAGCCGAGCTCCAACGACTGAAAGACGCCTTTGCGCGAATGTCGGTGCAAGAGAAAAGTCGCCGCGTCTTGGGGCATGACAACCCACTGCTCTATTCGTCTCACGCCGTCGGGGCGAGGCTGACTGATACACGATTGTCGGAGCCGGTCCTTTCGCAGAATCTTGCGCGCCAAACGGCACGGTTTGAGCAGATCGCCTATCAGACGTTGGTGCGTGCCCCGTTACGAAGATTGCTATTGCCCGACGCCCGATGGATCTTCCTCGACTTCACAGGGCAGGCCGGAGGGTGGCGCTACCAGCGAGCCGCGGCGATAGAAAAATTTCGTGCGGCCATCGCCGGGAAATCTCCGGAGTCTGTCTGCCGTTTCTTCAGCGGCGGAATCGTGACTGCTGATGTGCTGAATCGACTTTTACTCGAAGAGTTCTCGCGACCGGGGGCGTCGTTCCAGACCACAGCCAGGCAACTGAACTGCCGCTTTCAGTTGTGGGTCGCCCGCTCTCGCGGTGATATTCCGCGCGGCGCTTGCATACACATCGATTGAGTGAGCGGGCGGGGGAAAAGAAAAAGGCCCTTGTTCAGGGCCTTTTTCTTTCAGGAGCTTCGCTTTGGGATGTCAAATTGTTTGGTTACTTCTTCTTCGCCGGGGCTTTCTTCTTCGCTTTCGAAGCGGTCTTCTTTGTCGCGGCTTTCTTAACTACTTTCTTCGCGGGCGCCTTCTTTTTCGCTGCTGCCATAGAGACCTCCTATCTTTCTGAGTGAGTTGTGGGAACCCCTCGTAACGATATTTTTTGTGAGTCGAAGCTCCATACGACGTTTGTTGTAGCAGATCACAATTCATCCCGCAATAAAAAATCGTCACGTAATGAAAAAAATTTAATTGTTATCGTGCGACCGCGAATGCTTTCTTCCCGAGGTAGCGCGCGCGCGCCCCGAGCTCTTCTTCAATACGTAACAGCTGGTTATATTTTGCCGTCCGCTCGCCGCGACAGACGCTGCCGGTTTTGATCTGCCCGGCGTTAAGCGCAACGGCGAGGTCGGCAATGGTGGTGTCTTCGGTTTCCCCGGAGCGATGTGAGATGACCGACGCGTAACCGTGCCGCTGCGCGAGTGCGACGGTTTCGAATGTTTCGCTGAGCGTGCCGATTTGATTCACTTTGACGAGAATAGCGTTGGCAACATGTTCGTTAATGCCTCGGTTGAGCCGTGCCGGATTCGTCACAAAGAGGTCGTCGCCGACGAGCTGCACACGCTCGCCGAGCTCTTTGGTTAAGAGTCTCCACCCGTCCCAGTCGTCTTCGGCGAGGCCGTCCTCAATCGAAATGATCGGGTACCGCTCGAGCCATTGCCCGTACAAGGCGACGAGGTCGGTCGCGCTGCGAGTGAGGCCGCCAGATTTGTGGAAGACATAGGTGCCGTTTTCGTACAGTTCGGTCGAGGCAACGTCCAACGCTAACGCGACGTGCTTACCTGGCTGATAGCCGGCACGCGTGACGGCGTCGAGTAAGACGTCGAGGGCTTCTTCGTTGGAGCGCAAATCAGGGGCGACGCCGCCTTCGTCACCGACCGCGGTAGTCAGACCTTTGTCCTGCAGAATACGTTTTAAGGTGGAGAAGACTTCGGCGCCGACGCGCAGTGCTTCGCGAAAAGAGCGCGCGCCGACCGGGACGATCATGAACTCTTGAATGTCGATGTTATTGGTGGCGTGGGCCCCGCCGTTAAGGACATTCAATAACGGCACCGGTAGTGTGGTCGCGTTGCGGCCGCCGAGTGAGCGGTAGAGCGGGACCTTTGCCGCGGCGGCCGCGGCTTTGGCAATGGCCAACGAGGTCGCAATCAACGCATTGGCACCCAGGCGTTTCTTATTCGGGGTGCCATCAAGGTCGAGGAGGATTTGATCAAGTTTGCGTTGATCGCTCGCGTCTTTCCCGGCGAGACGTGGGCCGATGACTTTATTGACGTTCGCAACCGCCTTTTGCACACCTTTCCCGCCGTAGCGCTTGTTACCGCGGTCGCGCAACTCCCACGCCTCATGCGCGCCGGTTGACGCGCCCGAGGGCGCCGCGGCACGGCCCATGGCGCCACTCGAAAGCACAACGTCGACTTCTACAGTCGGGTTGCCGCGGCTATCGATCACTTCCCGAGCGATAACTTTTCTGATCTTCATCCTTCTGTGTCCTTTCTCTGCCGAGGTCGGCCGAGTTCGTTGCCCTACAACGAGCAAGCGCGTAAGATGGTTGCTCTACGAGATTATGCGGACGTTCAAAAAACTCTGGCTTCCGACGCTACTTATCCTCTATGTCCTCTTTGTGCTCTCTTCCGCCGTTGGGGAAGACGGGTTCGTCCACCTATGGAAACTACGCCAAGAACAGCAAACGCTCGCATCTGAAGCTGTGACACTGTTGCAAGAAAATAAAGACCTTCGGGATCGTATTGCTCGGTTGCAGAGTGACAACGGCTATCTGGAAAAAGTCGTCCGTGAAGAATTAAAGTTCGCAAAAAAAGGTGAGGTTCTCTATCTTTTCCGTGGTTCGTCTGAACCATCGGAGTAAGAGAAAGAAGAAACGGAGAGACAGAGCCGACAGACGGACGTCTGATCGCACGGCACAAGACTCTGTCAACTGGCAGGTTTGGACTTACTCGTCCTCGTCCTCGCCCCCGCCTTCGGTGAAGTCCTCATATTCATCCGGATCCATGAGATCGTCGAGTTCAGATTTGTCATTCAGTTCAATCTCGAGCAACCAGCCTTCGCGATACGGATCTTCATTGACAAGCGCCGGTTGATCTTCAAGGTCCGTATTGGTGGAGGAGATAGTCCCACTGAGTGGCGCAATCAGATCAGAAACGGTTTTCACCGACTCGATCTCGCCAAAGCTCTCCCCGCGCTCGAGAATATCGCCAACGTCCGGTAGCTCAACCGCGATAATTTCTCCCAGTTCGTCCTGCAGATATTCGGAGAGACCGACCAGGGCGCGTTTTCCCGAGACCCGCACCCACAGATGGTCTTCAGTAAACTTGAGATTCTCAGCCATGATTCCCGCTTTGCCTCCTGGGGTCAGTTGTTAGCGAGCTCCGCTCGCTCTGTCAAGAAAAGTTTTTATCGTTTTGCCTCGCGCCGAAAAAGCCGCACCGTACCATGGGCCGAGACTAACCCCTGCTCCATTTCCCGCACGATTTGCCGTGCGGCCTCACGCGGATCTTTCGCGTCACGAATTGGTTTGCCGACGACCAAATAGTCTGCGCCAATGCGCATCGCTTCTTCTGGAGTGAGGACACGTTTCTGATCATCCCAGGCCTTCCCTTGCGAGCGAACGCCGGGGACGATCAACAGCAAATTCTTGCCGCATTCGCGGCGAATGCGCGCAATTTCCATCGGCGACGCAACCACGCCGTCCATTCCCGCTTCCTGGGCGAGTTTGGCTAAACGGACGACTTGGTTCTCAACTCCGGTGACGACACCGGTGCGCTTGAGGTCATCTTTATTCAAACTGGTGAGGACTGTGACCGCCAGAATCCTGGGGCGGCGCAGGCTCTCGGTCCGACACACTTTGTTCACATCTACTAATGTCTGGTGCATCATTTCTGAACTGCCTGACGCGTGCAGGTCGAACATCCGTACGCCTAATCGTGTAGCCTCGACGCCCGTGCGTGCGACGGTGCGCGGAATGTCGTGAAACTTCAGGTCGAGAAATACTTCGCCGCCCTTATTCTGAATAAAGCGGACAACTTGCGGACCGCCGTGCAGAAAAAGCTGTTTACCAACTTTGAAGAGCCCGACCTCGTCTTTGAGCAGCGACACGTATTCTCTGACCTCGGCCATTGAGGCCACATCAAGGGCAAAGATTAAGCGCTGCCTGACCTCATTCTGGCGCGAAGAGAGGAAAGGCCACGAGAGATTTACCATTACGTCTGTTCCCGGCTCAACGACACCAACGTCTCCAGAATCTGACCAACACCGACCTCGGTTGCCTGTTTTTCCGTGCGACGCTTCAGCTCCACCATCCCGCGGGCGAGAGATTTTGCGCCGATCGTAACGCGCAGTGGGGTGCCAAGTAAATCCGCATCTTTGAACTTCACGCCCGGACGTTCGTCCCGATCGTCGAGCAAGGTATCAACACCGGCAGTGAGCAACTGCGAATAGAGATTTTCTGCCGTCGTGCGGCTTTGCTCGTCGCCCCAGTTCACCGGAACAATCTGCACAGTGACGGGAGCGAGTGGCAGCGGCCACCTGATGCCATCGGCATCATGGTGCTGTTCGATCGCCGCAGCGACGGTCCGCGTAATGCCAATTCCGTAACAGCCCATTTCCATTGGGTGGTCCTGGCCTTGAGCATCCTGATAGGTCGCATTGAGCGACTCACTGTATTTCGTCCCGAGGTAGAATGTTTGCCCCACCTCGATTCCCCGATGTGTGGTAAAAGTTCCTCTCCCACAACGCGGACAGCGGTCACCGCCTCGGGCCTGCCGCAAATCGGCAAAGCGGAGATTCGGCAAATCGCGTCCGACATCGAGCCCGATCTGATGGTAGTCTCGTTCATTCGCGCCGCACACCATCCCCGTCGCCCCTTGCAGCGCGTTATCGCTGACGAGGGGCGCTTGAATGCCGATAGGGCCTGCGAATCCGATCGGCGCATTGATCGCGCGTACAACGGTGTCTTCATCGGCGAGGGCAACCCACTGGCAGCCGAGGGCGTTCTTGAGCTTCGGCTCACTCAGCTCGTGATCTCCACGAATCATAGCCGCGACCGCGGCTCCGGTGTCGGTGACATAGACGAGCGTCTTGACGAAACGCTCGGGCACTTCGCCGAGAAACGTTGACACTTCCTCAATGGTCCGCCGGTCCGGCGTGTAAACTTTTTTTAAGGACTGAGGACTGAGGATTGAGGATTGAGTAACTAAGGGCGGTAATTCTGCCTTTTCTACATTAGCGGCGTAGCTGCATGTGTCACAACTGACGATCGCATCTTCGCCTGAGTCGGCGAGGACCTGAAACTCGTGTGACATCGTCCCGCCGATCGCACCGGTGTCGGCTTCGACAGGACGATACGTAAGGCCACAACGGTCGAAGATGCGCCGGTAAGTGTCATACATATTCTGGTACTCGCGCTGACAATCGGTGAGATCCGTGTGAAAGGAATACGCATCTTTCATGATGAACTCACGCCCACGCATGAGGCCGAAGCGCGGACGGACCTCATCGCGAAACTTGGTCTGGATTTGATACAGGTTCAACGGCAGGTCGCGGTACGAGCGAA
>Ga0070741_10004793_pt1 | contig 31143 bp, 28 predicted proteins | sample Coa_R1_4_FD_66440 | JGI IMG/M metagenome (GOLD analysis project Ga0070741, IMG submission 66440) | Surface soil microbial communities from Centralia Pennsylvania, which are recovering from an underground coalmine fire - Coalmine... | ecosystem: Environmental > Terrestrial > Soil > Unclassified ... | reverse complement strand
GCATAAAGGCCGCTCTCAATCGCCTCACCCTTCAGATTCAGGAGCGGCCATTCGAGCGCCTCGCCGTGGAAGTAGCCGCTGTCGAAGATGACCTCGCCCTGCTGGTCGGTGACCACGAGGCGCCATTCCAACGCCTCGCCCGGCGCGGCGAAGCGGACGAACTGGCGGTCAATGATGATGCTGGTTTTGCGCGTCTGCTCCTGCGCGCCCGGGGCCGCCTGTGTCTGAGCCAAGGCACTCAGCGAAATCAGGGTTATCAACAAGACGCTCTGCACAATTCGACTGAACATACACTTTCTCCTTCCGGGGGGAGGTTGAGAACTGTTTTGATCAGGCGATCCCGCGGCGAGTCCGGCCACCGGCCGGGGATTGCCTCAATTGGGATTCGGCTGTTGAGTCTGCTGTCAAGGTGCAGACGTCTTTCGTCCGGATTCCCTCTCGCCCGGGAGTGATGATTTTTCGGAAAGTGGACGGCGGGCGGGTGAGGAAGTCTGGTGTTGTTCGGGTGTGCGCCCGGGAACGGCGATGGGCAGGAGACGGACAACGCCCTGCGGGCCGTGCCCGCGGGCGATTTGAGCAATAAAGTGACAGGAGGCCGGTGACCTCAGACTCTGTGCGGCACTAACTCAAAACTGTGAAGATGTGCATTGAGGTGCGGCAGCGCCGATCTCATTTCCATTCGCCCTGCAGGACGAACCCTGACCAGTAGTACGGCGCCGACCACCTCACGTCGCGCGACATCCCGAGCTGCGCCGCCCGCAGCGCCGCCGCCGGCGCCATCTTCTCGACCAGCATCTCCCGGTAGAATCGCTTCATCAGTTCCGTCGTCGCCGCGTCGTTGACGTTCCACAGGCTCGCCCCGGCATACATAAATCCGCGCGTCAGCCCGACCAGCCCCTCGCCGCGGATCTCCCTGCCGAGCGCCGTGCTGCACGCCGAGAGGACGACCAGCTCAGCACTGAGCCGCAGGTTGTAGAGGTCGTTGAGCCGGAGGAAGCCGTCCTGCGGCCTGCCGCTTTCATCAACCAATGACAAGACAACGCCTGAGAGGTCGGGATGTCGGCTGTTGAGCAGACCGTGCGTGGCGAAATGCACGATCCGGTACTGGTCGAGTTGACCGCCCAAAGCTGTCGCGCGGCTGGCACTGAAATCGAGCGCCTTCAACTGCCGATCCTTCGGGACGAGCGCAGTGATCGCTTCGGCCTCCTGCCGCACAAAAGGCAATCGTTCAAAGCGCTCAACTCCTGCTTCACCAGCCGACCGCGTCAGCGCGCGAACCGCGAGCGAAGATTCAAGTAGAACAGCGTTCGCGCGGGTCAATTGATTTGCGCCCTCAGCCTTCGCCATCTGGACGCGCGGGTCGTCGGCCTGAAAGACCGGGTCGGAAAACACGGCGAGCTGTCTGTCGGCAGGCTTTCGTCCGTTCAGCTCGTTGCGCAACTCGGCCAGCACCGAAGCCGACGGCAGGCTCACGATCTCGTGATCGAGGATCAATGGAGGAGCGGCGGCAGCGCTCTCCCCTTTTTCATCCTTCATCCCTCCGCCTTCATCCTTCGGTGCCTGCAGCGCGGCGAACGGGGCGTACTGCAACAGCCCGTCGGCGACGATCAGCAGACGCTTCTTCGTCAGCTGTGCGGCAGCCGGTGCGAGGATGAGGCGACTCAGCTCAGCCGCGGCGAGTTCGGTCTCGCGGCGGTAGCGGCGCTGCGTGCTTTTCGGCAGCAGGTCGAGCAAACGCCTCGCCGCCATCCGTGTCATCCGCGGCCCATCCCTCATCCCGCCTGAAACTGATTGATGCCAGCAGGCGGCTCTTGCTTTCGCCGGTGAAATCCGCTGTCATTGCCCGGAAAGGAGACTTTCATGCGAACACGCGTCCTACTTGCTGCACTGATGCTGATTGCGCTCTGCCCGTCACTCAAGGCACAGCCCGTCTTCACTGACACCTTCCCGCCCGAAGAGTTCGCCGCGCGACGCGCCCGCGTGATGGAAAAGATCGGCGGCGCGGTCGCCGTCGTGCAGGGCACGACCGAGCGGCCCGGCGAACAGCCGCTGCGCCAGAACAATCAGTTCTTCTACCTGACCGGCGTCATCGAGCCGCGCGCGATCCTGCTGATTGACGGGAAGACCAGGCGCACGACGCTCTTTCTCTCCGCCGGCGGCGAACGGCGCGAGCGCATGTTCGGTTCTTCGCTCTTCCCCGGTGAGGCGGCCGCCCGGGTCACCGGCATCGAAGCCGTCTCGGCTCGCGACGAGTTCGCCCGGGCGATTGAGGGCGTGGCGCGCGAAGGGCGGACGATCTACACGCCCTTCCGCCCCGAAGTGCTGGGGAACGCCTCGTCGAGCGACGTAATCGGACACGCGAAGGCGACCAGAGATGACCCGTGGGATGGGCGGCCTTCGCGCGAGGAGGTCTTTATTCAGAAGCTCAAAGCGCTCGCGCCGCAGGTCAGGGTCGAAAACCTCGACCCGATTCTCGACGCGATGCGCGCCTTCAAAAGCCCGCGCGAGATCGCGATCATTCGCGAGGCCACGCGCATCACCGGCCTCGGCATTATGGAGGCGATGCGCGACGCGCGGCCCGGGATGTTCGAGTATGAATTGCAGGCCGACGCCGAGTTCGTCTTCAAAAAATACGGCTCGCAGGGGGCCGCTTATTTCGCGCTGATCGCGACTGGTCAGAACACGCTCTATTCGCACTACCACAAAAACACGGCTCGGCTGGGTGAAGGCGATCTGGTACAGTTCGATTACGCGCCCGATTACCGCTATTACGTCTCGGACGTGACGCGCGTCTTCCCTGCCAATGGGAAATTCTCGGCGTGGCAGCGCGAGTATTACACGATCTACCTGCGCCTCTATCAGGCGCTCATGACTTCGATCAGAGTCCACGCCGCGCCGCGCGACATCATCAAAGACGCGGTCGTTAAAATGGACGCGGTCATGGCCGGCTACAAATTCACCGACCCGAAGATCAAGGAAGCGGCCACGCGTTTTGTCGAGCGGTACCGGACCAGCAGGGCCAACAACCTTGGCCACACCGTCGGGATGGAGGTGCATGACGTGCGCCTGCCGACCGAGACGCTCGAGCCGGGGCAACTCTTCACCATTGAGCCGGCCATGACGATCCCGGAACTGCACCTTGGCATCCGGCTGGAAGACGTGATCCTGATGACCGGGACGGGCTACGAAAATCTATCGGCCTTCGTCCCCGCCGAGATCGCCGAGATTGAAAAACTGATGGCCGAACCGGGGCTGAGCGACAGGCAGGCGAAGACAATGCCAGCCAGACGCCATCCGTAATTACGCAACCCGGGATCACCGATTACTCCCTGGGAGCGCCCGGCGTCCCGCTCGCCAAGCCTGGAATCACGGCCCGAACGAATTCCAAGGAGCCTTGCCTTCAAGCCTGGCGAGCGGGACGCCGGGCGCTCCCGGGCGCTCCGCGATTGACACTTGGAGTTTGCGCAGACAGGGCGATAAATCACCACGGTGGATTGAAGGCAGACCTTAACAACAAGATAATTGTCGCCGAATTTTTTCCCGGGGAGCCGGAGTTCCCTGATCATCCCGGCTGACGAATATTCTCAGGCACATTCCGATGGCGATTGCCGGCAGCACACCTTCACCCGCGCCCGGAGCCACGCGGGCGGATGAATTGTCTCCCGCCGGGCGGGCGGGAGGGTTCCCGCGCGGAATCTGGCGCTGGTTTGTCCCGCCGCTCACGGCGGGCCTCGTCTGGCTCTGCCCGCACGCCGGGTTCGACGCGCATGCCTGGGGGCTGCTCGCGATCTTCGCCGCCTCGATCAGCGGACTCGTCGCGCGCCCGTTGCCGGCGGGCGCGGTGCTGGTCATCGGCGTATCTATCGCCAACGCGCTCGGACTCCTCACCGCGCAGGAGGCACTGTCGGGTTTCGCCAACACGACGGTCTGGCTGATCGTCGCGGCTTTCATCTTCTCGCTCGGCTTCCGCGAGACGCGGCTCGGCGAGCGCATCGCCTGTCACGTCATCGCGCGCCTTGGCGGCAGTGCGCTGCGGCTCGGCTACGCGCTCGTCATCTCGGACCTGCTGCTCGGGCCGCTCACGGCCTCGAACACGGCGCGGGCCGGGGGCGTCATCTACCCGATCACCAGAAGTATTGCGGGCGCGTTCGGCTCGGAGCCGGGGCCGACGGCGAACCGGCTCGGCGCGTTCCTGATGAAGGTCGTCTATCATGGCGATCTCGTAGTTTCGGCGATGTTTGTGACGGCGATGGCGGCCAACGCGCTGCTCGTCGAGCTGGCGCGCCAGACCGCGGGCGTCCGCATCACCTGGACACAATGGGCGTGGGCGGCACTCGCGCCCGGGCTGGTGGGCCTCGCGCTCGTGCCTTATGCGGTCTACCGCCTCTGCCCGCCCGAAGTGCAGGATACAGATGAAGCCCGCAAAATCGCCCGCCTGCGCATCATTGAGATGGGGCCGCTTGGTCGCGCGGAGAAGCTGATGCTCGCGGTCTTCGTGCCAGTGCTGCTGCTCTGGGTGACTGAAGGGTGGCACGGGCGTTCGAGTACGACGGTGGCGCTCGTCGGCGTGAGCGCGCTGCTCGTCGCGGGCGTGATCCGGTGGCGCGACGTGCTGGGCGAGCGGGACGTGTGGGACACGCTCGTCTGGTTCGGCGGGATCGTGATGCTGGCCGAGCAGTTGAATAAGGCCGGACTCGTCAAGGCATTCGCGGTCTCTTCGTCGGCGCTCGTGGCCGGCTGGCGGTGGCTGCCCGCGCTCGTCGTGCTGTTTGTGATCTACTTCTTCGCGCATTACGCCTTCGCGAGTTCTTCCGCACACGTCTCGGCGATGTTCCCGGCCTTCCTCTCGGTCGCGTTGCTGCTCGGCGCGCCGCCGCTGCTCTCGGGGCTCGCGTTCGGCTTCTGCTCGAACATTTACGCGGCGACGACACATTATGGGACAGGCCCGGCGGTCGTACTCTACGGCGCCGGATACCTGAGCCAGACGCGGTGGTGGCGCATCGGATTTGTCATGTCATTTGTGCATCTGGCGATCTGGCTGATCGTCGGCTTCGCGTGGTGGAAAATTATCGGCTTATGGTGAACGTGATGAAAAAGTATCGCATTGCAGTCATTGCCGGCGACGGCATCGGGCAGGAAGTGATTCCGGCGGGCACGAGAGTGCTTGACGCTGCCGGCGCGCGCTTCGGGTTCAGTTTTGAATGGAATCATTTTCCGTGGGGGACGGAATACTATTTTCAGCACGGCCGGATGATGCCACCCGACGCGCTCGATCAGTTGCGCCCAGGCGATGCGATCTATCTGGGCGCGGTCGGCGACCCGCGGCTTCAGGATAACGTCACACTCAACGGGCTGCTGCTCCCGATCCGCCGCACGTTCGACCAGTATGCCTGCGTGCGCCCATCGGTACTGTACGAAGGCGCACACTCGCCGCTCGCCGGGAAGCAGGCCGGCGAGATTGATTTCATCGTCGTGCGCGAAAACACCGAAGGCGAGTACGCGCAGATCGGCGGCAACCTCTACACGGGCACAGGCGATGAAGTGGCCATCCAGACCGCCGTCTTCACGCGGCACGGCACGGAGCGCGTCATCCGCTTCGCCTTTGAACTCGCGCGGCGCCGCGACGGCAAACGCCTGCTCACTTCAGTGAGCAAGGCGAACGCCCAGGGCTACAGCATGGCCTTCTGGGATCGCGTCTTCGCCGAAGTGGCGCGTGAGTACCCCGACATCAGAACCGAATCTCTGCTCGTTGACGCGGCCTGCATGGATCTGGTGCGTCGGCCGGGAGACTTTGATGTGATCGTGGCGTCAAACCTCTTCGGCGACATTCTGACCGACCTCGGCGCGATCATCACGGGCAGCCTCGGCCTCGCGCCGAGCGCGAACCTCAACCCCGCCCGCACGGCGCCTTCCATGTTCGAGCCCGTGCATGGCTCGGCCCCGGACATCGCAGGCAAAGGCACAGCCAACCCGCTGGCGACGATTCTGGCGGGCGCGATGATGCTTGATCACCTTGGCGAGGCGGAGGCCGCAATCAGGGTCGAAGCCGCCGTGAGAAAGACGCTCGCGGCGGGCGCGGCGCTGACTCCCGACCTCGGCGGCGCGGCCAGGACTGATGAAGTTTGTGAGGCTGTGATTGCGCAGCTCAACGACTGAGTCAGCGCGGCTATTACTTTGAGAGAGTTTCTGAAAAGTTTGCTGTCGTCCCCGGAGGGGACGAATTCAATGGCCGTGGGTGCCACCCACGGGGGCGCGGGCCATTACATCCGCCAACCCTGAAGGGGTTGTATCCGTGCCATCAATGCGACCCCTTGCGGGGTCGGGGCGCTTGTATCGGCGGTCCGTGGGTGCAACCCACGGCTATTGAATCGCGGCCCCTTCGGGGCGGCTGCGGAACTCTTCAGAAACTCTCTCATTATATCTACGTCAGCGCCCTCGATGTTCAGTGCCCCCTCTCTGAACAGCGCCGCGCGGCGTTATGGTGCGGCGTGGGATAGTCTGACCGGGTAGTCCATTCAAACCGGCCTTCAAACCGCCCGGCTTCGGCGCGATACCTGATTTCATACTTGTCGAGCGAGCCGTCTCTGCCACGATAATCAATCTCATACCTCCAGTAGCCCGGCGCGCAGGGCTTGAGGGCGAATAAATAATCGCACCAGTGTGAGACTGACCGGGTGCGCTCGCCCTCGCCTTTAACGCGCAGACGGATGGGGTATTGAATGACTTTATCCTGACGCTCGCTGTAACCGATGAGAGTTGAGGCCAGGCCCATACAAGCCTCGGCATCAAAAAGGGCAAATTCCAGGGCTTTGCCATCGCCGTTATAATCCCTCAGCCACATCAGCTTCGGCCTGCCTTCCTTTCCCGCCGCAACCCCGGGAACCCGGTAATAAGAGCCCGCGTGAATCCTGAAGGGCAGATCGAAAGTATCGGCCCCGCCGGAATCGGAATACTCCTGCCGGATTTTTACCGTGTTGATAACCCGACCACGATCAAGGTCGAACAGGGAGACTCTGGTCGGGCCGCTGAAAAAACTGCCCCTCGTTTCCTCAGGGCAGGTGTACAGGTCGTCCGCCGCGTCTCTGGGATGCTTTTCAGGCTTGACCATCCACAGGAGTAGTAAGCGATTCGGATAACCTTTCCCCTTGAGCGACTGAATCTCAATGATCCGCGCCCCGGCAGGCAACCCGTAGTTCCTGCCCAGCGCAGGCGCTGACAGCAGGGTCAATAAGAGAAGGGTGGTTCCTGACGCTTTCCATTTTATGGCCCCTGCCGGGACGAAATTGAGTCGGGCATAGATGCGATTCACGCTGATCTTCCTCCTGTGGATAAAATTTCAGAGCAGAGTAAAATTAACCGGACGGTTGGTTGAGCGGCCAGTGGCGCAGCCACACTGCATCCCTGTGGCAGCTCCTGCCAGACGATTGCAGGGACAGGGCCGGCGACGGCGAGACGGGGGCACGAGTGGGACAGGATGTAACGAAATGCCTCCCTTTCACACTTGTGCATGGAAGGTGGTGTCCGCCACTAATCCCACAATTAATGCTGTTCGGCCCTCAGGCCGGTGGCCCGGTAAACCGAGGCAACCGTGGTTGCACGGCTGTTCAGGATGCAGCCGCGCCGGGTTCATAATCTGCCAGTCCTTTGCTATCAGCCGGTAGTCCGGCCTTCAACGGGAGGTGGACATGGAAAACAGTCCCGAGGTTGAGAGAGTCGCGGGGGTGTGGAGATTGTACGCGACGCCGGAGCGGGGATGGATCGCGCTGGCCTGTCTGATCCTCGTTCTTTTTCTTCTGGCGTTGTTCGAACACCCGTACTTCAATTACCGGGGGCCTGACGCACCGGGCGCCGTTTCACTCCAGCTCGCCTTCACAGTGGACAGGTTCAGGGCGGCCCTGCTCAGGTGGAATGACATTGAAACGTTCAAGCGCAGCGTCGGGATGATTGATTACGTCTTCCCGCCGACTTACGCGGCGCTGCTGGCCTTCGGCTACGCCTGGGGCCGGGGGAATGTGAAACCGAAGACTGCTGACCGCTGGCTCTTTATTGCGCCATTCGTCGCGGCCCTCTGCGACTGGGCGGAGAACAGTCTCCACCTTTACCTGCTCCGTGACGTTCACAGTCTGACGGATGCCGGGGCCGTCAGCTTCCCGGCGCTGCTGGTCTTTGCCGCCTCCTTATTCGCGGCCATCAAACTCCTGCTGCTCGTGGCGGTGGCAGTAGTGACGCTGGCCGTCCTGCTCGTGAAACTCGTCCGGAATCTGCCCCGCGTGGCGGCGCTGCTGCCTTACGCTTACATCCTGCGCATCCCCCTGCTCACGGCCGCCATCCTGATCGGACTCTCTTACGTGGCCTTCTTCACGGCCGCCCGCTCGGTGCTGGAAAACCTTTTCGACCTTAAATCAGAGGGCATCTTCTGGGTGACGATGGCGGCGTTTCTGGCGGCCTGGACGGTGATGGCGACGCTCAGGCTGACGCTGCTTTACGGGGGCAGACGATTCAGAGTCACGCCCTGCCACCTCAGCCCGACTTTCGGCTGGCATTACCTCGTCCGGCACGGTCTGCTCGCGCTGCCGGTGGTGGCGGGGGCGATCCTCAAATCCGGCCGCTATGTGTGGGGCGGGTATGCCGGCGCGGTGCTGATCGCAATGCTCGGGCTCGCGGCCTCCGTCGTGGTGCTATGGGCGGCGACATTCTTCCAGAGATTTGCCCCACCGCCCAGGCCGGGGCAGGTCCACGTTGACCTGCTGCTGCCCTCGCCGAAGCCCGGCGTCCGGCTGCTGGCCCTGGCGGCAAAATCCAACCCCGCACCGCACTTGTCCAAATGGCTGGCCGCGAAATTGAGTTCGCTTCCGGCTTACCTGGGGCAGGGTTATATTGACTATCGGCACGGCGGGGGGCTGCCGGGCCACGGACTGGCGCTCTCGCTCTTTGTGGTTTCGCTGCTGCTTTACGCCGTGATCGGAATCTTCAAGTACGCCAGCCTCGGCGTCCACTTCATCATCCCTTCGCTGGCCTACGTCCTCTGGCTGGTGCTGCTGCTCTGCTGGGGGCTCTCGGCGCTCGCGTTCTTCTTCGACCGCTACCGCTTCCCGGTGCTGATCCCGATAGCGCTCTGGCTCGCCTTCACCGCGCAGTTCGGGCAGTCCGATCATTACTACCACCTGACCGAGCGGCAATCTGACGCTCCGCTTGCACCGGACGAGGCGATCCAGGCGGGCGGGCAGGATTCGGTGATTGTCGTCGCCGCGAGTGGCGGCGGGATTCAGGCGGCGGCGTGGACGGCTCGTGTGCTGACGGGGCTTGAGGCGGAAAGCCGGCGCGCGTTCGGTTCCGATTACCGCGACTTCGGGCGCCGCATCCGCCTGATCAGTTCCGTCTCGGGCGGCAGCACGGGGACGATGTATTTCGTCAACGGCTACGCGAGCAGCGGCTCGGGGCTGCCCGACGCGGCCGGTCTGGAAGAGATCGTCAGGCAGGCCAGTCAGTCGAGCCTCGACGAAGTTGCCTGGGGGCTGGTCTATCCTGATCTGCTGCGCTCGATCTTCCCTTTCTTCCTCGGCGACGGCATAGACCGGGGGAAGGCGATGGAAGAGGCGTGGCGTAAAGCGGGGAATATCACCGCGCGGCTCTCCGACTGGCGCGAGGACGCGCGGCGGGGCACGCGCCCCGCGATCATCTTCAACGCCACGATTGCCGACACGGGGCAGCGGATGCTGATTGCGACTTCCGACCTCCGGCCTGACCAGCGCGGCGGACAGAGCTTCATCGAAGCCTTTCGCGATCAGGGCGTCTCGCCGGATATTTCAATGACGACTGCCGCGCGGCTCTCCGCCACATTCCCTTACGTGACGCCCGCCGCGCGCGCCGATCTGGGCGGCCCGGGCAGGGCGCAGTTCCATGTCGTTGACGGGGGCTATTACGACAACTACGGCATCTCGTCGCTCGCCGGGTGGCTCGACGAGGCGCTCGGCCAGCCGGGGAATAAAATCAAACGGGTGCTGGTCGTGCAAATCCGCGACTCGCCGGTCGGGAAGGGGTACACGGCGAGGAACCAGCGCGGGTGGTTCTATCAGGCCTTCGTCCCCGTCTCCACGCTGCTGCACGTGCGCAGCGCCGGGCAGTACGCGCACAACGAAGTCGAGTTCTGCCTGTTGCGCCGAATGCTGGCGGGCCGGGGAGTGGCGGTCGAGAATGCCGAATTCGAATTCCCCGGCGCCGGGGCGCCCCTCTCCTGGCACCTGACGGCGGCGCAGAAAGGTGAGATCGAGAGGCAGTGGGAAGAGCTGAAACGCGGCGCAGAGTGGGAGAAAGTAAAACAGTTTCTCTCCGGGGCCGCGCCCGGTGAGCCTGATTGCGGCGCGAAGTAAGGGGCGGTGTTCTTCCGTAGAGTATCCGCCTCATCGCCATGATCAGGAATGGTTGCGGGACAGAGTCAATGCCTTCTTCCCGGGGCTTGTGCCGCCTCTATTGAAAAGCCCTCCTGGTCCATGTTATTTGTTGCCCAGCGCATCTCATTCCACCAATGATCATTTACCCTCCCCCGCTTTCGTCAGCCGGTAATCCGGCCCGGTTCTCTTGATCGCACTTGCCCCCGTTGTCAAACCTCAGTCGTGGGTGCGAAAGGAAAGGTCCCTGACCATGTCACAGGTAAATGTCCTGCTGCTTGATCTCAGCCCCGATGGCGACTTCAGGCGTGATCTGTGTGAAATCTTTTCGCCGGCCCCGCTCGCCGGCGCCGCGCGGCGGCACGATTTGAACGTTGCGCTGCGAAGGCCCGACCTCTCTTTGCTCGGCCGGCAGGAGGTGGCGAGTCTGTTCACGCGCGGCACTTACGACGTCATCTTTCTGGCGCTGCCCGGGGACGCCCTCGACGTGGCCGGGCGCCTGCTCCGGGGGCTTAACCTGCCCTCCGACCGGCCGCCGCTGATCGTGGCGACGGAGGGGCAGAATCCTGAATCACTCTTCGACTTGCTCGAACTCGGCGCCGCTGATTTCGTCACCGCGCCGCTCAAGGCGCACGACCTGCTGCCGCGCCTGTGGCGGCTCGCCGAACAGAGGCGTCGCAGGGATGTATCACTGCACTCACTCAGGGAGAAGATCGGGTTGCAGCAGTTCGTCGGCGAGAGCCGGGCGTTCCGCGAGGCCGTGCGGAAACTCCCGCGGCTGGCGCGGTGCGACGCGAGCGTGATGATCACGGGCGAGACGGGCACGGGCAAGGAGATGTGCGCGCGCGCGATCCATTACCTCAGCCCGCGTGCCGCCTGCCCGTTCGTCGCCGTCAACTGCGGCGCGATCCCCGCGGAACTGATCGAAAACGAATTCTTCGGGCACAAGCGCGGCGCCTTCACCGACGCCGGCCGCACGCACCTGGGCTTGATCAGCGAGGCCGACGGCGGCTCGCTCTTCCTGGATGAGGTGGACGCCTTGCAGCCCGCGGCCCAGGTCAAGCTGCTCAGGTTTCTGCAGGAGGGCGAATACCGCCCGCTCGGCTCGGCGAAATCGCTGAGGTCCGACGTGCGAGTGATTGCCGCGACGAACGCGGACATCGAGGAGGCCGTCAGGACGGGCAGGCTGCGCCAGGATCTCTTCTACCGGCTCAACGTCCTGCCGCTCGCTCTCCCGCCGCTCCGCGACCGGCAGGCAGACATCCCGCTGCTCGCGCGCCATTTCCTCGCCCGGCACGCGGCGGCCTTCAACAGCGCGGCCCGCGAATTCACCGACGGGACTCTCGAAAGGCTCGTGCATTACCGGTGGCCGGGCAACGTGCGCGAACTTGAAAACCTGATCGCGCGGGTGGCGGCGCTGGCCGAACGCGAAGTGATAGAGGCGGAGGATCTCGGGTTGCCGGAAGAGAACGCCATTCCACGCGCCACCTCATTGCGCGAGGCCCGGGCCAGATTCGAGTGCAGCTACATTGAAGACCTCCTGCACATGCATCAGGGGAACATCACGAAAGCGGCGCAGGCGGCCCGCAAAGACCGGCGGTCGTTCTGGGAGTTGATCCGCAAACACAAAATAGACGCCAGCCATTTCAGACCCGAGACACGGACGTGAGCGATCCTGCCGGCGAATTCGACGGATGTCCGACAAGCTGCCAGTCAAAGGTATCAACACCAGGGGGAAGAGTGTGCCGATTCCGCCAGCCGCTACGCGACAAAAACTGTGTAGATACCAATGGCCTGCACTCCCGAGGGGGATGAACCGGCCCGGGAATATCAGGTGTTGAAACGATGGATACGGTGGAATGCAGTTCGCCTGTCACCTGCGCAATGTGCTGAAGACGGAATCGTGTTCCTTTTGCTTTGCGTGGCAGGCAAAACACTTTGTCGCACCTTCTGCGGTCACCATTCGCTCCGTCTGGCTGTCGCCCCTGAACTGCTCAAAGCCCCAGCCCCCGGTCGCGGCATACCGCCGGCCGTCTTTGATCATCACGTCTATGCGACGCCGCGGCCCTTCTGTTGTGATCCCGTCGCTCTCCCGCGTTTCAAGGAAGTCAGCCACCAGAGTCGAACCGTCAGGAAACCGACCGGTCTTGTACCCCTCCATCGCCTTGTCGTTCGCATAAATGTGATGGATCCCCCCGCTATGCACATAGGCCGGGTTTTGCGGGCCGACCAGCCCGCTCTTCACATGCGCCCACTGGCGGTAGCCCGCGGGGTACGGAACCGCGTCGTCAGACCCGGCCCACAGATATAAACTACAGGTCACGACCGCAATCACAGTCAGGACGATCAATCTGACGCCCCTCCGTCCGGCTGACGGGAGCAGCTTTCCAGGGTTTTCATCTGACAGCATTTTGTCGCCTCCTCTGTCCGGAATCTCATTACGGCCTGCGCGCTTTCGGGTAAAGATACGCGCCCCCAGGACCCGCGCACGATAGCCGGAATCAACGAATTCCGGAACGGATTTTGGGCGAACGACGGTTTCCCGGGGCCGAAGTGGCTGAACTGCGGGGTGAAACGTCAGCGCCGTCTTTGCTAAAGATTGTCGAGGAGCTTCTGAAGATTTTCCCGATAGCTGCGGCCCGACGTCAGCTGCGTGCCGTCTTTGAGGATGACCCGGTATTCGCCATGAAACATCGGGTGCAGTTCTTTTATCCGCCTGACGTTGACGATTGTTGAGCGATGAATGCGGAGGAATTCGTGAGGGTCGAGCCTGCCCTCAAGGCTGTTCATCGTGGCGTGCAGGAGGTGTGACGCGCGCCCGGCGTGAATCTGGACGTAGTTGTCGGCGGCCTCGATCCAGTCAATTTCTTCCACGCCCAGAAAGATGATGCGGTCGGCGGATTTGATGGATAACCGCCCGGGATATTTTCTTTCGACTCTGAGGGCCGCCATCATTTGATGGAGCTGTTGACTGAGGGCTTCGAGATTCTTATCACGAACCCGGTCCCTCGCCCGTTCGAGCGCCTCGAAAAAACGCCCGCCGTCAATCGGCTTGAGCAGATAATCGAGCGCCTGCACCTGGAAAGCCCGCAGCGCGTGTTCGTCATAAGCGGTGACGAAAATGACCTGCGGCATCCGCCCCGCGCCGACGGCCTCGATCACCCCGAACCCGTCGAGCCGGGGCATCTGAATGTCGAGAAACACCAGGTCGGGGGATTGGCGCAGGATGGCCGTCACGGCCTCGCGCCCGCTCCTGCATTCGCCAATCACTTCAATATCCGGCTCGCGCTCAAGCCGGCCGTGAATCCCCTCGCGCGCCAGTTGTTCATCATCAACAATCAGTACTCGAATCTTTTCCACGGGGTTATCTCTGCGCCTCAGCTTCAATCGTCGTTTCAGTGTGGAATGGGAATGCGGCGGTGACGACCAGACCGCCTCCTTCGGCATTGCCCGCTTCAAAGCGGTCGGCCGGGCCGTACAAATAGTCAAGCCGGGAGCGCGTATTCGACAGGCCGACTCCCTCGATCAGGTTGCCGTGCGAGATGCCCAGCCCCGGGCCGTTGTCGCGCACCTGAAGATAAACCATCCCGTTCTGACGTTCGGCGCGAATGGCGATCAGGCCTCCTGTTTCGCGGTCGGCGATCCCGTGCCGGATGGCATTTTCAACCAGTGGCTGAAAGAAAAGCTGGGGAACGAGCGCGTCAAGGGCCGCCGGGTCAATCTGCATCCTCACCGTCAACCGATCCCGAAAGCGGTTTTGCTCGATTTCCAGATAGCGTTCGAGAATTTCCAGCTCCTGCCTGAGTTTTATTTCGTGCGCCGCATTCCCGGCCAGGGTGACGCGCAGCAGGCTGCTGAGCTGGAGCAGCATCCGGTCAGCCGCCTCAATGTCCCTGCGCATCAGCACGGAGACGCTGTTGAGCGTGTTGAAGAGGAAGTGCGGATGCAGTTGCATTCTCAGCGCGTCGAGTTGCGCCCGCACGAGGCGGGCTTCGAGGTTCGACGCCTGCAACTCCCTGCTCTGATACCTGCGGTAATAATCCGTCGCCTGGTTGACGGCGATGATCATCCAGTAAATCAGTTATCCGGGGAGGAACTCTGTAATCGCGAGACTCCGGAACAATTCGACGAATGGTCTTGTGTCAGAGAGAGGGCCGGGAATCAGTCTTCGCGCGAAGATGAAAATGACTTCGTTGGCGGTGAAGAAAAATACGGCGGCAACAGAATGTATTCCGATGAAGCGGAGTAATTTTCCGCGTCGTAAGGGTAAGCGGTCTGACAGCTGAAGGATGAACGGAGTCAGGAGACACCACGAATAACTGCCGAGCAGCCAGAGGCCCAGAGTCCTCTTCCATTCGATTGTCCTGCCGGACCGCGCCTGAATGATGTAACTCTGGCTGGTGAAGAAGAGGGCGAAGCCGGTCCAGCAGATAAAGATGACTGCCCATTTCATCCAGGGCTTTGGTTTTGGCGGCTCGTTTCCCATGACCTGTCCGGTCAGTCTAAATCAGGGCGGGCGGGAAACAAACCGGCCGAAAACAGCCCACGACTCACGACACGCGCTCCTCTTGCTGAGTGTGCCGGACAGATAGTTTGCTCTCGAGCCCTGTGCCTCTTACTCGTACCTCAGGGCCTCAATCGGGTCGAGCCCCGCCGCCTTGCGCGCCGGGTAGTAGCCGAAGAAGATTCCGACGGCGGCCGAGAAGATCACCGAGCCGATGATCGCCGCAAAAGAAACGAGCGTCGGCCAGCCGAGCATCTTCGGGATCACAATCGAGATCGCGAGGCCGAGGACAATGCCAATCATCCCGCCGGTCAGGCTGAGGACAATGGCTTCGATCAGGAACTGCGTCCGCACGGCCGAGGAGCGCGCGCCGATGGCCATGCGGATGCCGATTTCGCGCGTCCGCTCGGTCACCGAGACGAGCATGATGTTCATAATCCCGATCCCGCCCACGAGCAGCGAGACGCTGGCGATGCTGCTCAGCAGCAGCGTCATGATCCGGTTCGTCTCGTCGGCCGCTTCGGCCACGTCCGTCAGGTTGCGGACGAAGAAGTCATTCTCCTGATTCGGGGCCAGCTTGTGGCGCTGGCGCAGCAGGTCGGTGATCTGATCCTGCGCCGTGTAAGTCGCGGCCGGCGAGATGGCCGAGACGTTGGCGAATTGCACGTAGGTGATCGCGAGGAGTTTCTTCTGCACGGTCGTGAAAGGGGCCAGGGCCACGTCGTCCTGGTCGCGCCCCTGGGCGTCCTGCCCTCTTCTCGCCATCACCCCGACGACCCGGAAAGGCAGTTCGCGCACGCGCACCATCTGGCCAATCGGGTCAGTGCCGGGGAAGAGATTTTCCGCGACGGTCGCGCCGAGGACGATGACGCGGGCCGCGGTCCGGACGTCGGCCTCGGTGAAGAATTCGCCGGCCTGCACCAGCCACTTTCGGATTTGCGGGTATTGCTCGCTGACGCCCGTGACCGAGGTATTCCAGTTCTGGTTGGCGAAGACCAGCTGCGCCCTCGTATTAACGGTCGGGCTGGCCATGGCCACGCTCGGGATCTCGCGTTTGATCGCCTCGATGTCTTCGACCGTCAGCGTGTTGCTGTTGGTCGCGCCCGTCCCGCTGCGCACGCCGCCGACGTTCTGCGAGCCCGCGCCGACAAACAGCAGGTTGGTGCCGACGCTGGCGATCTGCGCCTGCACCGACGCCTGCGCCCCCTGGCCGATGCTGACCATCGCGATCACGGCGGCAACGCCGATGATGATGCCCAGCATAGTCAGCGCCGAACGCATCTTGTTGCGCGCCAGCGCCCGAAAGGCGATGCGGAAAATCATCAGGATATCCATTTCAATGCCTCTCAATTGAGAATTGATGGTTGATCATCGAGAACCGGCGGGCAACGACGGATTCCGGGAAAACAAAAGCATCATGCCCCCGAGGGTCATCACTCAATTCCTTTTGCCTGACTGCCATATCAATCATCATCGTCATCATCATCCACTATCGCCGGCAGCAGTTTCAGTTCTTCGGCGGCGTCGCGCTGGCTGGCGACCGGCCCGTCGCTCTTGATCTTGCCGTCGCTGAAGACGACGACGCGCCGGGCGTACTCGGCGATGTCGTGTTCGTGCGTGACGATCAGGAGCGTGATGCCCCGCTCGCGGTTGAGCCGTTGGAAAATCTCCATCACCTCGACCGAAGTGCGGCTGTCGAGCGCGCCCGTCGGCTCGTCGGCGAGGATGATCGTCGGGTGATTGACGAGCGCCCGCGCAATCGCGACGCGCTGCTGCTGCCCGCCCGAAAGCTGATTGGGGTGATTGTACTCGCGGCCGGCGAGCCCGACCGAGGCGAGCGCCTCCATCGAACGGCGGTGGCGTTCAGCCGCCTCAATGCCGGCGTAGAGCATCGGCAGCTCAACGTTCTCCATCGCCGACGTGCGCGAGAGCAGATTGAAGCCCTGAAAGACGAAACCGATCTTGCCGTTGCGAATGTCGGCGCGCTCGTCTTTTGACATCTGCGACACGTTCTGGCCGTCGAGGATGTAGGTCCCCCGGCTGGGCTGGTCGAGGCACCCGATGATGTTCATCATGGTTGATTTGCCCGAGCCGGAAGTGCCCATGATCGCCACGAACTCGCCCTGACGGATGGTGAGCGAGATGCCGCGCAACGCATGCACCTCGATGTCACCCATGTGATAGGTCTTGTGGATATGGTCCAGTTGAATGACCGGTCGTGCGTCCACTGACTGCGAGCCCGAGACGGCCGATTCAATCACTTCGGGTTCACCCCCGATTACCGATTGCACGTGCTGACCTCCCTTTCCGGCAACTGAAACAAGTGACGAGCGCCCCCGCGCGGGGGCGCTCGTCACTTTTCGGATTCTCACCTCACCTCGGACGCCCGCCGCCAAATCCGCCACCGCCGGGCCCGCCGCCGAAGCCGGGCGGACGCTGGCTGCCTTGCGGACGGCTATCGCTCGAGACGTTCTGGCCGACGATGACCATCTCGCCTTCCTTCAGGTCGCCGTCGACCACCTCGGTCGCCGTGCCGTCGGTGATCCCGAGTCTGACCCAGCGGGATTGCGGTTTTTTATCCGGCCCGAGTACCCAGACGATGCGCTTCTGGCCTTCCTGAGGGGCGCCGCCGGCCGCGCCGGCGCCACGTTCACGCCCGCCTTCAGCATTACGTCCGCCCTCAGCGTTGCGCCCGCCTTCGGGACGAGCCCTGCGCTCACCGCCCTGACGGCCTCCGCCACCGCCCGCCTGTTGTCCTTGCCCCGGCTGGCCGCCCGCCTGTGGACTGCCTGCCGGCTGACCGCCCGCCTGCTCACCCTGCCCCTTATCCGGACCGGGGCGACCCGCGCCGCCCGTGGCCCGGAGCAGATCGCGCACCTGTTCCGGCGTCACGCCCTGCGGGCGGAAGCGGAGCGCGGCGTTCGGGAGTTTGAGGACGTCGTGACGCTCGGAAATCGTCATCGTCAGGTTCGCCGTCATGCCGGGCTTGAGCTTGAGATCCTTGTTCTCGACGTCAATCACCACGTTGTAGGTGACGACGTTCTGGACGTTCTGCGGGTTGAGGCGAATCTGCCTGATCGTGCCGCCGAAGTTCTCGCCCGGGAAGGCGTCAACCGTGAAGTTGATCCGGTTGCTCTGATTGACCACGCCGATGTCGGCCTGGTCAATGTTGGCGATCACCTGCATCTGCGTCAGGTCGTTGGCGATGGTGAAGAGCGTCGGCGCCGAGAGGCTGGCGGCGACCGTCTGCCCCACGTCCACGTTGCGCGAGACGACCACGCCGTCAATCGGCGAGCTGATCGTCGTGTGGCTCAGGTTGACTTCCGCCAGTTGCAGCGAGGCCTGAGCCTGCTGAACCTGAGCCTGAGATTGTTTGACCTGTGCCTGGGCCTGCGCGATCCCCGAACCGGCAGACGACTGCTCACTCAGGCGGGCTTGCTCGACCTGAGCCGCCGCCTGGTTGTAGCGGGCTTCCGCCGCATTGTAGTTCGTCCGCGCGGACTCCAGGTCGCGCTCCGGGACGATCCCGCTCTTCGCCAGAGCCTCCTGCCTCCGGAGCAGACTCAGGGCGTCATCACGCTGCGCTTTGAGCGCGGCCAGATTGGCGCTCGCGCTCGACACGCCGGAGCGCTGGTTCTCGACCGTTGATCTGGCGGCGAGGACTTTCGCCTGCGCATCGGCCAGGCCCGCGCGCGCCTGCTCAAGATTGGCGCGCGCCGAAGCGACCTGCGCCTTGAAGATCGCCGGATCGAGTTGCGCGACGACCTGTCCCTTGTGTACGTTGGAATTGAAATCCGCGTATAAAGCCGAGATCGTGCCCGAGACCTGGCTGCCGACCTGGACGGTGGTGACCGCCTGGAGCGTGCCGGTGGCGGAAACGGTGTTGCGGATGTTCCCCCGTTCAATCTTAGCCGTCATGAATTCTTCCGCGCTGGTGCGGCGGCCCCAGAGGGTGAACCCTGCTACCGCGGCCACGGCGATCACGACGATCGCTGTAATCAGAAGTCTGCTCCTGCTCAGTTTCAGTTTCAGTTTCATAGTTTGCTCTCAGTCGTTGTTGCAGGATGCTGTTAGTCACACCCTTCGGTTCCGTTAACCCGAGGGGCTTTTACTTCGCACCCCCTTGCAGGTCAGACACCTCTCACTGTGGTTTGGTTACAGCGCCGATAATAATTTGTCGCCCATTAATTTAACAGCCCCGCCCGGCCGTGATTTCAGCCTGATCACACCCGGGCGTGTAACTTTCTCCCCGGCTTCGGTGTCTTACAGCTCAGAGGGCGCCGAAACTGCGGACGCCTTCCCAGACAACAACACATCAACGATGGGGGTAAGACAACAAATGATGAAGTTTCGTAAAATATATGGGCTCCTGATTGCAATAGCAATGCCAGTCGCGGTGGCAATTCCGATTGCCCTGGCACAATCGTCCGGCACTAACCAGGGCCAGACGAAAGAGCCGGGTGCCGCGCGGCGGGAGCGAGGCGGGCATCACGGCCGTCACGGCGACTGGATGCCGGGCGGTTTCGCGCGCGGGCTCAACCTGACCGACGCGCAGAAAGCGCAGATGAAGCAGCTCAGCCAGAGCTTCCGCGAGCGCACGCAGCCGTTACGCAATGAGCTGCGCGCGAAGCACGAGGCGCTGCGCGAGGCCTCGCAGGGCAGCACTTTCAATGAAGCCCTGGCGACGCAGAAGCTGACCGAGATGGCCGCGGTCGAAGCGAAGCTCATGGGCGAGCGGTTCAGGATGCGGCAGGAGATGCTGGCGCTGCTGACACCCGAGCAGAAGACACAGCTTGAGCAATTCAGGGCGAAGCACGGACAGTTCCGGCACGGACGACCGGAATCGCGCGCTCCGCAATCCCAGTAACCAACCGGGGCCGGCGAACACAGGCCAAAGTGCGCCGGCCCCACCCGAATCAGGCAGGAGTGACTCTGGCGGATCAGTACGAACAGGCGTCGGACGGGGAGCTGGTCAGTCTCACGGGTGAGGGGGATGAAGCTGCATTCGCGGAGATCGTGCGCCGCTACAGCCCGCGTGTCTTCCGGGTCGCCAGCCGGTTCTTCCGCCAGCGCAACCAGGTCGAAGACGCGGCGCAGGAGTCATTCCTGAGGGCATGGACTCAGTTGGACAGCTACGAAGGCAAAGGTTCTTTTGAAGGATGGCTGACGCGAGTCACGACGACGACCTGTCTGAACCTGCTCCGCAGCCACAAGCGGCGCCCCGAATCGGTCGTCACTGACCTGACGAGAGAAGAAGGCGAGTGGCTGGAGAGCAGGCTGGCCAATGTTGCCGCCGAGCGCCAGCAGGCCATCGAACAGGGTCTGGTCGCCGCCGATCTGGCCGACCGGGTGCTTGAAACTCTGTCACCCGACGACCGGCTGGCCCTCATGCTGGTTGACGGCGAGGGGGCATCAATCAAAGAGGTCGCGGAGATGACCGGCTGGTCCGAATCGAAAGTCAAAGTGCAGGCCTTCCGCGCCCGCCGTCGCATGCGCGAGGCGGTCGAAAAACTTCTGGCCGGCAGGCAAATGAACTCGGTTTGAGTTCGGAAAGCGCGAGGGAGAGATGAAAGACAACCACATCATACATCTGCTCGAAGAAGCGCCATTTGACAGCCTGAGCGAAGGCAATCACGCAACCATCCGGGGCCATATCATCGGCTGCGCCGAATGCCGGCGGGCTTACGAGGCGGCGCGAATCTCGGCGGCGCTCGTCAAAGAGCGCGCGGCCCGGGCGGTCGAGCCGTCGCCCTTCTTTCAGACCAGAGTGATGGCCGCGCTCCGCGCGCAGCGGCAGATGCCGGAACCGTCGGCGCTCGCGCGCCTGTGGAAATCCGCCGGCCTGTTGTTCTCGGCGATGGTCACGATCGTGGCTCTGCTCTCGGGCCTGACTCTCTTCAGCGCCGGCCCCGAGCCACAGCCGGATGCATCGGGACCGGGCATCGTGGTGGTCAGTCCTGTCTCGGCGGAAAGGGTGGTCTTTGCCGAACCGGCCGATGACGAGATGACCAACGGCCAGGCGTTCACGGCGATCTACCAGGTGGAAGACAATTCAGGGAGTGGTTATGACAGACATCAGAATGGACAGCGTCAGTAAAAACAAATGGCAGATTCGCTCCGCGGCCCTGATCATTTTCCTGCTCGGCTTCGTCGCGGGCGGCCTCGCCCTGAACTTCTATCACGTGCGCCACCCGGCCAACCCGCAGGCCGCGAGGCGCGGCCTGTATGAACAGATGCTCGACCGCCTCAACCTGACCGCGGAGCAGAAGCCGCAGGTCGAAAAAATCTTCAGCGACACGCGCGAAAAGCTGACCGCGTTGCGGCAGGAGTCAATGCCGAAGGTCAATGAGATCAGGGCCCAGGCGGACGAACGTTTGCGGCAGGTGCTGACGCCGGAACAGTGGCGGCAGTTCGAACAGATCAAGGGTGAAATGAAGAGCCACCGCCCGCCGGGCGAAGAGGGCAAAGGCGGCAGGTAACCTGTCCCCCGGGGCAGCCCTTTTTACCCCTGACGCGAACTGCCCGATTTTCTTTTCGCCTTGTTATCCACTTCATCCGCTCTCGCCGGGTTCTGAGTCGCTTTCGAAGCTTCCACGAGTTTATGGATCTTGTCCCACAGCTCCCCGTCGTCCGTATCCTTCCGCCTGACGAGCGAGGTGAAACCCTCCATGTCGGTCAGCAATTGAAAGCAGTCGCCGTCCTTCGACAGGAATAATGGCGACAGGCCCCGGATCGGGTCCGGGATGTGGCTCTGATCGGCCCCGCGGGCGAGCAGTGGACAGGTCCACACGCGCTGCCCCCAGGCAGAGCCCAGTTCAAAGGCCACGTAACTCGATTCGAGCGTATCGGTGGTCAGCACTCCAAGGACGACTTCGGCGTCCGTGATCTCGTCGCGGAGTCGGTCAGCAGAGTTCTCGCCGACCGGGAGCCGGTACGGCCGGACCGAGGTACAGCGGATGTCCTGATTTTCGATCTGGAACCTCGTCCTGATGCATTCCACGAGGGCCCGCACAATCTCCTCGTCCTTGTGCCTGTGACTGATAAAGACCTTCGGCCTCCCTGTCTTTCGCAGATTACGGTACTCAATGTATTTCCTGATGGAGGCGTCGAGTTTGTCGGCGAGCTTCCTGAGAGTCTCCGGCGCCGCATCAGGAATCCGCTCGACCATCAGATCCTGGATAAACGGCGGGATCGGCACATCACCAATCATTACCGGGAGAAGGCCGATCTGAGGCGAAGCCCTGACGACGCCTATCTCAGCCGGGATGAATTGAGGCCTGTGCGTGTTTTCAGTCCACAGCACGAGGACGACGTCTGAGGCCAGGATGGCCCCCATCAGTTGTTCCCGCCATGCGGCCCCGATGAAGAGTTCCTGGTCGAACCTGATTTTGTGCCTTTTTGTTCGAGCAGGGGAGCGAGCGAACTGGCTATCGCCTGATCGTCGCTCTTGTAGGAGATATAAACAGTAGCCATCTCTTCCTCCCTGGTCAGGAATTACAGCGCCGTCGCCCGGGGCCTCTGAATGTCCGCCCGGAAGGCCCCGAACCATCGCCAGACGCGCCGGTCATCCTGCTGTCGAAACGTTTTTCCGGTGTGAATCAATAATGAAGAAAAAGAGACTGCACGGCCCGGGGCAGCCCCGGGTCCGGCGAGGCACAAGCAGATGTTTTACTGTCAGTGATGCGAGAGAGCATCGCCGAAAGCCTGCCCGTGTCAAGCCGCTGCCCTGACGGATCGCCTCTTCCACTCCATTCACGAGTGAGCAGAACGGAAAAAGGTTTCGCGTGGCAATGCGACGGCTCGTCATTCCCTGCCTCGCCAGCCAATGGCCTGAATTTTCAGCTATCACTCTCGACTGATTGCTGCATTTCCAGGCCTTTTTCCCCGACGCCATCCGGCCCGCTTCAGCTATCCCCGGCCTAAGCGTGACGATTATCTCAGTATTGGCTTGGGCAACCTGTCAAACGCATTGCGGACATCGGGAGTACTGTTCGAAGCGGAGGCCGCCGCCTGCTACGCCGTGGTCATCACACGCTCGCAGAAGGATCGCTTTTGGGAAGCAGTCAATATGGACTGGCTTGGATTCACGCTAGCGGTACGGGGAATGAACCACGAATCTGTATCTGCCTTGCAGCGATCCTTGCGAATGTTTGTCGTGCAGGCCCATAACCAATATGAAGGCTGGACCAATTTTGAACTCGCTCAACAGGCGTTATGGGTCGGCGCATTCGTGGACGCACGCGTGTTCGCCAACCGCTCGTGGGAATTGGCCCACGTTCTGAATTACGAGCGTGACGTCATCCGCGCAACGCACGTTCAAGGCGCGGCGGCGTTAGGGCTGCACGATTTCGCCACCGCTGACGAACGGCTACACCATGCACTAACCCGCGCGCGGCAGGTGAACCTGGTAGACGAAGAACTCCCCGCACTCATTGCGCTCGCCGAGTTGCGGCGGCGGGAGGGCAAGCATGACGAAGCGCGCGAATTCCTGGATGACGTTTGGGGATCAGCCGAGGGCGGGCCGTATCCGCTTTTCCACGCCGATGCCTGCAATGTGCTGGCGCAGCTCGAACGAGATGCGGGCGACACGAAAGCCGCCATTGAAGCCGCGACTAAAGCTTATCGCTTAGCCTGGTGCGATGGCCCGCCGTATGCTTATCACTGGGGGCTGGTGGCCGCGCAAAAACATCTGGCTGAACTCGGCGCGCCCGTGCCCGACCTGCCGCCCTTCGATCCCGCCAGGTACGAACCCATGCCCGAAGTCGAGATTGACCCGGAAGACGAATTTCACGCGGGCTGAATCGAAATCGTGCCTGATCCGGTGGATCGCCATCGGAGCTGAAAAGATGTCACGGATGAGATCAGACTGAAGACCCATCGCTTCTTCCATCAGACGACTTCAAAGCTTCTGCCCATTGCGGCAGGGCGCCAGACCTTTTCTTTCGGGTCTCTTCTCAGGAACGCCGGGTATTTCTTCCCTTTTTCCAGCACAGGTATCGGGCCCGGGCCGATCAGGTGGCGGGTATCATGCACATACCTGATGCGAATCACTGCCCCTTGTCTGAGGTGTGATGCTGAGCGCCTGACGCCTGTCACTGCCGCTTCGACCTCCACCTCAATGCCGTCCGACGCGCGCCCAGTCCTGACTGAGCGCACTTCTATTTCCAGATATTCCGGCGCGGCCTTTTGCATTTGCTGGTAAGCATAAGGCGGCAGTTCGGCGAACGAGGGTTGTGTACTCCCAATCAGGGCTGTGGCGATGAGCGCGACCAGCGGAGAAATCAGTTTTGAATGCCTTTTTCCTTTCACAGACCCCTTCCCGGCCTGATAACTGTACCTGGCGTTATGTCTCCTTCCCCTCACTGGAGTCATGTGCAAATCCCGGCCCCGACGGCTCACGCCGGTGAATTATTTCCGAGGTCAGCCGTAACGTTTCCAGGGCGTGGTGAATCGCGGTTGACAAACCAGCCCTGCGGCGGGAATAAAGGCACTGACAAAAACAATCAACGGAATCAGACAACCGAAATCATCAGGAGAGAGCAATGAGACTTGAAGGGAAAATCGCACTCATCACCGGCAGCAGTCAGGGCATCGGGCGCGGCATCGCCGAACGCTTCGCGCGTGAGGGCGCGGATGTCGTCATCAATTACAACCGCACCCCGGGCGGCGCGGAGGATGCCCTCCGTGAAGTCAACAGGGCGGGCCGCCGCGGCCTGATCGTGCAGGCCGACATCTCGAAGGTGGACGAGGTCAGGCGGCTCGTCAATTCATCAGTCGAGCATTTCGGCAGGCTCGACATTCTGGTCAACAACGCCGGCATCGAATCGCACGCGCCGTTTGAAGAGGTGACCGAAGCGGACTTTGATAAAGTCATCAACACCAACCTCAAGGGCGTCTTTTTCGCGACGCAGGCTTTCGTCCAGCACCTGCTCGGCGCGGGGCGGCGAGGCAAGGTCGTCAACATCAGCTCCGTCCACGAGGAGCTTCCCTTCCCCAACTTCACGGCCTACTGCGCGAGCAAGGGCGGGCTTCGGATGTTCACGCGCAACCTCGCCGTCGAACTCGGCCCGCGCGGCATCAACATCAACAACATCGCGCCCGGCGCAATTGAGACGCCGATCAATACGAAGCTGCTCAACGACCCGGTGAAGCTCAAGGCGCTCGTCTCACAGATCCCGCTCGGGCGGCTCGGCCAGCCCGAGGACGTGGCGGGCCTGACGGTATTCCTCGCTTCGGATGAGGCCGATTACGTGACCGGCTCGACTTTCTTTGTGGACGGCGGGCTGACCTGGCATTACGAGGAACAATGACGGGGGCGCGACGGTGAGGCGGTAACAATTCGCGTCGGGAATATTCCCGGCCATTCTGTGATTACAGGGATGTCGCGTTCAGAGAAAGGATCAGGAATATGGAATTGGCAGAAAACCGGATGATGGGCATCGGGAAGAAACAGAATACCGTGAGCAGGACGGCTGCAACTGATCGTCGCAGCCGTCCTGCTGCAAACGCTCTTCTTCAAATTCACGGGCGCGGAGGAGTCGGTTTACATCTTCACCAGGGTGGGGATGGAACCCTGGGGGCGCATCGGGTCCGGCATAGTCGAGCTGATCGCGGTGATTCTGCTACTCGTCCGCGCGCCGTGACGGCTGGTGCAGTGCTTGCGCTGGGGATGATTGCCGGGGCGATCTTCTTTCACCTGACCCGGCTCGGCATCGTCGTTAAAGACGATGGCGGCCTGTTATTCATCCTCGCGCTGGTGGTGTTTTTCGGCAGCGCCGCCATCCTTTACATCCGCCGCCGCGAAATCCCGGTCATCGGCGACAGATTCTGATTGAGACTTCTCACCCTGAGCCGGCAGGCGGGCATCAGGCGCTTTGCTGAATCAGCCCGGGGTTCGGTAGACTATCGGCTCACGTCCGATGAGTCTTTCATCCCTGACGTCAGCACCCGGGAGACCCCTGATAATGCAAGCTCGTCTGCCTGAGAACGAAGCGGAGCGGCTTGACGCCCTGCGCCGGTACGGCATCCTCGACACCCCGCCTGAACGGGACTTCGACGACCTCGCCCTGATGGCTTCACACGTCTGCGGGACGCCCATCGCACTGGTCAGTCTGATCGATGCGGACCGCCAGTGGCTCAAGGCGAAGGTCGGATTGGCCGTTTCGCAGACGCCGCGTGAGATCGCCTTCTGCGCCCATGCCATCCTTGGGCGCGAACTCTTCATCGTCCCGGACGCGCAGGCCGACGAACGGTTTCGGGCGAACCCGCTCGTGAATTCCGAGCCTCACATCCGCTTTTACGCCGGGGCGCCGCTCATCACCTCCGACGGGTACGCGCTCGGCACGCTGTGCGTGATTGATCGCCTCCCCCGCGAGTTGACGACGGAGCAGGCGGAGTCGCTTGAAGCCCTCAGCCGCCAGGTCGTGAGCCAGATCGAGTTGCGGAAAAGGACTGCCGATCTGGCGCACGCCGCAGACAGGAGCCGCGCCGCGATGGAAGCACTGCGGGCGAGCGAGGAATTCAAGACGCGGATGATCGAACACAGCCGCGACTGCATCAAGGTACTCGACCTCGACGGCCGGCTGCTCGCGATGAATGCGGGCGGCATGGAGGTGCTGGAAATCTGCGACCTCGGCCCTTTCGTCAATACTTCCTGGATCGGATTCTGGCAGGGCGAAGACTTTGAGAAGGCCCGCGCCGCGGTGGCCGCGGCCCGAAGCGGTGGGACGGGCCGGTTTGTCGGATACTTCCCGACGACGGTGACGGGCAGGCCGCGGTGGTGGGACGTGGCGGTGAGCGCGATCCGCGACGCCGGGGGCAGGCCGGAGCGGCTGCTGGCAGTCTCGCGCGACGTGACCGACCTCAAACTGGCGGAGGACGTGCTGCGCCAGGCCAATGACGAACTGGAGCAAAAGGTCCGGGAGCGCACAACCGACCTGGCGCGGGTGAATGCGGCCTTGCAGCAGGAGGTCAGCGAGCGCAGCCAGTCGGAAGCCACTCTGCGCGCGATCGTCGAGGGCGTCGAAGCGGAGGTCGGCGACCGATTCTTCCACTCGCTTGTGCTTCACCTCGCGGACGCGCCCGGCGCCAGGTATGCGTTTGTGTCCGAACTGAGCGAGGATCGGACGCGCTTCCGGACACTGGCCGTCTGCGGGCGGGGCGACTTTCTGGACAACTTTGAAATCCCCCTGGCCGGCACCCCATGCGAGGCCGTGCTTAATGGCGAGGCGGCCCACCACCCTGCGGCGCTGCAGGCGCTCTTCCCCGACGACAAAGGGCTCGCCGACTGGAAGGCCGAGAGCTACTGCGGCGTGCCGCTGCTTGACGCCTCCGGGACGGTGGTCGGCCACCTGGCAATTATGGATGACAAGCCGATGCCGGACGGGCTTCGCAGCCTTTCGATCCTGCGCATCTTCGCCGCGCGCGCGGTGGCCGAAATCGAACGGGTTCACGCCGAAGCGGCGCTCCGCGAGAGTGAAGAGCGCCTGTCTCGCATCCTCGAATCGGCGATGGATGCCATCGTCACGATGGACGAGGAAAGGCGCGTCGTCCTGTTCAATGCGGCTGCCGAGAAGGTCTTTCGCTGCCCAGCAAGTGAAGCCATCAGCCGCCCCTTCGACCGCTTCCTCTCCGGGCAATTCCGCACGACGCTCGCGGGCTATGTCCGGGACTTCGCACGGAGCGGCGAGGCACAGCGCCAGATGTGGACGCCGGAAGGACTCACTGCGCTGCGCTCGGACGGCGAAGAGTTCCCCATCGAGGCGACCATCTCGCAGGCCGAAGCCGGCGGGCGGAACCTCTACACCGTCATCCTGCGCGACATCAACGAGCGCCGGCGCGCCGAAGCGGAACTCAGCAAACTGCAACTCGCCAACGTCTATCTGCAGGAAGAGATCCTGACCGAACACAACTACCATGAAATTGTGGGCGGCAGCCCGGCGCTCATGAATCTGCTCAGGGAAGTCGAACAGGTGGCCCCCACCGATTCCACCGTGCTGATCAATGGCGAGACCGGGACGGGCAAGGAACTGATCGCCCGCGCAATCCACGACCGCAGCCCACGCCGCGACCGGCCCCTCGTCAAAATCAACTGCGGCGCCATCTCGGCGGGACTCGTGGAAAGTGAACTCTTCGGCCACGTCAAAGGCGCTTTTACCGGAGCCATTGACCGACGCGTGGGCCGCTTCGAGTTCGCCGACGGCGGCACGCTCTTTCTGGACGAGGCGGGCGAACTTCCGCCGGAGACGCAGGTCAGGCTGCTGCGCGTGTTGCAGGAGGGAGAGTTCGAGCCGGTCGGGAGCAGCAAAACCGTGCGCGTGGACGTGCGAGTCATCGCCGCGACCAATCGCAATCTGGAAGAGGCTGTGCGTGAAAATCGCTTCCGCTCCGACCTCTTCTACCGCCTGAATGTCTTCCCGCTGCATGTGCCCGCGCTCCGCGAGCGGCCGTCCGACATCCCTCAACTCGCGATGTTCTTCCTCTCACGCTTCGCCCGGAAGTTCGGCCGCCGGATCGAGGGCGTCTCGCAGGAGACGATGGAGCTGCTCGTGAACTACGCGTGGCCGGGCAATGTGCGGGAGTTGCAAAATATCATTGAGCGCGGAGTGGTACTCTCAAAGGGCCCGCTCCTCACCCTGAGCCCGAATTTCTTTCCGGCCTCCGCGCCACGTGAACGCCAGACCACACAGACGGGCGCACCTGTTCCTGTCGCCGTCTCGTCATCGGCTGCCGGCTCAAAGGAAAAATTCGCCCCGGCAGGCGTGACAAATGCGCACGCCCCTTTGAGCCTTGAGGAGATGGAGCGGAGTCACATTCAGACCGTCCTTGAGCAGACCGGCTGGGTCATCGAAGGGCCCCGGGGCGCAGCCGGGGTCCTCAACCTCCACCCCAACACGCTGCGCAGCCGGATGAAGAAACTCGGGCTGCGGCGACCCGCCCGAAACGGCGCGAAATAAGCCGGTGCGGTACGGGTCGCTGCCGCACCTCGTACCGCACCGGCGCGTGACTCTATGAAGCCCGCCCACGAAATCCAGTAGTCACGGGCCACGAAATATCGCAGCCCACACTCTCATCCCCACGAACAAGCCACGAAATAAAGTGGGCGTTTTGGAAAATCTCTCCCGCAGTTTTGCTCCAAGCCCTCAGCTATCAATTACCTGTACCAGTCCGATGTTGATCCTTACCGCTGTGGCCTCACTGTTGCACTACCGGGATGGCGAGAGAAGGAGAGATCGGCAATGCTGAGAATTTCGGTAGACAATTTATCAGACGAGGCCGCGACGCTGCGGCTGGAAGGGCGCGTTGTCGGCCCGCTCGTGGAAGAGGCTCGCGCGAGCAGTGAACAGCACCTGGCAGCGGGCTGCCGGCTCACGCTCGACCTCGCGGAGGTGACGTTCGCTGATCGTGAAGGGATCGCGCTGCTCCGTGAGTTGATGCAGCGGCAGGTATCGTTCATCAACTGTTCGCCGTTTATGGCCGAGCAGCTTAAGAATTGAAAAGGAGAAGAGACCATGAATATCCGCGCAGCCATCACCGCTCCGGCAAAGTCCGTGAACCGCCCGGTCAGTGAAGCGGATTTTGAATCAGCCGCGCTGCCGCACCTGGGCGACCTGTACCGCACGGCCCGCCACGTCCTTGGCAACCAGACCGAGGCCGAAGACGTGGTGCAGGAGGTCTACCTGCAGGCGTGGAAGTCATTCCACCGCTTCGAGGTCGGCACCAACTGCCGCGCCTGGCTCTACAAGATCCTCTTTCACGTCATCCACCACCACCGCCGCAAATGGTCGCGGTGGACGTGGAATTCCGAGAGCGATGAGGCCGTGACGGCAAAGCTCGTTTACGAGCCGCCCGCCCCCGAGGACCTGAGCGACGAAGAAGTGCTGGCCGCGCTCGCACGTGTGCCGCAGTCATTCCGCGAAGTCGTCCTGCTCTCCGACGTGATGGAATTCACCTACAGCGAAATCGCCGACACTTTGCAGGTGCCGATCGGCACGGTCATGTCCAGACTCCACCGGGGCCGCAAACTCCTGCGCGCCGGGCTGGCCGGGGTGGCTGAGGCTTACGGCATTCAAACGGCGAAGCGGGCCGCACAGGTAGCCTGAACCGATCCCGGGCCCGCCTCACGACCGGCCAGACCTGTCGCTGAGTAATCCACCATCACCCATTGATCTCCGAAACAGACATCACCCGCCCTGTAATTATTCGGGGCTCGGGCGGCTTTTCCCTGGGAGCGCCGGGCGAGCGGGACGCCGGGCGTGCAATCAAAGCCCGAACGAATTCAAGGGGGCTTTGTATTATATGCCTGGCGAGCGGGACGCTCGCGCTGCGAGAACCCGACGGTCTTTCAGAAGACGATGGCGATCAACGATTTTTACTTCTCGTCGAAGGAGTGGGATTACCCGATGGGCCACACCTCGTTCGTCGGCAAATCTTCCGGCCTGATTAATTTGTCGGCAGGCGAGGCGGGATTCAGGAAGAGTTTTCTGTGGCGCGACCCGGACGGTCACGTCATGCAGTTGATCGAGAAGTGACAGGGAGCCGGCCCGAATAACGCAGGTGATCGGGGGACGGGCGTGAAAACGTGACGCAGCGGTGCAGGACAAACTTTCCAGTTTGTCGCTGGCATACGGGGAAGGCATCCGGCCGCGAGACTACGACAAACTGGAAAGTTTGTCGTACATTTTCGGAGGAGTCCATGCAGAACAATGACAGGATGGTTTGTCCCGCCTGCAAAGTGGAGATGAATTTTCATGCAGTCAAAGTTGATGACACGCAGGCGACTGACAGGCCTGAATCCACAGACCATGGTTTCGGCGGCATTCTGGAAGAGTTCCACTCCTGCCCGAAGTGCGGGACGACAGCCACCGGAGAAGAAAGAAGGGTCGCGTAAAGAGGCCCAGGTGAAGCCATGCAACGAGATGAACCATCACTGACCGAAGTCGCAACCACTGCTGAAGAGAAACGCCTCCGCGAATCGGAAGCCCGCGCCGCGTACTGGAAGCGCTGGGGGCCGTACCTGAGCGAACGCGCGTGGGGCACGGTGCGCGAGGATTACAGCCCGCACGGCACGGCGTGGGATTACCTGCCGCACGACCACGCGCGCTCGAAGGCTTACCGCTGGGGCGAGGACGGCATCGCCGGAATCTCCGATAACCACCAGCGCGTCTGCTTCGCGCTCGCCCTCTGGAACGGGCGCGACCCGATCCTGAAAGAACGCCTCTTCGGCCTGACCGGCAGCGAGGGCAATCACGG
>Ga0070741_10004792_pt1 | contig 31150 bp, 30 predicted proteins | sample Coa_R1_4_FD_66440 | JGI IMG/M metagenome (GOLD analysis project Ga0070741, IMG submission 66440) | Surface soil microbial communities from Centralia Pennsylvania, which are recovering from an underground coalmine fire - Coalmine... | ecosystem: Environmental > Terrestrial > Soil > Unclassified ... | reverse complement strand
GGCTTGGCGCCGCAGCGCTTCCCTCAGAGCCGGATCCGACGCCTCCCCCCGGACCAGCCGGGTTGGCCCATCCAACCCCGGGATCTCGGCCCACTCAAGGACCGAGTCCCTTACATGAGCGCTGGGGGGGAGGCTGACGATCGGTTCAGGGTGGAGGGCGCTCGGCGAACGAACGCGCACTTGCGCGGCGCTTTGCGATTGAACGATGATTCAGTCGGCGGCTCGGGTCGGGGGACCCGACGTGGACTGAAGGGAGATCGCCCAGATGGTCAACGAGCGGCAGGCCATGCTCGAGCAGAGCGCCACGATCTACTTCGGGCCATGGTACGGGCGCTCGCCGTTCTTCGAAGCCACGCGCAGGGCGGGATGCACCGCGTACGACGTCTACAACCACATGCTCCTGCCCTCGTACTACGACGACCCCGTGGTCGAGTACTGGGCCCTGCTGAACGACGTCGTCGTCTGGGACGTCGCGGTCGAACGCACCGTCGAGATCTCCGGCCCCGACGCCGACGTGCTGGTCGACCGGCTCACCTGCAGGGACCTCACGACGTGCGCCATCAAGCAGGGGAAGTACATGATCGTCACGGCCCCCGACGGGGGCATCGTCAACGATCCGGTCCTGCTCCACGTGGATCGCGACCGCTGGTGGATGCAGCTCGCCGACAGCGACGCCGGCCTGTACGCGCTCGGCGTCGCCTCGCAGTCGGGGCTGGACGTGGACATCTCGTATCCAGAGGTCTTCCCCATGCAGGTGCAGGGCGCGAAGGCGGCGAGAACGCTCGAGAAGCTCGTGGGGTCCGGCGTCTACGACCTCAAGTACTACTGGTGCGACTGGTTCCACGTGGGGGACATCCCGGTCCTGGTCAGCCGCACCGGGTGGACGGCCGTGCAGGGGTTCGAGATCAACCTGCTCGACGCGAGCCGCGGCGACGACCTGTGGGACGCCGTGATGTCCGCGGGTGAGGAGTTCAACATTCGCCCGACCGCCCCGGTCGAAGCCCGGCGGATCGAGGCGGGCATTATGAACTACAACTCCGACATGACGATCGAGAACAACCCATTCGAGATCATGGGCCTCGAGCGACTGGTGGAGGAGCAGCCGCAGGACTACATGGGCAAGGACGCCCTGGAGCGCATTCGACGGGAGGGCGTGCGCCGCAAGCTCGTCGGGGTGGAGTTCGGTGGCGACGCCCTCGAGGCCGAGCTCACCTGGTTCTGGCCGGTCGTCCGGGACGGCAAGGAGATCGGTCGCGTGACCGACGCGGTGTGGTCGCCCCGGCTCGAGCGCAACATCGGCTACGTCTGGGTTCCGATCGAGCTCGCCGAACCGGGGACGCGAATCGACATCGAGTCCGAGCACGGGCACATCGTGGGGACGACCGCGGCGATCCCGTTCCTCGACCCCAAGAAGGAGATCCCCGCGGCGCCGCTCGCGCCCGAGTGACGGAGGAGGGGACATGCGCAACACGCTCGACCGACGACCGCCGGCGACGGCGCCGCGCCCCGGGGGCATCCGCCGGGCGGTGCTGGCGATCGAACGCGCCACCAAGGAGGCGATCTGGGACTGCCGGATGTGCGGTCAGTGCATCCTGCACTCGACGGGGATGTCCTGCCCCATGCGATGCCCGAAGAACCTCCGCAACGGGCCGTGCGGCGGCGTGCTGCAGAACGGGAACTGCGAGGTCGTCCCCGACCACCGCTGTGTCTGGGTGCAGGCGTGGGAGGGGTCGCGAAGGCTTCCCCTCTGGCGGGACCACATGCTCCACGTGAACAAGCCCGTCGACTGGCGACTCCAGGGCACGTCGTCGTGGGAGAACCTGCTCACCCGGCGCGACGCCCACGCGCCCGCGGGGTGGATCGCCTACGAGCGGGAGGCTCGGGCGTGAGCCCGGAGCCGAGGAGCCGACTTCAGCGCCTGCTGCAGTCGGGGGAGTTCGTCGTCACCTGCGAGCTCGAGGCCAGCGACAGCGCCGACCCCGAGCCCGTCTACCGCCTCGCGGATGCCTTGCGCGGCAAGGTGGACGCGGTCAACTGTACCGACAACAGCGCGGCCCATCCGCACCTGTCCAGCCTCGCCGCGGCCCACCTGCTCCTCGACCGCGGGGTGGAGCCGATCCTCCAGCTCGCCTGTCGCGACCGGAACCGGCTGGCGCTCCAGGCCGATATCCTCGGCGCGGCCGCGCTCGGCGTTCGCAACCTCGTGGCGATGACCGGCGACGACGTGACGGCAGGCGATCACCCCGAGGCCAAGCCGATCTACGACCTCGATGCCATGCACCTGCTCCGGATCGCGCGGATCATGCGGGATTCCGGAACCTACCTGTCGGGGCGAAGGCTCGATCGACCGCCCAGCCTGTTCATCGGCGCCGTGGAGAACCCGTTCGCGCCGCCGATCGACTACCGGCCGATGCGGCTGGGGAAGAAGATCGAGGCGGGAGCCGAGTTCGTCCAGACGCAGATCGTGTTCAACCTCGAGCGGATGCGGACCTTCATGGCTCGGGTCGTCGAGCTCGGGCTCACCGAACGCGTCTTCGTGCTCGCCGGCGTCTACGTGCTCCGCTCGGCCCGGGCGGCCCGGTACCTGCGCGACCAGGTCCCCGGGATCGACGTGCCCGACGAGGTGCTGCGGCGCATGGAGGGCCTGCCGCCCGATCGACAGGCGGAGGAGGGGGTGCGGCTCGCCCTGGAGACCATCGCTCGCCTGCGCGAGATGCCGGGAATCTCGGGGATCCACCTGATGTCGATCCGCGGCGAGGAGGCCATCCTCCGGGTGGTCGAGGAGGCGGGGTTCCTGCCGCGCCCGGCGGTCGAGCCCGCTGCGGCCGGGTAACCTCACCACGGACGGCGCCGGCGTGAACGGGCGCGCCGAGCGCGCCGAATACGGGATGACCCGTGCGCTCCGACCGAGCGAGGACCGCCCGATGAAGCGATCGCTGATCACGCTGCTCGCGCTGGGGGTGCTCGCCATGCCCGCGTGCACGCGGACGATCGAGCGGGTGATCGTGAGCCCCTCTCCCGTCGCCGTGGACGCCGGAGGCGCCGGCTCGACCGCGGACGCGGTGGTGCAGGTCGTTCGCAAGGTCGAGCCCGCCGTCGTGAACGTCACCACGAACCTGTTCCAGCCCGGGTTCGGCCAACCCGGCCGCGGCGTGGGGAGCGGGTTCATCGTTCGCTCCGACGGCATCGTCGTGACCAACTACCACGTGGTGGAGGGCGCCACGCAGGTCACGGTGATTACGCCGCCGCCCGACTCGAAGCGGTACGCGGCGAGGGTGATCGGCGGGGATCCGTCCGCGGATCTCGCGGTCCTGAAGGTCGATGCGACGGGTCTTCCGACCGTGCCGCTGGGGGATTCCAGCACCCTCCAGCTCGGGCAGCCCGTGGTCGCGCTCGGATACGCCCTGGCCCTCAAGGGCGGCCCGACCGTGACGAGCGGGATCGTCTCCGCCCTGGGCCGAACCATCACCGCCCAGGACCCGAACTGCCGCACCGGCTGCCAGAACGGCACCCGCACCTACACGGGCGTGATCCAGACCGACGCGGCCATCAACCCCGGCAACTCGGGAGGACCGCTCGTCGACCTCGCGGGCCGGGTGGTGGGCATCAACACCGCCGGGGATCAGGGGGCCCAGAACATCGGCTTCGCGATCGCGATCAACACGGCGGAGCCGATCGTCGCCGGCGCGATCGCGCATCCCTCCGCCCCCGTTGCCTACCTGGGGGTCGCGGCCGAGGACGTGAGCCCGAGCCTCGCTTTCCAGTTCAACCTGCCGGTCCAGACCGGCGCCGTGGTTGTGGACACCGTTCCAAACGGCCCAGCCGACCGGGCCGGCATCCGGCCGGGGGAGGTGATCGTGGCGTTCGGCGGGACCCGGGTGACCGGAGCGGAGCAGCTCGGGTCCCTGATCCGCCGCCACGCCCCGGGCGACCGCGTGGACGTCGAGGTCGTGGCGCCCGACGGGAGCCGGCGCACCGTGACCGTGACCCTCGGCACAAACCCCGTGCCCGTCGGGTGAGCCGCGTTCCACGGCCGTACGCCGGTCGACCTTCCTGTGGCTCCTGGCCCGCGTCTCCTCGCATCCCGGGACGCCCTCGACGCCCGCCCCAGGTGCGCTAGGGTTGGTGGACGATGAAGGTGAGGCTTCGAAACCCGGACCGTGAGCTCGACCTCGCCGGCGGTCGGCGGGTCCGCGAGGTCCTGATCGAGCTGGGGATCGATCCGGACACCGTCCTCGTGATCCGGGACGGAGAGCTGCTCACGCGCGAGGAGCGCGTCTCGGACGACGACCGCCTCGAGATCCGCCCGGTCATCTCGGGGGGCGCGCCGTGAAGTGCCGCCGCTGCCGCCGGCCCGCGGTCGTGGAGGTTCGGCGTCACAACGCGGCGTTCTGCCGCCCGTGCTTCCTGCACCACGTGCGCGAGCAGGTCCGCCGAGCGATCGCCCGGCACGACCTCATCCGGCCGGAGGACCGCGTGCTGGTCGCGGTGTCGGGCGGCAAGGACTCGCTCGCGCTCTGGGACCTCCTGCTCGAGCTCGGCTACGAGGCCGACGGCCTGTACCTGGGCCTCGGCATCGGCGAGTACTCCGCAAGGTCGGGAGAGGTCGCCCGGGCCTTCGCGCGAAGCCGGGGCGTGACCCTCGTCGAGGTCGACCTTGCCCGCGAGTACGGGTTCGACGTGCCGACCGCGGGGCGGCGGGGCTCGCGCTCCACGTGTGCCGTCTGCGGGCTCTCGAAACGCTACGTGTTCAACCGGGCGGCGCTCGAGGGCGGGTACGACGTGATCGCGACCGGCCACAACCTCGACGACGAGGCGGCCACGCTGCTCGGCAACACCCTGCGATGGCAGACCGAGTACATGGCGCGCCAGTCTCCGCTCCTGCCCTCCGAGCCGGGCTTCGTCAAGAAGGTCAAGCCCCTGTACCGGGTCTCGGAGCTCGAGACCGCCGCGTACGCATTCCTCCGCGGTATCGACTACGTCGTGGAGGAGTGCCCGCTCGTCGCGGGGAACACCCAGCTCCGCTACAAGCAGGCGATGAACCAGCTCGAGCAGGCCTCGCCCGGCACGAAGGCCCAGTTCCTCCTCGGCTACCTCGAGCGGGCGGCGGCCCTGTTCGCCGCCGAGGACCGCTCGGAGCTGCGTCCCTGCGAGCGGTGCGGCCAGCCGACTCCCGGACGCTTCTGCGCGTTCTGCCGCGCACGGGCTCAGGTGCTCGGCGAGCGGCTGGAGCCCGTGACCGACCGCGAGCTTGCCCACGAGAGCTCCGAGGAGGTCCTGCCGGCCGAGGTCTACGGGCCGGCTGCGGTCGGCGGGAGGCCCAGCTGAGGCCTCCGTTCGCGCCGGGGGAGCGGGTGCTCCTCATCGACGGCCGCGGGCGCCGCTACTTGTTCCGGCTTCGCCCGGGAGAAACCTGGCACTCGCACGCCGGGGCGATCCCCCATGACCTGATCCTCGGCTCGAGCGAGGGCACGAGAGTCCACTCGACCGGCGGGATGGCGTTCTCGGCCTACCGGCCTCGCCTCGCCGACTTCGTGCTGAAGATGCCGCGGGGGGCCCAGGTCGTCTACCCCAAGGACCTCGCGGCGATCGTCGTGGAGGCCGACGTGTTTCCGGGCGCACGGGTCGTGGAGGCGGGCACGGGTTCGGGGTCGCTCACGATCGCGCTCGCGCGAGCCACCGGAACCCAGGGGCGCGTGGTCTCCTACGAGCTTCGGCCGGAGTTCCACGAGCGCGCCGTGCAAAACGTCGAGGCGTTCTTCGGCGAGGTACCCGTCTGGCTCGAGCTCCGGTGCGGCGACGTGCGCGAGGCGTCGGGGACCGAGGATTCGTTCGACCGGATGATCCTCGACCTGCCAGAGCCGTGGACCCTCCTCGAGACCGCGGGGCGGATCCTCGAGCCCGGGGGGATCCTCTGCGCCTACCTGCCGACCACCCCGCAGGTCCAGACGCTCGTGCTCGCGCTGCACGCCCACGGGTTCGAGCTCGCCGAGACCTTCGAGACCCTCCGCAGGTCGTGGCACGTCACCGAGCGCAGCGTGCGTCCCGACCACCGGATGGTCGGGCACACGGGGTTCATCACGGTGGCCCGGCGGGGCCCTGCCGAGCCCTGAGGCGCACGAGACGCCGTCTCTCACGGGCGCGAGACGACCGACCGGCCATCGAGAACCGAACCTGCGGAGCAGGAAGTCGTTCGGAGCCGACCGACCGTACTCCCGCGCGCCTGCGTATCACGGAGAAAGGAGCCTCTCGCGCTCCCGGGCGCGCGAGGGGCCCGGCGTATACTGGCGCGTACGCGGGAGGTGACGTGATGCCCGAGCCGGATCCGCGCGAGCAGCAGGAGCGATACGAGAAGCAGATCCACGAGCTCCAGACCCAGGTGCGGTTCCTCGAGGACGAGGTCGCGCTCCTCCGGCGCCGGCTCACGAACGCCCCCCGCCAGGTCAAGATCCTCGAGGACAAGCTCCTCCAGACCAAGGCCGACCTGTCGCGCGCGCTCGCGCAGAACGAGAAGCTCGCCGCGACGCTGAAGAGCGAGCGCGACAAGATCGAGGCGCTTCGCGAGGAGGTGGAGAAGCTCAGCCAGCCACCGGCGTCGTTCGGCGTCTACCTGTCGACGAACGCCGACGGCTCGGTCGACGTGTTCACGTCCGGGCGCAAGATGCGCGTGAACGTGGCCCCGGAGCTCGATGCCTCCCGCTTCCGGCGTGGCGCCGAGGTGATCCTGAACGAGGCGCTGAACGTCGTGGAGGTCCTCGATCCCGACCGGAGCGGCGAGGTCATGAAGGTGAAGGATCGCCTGGGCGACGACCGCGTGATCGTGTTCGGGCACGGCGACGAGGAGCTCGTCGCCACGCTCGCCGGCCCGCTCCGCGACGAGCCGATCCGGGCCGGCGATCCCTTGCTCGTCGACCCCCGCTCGAACGTCGCGATCGAACGCCTGCCCAAGGAGGAGGTCGAGGAGCTCGTGCTCGAGGAGGTCCCCGACGTCTCGTACGAGGACATCGGCGGCCTCGAGAGCCAGATCGAGGCCATCCGCGACGCCGTCGAGCTCCCGTTCCTGTACTCGGAGCTCTTCCACGAGCATCAGCTCGACCCGCCCAAGGGGGTGCTGCTGTACGGTCCGCCGGGGTGCGGCAAGACCCTCATCGCCAAGGCGGTCGCGAAGTCCCTCGCGGACAAGGTGCGCGAGCGGACCGGCCGCCCGGACGCGCACTCCTACTTCCTCAACATCAAGGGTCCCGAGCTCCTGAACAAGTACGTCGGCGAGACCGAGCGCCAGATCCGGCAGATCTTCCAGCGCGCCAAGGAGCGCTCGGAAGAGGGGCTTCCGGTGATCGTGTTCTTCGACGAGATGGACTCCATCTTCCGGACGCGCGGCTCCGGCATCTCGTCCGACGTCGAGAACACGATCGTGCCGCAGCTGCTGTCGGAGCTCGACGGCGTGGAGACGCTGAAGAACGTCATCGTGATCGGCGCGTCCAACCGTGAGGACCTCATCGACCCGGCGATCCTGCGCCCCGGACGGCTCGACGTGAAGATCAAGATCGAACGGCCGGACGCGGGGCAGGCGGTCGACATCATGAGCAAGTACCTCAACGCGTCGGTGCCGATTCATCCCGACGAGGTCCGGCGCGCGGGCGACGTCGGGGCCGCGGTGCAGCGCATGATCCAGACCACCGTCGAGCGGATGTACGCGACCTCCGAGGAGAACCGTTTCCTCGAGGTCACCTACGCCTCGGGAGACAAGGAGGTCCTGTACTTCAAGGATTTCAACTCCGGAGCCATGATCGAGAACATCGTTCGTCGGGCCAAGAAGGAGGCCATCAAGCGCTTCCTGTCGACGGGGGAGAAGGGCATCAAGACCGACGACCTGCTGCAGGCGATTCGCGACGAGTTCAAGGAGAACGAGGACCTGCCGAACACGACCAACCCCGACGACTGGGCTCGCATCTCCGGCAAGAAGGGCGAGCGCATCGTGTATGTCCGCACGCTGCTCGGAGACGGCGGCGAGGAAGGGCGGCAGGTCGAGCGGATCTCCGCCGGCCAGTACCTGTAGAGTCTCGGGATGGCCATCCCCAAGGTCGTCGGCACCGAAACCGAGTACGGCATCTCGGCGGTCGGATCTCCCGAGTTCAACCCGGTGCTCTCGTCGTCGCTGCTCATCAGCACGTACGCGGGGTCGCTCCGACGGATCCGCTGGGACTACGAGCAGGAGTCTCCGCTCCGGGACGCCCGGGGATTCGAGCCGGTCCAGGTCCGCGAGCCGGGCGAGGAGGACCTGGGCCTCGCCAACGTGATCCTGCCGAACGGGGCCCGGTACTACGTGGACCACGCGCACCCCGAGTACTCCACCCCGGAGTGCGCGAGCGCGCGCGAGCTCGTGGTGCACGACAAGGCGGGCGAGCGCGTCCTCGAGCGATCGCTGGACGAGCTCCAGCGGGTGCTCCCGCCCGGCCAGCGGATCGCGATCTACAAGAACAACACCGACGGGAAGGGCAACTCCTACGGAACGCACGAGAACTACCTGCTCGCCCGGGCCACGCCGTTCGCGAGCGTTGTTCGCGACTTCACGCCGTTCCTGGTCTCGCGCCAGGTGTTCACCGGGGCGGGCAAGCTCGGCGGCGAGGCGTCCTGGGACGACCGCGACCGGCACCGGTTCCAGCTCACCCAGCGGGCGGACTTCTTCGAGGCCGAGGTCGGCCTGGAGACCACCCTCAAGCGACCGATCATCAACACCCGGGACGAGCCGCACGCGGATCCGGACAAGTACCGCCGCCTCCATGTGATCATCGGCGACGCGAACATGATGGAGGTCGCCACGTTCCTCAAGGTGGGCACCGCGGCGATCGTCCTCAAGATGATCGAGGACGACTACCTGCCGGACCTCTCGCTCGCCAACCCGGTGGCCGCGCTCCACGAGATCTCGCGTGACCTCACCTGCACGGCGCAGGTTCGGCTCGCCGACGGGCGCCGGCTGTCCGCCGTCCAGATCCAGTGGGAGTACCTGGAGCGGGCGAAGAAGTACGTCGAGCAGGAGGATCCCTCGCCCGAGCACCGGACGGTCGTCGATCGCTGGGAGGCCGTGCTCACGGCGTTGGAAGAGGACCCGTTCGCGCTCCATCGCGAGCTCGACTGGGTCGCCAAGTATCGGCTGATCGAGGGCTACCGGGAGCGGGACGGGTTGGACTGGTCCGATCACAAGCTGCGCCTCGTCGACCTCCAGTACCACGATGTCCGCCGGGACCGCGGCCTGTACCACCGCCTCGTGGCCGCCGGAAAGGTCGAGCGAATCGTCACCGACGAGGAGATCGAGCGAGCCGTCATGACCCCTCCCGACGACACGCGGGCGTACTTCCGCGGCCGGTGCATCGCCGCCTTCCCCGACGCCATCGCGGCCGCGTCCTGGGACTCGATCATCTTCGATACGGGCAGAGATGCCCTGCAGCGCATCCCGATGCGGGAGCCTCTCCGGGGGACGCGCGCGCACGTCGAGGACCTGTTCGAGCGGGCGCCGGACGCGGCCAGCCTGGTGGAGCTGCTTCGCTCCTGAGCGGCCCGGGTCCCGGGGACTCGGTCGTTCGGGCCGGGTCGGCACCGGGGGCGCGACTACAATGTCCGGGCAGACACACGGGAAGGAGCGCGAGCCGTGCCGCAGGAGCAGGAGCAGAGGCGAATCCAGCGGCGCTCGGGCGGCGAGGGAGCCGCCGAAGGCGAGGCCGGGCAGGTCGGGTCCACCGCCAAGGGCGAGAAGCTCAAGGAGGAGATGGACGAGATCCTCGACGAGATCGACTCGGTCCTCGAGGAGAACGCCGAGGAGTTCGTGAAGAGCTACGTCCAGAAGGGCGGGCAGTGACGAGCGAGGGGCTCCTGCCGCCGCTCGCGGCGGGCGGGCCGATCGGCGCCGACCCGAGCTTCGTGGAGCTGGTTGCTCGCGTCCGGCCCGAGCTCATCCGCCCCCTCGTCCCTCCCGGGACGGCCGGCGGCGTCGTCACCCCGCACGGGACCACGGTCCTCGGGCTGAAGTTCGCCGGTGGCGTCGTGTTCGCCGGCGACCGGCGCGCCACCGAGGGCTACGCGATCGCCGACGATCGGATGGAGAAGGTGTTCGCGGCCGACGACCTGTCGGTCATCGCGATCGCCGGGGTGGCCGGCCAGGCCGTCGAGATCGTCAAGCTGTTCCAGCTCGAGCTCGAGCACTACGAGAAGATCACCGGCGACCGGCTGTCGCTCGAGGGCAAGGCCAACCGCCTCGCCCAGATGATCCGGGGCAACTTCCCGCTCGCGATGCAGGGGCTGGTCGTCGTGCCGCTGTTCGGCGGGTACGACGAGCGGCGGGCCGAGGGCAGGATCTTCTACTACGACGCGACGGGCGGTCGCTGGGAGGAGGACGACTACCACGCGACCGGCTCGGGCGGCCGTCCCGCGTCGAGCTCGCTCAAGAAGCGATGGCGGGCGGGCCTGGCGAGGGACGAGGCGCTTGCGGTCGCCGTGGAAGCGCTCGTCGACGCCGCCGAGGAGGACGCGGCAACGGGCGGGCCGGACCCGGTCCGGGGCATCTTCCCGACGGTCCTGGTCGTCACCGCCGAGGGCGTGGCCGAGGTCTCCGACGACGAGATCCGGGCGGCGCACGCCGCGGTCACCGGGGGGCGCTCCTGATGTCGTTCCTGCCCTACGTGCCGCCCGAGCAACTCATGAAGGACCGCTCGGACTTCGCCCACAAGGGCATCGCCCGGGGCAAGTCCGTGGTGGCGATCGAGTACGCGGACGGCCTGCTCTTCCTGGCCGAGAACCCGAGCAGCACCCTGCACAAGATCTCGGAGATCTACGATCGGATCGCGTTCGCCGGCGTCGGCCGCTACAGCGAGTTCGAGGACCTGCGGATCGCCGGCGTCCGGCTCGCCGACCTGCGCGGGTACTCGTACGGGCGCGAGGACGTGCGCGCGAAAGACATCGCCAACGCGTTCTCGCAGGCCCTCGCCACGATCTTCACCCAGCAGATGAAGCCCTACGAGGTCGAGATCCTGGTCGGAGAGGTCTCGGCCGACCACGGGCGCAACGAGCTCTACCACATCCTGTTCGACGGCACCGTGAACGACGAGCAGGGGTTCGTGGGGATCGGAGGGCACGCGGAGGCGCTGTCGAAGGCGCTCGGCGAGTCCTACGCGGAGGGGTGGGACCTCGCCGCCTCGGTCCGCGCCGCCGTCAAGGCCCTGTCCACCGCCGAGGGTCGCCGCATCGAGCCGGACGCGATCGAGGCCGGCGTCCTCGAGCGAAGCCGCCCGCAGCGCCGGAAGTTCCGCCGGCTGAGCGACGAGGAGGTCGCCCGCATCCTCGCGGAGTGAGCGCCCCGTTCGCCTCCGCCGCGCCTACACTCGTTCGCGTGGAGCGTCGGATCTTCGGGCTCGAGAACGAATACGGCGTGACCTGTACCTTTCGTGGACAGCGCCGGCTGTCGCCCGACGAGGTCGCGCGGTATCTGTTCCGTCGAGTCGTGCACTGGGGACGCTCGTCGAACGTCTTCCTGGAGAACGGAGCTCGACTCTACCTGGACGTCGGGTCCCACCCCGAGTACGCAACCCCCGAGTGCGACGCGATCCCGGAGCTCGTGGCGCACGACAAGGCGGGGGAGCGGATCCTGGAAGCCCTGCTCGGCGCGGCAGAGGTCCGGCTGCACGAAGAGGGGATCAGCGGCCAGATCTACCTGTTCAAGAACAACACGGACTCGGCGGGCAACTCGTACGGATGTCATGAGAACTACCTCGTGGCGCGCCAGGGCGAGTTCGCCCGAATGGCCGACCTGCTCATCCCGTTCTTCGTGACTCGCCAGATCTACTGCGGGGCCGGGAAGGTCCTGCACGGCCCCCGCGGGCCGCAGTTCTGCATCGCCCAGCGGGCCGAGCATATCTGGGAGGGAGTCTCCTCCGCCACCACGAGGTCGAGGCCGATCATCAACACTCGGGACGAGCCCCACGCCGACGCCGAGCGGTTCCGCCGGCTCCACGTGATCGTGGGCGACTCCAACATGAACGAGTGGACCACCTGGATGAAGGTGGGAATCACCGACCTCGTCCTGCGCATGGTGGAGGGGAACACCGTCATGCGGGACCTCACGCTCGAGAACCCGATCCGCGCGATCCGCGAGATCTCACACGACGTGACCTGCCGAAAGCGCATTCGACTGGCCAACGGGCGCGAGCTCACCGCCGTCCAGATCCAGGAGGAGTACTACGAGCGCACCGCCAGGTTCCTCGAGCGCCGAGGGGCGGACCCGCCGTCCAGGCAGCTCCTGCACGAGTGGCGGACGGCGCTCGACGCGCTCGCGGCCGGCGAGCCCGAGCGGCTCGTCCGGAAGGTCGACTGGGTGGCCAAGCAGCTCATGATCGAGCGCTACCGGGCCAAGCACCAGCTCCCGCTGTCCTCCCCGAAGGTCGCGCTCCTCGACCTCGCCTATCACGACGTGAACCGCAGCCGGGGCCTCTACTACCTGATGGAGCGCGGCTCCCGCGTCGAGCGGGTCGTCACCGACAAGGAGGTGTCGCGGGCCATGCGCGAGCCCCCGCAGACCACGCGCGCCAAGCTCCGGGGCGACTTCATCCGCCAGGCAAAGCAGAAGCGACGCGACTACACGGTGGACTGGGTCCACCTCAAGCTGAACGACCAGGCTCAGCGAACGGTGCTCTGCAAGGACCCGTTCCGGGCGGTGGACGAACGGGTCGAGGCGCTCATCGCCCACATGTGAGCCGGACTCCGGGCGCCGGTGGGCCCGCCTACGAGCGGGAGCGACGCGAGCCGGCGGCCATTCGACCGGCGAGCACGCCCGCTGCTCCCGCCGCGAGGAAGAACGCCGGATCGTCCGCGGCGGTGCGCCCCATCGACCGGGCGACCACTCCGCGCTCGGCCAACAGCTCGAGCGCGGGCCGGCCGTCGACTTCGACGAGCTGGTGACGGTCCTCGAGCCTCCGCGCCCGCAGCCGCTCCCAGACCGCATCGCGCTCCCCGTCGTCATCGAGCACCGGGACTGCGACGTTCACCCCTGCGTTGCAGACGTCCCCGAGGATGGTCAACGAGTGATGGGAAACGACTCGGTGCCGGTCGCGGGGATCGGCGAACGAGATCCGGAGCGCCGCCACCGGTCGCCCGCGGAGCGTCGCGGCCGCGTTCAGCGCGTGGCCGCTCGCCAGCGCGGTCACGCCCCAGGTCGTGCCGGTGCCGAGGTTGCCCGGGCCGTCCGAGACCACGATCACCTCGGCGCCCAGGACTTCCTTGGCCGCGAGGAGACCCGTCCAGAGGGTCACCGCCTCGAGCTCACCCCCGAACGCCTGCCCGCACGTCACGAACCCGTCGAGGACGCCGGCCCTCCGAAGGGTCGGCACCAACCGCGAGAAGGCGCCGGCCAGAGCCGCCCCGTCCGTCATCACGTAGACGACCCGGGCCCCGCTCGAAGCCTTGGCACCCGCCGAGACCGGCCCGACCATCGAGTGCAGCGGGGCACACACCACCGGGGTACCCTCCAGCCCGCGCGAGGATTCGATCGCCTCGCGATGGGTCTCCTCCACGGCCCGAACCGCGACCTGCGAGGGCGTGTACCGGAGCTTCATGATCCTGCCGGGATGGCCGAGCTCGACGTCCCGCCCGTCCACCACGCCCATCACGAGGTCGAGGCCGCCGGTGCCCAGGCCGAGGTGCCCGGCGGTGGTGTTCAAGATGACCGTGTCACCGACCGCCACGGGGCCGGTCACCTCGGGATACGCGAGCGCGTCGGAGCGGGTCCCGTCGGGTTCCACGAGCACGGAGACCTCGATCGCGCCGGGGCGTTCCTCGCCCACGTCCACCACCCGGCCGCGTCGTACACGGACCATCCCGCTGACGGCGTCGTCGACCATGGCGTGAGTATGATCCCGCACGGATGCACCCGCTCGAACGCCTGGTGGACCTCGTCGCCCTGCTCCTGGAATCTCCGCGCCCGCTGACGTTCGACCAGATCCGGGCGCACATGGAGGAGGCCTACGGGCGAGGCGACCCCGCCTCCGCCAAGCGCATGTTCGAGCGCGACAAGGACATCCTCCGGGACGTGGGGGTCCCGATCGAGGTCGTGCCCACCGACGTCTGGGACGTCGAGCAGGGCTACGTCATCCGCAAGGAGGACTACTACCTGCCGGAGATCGAGTTCACGCCGGAGGAGATCTCGGCGCTCCTCGTCGCCGCCCATTCGGGGGGGCAGGACGATGCCGCCGAGTACGCCGTCCGAAAGCTCCTGTCCGGCACCGACGGCGGCTTGCTCGGCACCGGGGCTCCGGTCCCGATCGCCGCCGAGGCGGGTGCGGTGGATGCCCGGCTCACGGCGGCCGCCGAGGCCATCGCCGACCGCTCGAGCGTGCGGTTTGGGTACCGGACGGCACGCGGAGAGGAATCCGAGCGCACCGTGGACCCGTGGGGTCTGGTGTTCCGCGGCGGGCACTGGTATCTGGTCGGCCTCGACGGGGAACGGCAGGACGTTCGGGCGTTCCGGTTCTCTCGAATCGTGACCGACCTCTCGAGATCGGGGGAGGCGAGCCGCCCGCCCCAGGGCTTCCGCGCGTCGGAGCACGTCCAGGCGGGTCCCTTCGGGCCCGGCGAGCCCGACGAACGGGCGGTGGTGGCCTTCTCCCCGGAGGTTGCCTGGTGGGCGACCTCGGGGGTCGCGGGAGCCGAGACGCTCCGCACCCGGCCCGACGGTTGGGTCGAGGTCTCGCTGCCGGAGGCACCGGGAGGCGGGCTCGCCGCCTGGGTGCTCTCGTTCGGCCCGGAGGCGGAGGTGCTCGAGCCCGAAAGCCTGCGGGCGGAGGTGCGCAGGCGGTTGGAGGCTCTCCTTGGTCGGGCGTGAGGGAGGACGCCGGCCGCGGACGCCCCGGGCCTCCGAACGCCTGCGACGACTCCTGGTCGTGGTGCCGTACCTCGTCCGCCATCCGGGGACGGAGCTCTCGGAGATCGCCCGCCTGTTCGACGTCTCCGAGGAGCAGCTGACCTCGGACCTGAACCTGCTCTTCGTCTCCGGCCTGCCCCCGTACGGACCCGGCGACCTGATCGGCGTCGACATCGAGGACGGGCGGGTGTGGATCGACATGGCCGACTACTTCGAGCGCCCGCTCCGGCTGACCCGTGCGGAGGCGCTGGCGCTGTACCTGAGAGGGACGGCGCTCGCGGCCTCCCCCGGCCTTCAGGAGGCGACCGCGCTCACGTCGGCCCTGCGAAAGCTCGGTCAGGGGCTCGGCCCGCAGACCCTCGGCGAGCTCGCTGAACGGGTTGAGGCGGCGGCGAGCGGTCGACCCGCCGAGACGCTCGAGGTGATCCGCGACGCCGTGCGGAACCACGAGCGCCTCTCGATCGAGTACTACGCCGCCTCCTCCGCGGAAAGGAGCACGCGAGCGATCGACCCGGAGGAGGTCTTCCTCGCGATTGGCAACTGGTACGTGGTCGCCTGGGACCATCGCTCGGGCGAGGAGCGCCTGTTCCGGGCCGACCGAATCCGGCTCGCGCGCCCGACCGGCGTTCACTTCTCGCCGCGAGGTCTCGCCGGCGCCGGACGACCGCTCTACTCGCCGACCGACCGCGACGTGCCGATCCGCCTGCTGTTGCGGCCGGGCGCGAGGTGGGTGGCCGAGTACTACGAGGTCGACGAGGTGCTCGAGCGGCCCGGGGGAGCCCTCGAGGTGGTTCTGCCGGCGAGCCGGTTGGAGTGGGTGGCGCGGCTGGTGCTGCGCCTGTCTGGCGAGGTCGAGGTGATCGCGCCGCCCGAGCTGAAAGACCAGGTCAGGGATCTCGCGAGCCGGACCGCAAAACGATACGAACGGAGTAGTCCGCTCGACGTAGAGGCGACTCAACCGCCCCGAAACCACGGCCGATACAGGTCGTGACATGACCACGATCCGGACGACGTGCCCCCGCTGCGGGGAAGTGGACATGGGCCCCGAGTCGATCCTGCTGTCCGTGATGCAGGGCGGGCGAGAGGGCACCTACCGGTTCACCTGCCCGACCTGCTCCGACGCGGTCGAGAAGCGGGCGGACCGGAAGATCGTGGCGCTCCTGGTTTCTGCGGGCGTCGACGTGGCCACGCGCGACGAGTTCGAGTCGCGAACGCCGTCCCTCTTCGACGACGAGCCCGCGGGAGTAGACCGGCGCGGGCCGCTGCCCGACGCTCCGGCGCTCACGGTCGACGACCTCATCGACTTCCACTTCCGCCTGCAAGACGACGACGCGATTCAGGAGTTCCTGGCGAGTCAACGCTGAGGCCGCGACTCGGGTAGCATCGTCCTCAGTGTCCGCTCCGTTCGTCGTCTGGCTCTGCGTCGGGCTGGTGACCACGGTCGCGCTCCTGGCCGTTCTGATCGCCCTGGTCCGCCACGTCGTGGTGCTCGGGCGCACCGTGGGACGCTTCCAGCGGGAGATCCGGCCGATCGCGGACGAGATCGCCGAGGGCGGGACCCGGGCGTCGTCCCGCCGGAGCACGCTCCGGGCCCGGGGGGGCGGGCCGACGGGGATGACCCCAGGGTAGAATCGCTCGGGACCAGGTCCCTCTCGCCATGTTCAACATCGGTCCGCTCGAGCTCATGGTCATTCTCATCGTGGCCCTCCTCGTGGTCGGGCCACGGCGACTTCCGGAGCTCGGCCGTTCCATCGGAAGGGGCCTGCGGGAGTTCCGCCGCGCACAGGAGGAGGTGCAGCGGACGCTGCAGCTGACGCTCGGTGAGACCGAGCCCGAGGAGTCCGAACCGGCGCAATCGGTCCCCGGCGGCGCTCCGGGCAGCGTCTCGGACGAGCCCGGCGACGCCGGCGCGCGCGAGCCCGCGGCCAAAGACGCGGAGGACGATGCGGCCCTCGGGCCGCGGGCGGTCGCCGCGACCCTCGGTCAGGGAATCGCCGAGCTCCGCCGGGTCCGGGAGGAGCTCCAGCGCAGCTTCCGTGTGGACCTGGACGACGAACCCGCCGCGCGGTCCGCGGGCGGACGGACGCCCGAGCCGCCGCGGGGCGCCCGGAACGCGGAGGGTGCCGATGCGGGGACGGACGCCCGGACCGGGGAGGGGCCGGGCGCGGGGACGGACGGCGGGACCGGGTAGGGGCCGGCCGCCGGATCCCGAGCATGCCGCTGATCCCGCAGCGCTTCCGGCGCCGCCGAAGGCGCGATCCCGAGGCGACGATGACGCTCGTCGAGCACCTCGAGGAGCTCCGCACGCGGCTCTTCGTATCGCTCGGAGCGATCGGGGTCGCCTCGATCGTGGGCTGGTTCCTCTACGGCGCCGTGCTCCGGCTGCTCCGCTCCCCGTACTGCGAGACCCTCCGGAACCTCCCGAAGGCCAACCGGCCCTCGACCGGCTGTGCCTTCGTGTTCACCGGCGTCCTGGACCCGGTGGTCATCAAGCTGAAGGTCGTGGTCTTCCTCGGCCTGTTCATCGCGCTCCCGGTGGTGCTCTACGAGCTGTGGGCGTTCGTCGTCCCGGGGCTCACCAGACGCGAGCGCCGGATGGCGGTCCCGTTCATCGCCTCCTCGGTCGTGCTCTTCGCGGCCGGAGCCGCCCTCGCCTACTTCACGCTGCCCAAGGGGCTGAACTTCCTGCTGGGGTTCGCCGGGTCCGGGTTCGTCCCGCTGCTCACCGGCGATCGCTTCCTCGGGTTCGTGATGCTGCTCGCGCTCGCGTTCGGGGTGTCGTTCGAGTTCCCGATCGTGCTGATCTTCCTCTCGATGGTGGGGGTGGTCTCGAGCCGCAAGCTCCGCGACTGGCGGCGCGGGGCGATCCTGTTCATCGCGATCTTCGCCGCCGTGATCACGCCCTCGTCGGACCCGTACACGATGACCGCGATGATGGTTCCGATGATCCTGTTCTACGAGGGCGCTATCATCGTGGCCCGCGTGCTCGGCAAGTAGGTCGCGCGAAGGAGATCCATGGCCATCAAGGGCAAGAGCAGGTCGCGAGCGCGACGGGCCGTGACGCCCGGCCCGCGGCCCGCGTTCGTCCCCGTCAAGCGCCCGCTGCTCGCCCGGCGGGGCTTCCAGGTGACGGCGCTCGTCGTGATCCTGGCCGTGGCGGCCGCGGCCATCGTCTACGGTCTGGCCAAGGAGCGCACGAAGCAGCGCACCGAGGCGCTGCAGCGCAGCATGCGCGTCGCCACCACCAAGTACCAGGTGATCGTGGACGGCGCGCTGGCCAACGCCGGTCAACCCCTTCCACCGAGCGGGTTCAACGCGTTCCCTTCGCTCACCACCGACATCGATGGCCTCCGCAAGGGCACCGTCAGCGCGAAGACCGCCGCCAAGGACGCGAAGCAGGCGACCGCGAACGCCAAGACGGCCGAGGCCGCGATCGGCAAGGTCAGCCCAGCGGCGATCTTCGGCGGCAAGGGGTTCGACCTCGCGTTCGTGAACTACGCGATCAACTCGCAGACCAAGCTCGCGAACGCCCTGAAGCTGTACGAGCAGGTCGGCAGCCTCCTCCAGATGGCGGTCGAGGCGGGTGGCGTACAGCGGACCACGCTGCTCGACCGGGCCTCCGCGGTCCTCGACGTCGCGAGCACGCTCTTCAACGACGGCTACAACGACTACGTGAACCTGAAGAACACGGCCGGCATCTTCACGCCGACGGCGATCGGCGGGAGCGGCGCTGCCGGAGCGGGCGGGTGAGCGACGGGCTCTTGCTCCTGCACGCGTTCCCGCTGGACGCGCGTATGTGGGAGCGGCAGGTCGCGACCTTCGCGCCGCTGCTTCCCACCGTGGCGCCCAGCTTGCCCGGCTTCGGCGGGACCCCCCTCGCCGGCCCCGTGCTCACCATGGCCGCGGCGGCCGAGCGAGCGCTCGAGGCGCTGGACCAGGCCGGTCTCGAACGCGCGGTCGTGTGCGGCCTGTCCATGGGCGGGTACGTCGCGTTCGAGCTCTGGAGGCGAGCGCCCCAGCGGTTCGCCGGGCTCGTCCTCGCCAACACACGGGCCGCGCCCGACTCGGAGGAAGGAGCGGCCGCGCGTCGGGCCCTCGCCGAGCGGCTGCGTGCGGAGGGCGCCCGCTTCCTCGTCGAGCAGCCGCCCGCGCTGCTCTCGGAGACGGCGAGCGCCAACCTGCGTCGATGGGTGAGGGACGCCATCGCCGACCAGCCGGCCGAGGCGATCGCCGCCGCTTCGCTCGGGATGGCGGAGCGCCCCGACTCCACCCCGGACCTGTCGGCGATCGACGTTCCCGTGCTGGTCATCACGTCGACCGCGGACGCGCTGATCCCGCCGGACGTGTCCGTCCAGATGGCCGAGCGGATCCCCGGGAGCCGGCTCGCGATCATCGAGGGCGCGGGGCACCTGTCCAACCTCGAGGCACCGGAGGAGTTCGACCGGCTGCTCCGCGCCCACCTCGGCCGCTGCGGCCTCCTGTAGTCCGTCGGCTCGGCCGGGCCCCGTAGACTGGCCTCGTGACCCTCCTCGAACGCTTCGCCCACCGCTATCCGTTCGCGCTCGACGCCTTTCAGCTCGAGGCGATCGAGGCGCTCGCGGCCGGTGAGTCCGTGCTCGTGGCCGCCCCCACCGGGGCTGGCAAGACCGTCGTCGCCGAGTTCGCCGTCGAGCGCGCTCTGGAGCGGGGAGGCAAGTGCTTCTACACCACGCCCCTCAAGGCCCTCTCGAACCAGAAGTTCGGCGATCTCGTCGCCAGGCATGGCGCCGCCAAGGTCGGCCTGCTCACCGGCGACAACTCCATCAACTCGGAGGCGCCCGTGGTCGTGATGACCACCGAGGTGCTCCGGAACATGCTCTACGAGCAGAGCCCGACGCTGCGCGGGCTCATGTCGGTCGTCCTCGACGAGATCCACTACCTGCAGGATCCCTACCGAGGGGCCGTCTGGGAGGAGGTGCTGATCCACCTGCCGTTGTCGGTGTCGGTGGTGTGCCTGTCGGCAACCATCTCCAACGCCGAGGAGTTCGGAGAGTGGATCGGTACGCTTCGTGGTGCCACCCGCGTCGTGATCGAGGAGCGGCGCCCCGTGCCGCTGGAGCACCACTACCTCATCGGTCGCGACCTCCATCCGATGCACGTCGAGCAAGACGGGGAGCTGGTGCCGAACCCCTATGTCGTCTCCCTGGACCGAGAGGAGCTCCGAGTCCGGACCTTCCGTCGACGCGGCTCGGGGGCGCTCCAGCACGAACGGACCCCGAGGCCCCGGGAGGGCCACCGGCGGGTGTACGTCCCGCGCCGAGAGGAGGTGGTGGAGGTCCTCGCCGAGCACGGGATGCTCCCCGCCATCTACTTCGTCTTCTCGCGGGCCGGGTGCGACCGCAGAGTGGAATGGCTCATGGCCAGCGGGATCCGCCTCACCACCCCGGAGGAGGCCGAGCGCATCCGGGAGTTCGCGGAGCTGCGCGCGGCCTGGATGGACGAGGACGACCTGCGAGCGTTGGGGTTCGCCGACTTCGTCGAGGCGCTCGCCGCCGGGATCGCCGCCCACCACGCCGGGATGCTCCCGGTCTTCAAGGAAACCGTGGAGGAGATGTTCGAGGCGGGGTTGGTCAAGGTGGTGTTCGCGACCGAGACGCTGTCGCTCGGCATCAACATGCCGGCCAAGACCGTGGTCATCGAGGACCTCTGGAAGTTCCAGGGCGAGCGGCACGAGCTGCTCACGCCGGGGGAGTACACGCAGCTCACGGGACGCGCGGGCCGGCGGGGGATCGACGAGCTCGGACACGCCGTGGTCGTCTTCCAGCGTCAGGTGCCGTTCGAGCGGGTGGCCTCGCTCGCGAGCACCCGCACGTATGAGCTGACCTCGTCGTTTCGGCCCTCGTACAACATGGCCGTCAACCTGGTCCGCAACTACACGAGGGAACAGGCGCACCACCTGCTGAACGCCTCGTTCGCGCAGTTCCTTGCCGACCGTGGCGTGGTGGCCCTCGAGCGCCAGCTCGAGCGCGACCGGGCGTACCTGGCCGGCTACCGGGACCAGCTGCGGTGCCACCTCGGCGACTTCGGCGAGTACTGGCGCCTGCGGGAGCGGGCGGATCGCATCCGGGAGCAAGCCCGCCGGGGCGGGGAGCGGGCGCGCATGGACGCGGTTCGCGACGCACTCGGAGCGCTTCGAACCGGCGACGTGATCTTCGTGCCGCGGGCTCGCCGGCGCGGCCTCGCCGTGGTCCTCTCGACCCGAGAGGGCCGGCCGACCGTGCTCGCACAGGACCGGAAGGTCTTCCGGCTCTCACCCCGCGACTTCGAGGAGCCGCCCGCGGTCCTGTCGAAGATTCCCCTGCCGCGGACCGGGAGCGCCCGCAGCGCCCGGTTTCGCCGCGACCTGGCCGCCCGGCTCGTGGCGCTCGACGTGCGGGCGCCGAAGCCCTCCCGGACGCGGCTCGACGCGCGCGCCGAGCGCGAGGCCGCACGGCTCGAGCGGCTTGCGGAGGCCCACCCGTGCCACGCCTGCCCGGAGCGCGCGACCCATGAGCGCTGGGCCGCCCGCGCCAGCAGGCTCGAGCAGCAGATCCAGGGCGTCGAACGGCGGATCCGGAGCCGGACCGAGACGCTGGCCCGTCAGTTCGAGCGGGTCCTCGGCGTCCTGGAGGATCTCGGGTACGTGCACGACTTCTCCATCCAGGCGAAGGGGCTCGTACTCGCCCGGATCTACGGGGACGGCGACCTTCTGGTCGCCGAGGCCCTCGCGGAGGGGATCCTGGACGGTCTGTCGCCAGCGGAGGCCGCCGCCATCGCCTCCGCGTTCGTGTACGAGTCGCGGGAGCGGGTTCCGCGCGCTGGGGAGATGCCGACCGCCGAGAGCGCCGAGCGCTACCGGCGACTGGTCGACCTCTACCGGCGGATTCGCCGATCCGAGGACGCCCACCACGTCGAGCTGTGTCGCGAGCTCGAGGCCGGGTTCGCCACCCCGGTGTTCCACTGGGCCGAGGGCAAGCCGCTCGAGGACGTGCTCACCGAGACCGACCTCGCTCCGGGCGACTTCGTGCGCAACTGCAAGCAGGTGCTCGACCTCCTGCGACAGATCGCGGAGACCGCGCCGGGAGAGACCGCACGTCTCGCGCGTCGCGCGGCGGAAGCCGTCGATCGCGGCGTCGTTGCCTACACGGGCGTCTGACGGTGCCGGGTAGGATGCTCCCGCGATGGCGAGCCCCTTCGGAGAGCTCACGGTGATCGTGAACCCCCACGCGGGCAAGCGGCGCGTGGGGGAGGAGATCCCCGAGCTGGAGCGGACGCTCCAGGCACGCGGGCTCGCCTACCGGCTGCTCCGAACCGAGGGGCCGGGGGACGCGACCCGGTTCGCGCGGGAGGCCCTCCGCGACGGGAGCCGGTTCCTCGTGGCAGTCGGCGGGGACGGGACGGTGCACGAGGTGGTGAACGGAATGCTCGAGGACGGGAGGCCCGTGGCGCGCGACGCGGTCCTCGGCGTGGTCGCCGCCGGGTCCGGGTGCGACCTGGTCCGCACCTTCGGGCTGCCGGGCGACGTGACGAGGTCCTGTCAGCACCTCCTCGGAGAGAACACCTACCCGCTCGACGTCGGCAAGCTCACGTACACGGACGTCGAGGGTCGATCGGTCGTGCGCTACTTCGCGAACGTCGCCGAGACCGGCCTTGGAGCGGCGGTTGCCGCCAGAGCGGACCGGCTGCCCACGTCGTTCGGACAGTCGAAGTACTTCTTCGCGTTCTGGCTGACGCTCCCGCGCTTCCACCTCGCGCAGGTACGCCTGCAGGCAGACCGCCGCAGCTACGAGGGTCCCGCGCTGATGGTGATCGTCGGCAACTGCCAGTACTACGGAGGCGGCATGAGGATCTCGCCGCGCTCGTACCCGGGGGACGGGGTCCTGGACGTCCTGGTCTTCAAGGGCCCCAAGTCGGACTCGTTCACGATGCTGCCGAAGGTCTACCGGGGCGAGCACGTGCCGCACGATCACATCGAGGAGTTCCGCGTGAAGCGGTCGCTGACCGTCGACGCCGATCGGCCGCTCCCGATCGAGGCCGACGGTGAGGTGCTCGGATACAGCCCGGTGACGTTCGAGATCGTTCCGCAGGCCATTCGGATGAAGCTGTGACCACTCACCCCTACGAGACCCGACTGCGCGGGGCCGCCGAGCAGGCGGCGACGGCCGAGCTCGCCGGACTGGCCGTGACGCCCGGCGCGGATCTCGTGTACCTCACCGGGTATGCCCCGCCGCCTCTCGAACGCCTCACGCTGCTCGTCGTTCGGGTCGACCGCGACCCCGTGTTGCTCGTCCCCGCGCTCGAGCGACCCGCTGCGGCGTCCTGCCCCATCGGCGATCGGATCGAGATCGTGGGCTGGATCGACGGCGAGGATCCCTACGAGCGCGCGGCCGGGCTGCTCGGGTCGGGTCGGTTCGCGATCACCGACTCCGCCTGGGCCTCACACCTGATCGGGCTCCAGCGAGCCGCCGGTGGATGCTCGTTCGTGCCGGCGAGCGCCGCTCTCCCCCTGCTTCGCGCGATCAAGGACGACGGCGAGCTCGAGCTGCTGCGCCGGGTCGCGGACGCCGCCGACCGAGCGTTCGCCGAGGTGCTCGGCATTCGGTTCTCCGGCCGAACCGAGCGTGAGGTGGCCGGCGAGCTTGCCGTCGCCCTCGAGCGCCACGGTCACCAGGAGGTCGGCTTCACGATCGTCGGGTCCGGCCCCAACGGGGCCTCGCCGCACCACGAGCCCGGACCCAGGCGAATCGAGCCCGGCGACGCCGTCGTCCTGGACTTCGGCGGCCGGATAGATGGCTACTGCTCGGACATCACCCGGACGGTCGTGGTGGGGGAGCCCGATCCACAGCTCGAGGAGGTCTACCAGGTTGTGCGGGCCGCCCAGCAGGCGGCGTTCGAGGCGATCGCCCCGGACGTGCCGGCCGAGCGGGTCGACGCGGCCGCCCGAGCGGTCATCGCGGCCGCCGGATACGGCGAGCGGTTCGTCCACCGAACCGGCCACGGGATCGGGCTCGAGGTGCACGAGCCCCCGTACATCGTCTCCGGAAACGCCACGCCGCTTCGCCCGGGCATGACGTTCTCGGTCGAGCCCGGGGTCTACCTTCCGGGCCGGTTTGGCGTCCGGATCGAGGACATCGTGGCCGTGACCGATGACGGGGCGGTTCGGCTCAATCAGGCGACCAGAGAGCTCCAGATGGTCCCCTGAGCCGGGCCCATCCCCCGCACCCGACCACGGCCGGCCGGGCGGGCGAGGCGTACCTGGCAAACGCCGCCGAAGGTGCAAGCGCCCTCAGCGTCGAGGGCGGACTTTGGTGCCCTCCGGGGTGTCCATGACCTCGAGGTCCATGGCCTGCAGCCTGCTCCGGATCTCGTCGGCCGCCGTCCAGTCCTTCGCCGAGCGCGCCCGGTCTCGACGGCGAACGAGCTCCAGGACCTCCGGCCCGGGCTCCCACCGCTCGCGGACGTCCCGCTCCAGGTCGAGCCCCAACACGGCGTCCCACGAGGCGAGCAGCGCGTAGCGCTCGCCGGGGGCAAGCCCGGCGGCACCGACCGTCTCGTTCACGACGACCAGCGCCTGCGGCATGTCCAGGTCGTCGGACACGGCCTCGCGGAACCGCCGGTCCAGCTCGGTCCCCGCGGGGGAGAGCCGCTCCGGGCGGGGCGCGGCGGACCACTCCGCCATCCGCCGTCGCAGGTCCGTCAACCGACGGTTCTGACCCTCCAGCGCTTCCCAGCTGAAGTCCATCTCGCTCCGGTACCGAGTTCCGAAGCAGAGCAGCCGGTAAGCGAGTGGATCGATGCCCTGCTCGGCGAGGTCGGTGACCCGCGTGATGTTCCGGGCCGACTTGGCCATCTTCTGGCCGCCCATCTGCAGGAACCCGCCGTGAACCCAGATCGACACCACCGGATGCCCGACGGCGCCCTCGGACTGAGCGATCTCGTCCTCGTGGTGCGGGAACTTGTTGTCGTTGCCGCCCGTGTGGATGTCGAACCGCTCGCCCAGGTGCTTCATCGACATCGCCGAGCACTCGATGTGCCATCCCGGGAAACCCTCTCCCCAGGGGCTCGGCCACTTCAGCAGGCGGTTGGGGCCCGCCTTCTTCCAGAGCGCGAAGTCCTCCGGGTGGCGCTTGTTCGGATCGGTGGCGACCTCCTGGCGGTGGCCGGCGCGGAGCTGGTCCAGCGTGTTCCCCGAGAGCTTCCCGTACTCGGGGAAGGTCGTCACGTCGTAGTAGACGGTGCCGTCGACCTCGTAGGCGTGGCCCCTCTCGAGGAGCCGCTGGATGATCGCGATCATCTCGGGGATGTGCTCGGTCGCCCTGGGGTAGAGGTCGGCGCGCTGGATGCCCACGAGGTCCGCATCGTGGAGGAACGCCTCGGTGTACTTCTGGGCGATCTCGGCGGCCGACAGCCCCTCGTCGGCCTCCGCGAGCTCCATCTTGTCGCGACCGCTGTCGGTCACCTCGTCGGTCATGTGCCCGACGTCGGTGATGTTCATCACCCACCGGACCGGATGGCCCTCGAACCGCAGGGCGCGCCGAATCAGATCGCCCAGCATGAACGACCGCATGTTCCCGATGTGGATGTAGCGGTAGACGGTCGGGCCGCACGAGTAGATCTTGACGGTCCGGCCATCGACGGGGACCACCTCGCGAACCTCACGCGTGAGCGAGTCGTACAGGCGCATCGGAGGCAAGGATACCCGGCGGACTCCCGCACGCCCGCCAGCGTCGATGCGAGAGCCGGCCGGGCCCTCGGTGGGCCATCGAGGAGCGGCGGACGGCTAGCCGCGGTCCGGGCGCGGCGGGGGCTCGGGGCTCGCCCCGGCCCGGCCGCCGTTGCCGCGACCGTACGCGCCGGCGCCGGCCTCCGGGCCGAGGAGCGCCCGCTGCCCGCCGTCGCGGCCGTTGCCCGACGGGACGGCGATCGGCACCTCCAGGGGTTCGCGCTCGCCGAGCTCGGCCATCAGGGCCTCGATCTCGTCCCCGATCAGCTCCTCGCGCTCGAGGAGGGCATCGCGCACTCCCTCGACCACGTGACGCTTCTGCAGCAACAGGCCCCGAACCCGCGCGCGGCACTCGCTCAAGATCGCGTCGACCTCCTTGCGTCGCTCGGCGTCCGCGAGGACGGAGGCAACCGGGTCGGCGTCCATCATCGAGAGGGCGGCCCCCGCCGACACCAGGCTCTTGCCCATGCCGTACAGACCGACGTAGGCCGCCGCGTTCCGGGTCGCGTTCACCAGGTCCGAGGAGGGACCCGACGTCGTCTGTCCGAACCAGATCTCCTCGGCGACCAGTCCCGCGAGCGCCACCTGCATCCGCGCGAGGAGCTGCTTTTGGGTGCGCAGGAACATCTCCTCGACCTCCTGGGTCGAGACCAGCCCGAGCGCGCCCTCACGCTTTTGGATCGTGATCACCTGGATCTGCAGCTCTCCGCGCTCGAGCGTGTAGGACGCGACCGCGTGGGCTGCCTCGTGGATCGCGACCATCTCCTTCTCTCGCTGCGAGTACTTGACCGGCTGCTTGAGTCCGATCTCCTCGGAGAGCTTGGCCTGCCACAGATCGTCCCACCTGAGGGCGTCCCGCCCGTCCTGGAGGGCGAAGAGCAGCGCCTCGTTCACGATGTTCTTGAGCATGGCGGGGGAGTACCCCACGGTCATGCGCGCGAGCTTCGCGTAGTCGATCGGCTCGTGACGGACCTTCGCCAGGTAGTAGCGGCAGATGTCCTCCCGCCCCTCGGCGTCCGGGAGCCCGACGTGGATCTTGCGGTCGAAGCGCCCGGGGCGGAGCAGCGCGGGGTCGAGCGTTGCGGCGCGGTTCGTCGCGCCGATGACCAGGATGTTGTAGAAGGGCACCTTGGGCTTGGCCCGGAACAGGATCCGCCGGACGTGTCGCCAGATCCCCCGCGGAACCGTGAACCCGTCCATCTGCACCAGGAGCTCGTTGATGACCCCGAGACCGGCCCCGCCGAACCCGCCCGGCGTCACCACGAAGGGGTGCGTGTGGGAGGAGTCCACGGGGACCGAGCGATCCGACACCGCGCCGCGACTGCCGACGGCGTCGATCTCGTCGATGAAGATGACCGCGCCCCCGTACTTGTCCGACATCGTGCGGGCCTTCTTGAACAGACGTCGGACCTTGAGGTTGCCGATGCCGAGGAACATGTTCGCGAACCCCGACCCGGTCGCGAACAAGAAGGGAACCCCCGAGGCACCCGCGATCGCCTTGGCCATGAGGGTCTTGCCCGTACCCGGCGGGCCCTCGAACAGGATCCCATGGGGCGGGTAGCCGCCCATCTGTTTGAAATCCTTGAAGCCCTCGAAGACCCGCAGGACCTCCTTGGTCGCCTCCACCGCCGCGGGCTGCCCCCGCACGTCGTCGAAGGTCGTGTCGTACTCGTTCGGGTAAATGACGTAGTCGTTCCCACGCGCGAGGAACCAGAACATCGCGACGAACTGCAGGATGATGAAGGCCATCAGCACGATCGCCGTGAGGGCGATCTGGCGCGTCGAGGACAGGGTGGCACCGGGGTGCCGCAGGGCATCCGTGGGATGGATGCCGAGGAACAGGTAGGCGATCAGCAGGTAGGCCAGCAGGATCATGGCCGCCCGCTTGGCCCAGCGTCCGTACCGTCGATACTGCTCCATGGTTCGCTCCCCGGAACGACGGGTGCCCGAGGCGTCTCGCCCGGGCACGTTTGCACGAGTGTACGCCACGAGGGGCGAAAACCGGAGCGCGCTCGCCCTCGGGGCCGGGCGCGCCTCTACGGCCGCAGGGGCCGGCCCTCGAACGGGATCGAGAGCACGACCGTCGTGCGGGTCTGCACGCCGCCCTTCTCACGAAGGCGGCGGATCAGGTCCTCCAGGCCCTCGGTCGTCCTCGTCCGCACTTTCAGGACGTAGTTGGCCTCACCGGCGACGCTGAAGCAGTCCTCGACCTCGGGGAACTCCTCGACCCGCTCCGGCAGGTCGTCGGGCTGCATCGGGTCGAGCGGGGTGACCGCGATCAGGGCCGTGACGGTCAGCCCGATCGCCTCGGGGTCGAGCACCGCGCGGTAGGCCCGGATGACCCCCGACTGCTCGAGCTTCCGCACGCGGTCGTGGACCGACGATGGGGAGAGACCGACCCGTCGGCCGATGTCCGCGTACGTCGCCCTGGCGTCCTCCTGCAGGGCGGCGATGATCTCCAGGTCGCGCTCGTCGAGCACCATCCGCATCATACGTTGAGCGCGGCCGGGGAGCCCGCGCAGCGGACGGGGGATCCGACGGGGCGAGGAGAAAACCCCCGGTCCGGGCGATTGCCCGCAGCGCCGGGCTCGGGTACAACCCTCGACGCGCGGGTTCTCGCGCCGACCCCACCTCTCCCGGGGCGAAGGGAACGAGGTGGCGGATGCTCGACCGCGCGCCCGGAAGGTGCCGATCCACCGACCCCCGAGGCGACCTGGTGGTCCTGGACGAGGGGACCTCCGCCCGGTTCGTCTCGGCGGTGGTGCCGCTCGTGCCGCAGATCGAGTGCGGCCTTCGCCCCGGAGTGGTCGCCAACCGCGTGGTCTCGACCGCGAACGGAAGAATCCGTCTCGAGCCCTGGCGCGTGGCTCTCGCCCGCCTGCGGCGCGAGCTCCGCGTGCTCGGCGAGCGGGCGGGGTCGGTGCTCGTCGCCGACGTGCGCGCCTGCTACCCGTCCATCCGCACCGAGGTCGTGGCGCGGCGCCTGCGCGCCCTCGGGTGCCGGCGCCGGCACGTGAGCAGATTGGTGCGGGTCCTCGAGGGGATCGAGCGCTCGGGAGTTCGCGGTCTGCCCGTTGGGCCCGATCCCTCGGCCGTGCTCGCCAACGCCGTCCTCGCCGCGGCCGACGACGCTCTTGCCCGAACCGGGGCAGTCCACCTGCGATGGGTCGACGACTTCTTCGTGTTCGCGCACGACGGCGAAGCGGGACGGGCGATCGTCGTCCTCGAAGAGGCCCTCGAGCCGCTCGGACTGCAGCTCGCCCCGAACAAGACGCGGGTCCTCGACGGCCGAGCGGAGATCGAGACCGGACTGGAGCGCCGAGGCGTCTCGCCGATCGGCCGCGGCTATGATCCCGCCGACGATGCTCACGCTGTACCGGGCGTCCCGGATCCACACGCTGTCGTTTCCCCCGACGGGTGAGTGGCTGCTGGTGGACGGCCGGCACGTGCAGCGGGTCGGATCGGGAGAGCCCCCAACCGCCGACCGCGTCGTCGACCTGCCGGGCGCGACGATCCTGCCCGGGTTCATCGATGCCCACGTCCACCTCACCGGCACCGGCGAGCACCACCGGGCACCGGAGGTCGCCCGTGCGCGCTCCGCGGCCGAGCTCCTCGAGGTCCTGCGAGGGCTCGCCGATCGAGGCACGGGCCCGCTGCTGGTTCACGGGTGGGACGAGTCGAAGTGGGACCGGCCCGACCCGCCCACGCTCGCGGAGCTCGACGCCGTCACCGACCGGCCGACCGCCGCGGTCCGGGTCGACGGCCACCTCACGCTCGCGAACAGCCGCGGGCTCGACCTCTCCGGCGCCCTCGAGGCGGGCGATGGAGTCGAGCGCGACCCGGAGGGCCGCCCCACCGGAAAGGTGACCGGGGGCGCCAACGAGCGCCTGCGTCTCTGGTTCCAGCGACACCTGGCCGACCGCGACGTCGAGGAGCTCCAGCTCGAGGCGGCGAGCCTCGCGGTCGCCCACGGGGTGACGTGCATCCACGAGATGTCGATGCCCTCCGAGCGCGGGCTCCGAGATCTGGAGATCCTGCTTCGACACCGGGCCCGCCTGCCCCTCGACGTCGTCACCTACCTGGCGACCACCGACATCGCCCAGGTCATGGACCTCGGATTGCCCAGGATCGGGGGGGACCTGCCGGTCGACGGTTCCATCGGAGCCCGCACGGCCTGGGTCTCAACGCCGTTCGCGGACGGGGAGGGGAGCGGGGTCGCCCGCTTCGCGGACGACGACCTGGTCCAGCTCTTCCACGACGCCCACCTCGCCGGCCTCCAGGTCGGCGTACACGCGATCGGCGACGCCGCGATCGAGCAGGTGGTGCGGGCCTGGGAGCGCGTGTACCGCTCGCTCGACACGCGAGGGCGCCGGCACTTTCGCGCCCGCCGTCACCGGGTGGAGCACTTCGAGATGCCGACCCCGGACCTCATCGAACGCGCAGCCGCGCTCGGCCTCGCGATCTCGGTGCAGCCCGCCTTCGACGCCGAGTGGGGAGCCCCGGGCGGCCTGTACGACGTCGGGCTCGGGTGGGACCGGGCGGAGGGCATGAACCCGTTCCGCAGCCTGCTCGACCGGGGTCTCGAGGTGGGCGCGGGGTCGGACTCGCCGATCACCACGATCGACCCCCTCGCCGGGATCGCGGCGTTCGAGCGTCACCACGATCCGGCCCAGCGGCTGTCCCGGGAGCAGGCGATTCGTGCGTACACGATCGGCAGTGCGAGGCTCGCGCACCTCGAGGCCAAGAAGGGCGCGCTCGGACCGGGCCGCCACGCGGACTTCGCGGCCTTCGAGCGCGATCCCATGGAGGAGGAGCCGCTCGACGGCCTGCGACCGATCCTCACCGTATCGCTCGGCCGAGAGGTGTTCGCGGCCTGAGCCGGTTCGCGGGCCGACCGACCAGCCCGTTTGACACCCTCCCGGGGCCGGCCCTACAGTAGCTGCGCGTCGCCGCCTCGGCGGCGGCGCCGGAGGACCCAAGAGGCTGAGTAGAGAACGCGGCGCCCCGGCGCCGCGGCCCCAAAGGTCTCTTGGGTCCTCTTCCTTCGGTCCCGCCGGGCGTCCGCTCCCTCACGCGCCCCACCGCCCCCTTGCCGAACGTCACGGGGAACAAGGGACCCCGATCCCGCGTTTGCTACCCGGAAGACCCTGTCCGGGTTGCACGGCGGCAGTACAATCCCCCGGCCGGAGTGAGGGACCATGGAAGACATCGAAGACCAGATCGAGGACGAAGATCTCGACGAGGAGCAGCCCGAGGACCTCGACGTCGAGGAGCCGGCGACCGCCGCGGCCGGCGACGCGGACGACGTCGAGTCGATCGAGGAGCTCATCGTCAAGAAGGAAGGGCGAGACGACGAGGACGAGGACTCGATCCTCAGCCTGACGCGAGAGGAGCGCCTGGAGCCGCTGGCGGTGAAGGTGGTGCCGCCCCAGCCCACCGAGTTCATATGCAAGAAGTGCTACCTGGTGAAGCACCGCAGCCAGCTCAAGGACAAGGCGCGCATG
>Ga0070741_10004791_pt1 | contig 31151 bp, 27 predicted proteins | sample Coa_R1_4_FD_66440 | JGI IMG/M metagenome (GOLD analysis project Ga0070741, IMG submission 66440) | Surface soil microbial communities from Centralia Pennsylvania, which are recovering from an underground coalmine fire - Coalmine... | ecosystem: Environmental > Terrestrial > Soil > Unclassified ... | reverse complement strand
TTTCCCGCAGGGCGAAATCGACCAGGTAACGGAGCATGCTCGAACGTAATACCGAGAAGGCTGACGTTGTATTTTCTCATAGGCCGTCGGATTTCGTCCTCCCGGATGCCGCTGTCACTGGCGGCGTGTCCTGGCTCTTGCGGGATGACGTCGCTGTACGTCTTTCGGGCGTTTGGCAAGGCGAACGCAGCAGGCGCTCGATCTGCTCATCTTTCGCCGCAAGGGCCGCCGTCAGCTCACCCAACGTCACTCGCAGCCTCCGGTTTGCGCTGAGAACCTGTTGCAACTCCTGCCGGGTTTTCCATAATTCCGTCGAGGAAAAAACCAGCGCCAAACAGATGATTAACGCCAATCCGCTGTAGAGTTTGCTCATGGGACAGGCCTCGCCCCGGCGTGAAATGTGAACGCGCCTTACGCTTCGTGCTGGAACTCCCTCCCGGATCTTGGCAGTCTGTCGCTGGGGCGCGCTATCCAGACGTAAAGGGTCGGCAGCAGCAGAACGCTGATCAGGAGGTCGGAAATAAGGCCGCCTACAATGACTCTCGCGAACGGACGCTGGGAATCGGAACCTATGCCGGTCGAGAGAGCGGCCGGCAGCAGGCCCAGCGTTGCTACGAGCATCGTCATCATAATCGGCCGAAGGCGCAAAACAGCGCCTTCAATCGCCGCCTCAACGACCGGGCGGCCGGCTGCCCGCAGTTGATTGATGTATTCGACCATAATCACGCCCACCTGAACCGACACCCCGAAAAGAGCCAGAAACCCAACGCCGGAGGACACACTGAAATGGGTGCCCGTAAAATACAGCGCAAGAATGCCGCCAATGGGCGCCATGGCTACATTCATCAGAATCAACGACGACCATTTGAAGGAATCAAAAGCCGTGTACAAGATGAGGAAAATGACAACGATCGTGATCGGCACGATTACCGCCAACCGGTGGTTGGCGCGCTTCTGGCTCTCATATTCGCCCGCCCAGTCAAGTTGATAGCCGTCCGGTAATTTGACTTTTTGAGCCACTGCCCGCATGGCGTCCTCGACGGTGCTTCCAAGGTCCCGGCCGCGCACGCTGTATTTAATGGCGATGTAGCGGGAGTTCCCCTCGCGATAGATCATCGATGCGCCGTCTTCCACTTTGATATCGCAAAGCTGGTTGAGGGCGACGCGTTCCCCTGACGGGGCGAGAATGCGAATATTGCCGATCTGCTCGACAGTGCTGCGAAAGGGATCCTGGTAACGGACGACGAGGTCGTACCGGCGCTCCCCCTGCAAGACCTGACTCACAGACTTCCCCCCCACGGCCGTCTCAATCGCATCCTGAATATCGGCGACGTTGATGCCGAAGCGGTCGGCTTTCGCCCGGTTTACGATGAGATTGACGTTGGGTTGGCCGACCACCCGAAAAACGCCGAGGTCGGCGATGCCCGGAATGGGCCTCATGGCATCTACAATTTGGTCCGCCGTTTTTTCGAGTTGCCGCAAGTCGGAGCCGTACATCTTCACGGCGAGCTGTCCTTTAACGCCGCTGACGGCTTCTTCCATGTTGTCGGCGATGGGCTGCGAGAAATTCCACAGAACGCCGGGAATTTTCTCCAATTCTTGGTCCATGGCGGCGATTAAGTCCTCTTTCGAGCGAAACTGCCCCCGCCATTGCTCGCGGGGCTTCAAATCCACGAAATACTCGGTATTGAAGAAGCCGGTCGAATCGGTGCCGTCGTCAGGCCTTCCCACCTGGCTGACAACCTGAGTCACCTCGGGGAATTTTGCAAAAATCAAGCGCGCTTGGCGGGCCACGCGCTCGCCTTCGTCTGGTCCGGTGCTGGAAGGCAGCGTGCCTCGCGCCCATATAGCTCCTTCGTCGAGGTGGGGCAGAAACTCGGAACCGACCGCGCCGCTGTAAGCGAGCAATAGCGTTGCACCCAGCAGAAAAGTCGCTGATCCTGCCGTAATCCAGCGATGCGCAATACACCAGGCGAGGCTCCGGCGATATGCGCGGTTCAGCAGTGAGAGCAGCGGGTTGGCCCACTCGGCGGTTCGCTCACGGAATAAGTAGCTGGCCAGCACGGGCGCAATCAATATGGAAAAGATCAAAGCTCCCAGCAGGGCGAAGGCTACTGTCCACGCCATGGGCCGGAACAATCGCCCCTCCACCCGTTGGAGCGTGAAGATCGGCACATAAGCCGTAATAATGATCAGAATGGCGTAAAACACAGGCCGTTGCACTTCGTGAGCCGCCTGCCTGATCTTTTCCGGAAAAGATAATGTAGACCCGTTCCGGCGGCTCACATGCCTCAGAATGTTTTCCACCATTACGACCGCGCCGTCCACGACCATGCCGAAATCCAATGCGCCCAGAGAGAGGAGGTTGGCCGGAATGTGTCGGAGGTCAAGGCAGATGGACGCTACCAGCAGGGAAAACGGAATGGTGCAAGCCACGATCAGCGCGCTGCGGATGTTGCCGAGAAAAAAAAACAGCACAGCTGCTACCAACACAATTCCTTCCGTCAGATTGTGCAGGACGGTATGCGTCGTATAGTGCACCAGGTCGCCTCGGTCCAGGTAGGGAACGATCCTTACTCCCGGCGGCAATAAGCGTTCATTCAATTCCTTGACCTTTTGGTGAAGGGCCTCCAGGGTCGTGTCAAACTCGGCGCCCTTGCGCATCAAGACAATTCCTTCGACCACGTCGTCTGCGTCGATTACTTGCCCATCCGCGCGGTGAATCGCCTTACCGATCTGGCCGAGCCTGATTTTTGGGCCTTGCGCCACGACCGCTACATCGCGGACCCGCACCGGAGTGCCGTTCTGGCTCTTGAGCACGGTGGCGCCGATGTCATCCGTGCAGGTCATCAGCCCGACCGCGCGAATGTTGAACGCCTGCTGCCCGTGCTGGATGAAGCTGCCTCCGGCGTTCATATTATTGGCAGCCAGCGCCTGCTCGACCTGCGCGATGCTCAATCCATAGGAAATCAGCTTATTGGGATCGACGCGGACCTGATATTCGCGGGTGAGCCCTCCGAAGCTCGTCACCTCAACCACGTTCGGCACCGATTTGAACTGTTTTTCGAGCACCCAATCCTGGAGAGATTTCAGCTCCATCAGATCGTATTGGGGGTTCGTGCTGGCCAGCGTGTAGAACATGATCTGCCCGACAGGGCTATAATCGGGACCCAGTTGCGGGTTCAGATTCGCCGGCAAGCTCACGAACGCCAGTTTTTCCAGAACGCGCTGGCGGCTCTCAAAATTTTCCGCTTCGTCGTCGAAAATCAAGGTCACTACGGAAAGCCCGAATAGAGAAACAGACCGCAAGTGGGTCATATGGGCCACGCCGTTCATCTGGGTCTCTATGGGAATAGTGACCTGCTGCTCGACTTCTTCGGCGGCGTGTCCGGGCCATTGGGTAATCACCTGGACCCAGGTGTTGGCCACGTCGGGATAAGCTTCAATGGGAAGGGTGTGGAAGGAAATGACGCCCCAGATCAGCAGCATCCCGCCAACCGCCAGCACCAGCAGCTTTTCCCGCAGGGCGAAATCGACCAAGTAACGGAGCATGATTCCTGCTACTGCTCCACTGTGCTCGAGAATTGGAGCGCGTTCGCCACCACTTCATCGCCGGGCTGCAAACCGGCTAGAATCTCCTGGGAGCCGTCGGGGAGAACCGGCCCTCCCTGCACCTCGCAGCGGCGGAATCGCCTTTCTCCCGCGGGCCGGAAGACCCAATCCTTGTCGTGGAGCCGCAAGATCGCAGTGGAGGCCACCACCGGCCTCGTCCGGCTGCCCTGTGAAATGAACTTTGCCGTTGCGAACATGCCAGGGCGGAGCAGGCCGCTCGCGTTACTCAGCTCCAGGCGTACTTTGGCCGTCCTGGTGTTGGGATCGAGCATTTTGGAGATATTGCTCACCTTGCCTCGAAGAGGGCGATCCGGATAAGCGTTCAGGCGCACTTCGGCGAAATCACCCAGACGAACTTGCGCCAGGTTGTTTTCGTAGACGTCGCACAGCACCCATACGCGCGACAGATTCGCGATGGTGAAGAGGTTGGGGGAGTTGTCGAGCGATTTCACGCCGGCGCCGCTGCTTGTGTTCTGTTCAATGATGGTTCCCGAAGCAGGGGCTTTCAGCTCGATGATCGGCGAAAGATGATCGACATCGCCGCCGAGAATACGAATCCGCTCGGCGGCGGTATCCAGGTCCACCTTGGCTTTGTCTTCGGCGATCTGGGCTTGCTGGAGATCCTTCAGGGCCAAGGCGCCGTGCGAATAGAGCAACTGCGAGCGCTCGAGCGACCGGCGCGCGAGGGATTCATCGGCCTTCGCTTTTTGATAATCCGCGATGGCCGCGGCCAAATCGGGACTGTGAATTCGCAGCAGAACTTGCCCCGCTTTAACGTCGTCGCCCAACCGGGCCCGGATCTCCACCACGCGGCCGCCGGCCAGGGCGTTCACAGGAATGGTCAGACTAACGTCGGGGGCGACAACGCCGTTCACCACCAGCTCGTCGTGCGTGCGCCGGGCTTCGACCTTCACCAGAGGAAACTGCTCCGGATGATCTACCTGGATCAGAGTGGCGTCAGGCGCCTCTTCGACCTTCACCGGTCCGGTATCCGGAATGGAAGCGCTGGCGGACGACTCCCGGGAGCAGGCGGCGAAAATCAGAGTCGCCAAGCCGAGCACCGCCCCGCCCAGTAGACATTGAGTACGCCGCTTCATGGGATCACCTCCCGGCCGACGGCCAGGTTTAGCTGATTGACGGCGGATAAATAACTGCCGATGAGGTTCCTGTAGTTCAGTTGCACGTCGCGATAGGATTTCTGGGCGTCCAGGAATTCGAGCAGCGACGCGCCGCCATTCTGATAGGCGAAGGACACGGTGTCGCGAATCTCCGTCGCCTGAGGCAGGTAGTTGTCGCGATACGGCCGCAGCAGGGTCCGGACGCTTTCCACGGAGGTGTAAGCCGAATCGACGTCCCGATAAATGCCGGCTAACAAGGCTTCCCGCAGCCGCTCGGAGCGGCCGATTTCGATGCTGGTGCGCGCCTTTTCGCCCTGATTCTTGTCGAAAATCCGCAGCGGGACGGTGACGCTGAACCCGACGTAGGCCTGAATGGGCGGGTTGCGCGCCACGTCCACTCCGAATGTGGGGTCGGCCGAGCCATTGGCCCACGCCAGCCGGTTGTCCGCCTGGGCCTTCTCGATGGCAGTGGTCGCCGACTTCAGGTCGGGCCGCGCTTCAAGCGCCGCTCGGCGCGCGTCCTCCAGTCGCAGGCTGCTTTCGTGGAAGTCGAAGTCGCCGGTGATATCAAACGCGTCCACGGGGAGCCGCTCGTTCATGAGCGCGAGCAGCGCGATCTTGGCTGTGCGCAGATTCACTTCCGCGTTCACGAGGTCGCTCTCGAACTGAACGCGTTGCAGCTCCACGCGCATCAGATCAGCGCGCGAGATGTCGCCGGCTTTGAAGCGCTCCCGGTTCACGTCGATCACGTGGTCGTAGTAACCGAGGTTCTCCCTGGCGAGCTGTAAAACAGATTTGGCCTGCAACGTCCGGATGAAGGCGTCGCGAAGGTTAAACGTCAATTGCCGCTCGAGGTCGGCCTGATCTGTCGTCGAAATTTGCGTCGCCAGACGAGCGCTGTCGCGCCGCAGTTCCCGCTTGTGCTGGCGCTCGTGCAGATACGTAGTCGAGACAAACGGCAAGGTTTGGGCAAATGGAGTGTAGGCGGTGGGATTGGGGGTAAAAGGATTAATCTGATCGACGGTGGCCGTGAACTCCGGGTTGGGGCGAAGGTAGGCCGTGATTTCGGACGCGCGGCTTTCCTCAATAAGAGCTCGCCCGGCAATCAGGGCCGGATTGTTCATTCGAAAACGCTCGCGCACCTCCTCCCAGGTAAGCGGCTTCTGGGCCCAGCAAATACTGCTGAGGCCCGCGGGAATCAGAAAACAGGCAAGGGCGCGCCGGTATTGGCGTAGCATATGGCCTCTCCAGAAATCCGAAAAACGATGCGACTAACGGGAAAGGGAGAAAACCGGCGGGTCCCGGCCGGCGCGCGAACTCAAACGCAGGGTTCGGAGTTTGCGGTTGGGCAGCCGAAACAGAAAGAAAAAGCACGCCGTGAAGGGCAGTGAATAGATTCCGGCAACTTGAAAATTGCCCACCGCTTCGAGCAGGCGCGCGAGGTTGATGGAAGCTTTTTCGTCGGACTTGTTGATAGGCGAGGTCCCGGCCCCCCGGCCGCTCTCCGGCCGCAGCGGCAACGCGCGCACCCATAGCCAGTCATCGCTCGCAGAGACGCAGGGAAACAGTAGAAACGCCGCGATTAGCACACTGACGGCGCGGCGGACGCAGGAGCGCCTGCGATTCCGGGACCGAAACTCCGCATAGGCGAGACAACCCAGCGCTGTGGCGGCGATAGCGGCCCAGATCAGGTTGAGAAGCGCGCTCAGATTCACAGTGATAGTCCCGGAACCTACATCAAGAGAAACTTCGCGTAAATTAAATCTTAATCCGCGCCGAATCACTCGAACGATAGCCCGCCCAGGCTATAGACGGGCCCGAAAGCGGGGGATGGGTTCCCCTCGTCCCTGATTCGCCCTGCCGCCGGATCCCCTTCTTTTGGAGGCCATTTTAGCCTTTGATAGCGATAGCTTCCCGGATGGCTCTGGACCAAAGTGGTAGTGTTGATGCGGGGGCTGGCTGTGTTGCCATACACTGTAGGTAAAGGCGATTTTGCAATGCCTGCCCAGCCTATTACCAGCAAAAGCATTGTTCGCGTGCTGGTCCTTGGTTTTGCGCTGGTGATCCTCCTGTTACTGGCGGCCGGCTTTGTGGGAGTGGAGAACGCGCGCTCGATCAAGGAGAACGCCGCAAATCTGGTTTCGCAGCAGTTAGTCACCACGCGCCTGATTGACGAAATCCAACGCGAAGAGGGCAACTTGACGGCTGTTTTCAACACGTTGTCGCGCCCGGCGGGGGCGGTGGATCGGGAGCGTGTGCTGGCGCAGCTCAACGAATCCGATGAGCATATCGAGAAGGTGATCGCCGCCGCTTCCGGCAGCGACGAGGATCCCCTGTGGCAGGAACTAAAGCGCGCGTCCGCCGGCTTCACGGTGGAGGCGCGGCGGCTGCTTTCGGCCGAGGACGCACACTCGTTTTCCTCCCGGGAATTGTTCCGGCGGCACGATGAAGTCATCGCCGCCGTCGCCAAGCTGATCAACGCGAGTTATCAAAAGGCTTCGGCGGCGCAAGATCAGATCCAGCGCCGCTCGAAGGAATTGGAGACCAAGTCCCTGCTGCTGCTTGGAACATGCCTGGTGCTGGCGCTGGTCTGCGCCACGCTCACCATGCGGATGACCGCCGCCTTGTTCCAAAAAATGGAATGGCAGACCGGAGAGCTCAGCCGGGTCTCCTGGCACATGCTCGAAAATCAGGAAACCACCGCACGCCGCTTCTCTCACGAGCTCCACGACGAGCTGGGGCAGTCTTTGGCCGCGGTGAAAGCGAACCTGGCGGCGCTCGCCGTGGATCCGAGCCCCGCTCCTGAGCGGCTGGCCGACTGCGCCCATCTGGTGGACGAAGCGATCCAGAATGTGCGCGAACTCTCCCAGTTGCTTCGGCCCATCATTCTCGACGATTTCGGCCTCGATGCCGGGCTGCGCTGGCTTGGCGAGAGGTTTACCGAGCGGACCGGCATCGCGGTGGAATACCAATCCAATTTCGCGGGCCGGCTTGCCGACGAAACCGAGACCCATCTGTTCCGTATTGCGCAGGAGGCCCTTACCAATGTCGCCCGCCATTCCGGAGCCACCCGGGTCCGTTTGGATCTCCAGAATCGGGATGGCGCTATCCAGCTTTCGATTGCGGATAACGGGCGAGGCCTTTCCAGCGAATCGCCGCGTAATGGGGGCCTGGGCATGATCGGCATGCGGGCGCGGGCGCGCGATGCCGGTGGAGAGTTCTCCATCCGGTCTGGCGGCGGGCAAGGCGTGGTCATCAAAGTAGAAGTGCCGGCCAAGCTGGCCGATGATGGCGCTTCGGTAGGACGGGAGCCGGCTCTTCAGTCATGACGAAGAAGATCCGTATTCTGCTGGCTGACGATCATCCGGTGGTTCGCCAGGGATTCCGGCTCATTCTGACGGCTCAACCCGATATGGAAATCGTCGGCGAGGCGGGGAACGGCCGGGAAGCCGTGGAGTTGGCGCAAGGGCTGCTTCCGGATGTCGTGGTGATGGACGTGGCCATGCCCGAACTGAATGGCATCGAAGCCACCCGCCGGCTGGCTCGCGTGGCTCCCCGAACGCGCGTCCTCGCGCTCAGCATGCACAAAGACTCGGTTTACGTTCGGGAAATTCTGCGCGCCGGGGCTCGCGGGTACTTGTTGAAGGATTCCGTCGATCGCGATCTGCTGGCGGCCGTCCGCTCGGTGGCCGGTGGAGAAGGATACCTCAGCCCGGGCGTCGCCGACGCCGTCCTCAGCGATTATCGGCGGCACGTGACCGATCCTCTGGACCTTCTCAGCAGCCGCGAGCGCGAGGTGCTCCAGATGATTGCGGAGGGCAAAACAAACAAGGAGATAGCAGCCGCTCTCAACCTGAGCGTCTATACTGTGGATGCTCACCGTGGCCGGATCATGGAGAAGCTGAACCTTCACAGCATGGGGGAACTGGTGCGCTTCGCCATGCGCAGCGGCCTGATCGACTAGGGGTCTTTTCGTTAAATCTTCGCTTCTTTCTTTTGGGTGTCCGGATCTTATGTAACTTCGGGCAGCGCTGCGCATCCTATCTGTTTCGAGCGTTTGGGCGAGGGTTGTCAGTTTAGCCGGACGCGCCGGACGGTCGCGTGTCTTGAGCTTGCGGGTATTCCGGTACGTGTCGTACAATACACAATTTGCGCTCCGATAGGGTCTAGTGATGCGTAGTGGCGCCAGTAAATCATTTCTAGCTCTCGCTTTGCTGTTCGTTGGAAGCTTGGCGGCGGAACCTCCCCATTACGATTCCGTCCAGATCCTGAACTCGTACCTTGCCGTCACACGCAGCCAGCAAGACCGGTTGAACGGCTCTACGGCCGAGGTCAGCATCGATGCCGAGATTCCCAAGTTGCACAAAAGAGGCAGGCTCTCCGCTTTGCGCCGGGTCTCGCGGCTGGGACGCCTGACCTACGATATTCTGCGCTTCGAGGGCGATAACACGGTCAAAAATGACGTGATTGCGCGGTACCTGTCGACCGAGGTGCAAGTCCGGGACTCGCATGATCCATCGCTCGCGATCAACCCGGAAAACTATAAGTTTTCCTATAAAGGCGTTTATGCCGTGGAGGGGCGAAGTGTACACGTTTTCGCTCTGAAGCCTCGCCACAAGCGCAAAGGGTTGTTTAAGGGAACACTGTGGATCGACGCCCAGACTTTTCTCCCTGTGCGGGAATCTGGTTTTCTTGTTAAGAACCCTTCCGTTTTTATAAAAAAGGTGTACTTTACCCGCGATTACCAGACCACGGATGGCGTAGCTGTGGTGGCGCGTCTCGAGACCACGGTGGAGACGAGAGTCGTCGGCCCCGCGCATATGACAGTTCAATACGCGGACTACCGATTTGAGCCGTCCGCCATGGAAGTCGGGCTGATTCCGGCTGACAGCCAGTAGCGGGTCTGATAAGGTCTCTTTTTTAGGCGCAAGCCAAGATCATGAGAACACTCTTTCTGAATCCGCCTTCCTTTGAAGGCTTCGATGGCGGCGCGAGCTCGCGCTGGCCGGCCACCCGGGAGATCGAGTCCTACTGGTATCCCGTCTGGCTGTGCTATCCCGCCGGCATGCTGCCCGACAGCAAGGTGGTGGATGCGCCGCCGCACAAGATTTCCGTCCGGCAGACCATCGAGATGGCCAAGGACTTCGAGTTTCTCGTTCTGTTCACCTCGACGCCCGGTTTTCACAGCGATGTGCGCATGGCCGAGATGATGCAGGATGCGAATCCGCGGCTTAAGATCGCCTTTGTGGGCCCGCACGTTTCGGTTCTGCCGGAAGAAAGTCTGAAAGCCTCCAAGGCCATTCATTTTGTGGTGAGGGGTGAATTCGATCACCCGATTGTCGATTTCGCGAACGGGAAGCCTCTCGAAGAGATTCCCGGCGTGAGCTTTCGCCAAAACGGCGGGTTTCGCCACAACCCGGAGGGTCCGAAGATCGAGGATCTCGATTCGTTGCCCTGGGTGACCAAGGTTTACAAGCGCGATTTCGATATCACGCGCTATAACGTTCCCTTTCTGCTCAACCCATATCTTTCGTTTTTCACCGAGCGCGGCTGCCCGGCTTTGTGCACTTTCTGCCTGTGGCCCCAAACGCTGTCCGGCCACCCGTGGCGCACGCGCTCCGCTAATGATGTGGCCAACGAAGTGCGGTTCGCCCTGGAGAACTTTCCCGGCTTAAAGGAGATTTTTTTCGACGATGATACCTTTAATATCCGCAAATCCCGGGTGCTCGAGCTCTGTGAGAAGTTGAAGCCCCTCAAGTTCACCTGGTCCTGCACTTCGCGGGTTACGGTGGATTACGAAACGCTCAAGGCGATGAAAGACGCCGGGTGCCGCCTGCTGATTGTCGGCTACGAGTCCGGCGATCCGCAGATCCTGAAAAACATCAAGAAAGGCGCAACCGTCGAGCGGGCGATCGAGTTCACGCGCGATTGCAAAAAGCTGGGGCTGGTGATCCATGGGGATTTCATCATCGGCCTGCCCGGCGAGACTCGCGAATCCATCAACGCTACGATCGAGTTTGCAAAGCGCCTGGATACGGAGACGATCCAGGTTTCCATTGCGCACGCCTACCCCGGCACGGAGTTTTACGAATACGTCAAGAAGAACGACCTGATCACAATCGATTCGATGACCGACGACACCGGCCACCAGTTGCCAAACGTCATCTATCCGGGCCTGGATCGTGGTGAACTGGTAGATGCCGTGGAGCGTTTCTACGGCGAGTTTTATTTCCGGCCGAAAGTCGTGTGGCGTATCGTACGGAAGGCCCTTTTCAATGGGGCGGAGCGCCGGCGGCTGGCCAAAGAAGCACGTGAATACCTGGCCCTGCGCGCGAAGCGGAAGAAGTTTGTGCTCGATCAACGCCAGGTGCAGCCGCCGCAGCCGCGTCCGATTCCGGCCGCGCCTGCCGGCGATTAAAAGAACCTCCCGGTCTTGAAGACTCGTATTTGCCTCCTGATTATTGTCCTCAGCAACGCCCTGGGCAACGTAGTGCTTGGCTATGGCATGCGGCAAATCGGGAGCATCGCGTCTTATTCGCCGTTGAAATTGATTGTTTCTTCGATGCGCGCTCTTTCCAACCCTTTTGTTCTGCTGGGCGTGGCGCTGCTGGTCGTGTTCTTCATAGCCCACATGATTGTTTTGAGCTGGGCCGACCTCAGTTACGTATTAATAATGACTTCAGCCGGGTACATCGTCGTCGCGGCGCTCGGATGGTGGCTTTTGGACGAGCCGATCAAGCCGCTCCGGTGGATTGGCATCCTGGTGATTACGGCGGGCGTGGTTTTGGTGGGTGGAACTCCGCATAGCACTTTGCCCAAACGAAGCGCGGAGCCGGAGCGGAACCAATCGCAGGCCCGTTTATGATGATCGTTTTCTTGCTCGCCCTGGTCGTGCTGGGAACCTCCCTCGGCGACGTGTTTATGACTGTCGGCATGAAGCAGCACGAGATCATCGACGACTTCCGGCCGGGCCCGCTGGGCCGCTCTCTGGCCGTCATCATACGCAACCGCTGGATCATTCTTTCCATTGCAGCGTTCGCGGTTTCCTTCTTCGGCTTTATGGGGCTGGTTTCGGTGGCCGACCTGAGCTTCGCCGTGCCCGCAACCGCCTCGGCTTACGTGATCGAGACGGTGCTTGCCGTTTGGATCTTGAAGGAGACGGTGAGCCGCCAGCGGTGGCTCGGGGCCATACTGGTAGCCATCGGCGTGGTATTGATCTCTTTGTGAGGCTGCCCGAGCTCGTCTTGCTGGCGCTGCTGGCTGTTTGCTCCTTGTATCACCTGGCGGCGCTTCTGGCCGCGCTCGGGCGCGCGCGGCCGCGGCCCGGAAGAAATGCTCGGCCATTCACGCCTCCGGTCTCCGTGCTCAAACCGGTGCGCGGCCTGGATCCCGATTTCTACGCGGCGATCCGCAGCCACGCCGCGCAGGACTATCCCGAGTTCGAGTTGCTGTTCGCCGTGCGCGATCCGGCCGATCCGGCCGTGGGGGCGATTCGCCGCCTGGCCGCGGAATTTCCGCAGCGCAGGATTGATGTGTTTTTCACCAGCCGTGATTATGGCGCCAACGCCAAGGTGAACAGCCTCGAGCGGCTGCGCGCCGAGTGCCGCTACGACATCCTGGTGATCAATGACAGCGATATCCTAGCAGGTCCGGATTATCTGCGCCGCGTCGTCGCTCCGCTCGAGAAGAAAGAGACCGGCCTGGTTACTTGCCTCTATCGCGGCGTGCCCGCCGGGGGGTTGGCTTCCGTACTCGAGGGGCTCTGGATCTCAACGGATTTTCAGCCGGGCGTTCTGGTTGCGCGGGCGCTGGGTATGCGCTTCGCGTTGGGCGCTACCATGGCCCTCCGCCGCGCTGATTTGGAGCAAATCGGCGGCTTTGCTCCCCTGGCGGATTATTTGGCCGACGATTATCAGCTCGGAAAGGCAATCACCGCCCGAGGCTTCGATATTGCTCTCTCGGATTGTGTGGTGGAGACAATGCTGCCGCGCCAGCCCTGGGCTGAAAATTGGCGTCATCGCCTCCGCTGGGGGCGCACGCTGCGGGTCTGCCGGCCCGCCGGTTATGCCGGCATGGCGATCACGTTCGCCGTACCGATCGTGATTGCCGCTGTGGCCCTCCAGCCGTCCTTGTGGCCCGAGGCGATGTTATGCCTGGGGCTGCGCGCGGCGGCGGCCATTGCCGTTGGCTGTATGAAACTGCGGGACAGGGCCGTGGTTCGCTATTTTCTCCTGATCCCGCTCGCCGATTTGGCCAGTTTCGCGGTTTGGGCGGCCAGCCTTTTCGGGCGGCGGGTTGTGTGGCGGAGCCAGAGCTTCCGCCTCCAGCGCGGCGGGCGCCTGGCGAAAGAATCATCCTGACTCTCGGCCGGCCATCAAATTCCCAATGGATTGAATTCCTGCGCCGGTCCCAGCCCGGGCCGTTTTGTCCGCGCGCCGCGGAACTTTTGCGAGGCGGCCTTCGTACTAGCTCGTGTGTGCCGATTCGGCCTGTGGCTGCTGGCTCTGAGTTGCTTCGTTTCCGGTGAAAGACTCGCCGTCTGCGAGACGGAGGGAACCGTTTCTGAAACGATTCGCCAGCATGAATACGACCTCTCGACGCAAGGCCGGGTGTTTCTCCTGAAGGAAGCTGGAAGCGCCTCTTTTTTCATGCTGGGGGAACTCCACGGCGAGAAGGAGATTCCCGCTCTGCTGCGGATGATCTGGCCTCCCATGTGGCAAGCCGGCTACCGCCATATCGCTGCCGAGCTCAGCCCTTGGGCGGCGAACCGGTTGGAATTCAGACCTCCCGGCGCCAGCGAGCCGATCAGGGGCCTATGGTCGCAGGCAGAGGCAACTTTCGCCGCCTCGTTCAACCGCGGCCGGGGAGCCGTTCTTTGGGGCTGCGATATCGAGGAGGCGCAACCGAACCTTCCCATTCGCGACCTGGCCGCTGCGAACCCCGGAAACCGGAACCTCCAGTCGGCTTTGGAAATGACCCGCCTCGGATACCGCCGGAGCATGGCTCGCGAGCTGCTTCAACGGTTGCGAGAGGCGACCGGAGTAAAGGATCTTTTCGCCGGGGGCGTTTCGCTGCGCAGTAATATCTTAAGGACTCTGGAGATTGAGATCGCTCGTCTCGGCGCCGATACCCGGCTCGAGGCCTCGATTCGCCGGGAAGCGCTCATGAAGGAGCTTTTCTACCGGCACTGGCAGAGCAGCCCCCAGCCGAAGGTGCTGTTGCGTTTTGGGCGGAATCACCTTCATAGGGGCTACGACCGGCGGGGAGTTTCCACGCTGGGAAACTTTGTAGCAGAACTCGCCGTTGCTCGAGGATTGCAGGCATTCAATGTCGCCGCGTTTGCCGCGGGCGGCCGGATTTACTGGAGTGGGCAGTTGCTCGAGGCCGATGAGCGCAAGGATGATCCAGCATTAGAGTTCCTGGCATCGCTAGCGCAATATCCGGCCACTGTTTTCGATCTGCGGCCGATTCGGCAGGCTCTTCATCGGATTCCGGAGATCCAGCGTTCCTTACTGGAAGCCAGCCTTGTCTACTGGGCGGATTCCTACGATGCCATTCTCTGCTACAGGGAAGTCACACCGATCCCGCATTGAACCCAGGCAGGCTGCGTGGCCGCTTTCCCTCAAAATGGCGACGGTGTCCGATCCGGTTCAAAAGCCGAGAGCCTTTTACAAGTCCCTCACGGCGATTGAAGAACGCGCTACGCCCGCGCGGGAGGCGCCCGGTGGACCCCAAAAGCTCTACGGGCCGGATTCCGCCCGGCAAGCATCAACAGAATTGGGGGCCTCGCCCAGGCCATCATTTCAGATTTTTCGGGATCAGGCGCTCGACGATGACTACGTCCCGCCAAATCCCGTCGAGCTTGCCGTGCTTGTGGTAAATCCCAACCTCGCGAAATCCGAGCGAGCGGATCAACGCGCGGCTCGCCTCGTTCTCCGGGAAAACACGGGAGAGCAGCTTCCAAAAGCCGGCTTCCTCGGCGGCTTCGATCAGAGCTTCCATTGCCAGACGCCCCGCCCCGCGCCCCCGCCACTGGCGGGCCACATAGAGGGATGTTTCCGCGATGCCCGCGTAGCACTCGCGGTTCCGGTAAGAAAAAGTAGCGGCAAAGGCGATGGGCCGGCCGCGCTCCTCAACGATGATGATTGGGTGCAAGCCGTCGAACCAGGTGCGCACATCGCCCGCCGAACGTGCGCGTGTTTCAAACGTGGCGGTGCGGTCTTCGATTCCTTCGTTGTAAATTCGGGCGATGGCCGGGGCGTCATCGGATGTGGCCGACCGAGCCCGCATGGAGGTCAACTCTCGCTGCGAAGCTCTTCCACGATTTCAGCCGCGGCCTTTCTGGCGCGCTCCAGTGCGCCGGGTTCGAAGCTGATCGCTCCCACGCGCGCGTGGCCGCCGCCGCCGTAGCGCTCGCAGATCGTAGCCAGATTGTGCCCTGGCTCGCGCGGCGCCCAAGGGTTTGACCCCACAGACACCTTGGTGCGAAAGCTCGAGGTGTTTACGGAAACCGTGTACAGGCTGTCCGGGAACAAGTAGTAGGGGATGAACTTGTTGTAGCCTTCATGGCCGCAATCCACTAAGTCGAAGAAGATGACGCCCCGCTGGTAATCGGCGCGCTGGCGGATCAAGTCAATGGACTCCAGATGCCTCTGATAGAGCGGATTGAACAAGGCGCGGACCTCGGGCTCATTGGCGATGTCATCCAGACTGCGGGAGGCCATCCAGCGGATCATCTTTTGGCTGATGCTGTCCCCGGCGCCCTCGATGACCAGAGTCAGCTTCATCGCGGCTGAGCCGAGTTCAACGGCCGTCTTGGCGTCCGGGTACTGCGCGCCGTCGATGATGTCCGCCCACTCGATCAACTCGTCCAGCCGGGGCTGCACGAAGCCGAACTTCTCCCGGGCGATGGTGGCAAGAAACTTCGTGCAGGATTTGAACGTCGGATCGTAAAACTTTTTCCCGCTTTTGTCGTGCCGGAAGTGCTCGGCGTCCTCCGGGCTCAAAAACGCGCTTTGATGATGATCGAACCACCAGGTTACGCGCGGGGAGCTGGAGTACTTGAAATCGACGATCGCATTTTCGTCGCCGTCGAACTGGGCTTCATCAAATAGCTGGGACGCTTTGTGGGCCAAGCCTGTGCACACGAATTCCGCCGAGCGGTCGTAGGTATTGCGGAAGAATTCCGTGAACACCGCCGCCGAAGCCGCTCCGTCAAAGCACCGGTCGTGATAGAAAAGACGAACGCGCATCAAGGCCGACTAGGGAAAACCGCCCCCGAGTGCGAAAACCGTATAGGATGACGCAGAGAACGGGAAAAGATCAAGTGGAAAATTGTGAATCAGTTGATAAAAGTTGTCTATTCCGAAGCTTGCGCCGGAAGCCGGCCCACGCAGTCTATGGTATCACTTCATGCGGCTTCGAGATCTGAGGAACGGGGCAATCCGAGCCTGCCTTGGGGTCGCCCGGCGTTCGCACAGATTGTAACTCGCGGAGGGCGCCGTGGACGCGAAGGAAATCAACTGGAGCGGCGGCCTTGCCGTTAACGGGCTCGCAGATACGCCCGGATATCGGGGAAAAGCAACGCCTTCACTTCCGGCCTTTCCAAATCTTTTCGCAGGACCAGGGTTGCTCCGGAATCGACTCTGGCCGGCGGCTCGGCGCCGCTGAGCTTCAGGCCCACGGCCCGCACCGCTTCGTAGCCCATCCTGAACGGATTTTGTACCACCAGAGAATCGATCCAACCGTCGCGAAGATCGTTGATGAGCTGGTCGGAAGCGTCAAAGGCGGTCAGTTTGACGGTTTTGTTGCCGCGCGATTTCAACGCCTGCACAGCCCCGATCGAGCTCGATTCGTTGTCGGCGAACAGGCCGGCCAAGTCCGGGTGTGCGGTCAGCATATTTTCGGTGACCGCCATGGCCTTAGCCCGGTCCGCCATGCCGAATTGCAGCCCTACAATCTCAATGTCCGGAAATCGCGCGCGCATTTCCTCCTGAAATCCCCTTTCGCGTTCCATGGTAGAAGCACTGCCGGCCATGAAGCCCACAATCCCGACCTTTCCCTTGCCCTCGAGGACTTCGCCCAGCCGCCGGGCTGCCATTCTTCCACCCTCCAAGTTGTCCGTGGCCACATAAGCGATGCGCTTATCGGTGTCGATATCGGAGTCGAAAATCGACACGGGAATGCCTTCCCGCCAGGCGCGCTCTACTACCCCTACCAGAGCCTGCTTATCCACCGGCGCGAGGGCGATGCCGGCCAGACGCCGATTGATCATGGATTCCACAATTTCGATCTGCCGGCTGGAATCGATCTCGAGCGCGGGAGCGTTCCACTCTATCTCGAAGCCGAATTCCTGCGCGGCTTTGATGCCGCCGGCATGCACGGTTTGCCAGAAGATATGATTGACGCCTTTCGGCGCCAGCCCCACCACGCGCCGGGACTGCGTGCGGCACCCGGAACTGGCCGAGAGCAGCAATAGCGCCAGCAACGCGCACCGCAGCCGGGTCATTTCACCTCGACTGTGCCGGGGCCGCCGGACGCCGGTCGGAGCCCGCTGACAAGAATGCCCACCACCACTACAACCACGCAGGCCGCCACGTTGTACCAGAGAAAAGAAATCCCGGTATTGCGGCTCAGCCAGGCTACAGTCGCCAGGCCGGCCAGAAGGCCCGAGACGGCGCCGTTGCCGTTTGCGCGCTTTACGCCGAAGGCCAGCACAAACACTCCCAACACCGATCCATAAAACAAAGAACCGACCAAATTGACAGCCTCAATGAGCGATCCCAGCCGGGTGACAAAGATGGCGAAGATCATGGCATAAAGACCCCAGAAGCCCGTAGCTACGCGAGACACAACCAGATAATGGGCGTCGCCCCCCTGGCGCTTTATGTGGCGCCGGTAAATGTCCATCACTGAGGCCGTAGCCAGCGAATTCAGTTCGCCGGCAATGCTTCCCATGGCCGCGGCAAATACAGCCGCCATGACGACCCCCACCAGGCCTTCCGGCAGATACCTGGTCACAAAAGTAAGGAAGATATAGTTTGTATCGTTGTACTCGGTTCCCGTGACGCGCCGGACGACATCGATGCCCGCGGCGCGGGCCGTCTCCAAATCCTTCAGCGAGGAAAGATACTGCCGTCGGGCGGCGGCGTCCCGCGACGCGATCAGCGCCGCCGCCGCGCGCCTCCTCTCAGCAAAGGTCTGCTCGTATCGCTGCTCGGCGGCGCGATACTCGTCGGTCGATTCGACTCTCTCCCGCTCCGCACGATTGAACAGCATAGGAGGCTGTTCGAAAAGAAAGAATACGAAAACCAGCGCCCCGGTGAGCAAGATAAAAAACTGCATAGGCACCTTTACCACCGCGTTGAACATGAGGCTGATGCGGCTGTGCCGGATCGATTTGCCGGTGAGGTACCGCTGCACCTGCGACTGATCGCAGCCGAAATAGGAAAGGGCCAGGAACATGCCGCCGATCAGCCCGCTCCACAGGTTGTAGCGGGTGTTCCAATCGAAGGAAAGATCCACCGCGTTCAGCTTGCCCGAGGCGCCGGCTAAATAAAGAGCGTCGCGGAAGGAAACCCCTTTCGGCAAGGAGACGATCGCCATCGTCAACGCCGTCGCCAGACCGAGGAACATGATCGTCATCTGTTGCACGTCGGTCCAGGTGACGGCTTTGATGCCGCCGAACACGGTATAGATGATGACCAGGCCACCCATGATGAGAATGGTCTTGCGATCGGACCACCCTAGCAGCACCGACATGACCACGGCCGGAGCGGAGAGCGAAACGCCCACGCTCAGCCCGCGCTGTATCAGAAATACGATGCTGGTGAGGGTGCGTGTTTTGCTATCGAAGCGCTTTTCCAGAAACTCGTAAGCGGTATAAACCCCGGCGCGATGGAAGAACGGAACCGAAACCGCCGAGACCACAATCATGGCCAGCGGCAGCCCGAAATAAAACTGCACAAAGCGCATGCCGTCCACGTACGCCTGGCCCGTTGTGCCGATGAACGTAATCGCGCTGGTCTGGGTGGCCATGATGGACAAGCCCATGGCCCACCAGGGCATCGTCTTGTTCGCCAGAAGATAACTGGCCACCGTGCTGCTGCCCCGGCCCTTATACAGACCGTAGAGGACGATGGAAACCAGCGATCCTACCAGCACCGCCCAATCCAGGGTCCTCATCGAGCTCCGTTGAACGTCACCGTGAAAAGATAGAACAACACGATTAGCAGAAGCAGATACAGCGCGATCGCCGCGTACAGCCGGCGCCAGGTGCCGAGGACGGGAGGCGGTTCTTCTTCATCCCGGAGGCTGATGTGCGGCGGCTCGTCCATGGACCGATCAGCGTAGCAGAGGCAGGTTCGCGAATCAATTTCGAAAAGCGCGGAGGAGAACCCAAGCTCCTGCGATTCGATTGACCTGTTAGAATCGCAACGAATGTTCGCGGTTGATTCGGCCGTCGAACGGCGCTTGCGCTCATGAGGAGGCGGTTGCAGCAATTCCGGAACGCTGCGGCGCTTGCGCTATAATGAGCCTGTATGCAGCCGGAGCTTGCGCAAAAGCAGGAGAGACTGTTTTCCATTCTGCGCGGCATGGGGCGCGTGATTGTAGCTTTCTCCGGCGGCACAGACTCGGCATACCTGGCTTGGGCGGCCCACCATGTTTTGGGCGACGGCGCCCTGGCGGTCACAGCCGATTCCGCTTCCATTCCGGAATCACATAAGCGGGATGCGGAAGAATTTGTCCGCCGGTTCGGCCTTCGCCACGAATACATTCAGACTTTCGAATTCGAGAATCCCGATTACGTGCGGAACAGCCCGGACCGCTGTTTTCACTGCAAAGATGAGCTGTTCACGCGCCTGGAGGCGATTCGCCGGGAACGCGGCATCCCCTACGTCGCTTACGGCGTGAACGTTGACGATACGGGCGACTTTCGGCCAGGCCAGCGCGCCGCAAAGGAGCACCGCGTCAGCGCTCCGCTGCTGGAGGCGGGCCTCACGAAGGCGGAAATTCGAGAGCTTTCACGGCAAATGGGGCTGCCCACCTGGGACCGCCCCGCCTCGGCGTGTTTGAGCTCTCGGATTCCATATGGCACTCCTGTGACTAAAGAGAATGTGAAAATCGTCGAAAAAGGCGAGGAGGCGATCAAGGCTCTCGGCTTCCGCCAGTTCCGGGTGCGGTTCCACGGGGAGTTAGTCCGTATCGAGGTCGCTCCCGATGAGCTCGATCGGGCCCTCAACCTTGAAATGGCGCGCCGTCTCACGTTCATCTTCAAGAATCTGGGCTTCCAGTACGTCACCTTGGATCTGGAAGGGTACCGGCAGGGATCCCTCAACGAAGTGCTGACCGTCCTGAAAGCCTGATCCGGTCGCCAAAGAAGATCCCAAATCGTTCCGGGCGAGCTTTTGGGCGAAGGAATCCGTGGCAGCCCGGCGCCCGGAACAAGCAACCGCCTTTCGTCCGTTATCGGATCGCCAACGTCACCACGTTGCTGCTGTGGCCGCCGCTCTGCACAATCAGGGGAACAGCCGGTCCAGCCGCAATCTGGGGCACCTGCACGTTGATTTGATTTAACCCCAGGTAGCCGGGAGCGTTCCCGGCAAATAGAATCGTTGCCGGAGCGCCGCCGATCAGAACCTGCGGTGTGAGGATCGCCACGTCCAGATCTCCGGATCGCATGGTCGGCCCCAGGCCCGTGGCGTAGATCGACACGTATTCTCCCGGCTCGGCTGGATTGGACGCTGTCACGGGCAAGTTGGTAGAGGCGTGCAGAACCGCTCCGGGGCCCGAGCCCGAACTGTCGAGTGTAAAAACGGCCGGCGCGGCCGGGGAAATCCAGACGTTCAAAGTATGCTGTCCGCCGGGGGTGAGCAGCTTCAGGGGCGTTAGGCCGCTCAACCCGGCGGGAAGAACGGCGTTGATCTGCTGCCCGCTCACGTACAGCAGCGGGAGAGGCCGGCCCTGGGCCAGGACGCTCGTGCCGAGCATTTCGGCAGGCAGCGGCTGTGTCGAAGCTTGCTTGGTCCCTTGGGCGAGATTAGAGCCGTAAATCGATATGATCGAACCGGCCGCCAGAGCCAGGACGTCCGGCACGCCCGCCGCCGGAACGATGAGCTTCATCACCGGGCCGGCCTTGCCCAAGAATACCCGGAAGCCGCCGGGCGGCAGAGTCCCCAAAAAATCACTCGATTGGGCGCCAGCTTGCGCGTCAAAAACATAGGATCCACCAGCAAGCAGGTCGGCGTAGAAAAAAGACGGCCCCGCCGACAGTTGGCCGGAGATAGACGCATCCCGCGACTGTTTGTAGGAGACCTGTGTGGGAGTTTGGAACGAGTCGGATGCGTCCTTCATTCCGAAGAGAACCCCGCCCTGCTGGCTCAAAACGGCGTTTCGGCTGGGAGTTTCGCCGATCTGCGTCCAGGCGGTTCCACCTGCCAGGAAAGAGCGCACGATCTGGGCTGTAAGCTGGTCGCTCGAATCGGCATTGGCGATCGCCGGTCCTGGGCAGCCGAAGAAAAACAGACCTGAGATGTGGCAATAGGGAACGATGCGCGTCCGCTGATCCGGTTGCAGTAAGGAGTTGAGCGAAGCGCTGGTTAGCGAGACGACGCCGTCGCCCTTTGTGTCGCTTTCTCCATTGCCGATCACGGCCAGCGTGTCGAGGCCGCGCAGATCGTCGAAGCCCTGATTCCAGGTCGCCAGATCCCAGAGGAAGGCGCTGCCCGGCGCCATTTCCCGAATCTGCATGTCGCTCGGCGAGCTGCCGACGATCCCGGCCAGCGGGGCGCCGAAATGCGGCGTCGCGATGAATACAATTTTGCGGATTTTCGTGCCGGCCGGAGGCATGAAAGAGCCGAAGGCAGGCTGCTTTCCCGAAAGATAGGACCGCACAATCAACCCGCCCATGCTGTGCGCTACCACATCCACCTGCGGCGCGGCGACTGTGTTCGCCAGAAAATCTCCGAAGCGGCGGCCCAGTTCTTCAATACTCGGGTTGGGCAGAGTCTGTTGGCCAGACTGGGCGCAGTTATCAAAAAAATACACCTGCGGCGCTCCGTCTGCCTTGAGGAAATCTTCGAGGGATCCGAACGTGTCTCGCGACCCGGCTGCCGGCGTGCAGGCGCCCCGCAAAGCCCAGCCCACGTCGTATCCGTTCACCAGCACGACGGGCGGTCTGCTGCTCTGCGCCGCCAGCGGCAAGACGACAAAGGAAAACAGTAAGCAAAAACAGGGCCTTCGCATCCCACTGCGCATGTTCGTTTCTCTCGTGCGGCCTGGCCCTAACGCTAGCCTGCAAATTTCTATTTTGCCCGCCGCCAGATCGCGCTCGCGAGAGACTGATCAGTATATCCCGCCGGGCGCAGCCGCATCAGCCTGACGAGACCGCATACTTTCGCAGCAGTTGCTCGTAGCGGTCGGTGATCGACTCCCAATCGTACCGCTCGCGTACGCGCTGCAAGGCGAGTTCGCCGAGCTTCTGGCGCTCAGGGCCGGGCATGGCTGCCACGCGCTCGATCGCGTCCGCCAGCGAAGACTCCAGGGCGTCAAACGGAACGCCCACGCCGCCCGCGACCTCCGCATTTTCCCTATTATTGAGATACAGCACTGGCCGGCCGCGCCCCATGGCTTCCACCAGGGCGGGGTGCGTACCGCCTACCTCCGTGGCGTGAATGTAAGCGAAGCAGTGGGCCTGCAATTGGTGATAGCCGTTGCCATAGATGGCGCCCGGAAACAGAATTCTCGGATCGCGTGTGGCGCGGACCTGCCGGATGTACTCGCCGGCGTAGGGCGCATCCCCGACCATGACTAACTTCATGCTGGCCGATGTTTTCTCGAAGGCCCGCACGACGAGATGAGCATTGTTCTCGGGCTCCATCCGGCTAACGTAAAGCCAGTACTTGCCCGGTTCGATTCCGAGGCGGTCCAAGGTTTCCTTTCCCTCGACCTGGCCCGTTGCGGCGCCATAAGGAATAAAGTATGTCGGCTGGTTATAACGCGCCAGATAATAGTCGGCGATCGACTGGGCGTCCGTAATGACCGCCGTCGGCAGCAGCGTCGCCAAGCGCTCGGAAAAGGCGTACCAGGCCCGCGCCAGCGCATTCCATTTCTTTCTGTTCCTTTCGAGGCCGTCCACATTGATGAGGGCCGGGACGCCCGCCAAGCGCGGCAGAATGGTGAAGATGGTGTTGGCTCCGTTGCAGTATAGCGCCACATCGGCCCGGCGAACTAACAGGTGCAAGGTGGAAAAAAAGGTGTGTGCGGCAGTGTCAAGATACTTGTGCGCGATGGTCGGAAGCGTCACCAGCCGGACGCCGCGGTATTCGCTTTGGCCGGGGGACATCCGATTCCGCCGGCAGTATACAGTGACCTGATGATTGCGCCTGACCAGACGGATTGAAAGCTCTTCGGCGAATGTCTCGAAGCCGCCGTAACGGCCGGGAATGCCGCGGGTTCCGAGCAGCGCAATTCTCATAGAGGCTTCATGATAAGGCAGCAGCTCGATAAAGAGAGCGGCGGGGACCGCCTTTCCGGGCGGAACGCCTCAGCTAAAGCGGTTTTGCTTGCGTCTGGATTCGGCGGGCCTGACCTTACCCGTGGAGAGCGCTTACCTTCGGTTCGGCGGGCTCCGCGTAACCCTCTACCGGAAGACTGACAGGAACAGACCGGAACCACTGCTCAATGTAAGCGTCATCTACGCGCCGCCGGGCTTGAATCCAGCGGCGTTTTTCGAGAACTTTCGGCAGTTTTTGCGCCGTAATAAAAAATGCCTTGATCGAGCTCTGCTCGCTCAAGAGACAATACGCAATAATGCCCAGATCGCGCATCGTGATCGGCAACAGATGGCGCAAATACAGGCGGGGAGTGATGTTCTTCAGGCGCATCAGAAAACGGTTTTTGACCGAGTGCATATTGATTTCCGGCGATACCGAACGCCTCATGCCCGGTCTCAGCTTTCTGACGTGATACGCGCGCGCATACGGAACGTAAATGCACTTCCACCCCAGCAATTGAGCGCGCCATGCCAGATCGGCGTCTTCGCGATAGGAGAAAAAATCAGGATCGAAGAATTCCCCGTTGATGGAAACATCTTCAATCATCTCGCGCCGGTAGCAGGCCGCCGCCGCCGTCGCTCCGAAAACGTACTCATAGCGCAGATAGTGTCCGTTGTCGCACTCCTGGCTTCCGCGATCGAAGTGCCGCAGCATGGGCGTAAAGTAAATGCCCGTCGAGTCCACGACCGGCTTATCGGGAATATCAAATCCTGCGGAAATGGTGAACAACTTGCCACATACGGTTCCGGCCCGCGGATCGAGGCGGCCCCCTTCGATTAACGCCTCAATGAAGCCAGGAAGCAAAAAAACATCAGGATTTAAAGTGAGGACCCAGTTGCCATTCGACAGCCCAATCGCCTGATTTTGCGCCGCTGCAAACCCGAGATTTTCGTCATTGTAGATAACCAGGCAGCGATCTTCAAAGCTTTCCAGAATGTCGGCGGTGCCGTCGGTCGAGGCATTATCGATGATAATGACCTCCAACTTCGGATATTTCTGGTCGAGCAGCGATTCGAGGCACCTTCGGATGAAACGGCCGCTATTGTAGGTGACGATGGTTACAGAAACTAGGTCACGTGAGTACATGAGGTTGAACCTGTCGCGTCTCCTGCTTTCGGCGCCTCAGCGCCATTCTCATTACTGTTTCATAGGACTGCCACTCGCGCCCGCGCACAAGCGAGGCCGCCATCCGTAGGGATGCTCCCAGCAATACGGAGAGCCGGATGGCGGCTCGAGCCGACGGTGAAAAATGCTTGTTGCTGTAAGATAACAGGCTACCATACCAATACAGGCGCCTTTGTCCGGCCGGAACCGAGGCGAGTGAATGCGCCCCCCGATGCTGCGCCACGCAGCCCGGTACGTACCAGATGCTATAGCCGGCCCCGGCGATGCGCCGGCACAAATCCACATCCTCAAACCAAAGCGGGAAGAACCTTTCATCCCAGCCGCCCACGCGCCGGAGGACCTCGCGCCGCACCATCAAAAACGCGCCGGCCGGCTGCTCCACATTTTGCGGGCGGTGATAATCCATATCCAGACACCGGTACCGCCGGTTGACCGGGTTGCCCGGCCAAAGCCGGTTTACAGCCAGCAGTTCGCACGCCAGACTGGCCGGCGTCGGAAAGGACCGGACATTAAACCCGAGCTGGGCGCGCCCCGCCGCGTCAACCAGCCGTCCGGTTGCTGCGCCTACGCTCGGGTCTCCAAATTGGCGCACTAGGGCTTCCAGGCCGCTCACCACGGCAGCGTCAGGATTCAAGAACAACAACAGCGGGCTGCTGGTAGCCTCCGCGCCTTGATTGGCCGCACCCGCAAATCCCCGATTCTCCGAATTAGCGATCAACTGGACTCTGATCCGGCGTCCGGCCGCAACTTCACACGTGCGGTCCGCCGAGCCGTTGTCCACCACAACAATTTCCGCGACATTCTCCAACGACTTGAGACAATTGTCAATCTCCAATTCGGAATTGTATGTGACTACTATGGCCGCTACGGGGAGATTCACGGAGCGGGCTCCTGCGGATGGGGGGCCAGGCGGAAATACCACCTCCAGTAATCATCCCACCCCGCAGCGCTCTGCACGCGGACCAGTTCGCCTTCGGATCGCAGCAGAATCTCAGCAAGCCGGTTGCCATCTTTGCGCCAGCGAACGGCTGAACGCCGCACTGCCAGGCTGGATCCCAACCCGGATGCCGCGCCCCGTAACCAAGCCAGAAGCCTGCCGCGCCGGGCAGCCATGGCCGCCCATAAGGCCTGCGCCGCCAAAATCGGGATGCGGAACCGCCAGATTAGCGCCCACGGGTAAAACTTGGCCAGAAGCAAAATCTGATTGCGTGTTAGGCATTTCACCATTTCGCTGCTCCAGGCTCCCAAGGTGGCGCTGCCGCGGTGGTATGCGACAGCGCCGGGCGTATATATGCCCCCCATATCGAGGAGCGCGGCCCGCAGGCCGAGGTCAACATCTTCCAGATAAGCGAAGAACGATTCATCGAAATTACCGGCTCTTTCCAGAAAGCCCCGCCGCATCAGCACAGCCGTGGCGGAGGGGAAGAAAGTCACACGCGGTGTGTAAAAAAAGACACTGTCGGGTCGCGCATGGCCGAGGCGGCAAGCCGCGCCCCCGCGGCAAATCGCATCGCCCGCGCCGTCAATCCGATCTCGGTTTGCGTAGTCGAGCAGCTTGCCGATCGCAAACCATCCGCCGCTTTGCTCCAGGCTCGCCGCCAGCTTCTCGGTCCAGTCCGGCTCCAATTCAACATCATTGTTCAGAATGGCGATCAGATCGCCGCGGGCGGCCTCTATTCCCCGGTTTACGGCGAAGCTGAATCCTCGGTTGGCCTTCAACTCGAGAACGCGGGCGCCGGCTTCCCGGGCGAGTTCCACTGAACCGTCCTGAGAGCCGTTGTCCACCACCAGAACTTCGACGGGCTGCAACGTTTGAGCGCGGACGCTCCCGAGCAGAGCGAGCAGCAGGTCGCGCCGGTTCCAGTTTGGGATCACAAACGAAACGCAGGGACTCACGAGTTCCTTCAGCGCCGCCCTCCGATGCAACCGCTCCCCGCTGGCTTTGCCCCCGCCAAGGGGCGGGGCCGGCAGGCTCGCCCGGAGGGCGGCCGCAGGCTTCGCCCTTCGCAGCCCGGTTTTAAACGAATCTCTTCTTGATCAAAAACAGCAAGTTGTCGATACCGTCTTTCCACGGGTTCAATTTCATCTCTCCCAAACGCGAGGAGTACAGAATCGAAATCTCTCCGAAGCGGATTTTCGGGTGTTTGATCGCCTCGATCTTGATTTCCTCCGAGAAAGCCATGCCGTCCGCTTCGAGTTTCATGAGCGGCAGAATGCTGCGCCGGAAGACCCACATGCCGGATTGCGAATCCCGCACCCACCGGAAATATAGCAGCGACGTGGCCAGGGACAACGCCCAGTTCCCCAGCTTATGTTTGAAGCTCATCGCCCGCGGGTCGCGAACGGGGAAGCGGGAGGCGTTCAGAAAGTCAACCTGAAGGTGCAAGAACGCCTCGAGAAGATACGAAATGCCGTCCACCGGATACGAATGGTCGCCGTCGAGGGTGACGATCAGGTCCCCGGTGGCGTGGGCAAATCCTTTCTTGTACGACCGCCCGTAACCTCGCACGTCCTCGCGGATTACCGTGGCCCCCAGCCCCTGCGCTACGACGGCTGTGCGATCAGTCGAGCCGTTATCGACCACAATGACCTCGTCCACATATTCGGGCATGCGTCGGAGGATCTGCTCGATGCCCTGCTCCTCGTTCAGGCATGGAATGATCACCGTGATGCGATGGTTTTTGTACATGCCGCGATGCGCGATCCACAACGCCGGGGCAGCCGCCGGGCGGGTGATATACTGTTGTCGATGAAAACCTTGATTGTACTGATTCTCGGCGTTTGTTTGGGCGCCTCTGCTGCCGAAGCGCCGGCCGGGCTTGCCTCTGTGCGCAAGGTTTATGTGACCCCCATGTCGGCCGGTCTTGATCAATACCTAGCGGAAACGCTAGCCAGCCAGGGGCCGTTTGCTGTAGTCGTCGAACCCAGGCAGGCCGAGGCGGTTTTTAGCGAGCGGGTCGACCCGGCTCTTGCCGAATCGCTCAACCTGATATACGCTCCGTTAAGCCCGCCTGAGAAGCCGAAGAAGGACGCCAACACGCCACAAAGCGACCCCCCTCCACGCCGAGCTCCCGCCAGCGCCCGAGGGAACATGTTCCTCATAGACGTCGCCTCGCGCCAGGTGATCTGGTCCACGTACTTGAAGCTCGAGGACCGCTCGCCGCACGGCCTCCACCGTGCCGCGCAGGACATCGTCAAGCGCCTGAAAAAGGACTTGAGCGGCAAAGACTAATATCATCCTCTCGGTTTCCGGCAGTTAAATCGCGCGCGAGCGCGCCTGCTCCAGGTCAACGGAAGCCAGCGGCACGCCGGCGGCCGCCAGCTTCTTTCGAAGCACCTCGCGGTAATGGGCTTCCAGCCGTTGGGTCAGTGCGTGGATGTCCCACTTCTGTTCCACCTCGCGGCGGGCGCGGCGCGCCATGGCGCGAGCGCGTCCCGGGTCGGCGAGCAGAGCCAAAGTTTTGGCGGCAAACTCTTCCGGAGTTGCGGCCAGTTCCAGTATCTCGCCGCCGGCGTATGCCAGGCCCTCGGCGCCGACCGGCGTCGAAACGGCGGGAATCCCGGTGGCAAATGCTTCGAGCAGTTTCACCCGCACGCCCGAGCCGCTGAGCACCGGGCATACAAAAACCGCATACTGTTCCAGCGGCTGCCGGATATCCTCCACATATCCGAGGAACTCGGCTCCCCCGGCGCTATAAAACTCGGCAAAACCCGGCCCCGCCTGCGCCCCCACAATGATCAGCCGCGTTTGCGGCCTCTCCCGCTGGATCAAAGGCCAAATGCGCGCCCAGAAGAAGGCCAAAGCTTGCTGGTTCGGCAGGTGTTGGAAGTTTCCCACGAACAGCAAGGTGTCCGGCTGCCGGCCTTCCGCCACAAAGCGATAGCGGCGTACGTCGATTCCCGCCCGGAGGCCATCGAGCAGCGGGCGCTTACTGCTCAGAAAAGGTTCCAGAAAGGTCTTGTTTTCGCGCGTGCAGACCTGCACGGCATCAAATTTCTCAATCGCGCGCAATTCAAACCGCAGCGCCCGCAGATATTCAAAACTTGTTTTTAGAAGCCGGAGCGGGCTCCGTTCGGTTCGCAGCGCCCGCGCCAGAGATTGGAAATAGACATCGTGTTCAAACAAAAAGGTCGCCAGGCGCTTGAATTCCATCGCATACACTGCAAGCTGCGTATATTCGAGCTGTACGACGTCGATTTTCTGCGTGAAAATCGTCCGGTGAATGCGCCATTCAAGATCCCGGCTCAAGAAGACACGGGCCGCGTGCGGCAGCAGAGGACTCCAGCCATTGCGCTCCGGAGGCATGCGCACCAGAAACTCGGTGCTGGCACAGCAGCCGTCGAGCAGCCGGTTCGTCACCAGATCACGCTTTTCGTCTAAAAGGCAGATGAGGTGTACTTCCGCCAGCGCCGAAAGCTCAGCCAGAGTCTGGCTCATAAAAACAGCGCCGCCATGAACGGGCGGGTGGATCGGGTAAGGCGAGACGAACAACACGCGGATCCGGCCGCGATCCGGGTCCGGCTTCTCGTAGCGATCGCGGAAATAACCGCCGAGCGGCCGCCGGAAGGCCTCGCGATCGGAGATGACCGAGAGCCGCCTCGCCCGCCTGCGCGCCGCCAAGGCTTGTCCAAGCTGCCGCGCAGCTCGCAGCAGCGAGCGTAAATTCGTCCGGCCCGGCGTGTCGCCGAAAAACAACCGGACCCACATGCCCGCGTACACGTTGGCGAGGTGGGCGAGCAAAAGGCGCCAGTCATGGATGTTTTTCCAGGCAAAAAGCAGGAAATTTTTTTTCAGTACGGCGCCGATATAGGCGTCGTTAAACCGCTTGCCGATGGTTCCACGATGCTCGTGATGCACCACGCTGCGCGGCTGATAGTGCACCGTCCAGCCGCGCTTCCAGGCCATGTAGCTCAGGTCGGTATCTTCGAGATAAAAAGGCTCGTAGAGCGGATCGAATCCGCACAACTCTAGAAATTTGCGGCGGTCATAGGCGGATGAGCCGCCGCCGGCATAGAAGTTCGGGAACAAGTCCCGTACGCGGTCGTCGATGATGTGCCGCACGTGCAGGCGGCCATCGATCCACGCGCTCTCGGTCAAGCCGGTCTCCTCGCGTTTTTTTCGGGGATCGGCGAAAAATATCTGCGCCGAGACGGCGAAAACATGTTCGTCATAGAAGCCCTCCAGCAGGGGCGCGAGGAAATCGGGCTCCACCCGCATATCGCTGTTCAGCAGCACGACGATATCGTTGCGGGCGGCCCGGAAGCCGGCGTTCGAGCCGCCGCCGAAGCCGAGGTTTTCCTCCATTTCGAGCACCCGGACCTGTGGAAAGCGCTGGCGCACAAACGCCGCGCTGCCGTCGGTTGAGGCGTTATCGACGACGATTATTTCATTGGCCGGGTTGCCTTCCAGAGCGGCGATCACCGACGGCAGGTACTTCTCCAGCAGATCCCGTCCATTCCAGTTGGGAATGACCACCGACGCAGCGCTGGTATCCGGGCGTATATCGGGCGGCAGCGACGCCTTGCCTCGCAGCAGCGAAGCCACATCGGTCGCCAGCAGGCATATCGCCAGAATGAACAGCAATGGCGGCGCTGCAAGCAGCAGCAACGCCGCCGTCGCCGCCGCGCGCAGCGAGATCACAATCGATCGGGGCATCGGAGACATTCAGAATGCGAGGTTCGCAGTCGCGAGGCCAGCCGGCCTGGCCGGAGTGGAGCCGTCAAGCTTCACCTGACGGCCGCCTACGGCCTGGCGGTTCCAGAGTTCTGAATTGTCGTTTTCTCCCTCTTGTTTTATTCATTCTCCGGCTTCTCAATTCTTCAATCTTCCGTTCACCTCCACGCGGCAGGGAAACCGGACGTAGCCGTAAATCTCGCCGTCGCTGTGTCCCATCTGCACCGTTACGGCATTATCGATCCAGTCGCAAATCTCGTACGCATGCAACACGCCGTTGGCGATCGCCGGGGAGAAGGAGAAATGCCCAGGATACAACTCCGGCAGCGTGAGGTGAAAATCCACCGTGACAACATCGCCGGGGGCCATCGGCGGCAGTCGGTGGCCCTCGCGGGCGGTGTTGGTTCCGGAAAAATCCACGCCCAGATGGTTGCGCATCATGAAACCGACGATAGGGGAATCAAGTGGAGCTTTGGCGCGGGCGCTGATCCGCACAATGATTTGGCCTCCCGGCTCGATCAGGCTGGCGGGCGCGCCGGTTGCATCCACCACGGCGATGCCGATGATAGCCGCCGCTCCATTGCCGTGCCTGTAGTCGATATTGGGAATGGTTTCCACGATTTCGGGCGCCGTTACCGGAGTAGATCCGGCTGGGCGCGACTGAGAACCGCGCAGCTTCAAGTAGGCCGTGTCTTTCTCCATCATGTGCAGAAGATATTTGCTCACCACGGATTCCGGAGGGCCGATCTCGACGACTTGCCCGTTCTCCAGCCACAGCACGCGGTCCCCGATGGCTTTTACGTCATTCATGCTGTGCGAAACAAACACGATGGTCACCTGGCGCGCGCGCAACTCGTGCACTTTTCGCATGCACCGTTGCCGGAAATACACGTCGCCCACGGCGAGCGCTTCGTCCACCAGCAGGATTTCAGGTTCCACGTTAATCGCGACAGCGAAGGCCAGCCGGACGATCATTCCGCTCGAATAAGTCTTGACCGGGCGGTTGATGAAATCACCGATTTCAGCGAAATCCGCAATCGCCTGGTAGCGCCGGTCGATTTCTTTCGT
>Ga0070741_10004790_pt1 | contig 31153 bp, 26 predicted proteins | sample Coa_R1_4_FD_66440 | JGI IMG/M metagenome (GOLD analysis project Ga0070741, IMG submission 66440) | Surface soil microbial communities from Centralia Pennsylvania, which are recovering from an underground coalmine fire - Coalmine... | ecosystem: Environmental > Terrestrial > Soil > Unclassified ... | reverse complement strand
CGTCGAAATCCTGAATCTCGCCGCAAAACGCCAGCGGCGCTTGTACCGGCGGCAGCGGGCGACGGATCGCGAAGCGGACAAATAAGTATCGCGAATGCGCCGAGCTATTCCGTCCTGCGCGATCCCTGCATGAGCTCGCGCAGCGTCGGACCGCCGACGGCCAGCGCGTCGCGCCTTTCGTCGACGACATCTTGCTTCTCGCCTGGAATCAGGCAGCGGCCGCTCTGCGCGAATCGGGCGGTGTGCAGGTAAGCGAGCAAAAGCGCCTTGCCGGCGAAATAGAACGCGGCGTGCAGCATGACGATCGTGCGCGAGTTCGCGAAGACGATGTCGGTGATGCGCGACGCGTCGACGATGCGCAAGACGAAGATGGCCACGAACCCGAGCCCCACGGGGAACACCAGTGCGGCAAAGAACCAAAATTCAGACGTCGCCGCAACGGCGCCTACGCGGGCCGACTGCACACGCGCATCCCCGCGGAACAGCAGCAAGCCGAGCGTTCCTTCGGCGACGATGAACACGATCGGCGCGAGTACCACCTGCAAGACCCACGGGTCCCTCAACGCGACAGCGATCTCGCTCGGCGTGAACGATGAAGAACCGTGGCGGCCGGGCAACAGCATCATCACGAGCACGAAGCAGAACGCAAACGCGAACATGCCGACGAACCACATCGCCGCCGTCGCCGCACTCGTGTATTCCTCGTAGAGCATGCTCGTCAAACGCGCCGCCCACGTGCGCACGCCTTCGAGCGGAAGCAGCATGAAGAGTCCCCACGCCCATCCGGGCGTCTGCTCCCACGAGCCCGGCTGCAGTGCCGTCCACACCAAGCCCGCAACGATCGCCGCCGGTATCACCAGCGACAGCAACAAACCCAGCCAATCGGTTCGGATTTCCGCCTGGCGCATGGCTCCTCCGATATCACGAACGCTAGCACGGCCGGTGAACAACGCCTCGTCGCACGAGAGAATTGGCAGTCTTGTCCCCGTTGTACGCAGAGCGTATGAGCTTCAGACGCCTCCGGCAACATGAAGTACTATCGATGCTCGGAGCGGTAAGTGAGGATGTCGCGGGAGAATTCGATCGATGACTATTAGATGCAGTCTTGCGCTTATCGCTCTTCTCCTCACGCAACAGGTGTTGGGCGATGTAGAGCAAACGAATGATCCCGTCATTGCAGCGGGAGATAGCGGCACGTGTTATGCCAAGTCCGTGCCCAACGACAACGCTGGCAAGGAAGGTATTACGACGGTGTATCAGGTCCGGAGGGAGCGGGATGAGCCGTCGGAAATCTACTATTGGTATGCGAGAAATCTATTTGTCCTTTGCAACATTTGGCGCGGCAACAAGAGTGAAACCACCGTTGTCAGGATTGGACCTTGGGCACGAGGGTTCGAAGCGAATGACGATGATCTGGCGATCGCGTTCTACGTTGCTGGCAGACTCGTGAAACGGTATACGACGCTTGATATCGCTGGGTCGGCGGGCAACGTATTTGCAACCGTCTCCCATTACTCCGTGTTTGAGTATTACAAGGGATTTGAACGACAGGATAACGGGACATTCGACTTCGTGGCGGTGGATGCGAAGGGGAAGGAGTTTCGCTTTTCAGCGGAAACTGGGGAACTGAGGCGAGAGCTCACCAGCAAACGGTAACCTTCCTTGCTGGCGCTGGCCGAAAAAGTGCGGGCATTGCGCCCGCACTTTTGATCCGCACTTCTTAGGTACCGTCAGTTGCCGAACCCGTCCGCGAAGATGCGGTCGAGCACCACGGTTTGCGCACTCGTTGCGGCCGTGTTGTGGGTGTGCAGCAACAGCATGCCGCTCGATCCGTTGGCGGCGAGGTTGTTGACGTTGTAGCTGACCGCGAGAGTGCCGCCGTTCAGGTCCTCGAACAACGCGTTGCCATTGCCGTCGACGCCGGGTGCAGAAGCGTTGTAGGCGATCGGCCCGTTGAACGATTCGAGGGCATTGCCCGAAATGCCGCAATGCGCGGTGCCGACGCCAGGGGTCTTGAGCGAACCGTCTGGATTGAATGTCGGAGGCGTCCAATCCGCACTACCGCACAGCGTACTGAAGCCTGGACAAACAGCGACTCCGTAGTGGATCGTGGCTCCTTGCGCAACACCGAGATCGGCTCCGAACGCGTAGAGGATCATGGAGTTGTTGATCATCGCTCCCGTGTCCGCCTGCGACGCATCCTGAAGATTGACAGGCGTTTCGACGAAAACGTTGCCGGTGACGTTGTCGTACACCGTGCTGAAGAACGTATCCTCCGGCCCGGCTCCTCCGAGGCCGAACAAGGCGTCCAGCGAACCTAGATCGGTATTGTTGACGATCTTGTCGAACTTGCCATCGCCGTCCGTATCAACGCAGACATTGAACGACATATCCCGCTGCGAACCCCATTTGCCATACGTCGAAATTCCGAAGAGGAAGTCGGACGACACGGGATTCGAAACATTGTTCGGCGTGGAATTGATGCCGACGTAATGGAGACTGCCCCATGCTGGAACATTGGGATTGCTCGCCGCCGTCAATTGCAATTCGAACGGCGACACGAGCGATTCCTCGCCGGTTGCTAGCGTGGCGCTGCACGTCAGTCCGCTGCCCCCAGTGCTTACGGTTCCCGTGCACACATCCTGGCCGGTCAACGTGAGGTTCGTCGTGCCCGTCGCCGGTGCAGCGGGGCCGAGATCGGCCGCGGTCGTCAGCGACGAGTGCGGGCGATTCGCGGCGTACACCGGCAGACGCGCGAGCTCGTGACTCGAGCCGTCCAGGACCTTCAGCACAGCTGACTCTTCCGCGACGTACTGTCTCGGGAAGCTGCCGTTGAGCGCGACACTGGACTGTGTCAGAGCCATCGTGGGATCGATGTAGCGCACCATTTGCGAGGTGTCGGCGTTCAAAGTAACGGTGAACGTCGTGGTTCCGTTCGCGGGAATCGTGATCTGGCTATTGGGCACCGAGAAACTGATGCCGGGCGAGTCGAGGATCGTGTCCAACGCAAGCGTCACCTGTTGCGCCGTCCCAGTCCGGTTTGCCAGCGTGACCGTATGGCTGGCCTGGAACGAGCCCCCTACGGGTTCCACGTCGAACGTGACTGCTACTGCGCCGGGCACGTCTGCGTTGTAGGCGAGCACCGAGCCGGTGGCGGCAGCGGTGGCATCGATGCGTCCCGCACCCACACGACTGGCGCCGTAGAGTGGAGGTGTGCCGCTAGGCCCGCTCGACACGTCGTGGCTGGCGCTATTCATCGCCATCGCCTTGAGATCCTCCACGCTGGCCGACGGGTTGAGCTGACGCAGCAGCGCCATGAGACCGGCGATGTGCGGTGTCGCCATCGACGTACCGCTGATCGTCAGAGCTTGGCCACCGGGGATGAAACCGGTGGTCGACGGCGTGATGCAACCGTGGGTCGTGCTGTTGTCACACGTGAAGCCAGTCTGGGCGGAGGGGATGTTGAGACCCGGCGCGGCGATGTCCGGCTTGAGCTCCGTGACACCGTTGCCGTTCGTCACGGGACCGCGCGAGCTGAAGCCGGCGAGCGTGTCGGCGAGCTGCGGCTGCAACACGGCATTGAACGTCGAAGCGACCGTTCCCGTAAGTTCGCCCTTGATGGTCGTCCCATTTTCCTTCGAGATGAACAGGCTCGGGATCGTGATCGGCGTCGGCAGGGTCGTTCCGGTATTGCCCATGAAAACGAGCGGGGCGTTTGCGAGGCTGTTGTCGACGATCACACCCGCGGCACCCGCGGCCTGCGCATTCAGCACCTTGACGTAGAAGCTGCACGTGCCGCGGTCAATGAGTGCAAAATTGCCGGATATAGCCCCTGCGTTCGAGAAGGCGTTGGGATCCGGGAATACGGTGGGGAATTGGCCGCATCCGAGTGATTTCCCGCCCGTCGTATCGAGAGCGAGCACGATGTTTGCCGACTGGCCGCCCGGTGCGGGCGGAGCGACGCCGTTGGGATTCGCGAACCCGGAGGCTTGCGCCGCGTAGTCGGCCGCTGGAGTTGGAGAGCTGACATGGAGCTGCGTGATCGTCTGTCCGTTGTCGACGCTCGCGGCGGCCGAAATGCCCAGGTTTGCCGCACCCGGCGCCCCGTTGATGAAAAACGTGTCGCCGCTGTTGCCCGCGGCAGACACGACGATGACTCCCGCGGCGACCGCCGCATTCACTGCCTCGATATCGGTGTCATAGCTCGCGGAATCGATACCGGTGGCCGAGCCGAGCGACATGTTGATCACGTCGAGATGATCGCTCAGGTCGCCGTTGCCGTTCGGATCCGTGGCCCAATCGATCGCTTGCGTTACGAGCGAGGTATTGCCACCGCAACCGAACACGCGCAGTGCGTACAGACTGGCCTGTGGCGCCACGCCTGGACCGATTTTCAAATTGTTCGTGTACGGCGCCGTGGCGTTGTACACGCCGGCGAACGGCGATCCGTCGGCATTGACGCCGACGCCCGCCAGCGTGCCTGCGGTATGCGAACCGTGCCCGCCGCAGTCCATCGGGTTCGGATCGGGTACGGGTGCGTTGGCTCCGTTGTACGCATCGCCGGCGAAGTCAGTGCCGCCGACGACTTTCGCGGTGGGAAAAATGATGTTGTGCGAGTTCTTGCCGATCACGGATTTCGGGTCGACATCCTGGTAATCCGCGAGCGCGCCGGTGCCGCCGAAATCGGGATGAACGAAGTCGAGACCCGTGTCGATGTCGCCGATCTTTACGCCCTTGCCCGTGGCATTGAACGGAAGCGCTCCCAGCGTCCCGCCCGCCCACACGCCGGGCGCCGTCACGAACGGCACGCTGGCGATATTGCTCGGACGTTCGTAGACCGGCAGGAAGACCACGTGCTCGACGTTCGGCATCGCACGGATCTTGTCCATGTCTGCCGGTTTCATGCGCACGGCGATGCCGTTCAACACGCGCTGCACCCGATAGAGTTCGGTGTACGCGACCCCGCTCGAACGAAGCTGCGTCGCGAAACTCGACTGCGCGGACTGCAACGCGGAAATCGCGTTGCGCGCCGCGTTATTGGCCGCCGTTTGGCCCACCGCTCCGCCGCCAGTCGAGCGAAGTGTCTGTGTATACGCATGCGTCGCCGGATCGCCCTTCAGCACGATCATGACGTTGGCCATGCCATCGGCGCCCACGACCGGATTGGAGGATGCCGCGCTGCTTATGTGTTGAACCGCTCCGGTGTGTGACAGTGGTCCGTGCGAGAACGCAGCGGCGCCTGCCCCGGCAGAAACGAGCGCGCTGGCGAGCGCCAGCGCGACGGGTGTGCGCTTGAAAATCATGATTGACCTCGTGAAAGTAGCCCCGACGAACGCTGCTCATCATCTCAGCTTGCGCTGCCCCTAGTGATTCGCAGCCGGGCGATAATCGGATCGGGCGTCGGTGAAGTCAACCGGCACCGCAGCATTGTCGCGGCAATTCAATGGAACGCTTGTCTGAGCGACTCAAGCCACGGTAGCGCTCGCCAGGGGCTCGACTCGGTACGATACGGAGCTATAGAAAAATATACTTGTGGAAAAACATCGGATGTTTTCTCAATAGGCCCCACCCCCAAGCTCCCGATAACGCAAGAACACATCGCGCACGCGCGCGCGCAGGATGTCGCGCTTTACGGCGATGCCGCGTTTTTCGAGCTCGCCGATCCAATCGGCGGGCAGGGGGCCTTCGTCGAATTCGGTGAGTTCTTCGACGTCGGCGGAGCGGGCGCCGATCAGGAGTTCGTCGATGCCGGCCCACACCGTGGCGCCGTAGCATTGGCAGCAGGGCTGGGCGCTCGTCGCGAGCGCTATGCGTTCGCCGGTCTCGTTGAGGCGATGGCGTTCGAGGCGCTGCTGCGCGGACATGTAGGCCATCATCTCGGCGTGCGCGACGGAGCAATGCTGCGGGATCACGCGGTTGACGCCGACGGCGACGAGCCTGCCTTCACCCGCGAACACGGCAGCGCCGAACGGGCCGCCGGTACCTTTTTCCACATTGCGGCGTGCCAGCTCGATGGCCAGGGCGACGCGTTCCTCGTCGTCGGTGTAGATGCGGGCATGGTCGATTTCCTCGTCGATCCAGGCGGGGAGTGCGAGCGTGATCGTGGTCATGGTCCTGGCGGCCTCTGCGGTGCGCCAAGCGTAGCCGAACCGCGCCGCTTCGTGGCGGATCGCGGACCTCAGGCGTCCCGCTTCGGTCCGAGCTGCGCCGCGAAATGTTTGGGTTTTTGCGCGAACAGCCGTTCGCCTTCGCTCAGCGCTTTGTGCACGAGCTTCTCGCGCCGCCGCTCGATCCGCTCGACGAGGGCGCTGCGGGCGCCGTCGTGGACCACGGTGTCGCGGGCGGCAAGCGCGCAAAGCCGGCAGAGGTCGTGATCTTCGCCGAGCGCTTCGGCGATGCGGTCGGTGTGCTCGGCGAGTTTGTGCAGACGGTGCAAGCCGGTGTCGCGCAGCGCCGTGGCCGCGGTGTGCAGGTATTTGACTTGCTTGCGCCATTCGTGCAGCGCGTCGGCGGTTCGCGCCTCGCGTGCCTGCGCGAATGCGCGGCGTCCCTTGCGGTAGAGGCGGCGCAGCGCCTCGATCGAAGTGCCTTCGCTCTCATGCGCGCCGCTCGCCGCGAGGCGTTCGCGGCACGCGGCGACGAGACCGGCGCAGCGCTCGCGCGCGGCGGGGCCTTCGACGCCCCGGCGCGCTTCGGCGAGCCCTGCTTCGAGCAGCGGAGCGAGCCGTGCGAGCTCGGCCTGATGATCGCCGGCTTGCTCGTGCGCGCCGAACGCGACCGCGGTGTCGGCGAGCGCCTTGGCGTCGCGCAGCGGGGCGAGGCAGCGTCCGGCGTCGCGCAGGGCGAGATTGAGCTCGCGGTAGTCGGCATCGGCGAGCGCCGGCCGCAGCAGCCGCAGCGATGCGCGCGCTTTCTTCAGCGCCTTGCGTGCGGCGTGCACGCGCGCATCGGTGAGCTCGGCCGCGGCGAGCTGTTCCGCGGCATCGGCCGTCGCCGTCTCGAACAGGGCGTGAGCGGGACGGGTGCGGGCGTCGCTCACGCAGGATTCCTATTTCGCCTTGGCGTAGGAATCGCGCAAGGTGACGGTGCGATTGAACACCGGCTTGCCGGGAACGTGGTCGCGCCGATCGGCGACGAAGTACCCGAGCCGCTCGAACTGGAACGCGGCGCCCGGCTCGACCGACGCCAACGGCGCTTCGAGCCAGCCGCGCACCGTCCGCAGCGAGTCCGGATTCAGGTGATCGTTGTAGGTCTTGCCGTCGCTCGTGTCGTCGGGGTCGGCCACCGTGAACAGGCGATCGTAGAGCCGCACCTCGGCCGCGACGGCATGCCGCGCGCTCACCCAGTGGATCGTGCCCTTGACCTTGCGTTCGGCGCCCGGCATGCCCTGGCGCGTGTCGCGATCGAGCGTGCAGCGCACGCCGACGACGTTTCCATTCGTATCTTTTTCCACTTGTTCGCACCGCACGATGCCGACGCCGCGCAGGCGCACTTCGCCGCCCGGCACGAGGCGATGGAAGCCCTTGGCCGGCACCTCCATGAAATCTTCACGCTCGATCCAGAGTTCGCGCGAGAACGCGACGTCGCGCGTGCCGAAGGCGTCGTTCTTCGGATGATTGGAAAAGCTCAAGGTCTCGACGTGATCCTCGGGCAGGTTCGTGATCGTGAGCCTGAGCGGATCGAGCACGGCGAAGCGGCGCGGCGCCTCGGCGTCGAGCACTTCGCGCACGCAGCCTTCGAGCACGCCGAACTCGATCACCGAGTTCTGCTTGGTCACGCCCGCGCGCTCCCAGAAGAGACGTATGGCTGAGGCCGGAAAGCCGCGCCGGCGCACGCCCGATAGCGTCGGCATGCGCGGATCGTCCCAGCCCGAGACGAGCTTGTCCTGCACGAGCGCCATGAGCTTGCGCTTGCTCATGACCGTGAAATCGAGATTGCCGCGCGCGAATTCGATCTGCTGCGGCGTGCTCGGCTCGGCCTTCATTCCCGCGGCAACGAGCGGCGCCACGAGCTCGGGATGGTTCGGCAGATCCACCGCGCGTACGCACCAGTCGTACAGCGGCCGATGATCCTCGAACTCGAGCGTGCACAGCGAGTGCGTGATGCCTTCGACGGCGTCCGACAGGCTGTGCGCGTAGTCGTACATCGGATAGATGCACCAGGCGTCGCCCGTGTTCTGGTGCGGCACCTTGCGGATGCGGTAGAGCGCTGGATCGCGCAGATTGATGTTGCCGCTCGCCATGTCGATTTTCGCGCGCAGCGTCTTGGCGCCGTCCGGGAATTCGCCGGCACGCATGCGGCGGAACAAGTCGAGATTTTCCTCCACGCTGCGCTCGCGCCACGGCGAATTGCGGCCGGGTTCGGTCAGTGTGCCGCGATACTCGCGCACCTGGTCGGCCGAGAGGTCGCAGACGAAGGCCTTGCCGTCGCGGATCAGCTTCTCGGCACAGAGATAGAAGACCTCGAAATAATCCGAGGCATGGCGCAGCACGTCCCACTCGAAGCCGAGCCAGCGCACGTCGTCCTTGATCGCCTCGACGTATTCGACGTCTTCCTTGGCCGGGTTCGTGTCGTCGAAGCGCAGATGGCAGACGCCGCCGAAATCGCGCGCGACGCCGAAATTGAGGCAGATCGACTTGGCGTGACCGAGGTGCAGATAGCCGTTCGGCTCGGGCGGGAAGCGCGTCACGACGCGGCCGCCGTGCTTGCCCGCGGCACGGTCCTCGGCGACGATCTGGCGGATGAAATTGCTGGTCGGTGGCGAAACGTCGTTCATTGCGGAAAGCTTGAAGGCGAATGCGCCAGTTTACCGGCGTTTCGCGCGAAAACGAATATTTTCGGCCGGTTTCACCGGCGCTTAGGGTTTTGCCCGCGGCGTGGGCGTGGGAGAATCGGCGAAACACCCAGGCCGACCATGCTCAACAACCTGACCATCACCGTCGTCATGCCTGCCTATCGCGCGGAGAAGACGCTCGAGGCCTGCTACGCGGCGATCCCGCGCGACGTCGTCGATCGCGTGCTGCTCGTCGACGATGCGAGCGACGACGCCACGATGAGCGTCGCCGAGCGGCTCGGCATCCGCGCGCACCGGCACACGCACAACCGCGGCTACGGCGGCAACCAGAAGACCTGCTACACGCTCGCGCTCGAGGGCGGAGCCGACATCGTCGTCATGCTGCACCCGGACTACCAGTACGACCCGCGCCTCATCACGCCGATGGCAGCGATGATCGCCTCGGGCGTCTACGACGTCGTGCTCGGCTCGCGCATCCTCGGCAAGACGGCGCTCAAGGGCGGCATGCCGTTCTACAAATACGTCTTCAATCGCGCGCTGACGTTCGTGCAGAACCTCATCGTCGGCAGCAAGCTTTCGGAGTTCCACACGGGCTACCGCGCATTCTCGCGGCGCGTGCTCGAAACGCTGCCGCTGCTCGCGAATTCCGACGATTTCGTCTTCGACAACCAGATGCTCGTACAGGCGCTCGCTCATGGATTCCGCGTCGGCGAGATCTCGTGCCCGACCAAGTATTTCCCCGAAGCGAGCCAGATCAGCTTCCGGCGCTCGATGCGCTACGGGATCGGCGTGCTCGCGACGAGCTGCGCGTACCGGCTCTGGCGCTGGCGGCTCGCGCGACCGCGTTTCCTGTCTGCGGAATCGCAGTGGCGCCTCTCGGCGACGCGCGTGGCGACGGAAGCCTGACGTGACCGCGGAATCCCGCGCTGCGCGCGCCGTCTGGCTCGCGTTCGCCGCCTGCGCGGTCGTGCTCGGCGCCTACCTGCGCACGTCCCAGCTCGGCGGGCAGATCCTGCTCGACGACGAGTGGCATGCGATCCACAAGCTGCTCGCCGCCGACGCGCGCGACATCGCCACGCATTTCGGCTTGGCCGACTACAGCATTCCGCTGACGCTCTACTACCGGTTCCTGTACGTGCACGGCGGCCTCGGCGAATGGGGCATGCGCTTGCCCATGCTGCTGGCCGGGATCGCTCTGGTCGCCGTCGGCCCGTGGCTGATGCGCCGGCAAGCCGGCGCGGCGACGATCGCGGTCTGGAGCGGCCTCATGGCGATCTCGCCGTTCATGGTCTACCACAGCCGCACTGCTCGACCGTACGCGCTCACGACGCTGCTCGTCTTCGTCGCCGTCGTCGCGTTCCGCGCGTGGTGGCGCGAGGGCAAGCGCGGCTGGGGCGCGCTCTACGTCGCCTGTGCGTTTCTCGCGGGCTGGCTGCATCTGATCACGCTGCCGTTCACTTTGCTGCCTTTTCTCTTTTGCGGCATCGCGGCGCTCGCGCAGCGCGATGGACGCGGTGTCGTGCGCCTCGTCGGCCTGGGGTTAGCACTCGCCGTGCCGCTCGCGGTTGCGCTCGCGCCGCCGCTCATGAACGATTGGGGCGCGCTCGCCGGCAAGACCGGTACCGGCGCCGTCACGTTCGCGAGCGTGTACCGAAGCCTGCTGCTTTGCCTGGGCGTCGCCGATGCCCTGCCGTTCGCGGCGCTCGCCGCGCTGCTCGTCGCAGGGGCCGCACGCTGGTGCCGCCGCGATGCGGCCTTCGTCGGCTATGTCGCCACGATCGTGCTGGGCACGGCGGCGGCCGTGGCATGGTCGCATCCGGCCTGGGTCCAGCATCCCGGCACCTATGCGCGCTACTTGCAGCCGGCCGTGCCGTTCCTGTTGCTGTTCGTCGCCGAGGGCTTCGCCGTCTGCATGGCCCGGCTTGCCGTGAGCGTGCAGGCGCCGCTCGCCGCGGCGGCGTTGGCGGCGCTCGTCTTCGCCGGGCCCATTCCGGGCTATTGGTACGATCCGAACCAGTTCATGGGGCATCCGTATTTCCAGTTCGATTACGACCCCGCGCACAACGACTACCGCACGCTGCTGCCGACGGGCCCGGTGCCCGAGTTCTACCGCCGCCTCGCAACGCAGCCGCCGCGATCGCTCACGTTGATCGAAGCGCCATGGTCGCTGCAGACCGACCACGATCCCGAAGAGCTCTATCAAGCCGTGCACCGGCAGTACGTGAAGATCGGCCTCGTGACGCCCCTGTGCGGCGTACGCGATTACGGCGAATATCCGCCCGGCGACACCGGCATGCGCCTCGCGAATTTCGTCCATCTCGCCACCCTGCAACCGGGTGCGGAAGGCGATCTCCTCGTCATGCATCTCGCGCCGTGGCCGGCGACGCTGCCGCCGCCGCCGCAATGGCCCGATCTTTCGGTGTGTCTGCCCGAGCTCGAACGCCGTTTCGGCGCTCCGGTGTACCGCGATGCGGACGTCGAGGCATTCGCGCTCACGCCGGCCGGGCGTGCCGCCGTCGAGTGAGCTTTACCTCACGGCAGCCGATGTTGTAGCGTGGGAGCCGATCGCCGGGAGCGCGCGTGAAAGTCGTCTACGAAGCCGAAAACATCATCGACGCGAACCTCGTCAAGAACGCGCTCGAAGACGACGGCATCACCGCCTTCGTGAGCGGTCAATACCTGACCGGCGCCGCCGGCGAGCTGCCGCCGCTGGCGCTCGTCAATGTGATGGTGGCCGAGACCGACTGGCCGCGCGCACGGGCGATTGCCGAGCGCATCGATGCGGAACTCGCCGAACGCCGCGCCGAGCCCGACACGGGCGAGGATTGGCTTGCCGATCCTGCCTGAGAGCGCGCCGCATGAGTTCCCGACCGACGCTGATCATCGGCAGCAAGACCTACTCGTCATGGTCGCTGCGTCCATGGCTGCTGCTGCGCCAGTTCGGCGTGCGCTTCGACGAGATCAAGCTGCCGCTCGACACTGCTGAGTTTTATGCGCGGATCGGCGATTACTCGCCGAGCGGCCGCGTGCCGGCGCTGCACGACGGCGCGATACGCGTTTGGGATTCGCTCGCGATCGCCGAGTACGCGAATGAACGTTGGCTCGACGGACGCGGTTGGCCGCGCGACGCCGCGGCGCGTGCGCACGCGCGGGCGATCAGCGCCGAGATGCACTCGGGCTTCACGGCGCTGCGCCAGGAATTGCCCATGAACTGCCGCAAGCGCGTCGCCGATCACCCCGTGAGTGCCGACGCGGCGCGCGACATCGCGCGGATTCTCGCGATCTGGCGCGAGACGCGCGAACGCTACGGCACGGGCGGCGATTTCCTGTTCGGCGACTTCTGCATCGCCGATGCGATGTACGCGCCCGTCGTGCTGCGGTTCACGAGCTACGGCGCCGCGCTCGATGCGCCCGCACAGCGGTACGTCGAAACGATCACGAATCTGCCGGCGCTGCGCGAATGGCTCGCCGACGCCGCCGGCGAGCCCCTGTCCGCACAGCACGAGCGCATGGTGCCGTGACCGCGCCCGCTCCGCGCGGCGCGCTGATCCGCATGGCCGCCGGCGCGGCCATGATCAGCACGACGAGCATCTTCGTGCGCTGGGCGCACGTGCCGCCGAGCGTCTCGGCGCTCTACCGCATGCTGTTCGGCGGCGCGATGCTGCTCGTTCTGCTCGTTGTACGCCGCGAATGGCGACGCTTCGGCGCGGGCGACGTCGTGTGGCTCACGCTGCCGGCGCTCGCGTTCGCCGCGGATCTGCTGCTCTGGCATCGCAGCATCCGCGATATCGGTCCCGGACTCGCCACGCTGGTCGCGAATTTCCAGGTGTTCATCATGGCGATCGTCGGCGTGCTGTTCTATCGCGAACGCCTCACGCTGCGTTTCCTGTTCGGGCTCGCCCTCGCGCTCGTCGGGCTCTGGCTGCTCGTCGGCGTCGGCTGGGATTCGTTCACGCCGCAATTCCGCATCGGCGTCTACTTCGGCCTCTTGACCGGCGTCGCTTACGCCGTATACCTACTGAGCCTGCGCCAGACGCAGCTCAAGCGCACGCATCTCGACGCGCCGCAGATCCTCTGCCTGAACAGCCTGATCTGCGCGGTCGTGCTCGCGATCGTGGTGCCTGCGGAAGGATCGAGCTATGCGATCCCCGACGCACAATCGTGGGCCAGCCTACTCGGCCTCGGACTGTGCGGTCAGGTGCTCGGCTGGGTGCTCATCACGCGCGCGATGCCGCAATTGCCCGCGTCGCTCGTGGGTCTGCTGCTGCTCTTGCAGCCGGCACTATCGTTCGTGCTCGACGTGATTCTGTTCGGCCGGCCGACGAGCACGCTCGATTGGATCGGCGTCGCGTTGTCGCTGGCCGGCATCTTCATCGGCTCGGTCCGGCCGCGCGCGTCCGCACGGGAGAAAACCGCATGACGTTCGACATCGCCTCGCACATCCGCGACGTGCCGGACTTCCCCAAGCCCGGCATCGTGTTCAAGGACATCACGCCGCTCCTGCGCGATGCGGATGCGCTGCGCGCGACGATCGCAGCGCTCGCCGCGCCGTTCCGCGCCGCACGCATCGATGCGGTCTGCGGCGTCGAATCGCGCGGTTTCATCTTCGGCGCCGCGCTCGCTTGCGAACTCGGCGCCGGCTTCGTGCCGATCCGCAAGCCGCGCAAGCTGCCGGCGAAGACGATCGGCATGGACTACGTGCTCGAATACGGCACCGACCGCGTCGAGATCCACGCCGACGCGCTCGCGCCCGGCGCACGCGTGCTGCTCGTCGACGACGTCGTCGCTACGGGCGGCACGCTGCTCGCCTCGCGCGCGCTGCTCACGCTGCTCAACGTCGAGCTCGTGGCCGCGGCCGTGGTCATCGAGCTCGCTTTTCTCGAGGCCCGCTCACGCTGGCCGAGAGACGTGCCGCTGCACGCGCTGGTTGCCTATTGACCTCGCGGTCGTTTGACTTTTTATACTTTTCGCCGGACTAGTCCGTTTTGCGCCGAAGCATCCGCTCGGCCTGCCCTCCAGAACAGAGCTTCCGCTCGGCCTTCGGAGCCGCCTGTCCTGCGTTTCTGAAGAGCAGAGCTTCCGCTTGTCCTGCGGCCGAGCGGGTGACTTCTTTGCTCGTGCAAAGAAGTCACCAAGAGACACGTTCGAGCGGCCTCGAAGCTACGATCCGTACGGGATGAAACGCTGATCGCATCCACAAGTCGCTTCGGCCGTCGATACCGCTCCAACGCTGCACCATCGAGGTGCTACGACTTCACATGTCCACGATCTGCTTCTACGTGCCTGGATAGGACCTCTAGGATTTCGTCTTGGAGCGGTATCGACGGCCGAGCGAATGGTGACCGTCTAAGAATGTCATCCCGTACGGTTTTCGCCTCACGGCCGGCTTGCACGCGTTTCTTGGTGACTTCTTTGCGCGAGGCAAAGAAGTTACCCGCTCGGCCGCAGGACGAGCGGAAGCTTTGGCTCTCAGGGGAGACCTAAATTCCAGCTGAGATTCCAGCCTGCGCCGAAAACGGCGAGCCGCGTCAGCCGCCAACGACGATCGTGTCGACGTTGCCCGCCACTTGCGGCGGCGACTTGCCGTGTCCGGGCTGCGTGGCGTCATTTGCGGCATTGTTCCAAAGTTCATAAAGATACTCGGCACGCGTGCGCGATTGCGGCCCGACCGCGAACGGTCGGTTCGGGGCGCCGCTGCACAGCGTGTTTTCATCGGGAAACCCTTTCGTTTGCGCCTCGTCGCGCAGGAACCGGATGTACTCGCCGCTGGCGGTCTGGTAGTAGAGCGTGGCCGTCACGTGGAGCGGCAGGGCGGTGCCCGCCGGGATCGCGAACGCATACGGTGCATCGTCGTAGTTGGCCAGACGGTTCGGCGCGACCGAGGCGTAGCTCTGGGCGACCGGCGCGGTTTCCGGATCGCTGCCGCCGGCGAAGCCGAGCGGCGGGATGCGGTTGTCCTTGGCGATGCAATCGTTGAGCACGAAATGGAATTGCAGCTTGCCGCTCGCGTCGCTGACGGCGCACGTGCTGCCGTTCCAGACGCCTTGCAGGACTTCGTAGACGCGCGCCTGCGCATCGAGCGCGAGCGCCGCGTTCGCTGCGTCGTACGCGCCGCTCTCGGCGACGAGCGCATTGGCCGCGTCGTGCACTGCGACGTCGAGCCACATGCGCCGCCCTTCGGCATAGCCCGTCGGCAGTTTGTGGCCGCTCAGGTTCGTCACACGCACGCGCAGCGTGAGCGTGCCTGCGGCGCTGCCGTTCGGCAGTTTGAGCTTGGCGGAAGCGATGTCCACCTCGGCCGCCGCGGCGAGCATCTGCTGCGCCGCCGTCACCGTGCCCGCGAACGCCGTTGAGCGGTTGAGCGCGGGTCCATATTCGCCACCGAGGATCGCGGGCACCCAGGCGTTGCCCCCCGCGAAGCCGTGCACGGGCAACATGCCGGCACGCGAACCGCGGCTTTCCAGCACACAGGCGTAGGCGTTCGGATCGGCGCTCACGGGCATGTGGCAGTCCTGACATTGCCGGCTCTGCGCCAGCGCGGGCCGGTACGCGGGTGCGTCGCCGAAGGCGTCGCGGAACACGACGTCCGCGAAATCGCTCTGCTGCCATTCGCGAAACGTGCGCTCGATCGGGAACGGGATGCCCGTGTCCCGGCCAGCGCCGTCGATCAGCGTACGCAGCGGCCCGGCGCTCGTGTCGGGGGTGGATACATTGTGGCAATTTCCACAAAGCGCACTTTGCATGTGGTACGCCGACTGCGCCCACGGATGCGGCGGCGGATCGACCGCCCCGCCGTCCGGATAGTCGTACGGACCGCGCCGGCACGGGGCTCCCGCGCCGTTGCAGTCGCCATCGTCGAGCCATGCGTTCGCGTTCTCGTCGTAGGGAGACTGGCCTTGCGGACCTGCGTTCACGAGCCGATGGCAATAGTGGCAAGTCTCGCCGGCATAGTCGCTGGGGCCGCTACCGTTGCCGCTGTCGGGTTGCGCGTAGTCTCCCGCGAGCCGGCAACCGTTGCTGCCGTCGAGCACCGTGCCGGTGCCGGTTTTCACCACGTGACCGCCGTACCAGCCCTGCGGGGTGTGGCAGCGCAGACAGTAGTCGCCGACGCCGGGCTGGTCGTGATTGGCGACGTCGAGGGCGGCCCAGAACACCGGGTCGCGCGTGGCGTTGGTCATCATCGAGCCGCTCCACGTGTTCCACGGGAAAAATGCGGGGTCGGTGTTCGTCGAACTCGCGTGGCACGACTTGCAGCTGTCGCTGCTCGACAGCGGATACGCGAGCCCGGGCTGCGTGCCGTGCGGCGTGAAATCGAGCGCATCGCTCACCTGCCACCACGGCGTGCTCGCGCGCCCGAGCGCAGAGGCGAGCAGCGCGACGACGGCGAGCGCGACGCGCACGTTCAGTCGCCGAAACGGTCGTGGAAGATCTCGTCGACGAGCGGCGCGAGGGTCGCGCCGAAATACTGCGCCGGCGAACCGGGCGTGGCGACGTCGAGCGCCGCGCTCGACGGCAGCGGCGCCTGGCTCGCGACGAACGAGAAGCGGTACAGCGTTCCCCATTCGAGCGGATGGCCGGCCGGCGCCTGCCAGCGCAGCGCGTTGCCGCTCTGCGTGAACGTCCAGTCGTTGCTCGCATCGTGATCGAGATCGGCGAACGTCGCGTTCGTGATCGTCACACCCGGACTCACCGGCACCGTGAACGCCGAGAAACCGTCGGCGGACTCGACGTGCAGATTCGGTTCGCTCGGATGCGCCGGGTCGATGACGGCGCGCGCGAAATCGAAATTCATGACGGCGTAGTCGTACCGATACGTGCCGTCGCCCAGCGCCGTGGTCTTCACGGCGATGCGCGCGCGGCCTTCCGGCGTCGCGAGCTCCGCGTTCGCGGCGCCCGCCGGCGGGCTCGCCGGGTCGACCCAGAGATTGATGACCGGCCCGCTCACGAACGCGCCGGGCGTGGTGTCCCACGCGTAGCTGCTGCCCGCCATGGCCTTGGTCGGCGTGATCGGCCTCACGCCGATGGCGTCGTAGATGTTCGCCTGGTCGCGCACGATGTAGCGGTACTCGAAGTAGTACTTCGCGCCCGCCTGCATGAGATCGCTTTCGAGCACGACGGCACGGTACTGGAAATCGTTCTGCGCGCCGGCATCGTTGTCGAGCACGCCGTTGCAGTCCTTGTCGAAGATCGACAGACAGCGTCCCCACTGGCCGGTTGCAGGAATCAGCTCGCTGCGCGGGCCGAGGAAATTGGGCTCGGTATTCGCGTCGATGTCGTTGCTGTAGTCGGAATAGCTGTCCTGACAGGTCGGATAACTCACGGTCGTATCGCTGCACGGGCACGCGCCGTTGATCGTGGCGAAGGCATGCTTGACGCCCGAGGCGGCGAGTTGGCGCAGCGAACCGTCGGCGTCGACGCGATACAGATTCCAGATCAGGAACGGATGCTGATCGTTGCCGTAGGGCGGCGAGGGGCTCGAGAACATCTCGTGCCACGGCACTGCGCTCGTGCCGACGTTTTGCAGGCTCGTGTCGGGCGCGAACACGACGCCGCGATCCGTGCTCGTCGCGGTGCAGCTCGCATCCGTGTAGCCGCCGCTGCCGTTTGGCAAGCCGCAGCGCATGAAATGCACGGTGTCGGGCTTGTCGGTTTCGAGATCGTTCGTCTGGAAGATGACGCGGATGTCCGCAGGCGCCGCCGCGCTCGGCCACGGCGCGCTGCACACGCCGCTGCTGATCGTCGCCGACTCCGACGATGACACGGGCGAAAGCGTATCCACCCCGCCGACCACGAAGCCCGCGAGCTCGGGATGCCCGAGACGCGCGGCGAAATACGGCGAAAGGGCGAGATTCATGACGCGCGAGGCGAACCTGCGATTGCCGTCTTCGAGCTTGTAGTGCCCGTGCGCGAGCGTGAACCACGTGTGCGCGTCGCCGCCGACGAGATCGAGGCCGAACGCGCCGCGCCCGTTCGGCCTGAGCGTGAAACCGCGCAGATCCGCGTATCCGCCCGGATACGCGAGAACGAAACCGCCCGCGTGCTGCAGGGCGCCGCCCGTGAACGCGCGCGGCACGCCGTCCGTTTCGCGGAAGCGGAACACGCTCAGATCGAGCGCGGCGAAGCGCAGATTGCGGTAGCTCCCTCGCTTGCCGGCGTCCGGGACTGGCAAGCCTTGCTTGACCTCGCCGACACGCAGACCGAGCGTGGCGAGCAGCGACATATTGAGGTGCACGGTCGTCGTGCCGCCGTGGCTCTCCACAGTGTTGCCGGCCGTCCCGGCGGGCTCCATCGCCGTGCACGAACCCGTGATGCCGAGCGCGGCGAACGCGCTGAAGGCCAGGCTCCGCCAGGGGCGGCGATCGTCACTGCGTGTCATCGTGCACCTCGTTCCTCAGCCGGCGAGCAGCCGCTCGACGATGCGCCGGTACAGCTCCGGCAAGCGTTCGAGCTCGTCGAGCGCGACACATTCGTCGATCTTGTGGATCGACGCGTTGACGGGACCGACCTCGACGACTTCCGCGCCGAGCGGCGCGACGAAGCGCGCATCCGACGTGCCGCCGCCCGTATCGGCCCTGGGTTCGACCCCGCAAGTATCCACGATCGCGGCGAACGCCGCATCGCGCAGGGCACCGGCGCGCGTCAGGAACGGCTCGCCCGAGAGATCCCAGCGCAGCGAATAATCGAGTGCGTGGCGGCGCAGGATCGCTTCCGTGCGCTCGCGCAGGCTCGCCGCCGAGCTTTCCGTGCAATAGCGGAAATTGAAGCGCGCCTCGAGCGTTCCCGGCACGACGTTGAGCGCGCCCGTGCCGGCATGGACGTTCGAGATCTGGAACGACGTCGGCGGGAACTCGGCGTTGCCCTCGTCCCAGCGCGTCGCCGCGAGCTCGGCGAGCGCCGCCGCGGCGAGGTGGATCGGGTTGCGCACCTTGTCGGGATACGCCACATGCCCTTGGACGCCGCGGACTTCGAGCGTGCCCGACAGCGAGCCGCGCCGCCCGACGCGCACGATATCGCCGAGCCGCTCCGCCGAAGACGGCTCGCCGACCACGCAGTAGTCGATGCGCTGTCCGCGCCGCCGGAACTCGTCGACGACACGGCGCACTCCGTCTTCGTTGAGCGGTCCTTCCTCGTCGCTCGTCACGAGCAGCGCCACGGTGCCGCGGTGCACGGGGTGCGCGGTCACGAAGCTCTCCAGCGCGAGCGTCATCGCCGCCACGCCCGATTTCATATCCGCCGCACCACGGCCGTATAGACGTCCATCGCGCAGCGTCGGCGCGAACGGCGGGCTGGACCACGAGGCCTCGGGCCCGCTCGGCACGACGTCGGTGTGGCCCAAGAACGCGAACACGGGCGCACCCTCGCCGTGCGTCGCCCACAGATTGTCGACGGCGCCGAACCGCAATCGCTCGATCGCAAAACCGGCGCGCTCGAGCCGCGCCGCAAGCAGCTCCTGGCAGCCGGCATCGTCGGGCGTGACCGACGTGCGGCGGATCAGTTCGCAAGTCAACTCGAGGACGTCGCTGGCGCGCACCGTCATGCCTCTCCCCCGCGCGCCATCGCAAGCCACTGGGCCGCAGCGCCTCGATAGTGGGGTTCCCGGCAAGAGGTTTTCGAATCGACCTTCATGCGGCGGCGAACAGCTGCGCGAGCTTCTTGTCGGTGAAACCGAGACTCACCTCGTCGCCGCGTACGACCACGGGTCGCTTGATCAGCGCCGGATATTCCTTGATGAGCAGCAGCCATTCGGGATCCGAACCCGGCGTCTTGCGCGCGGGCGGCAGGTTGCGCCACGTCATGCCGGTGCGGTTGACGAGCGCTTCCCAACCGCCGGCGGATCGCGCCCACGCCTTGAGCGTCGCGGGATCGACGCGATGCTCGCGGTAATCGATGAATTCGTGTGGAATCTTGTGCCGCTCGAGCCAGCTGCGGGCCTTCTGGCAGGTGCTGCATTTTTCGAGGCCGTATACTTTTGTCATCGTCATGCTCCAAATCGTCTTTGCGGGAACGAATGGACGGGCGATTCACTCCCTCAACAACTCGTTCAAGCTCGTCTTCGCGCGGGTCTTTTCGTCGACCCGCTTGACGATTACGGCAGCGTAGAGGCTGTGGCTGCCGTCTTGCGCAGGCAGGCTCCCGGCGACGACGACGCTGCCGGCCGGCACGCGGCCGTAATGGACCTCGCGCGTGGCGCGGTCGTAGATGCGCGTGGATTGGCCGAGGAACACGCCCATGCCGATCACGCTGCCGCGCTCGACGATCACGCCCTCGACGACCTCGGAACGCGCGCCGATGAAGCAACCGTCCTCGATGATCGTCGGCGCGGCCTGCAGCGGCTCGAGCACGCCGCCGATGCCGGCGCCGCCCGACAGATGCACGTTGCGGCCGATCTGTGCGCACGAACCGACGGTGGCCCAGGTGTCGACCATCGTGCCCGCGCCGACGTAGGCACCGATGTTGACGAAGCTCGGCATGAGCACGACGTCGCGCGCGATGTGCGCGCCGCGGCGCACGACGGCGCCCGGGACCGCGCGCGCACCGAGCGCGCGGAACTTCGCGTCGTCGAAGCCTTCGAAGCGCAGCGGAACCTTGTCGAAATACGGCGCCGGCGCCGCCTCCATGACCCGGTTCGGGCTGACGCGAAACGAGAGCAGCACGGCTTTCTTGAGCCACTGATGCACGATCCAGCCGCCGGCCCCCGGTTCGGCGACGCGCCGCTCGCCGCTTTCGAGCAGACCGAGCGCCTCGGCTATCGCCGGTTTGAGCGTGTCTTCGATTTCGCGCTCGCCGAGCTCGGCGCGGCGCTCCCAAGCCGCGTCGATGAGCGCTTCAAGCCGCTGCATGCGGTGCGCTCCCGGTCGCGTCTTCGAGCAGGCTGCGCAGCGCGGCGCGCAATTCCTCGCGCTCCGCCGTCGCCAGCGGTTCGTTGCGTTCGTCGCTGATCAAGAAAAAATCCTCCACGCGTTCGCCGAACGTGGCGATGCGCGCATCATGCACGCGAATGCGCCGTTCGCGGAAGAGGCTGGCGACGGCGGCGAGCAGGCCGGGGCGATCGGCGCAGACGAGGGCGAGCTGGCTGCGGCCGCCGACCGGCGCGGCGCCGATCTCCACGCGCACGGCGATCGGAAAGTGCTTGAGCGAACGCGCGACGGGCCGCGGCGCGAGCTCGGCGCGATAAGGACGCTCGGCGAGCGCCTGGCGCAGCGCGCGTTCGAGCCGGCCGATCTGCGCCGCGTCGACGAGCGCGCGGCCGTCGCCGTCGAGCACGAGGAAGCTGTCGAGTCCCATGCCGTCCAGCGACGTCACGACGCGCGCTTCGAGCACGGAAAGGCGCAGACGGTCGAACACGGCGGTCAGCGCGGCGAACAATCCGTCGCGATCCTCGGCGCGCACGAACACCTCCGTGCCGCCGCGACCGCTTTGCGGTTCGACGAGCACGAGCGGCGGCGCCGGGGATGCGGCGATTGCGGCGGTCTGCGCCGCAATCTGCGCGGGCGTGAACCGCAGGAAGCTCTCCTCGGGAAACGCGGTCCAGACGCGCGCGACCGCCGCGGCTTCGACGCCGCGCTCGGCGAGCAGCCTCGCGGCGTCCTCGCGGCACTCGCGGATGCGTTCGGCCGTGCGCGGCACGCGCTCGATGCCGGCGCGCAGCACGTAGCGCGCGCTCACGTATAAATCCGACAAAAGTTTATCTTTCCACGAATTCCACAATTTCGCGCTCGTGCCGGCGATGTCGGCGACGGTGAGCAGGTAAAGATAATCGAGACGCTCCCAGTCGCCGACTTCGGCCGCGAAGCGGTGCACGACCTCGGGATCGGTGATGTCCTGGCGCTGCGCGGTCACGCTCATGAGCAGGTGCCGGCGCACGAGCCAGGCGACGAGATCGACGTCGGCCTCGGCAAGCTCGAGCCTGGCGCAGAACTCGCGCGCTTCGGCTTCGCCGAGTTCGGAATGATCGCCGCCGCGGCCCTTGGCGATGTCGTGGAACAGCGCGGCGAGCAGCAGCAGGTCGGGCTTGACGAGCCGCGTCCAGACGTCGTGCGCGTGGGCGAATTCGCGGCAGGCGGCCGGATCGGCGAAACGCGCGACGTTGCGCAGCACGCGGATCGTGTGCTCGTCGACCGTGTACACATGGAACAGGTCGTACTGCATGCGTCCGACCACGCGGCCGAAAGCCGGCAGGTAGCGCGCGAGCACGCCGCAGCGGTTCATGCGCGCGAGCGCTTCGACGGCCGGCGCACCGCGGCGCAGGAGGCGCGCGAACGCGGCGTTGACTTCCGCATCGTGCGCGAGCGAATCGCCCGCGCTCGCCAGCGCTTCGTCGATGCGCTGCACGAGATCGGCGCGCAAGCCTTTGAGTTCCGGGTGTTCGCCCCAGACGCGAAAAAGATCCACGAGCGCCGCCGGCCGCTGCACGAAGATATCCGGCGCATCGCTGTCGAGTCTTCCGCCGATGCTGACGAAATCGAGGCTCACGCGCTGCGGCGGCCCCTGCGCGTCGGGATCGAGCGCCTCCTCGCAGCGGCTCAGGAAACGGGCGCTCAGGCGTTCGAGCGCGATCGCCGCGCGATAGTATCCCTGCATGAATTGCTCGACGGCGAGATTCTGCGCGTGCTCGTCGACGAAGCCGAACTGCGCGGCCAACGTACGCTGGTAGTCGAACAGCAGGCGCTCCTGCGCGCGGCCGGCCGTCAAGTGCAGCGCGAAGCGGATGCGTGCGAGCAGCATATGCGCCGCCGCAGCGGACTCGGCGTCGGAGGCCGACAACATGCCGCAGGCGACGAGCGCGGCGAAATCTCCCGCGCCGAACAGGCGGCGTCCGAGCCAGCGCACGAGGTGCACGGCGCGCAGGCCGCCGGGACCTTCCTTGATGTTCGGCTCGAGGTTGTAGGCCGTGTCGTCGAAGCGCGCGTGACGCTGCTCGCGGTCGGCGCGCTTGGCGGCGAGATAGCGCGCGGGCGGCCAAAGCGCCGGGTCGGCGAGCAGGCTCGCGAGTTCGGCGTCCATCGCCGCCGCGCCGGCGATGCGTCGCGCGTCGAAGAGGCTCGTGTAGACCGTCGCGTCCGCGGCCGCGATGTCGCGGCATTCCGCGGTCGTGCGCAGCGCGTGCCCCGGCTTCAGACCGACGTCCCACAGGCACGTGAAGAACGATTCGAGCGCGCGCAACGCCGCCGCTGGCGGCGGGTCCAGGCTCAACGCGAGCAGGTCGACGTCCGAGAACGGAAACAGCTCGCCGCGCCCGAAGCCGCCCACGGCGAAAAGCGCAATCGGCCAGACGTCGCCCAAGCAGGCGTTCCACACGTGCGCGACGACGCCCTCCACCGCTTCGGCACGCGTGCGCGTGAGCGCTTCGGCATCGCCGCCCGCGCGAAACGCCTCGGCGATGCGCCGGTCCACGTCGCCGAGCAGCTGCCTGAGCGCGAGGCGTGCGTCGGACGAGACGCCGCTGCGCGGGACGGCGCTAGGTAGACGAGGAAGTTCGATCTGCATCGCACGTTCCGCGGGGTTGTGCAAAAAAGATCAGGACGACTTGACCGCGAAGGACACGAAGATCACGAAGCAAAGCGGCGCGGGAAAACGCGATGGATCGCGAACGCCGAATCAAAACTTCGTGCCTCTCCGCGTCCTTCGTGCTGCAATCTTCCACGCTTCATCGTCGCTACGCCGCCTTCGGCCATGGCGTCAGGATCTCGTAGCCGTCCTCGGTCACCGCGATCGTATGCTCCCATTGCGCGGACAGCGAATGGTCCTTGGTCACGACGGTCCAGCCGTCAGGCAGCAAGCGCGTCTGCGGCTTGCCGGCGTTGACCATCGGCTCGACCGTGAACGTCATGCCGGCGCGCAGCGGCAGACCCGTGCCGCGCTGACCGTAGTGCAGCACTTGCGGATCCTCGTGATAGATGCGGCCTATGCCATGGCCGCAGTATTCGCGCACGACGGAGAAGCGGTTCGCTTCGACGTATTGCTGGATCGCATGGCCGATGTCGCCGAGCGTCGCGCCCGGGCGCACCTGCTCGATGCCTTTCATCATCGCCTCGAACGTGACCGTGCACAGACGCTTGGCGAGCACCGACGGCTCGCCGACGTAGTACATGCGGCTGGTATCGCCGTGCCAGCCGTCTTTGATCACGGTCACGTCGATATTGACGATGTCGCCGTCCTTGAGCACCTTGCCGGGGCTCGGGATGCCGTGGCAGATCACGTTGTTGACCGAGGTGCAGATCGTCTTCGGGAAACCCTTGTAGCCGACGTTCGCCGGGATCGCCTTCTGCACTTCGACGATGTGTTCGTAGCAGCGCCGATCGAGTTCTTCGGTAGTCACACCGGGCTTGACGTACGGCGCGATCATCTCGAGCACCTCGGCGGCCAGTGCGCCGGCGAGGCGCATCTTTTCGATTTCCTGCGGGGTTTTGACAGTAATGGCCATGGTTCGAATCGAGGGCTGAGTCCTGAAGGCGGTCGAAAACGTCGCCGCAAGCGGCGATTATCACGCAACAGCCGGAAACGGCTCCAGCACTGCCGTTTCGAGCCCGCGGCGCCGACGCGGCCGCCGAACCCATATGGGGCCGGCCGGCGCACGGGCCAAGTTGCCGCAAGTCGAGGTACTGGCTATAATTCCGCGGTTCCCCACGGTGGGGAGCAATCCACACACGTCTCGATACCGTTGTCGGGGTGCTTCCGGCGGACGCCAAGCCGTTCCGCTAGCGAGGTCGCCAACGCTGGGGACGTGGAGGTTCTAACCCCGGGCTTCGCCGCGCAGCGCCGCGGCATGCCCCTATTTGGAGTTCCGCCAACATGCCTCAAGTGACCATGCGCCAGATGCTCGAAGCTGGCGTGCATTTCGGCCATCAGACTCGTTATTGGAATCCCCGCATGGCGCCGTACATCTTCGGCGCGCGCGGCAAGATCCACATCATCAACCTCGAAAAGACGCTGCCGCTGTTCAGCGACGCCATGAACTTCATCTCGGGCCTGGCGCAGAAGCGCGGCACGATCCTGTTCGTCGGCACGAAGCGCTCGGCGCGCGAATCGGTGAAGGAAGAGGCCGCGCGTTGCGGCATGCCTTACGTCTCGCAGCGCTGGCTCGGCGGCATGCTGACCAATTTCCGCACGGTCAAGCAGTCGATCTCGCGCCTCAAGGAGCTCGAGTCGATGGCGACCGACGGCAGCTTCGAAAAACTCGTCAAGCACGAAGTGCTGAGTCTCTTGCGCGAGAAGGAGAAGCTCGAGAAGTCCCTCGGCGGCATCAAGAACATGAACGGCCTGCCGGACGCGCTGTTCGTCATCGACATCGGCCACGAGAACATCGCCGTGCTCGAGGCGAAGAAGCTCGGCATTCCGGTCATCGCCGTCGTCGACACGAACTACGATCCGAGCCTGGTCGACTACGCGATCCCGGGCAACGACGACGCGATCCGCGCCGTGCAGCTCTACACGCGCGCCGCGGCCGACGCGGTGCTCGAGGGCAAGGCTGCGGCGCCGCTCGCGGCCGCCACGGCCAAGGACGAATTCGTCGAGCTCGACGCCGAAGGCAACCCGGTCGCCAAGGAAGCGCGCGAGCGCGACGACCGCCGCAACAAAGGCCCGCGCGGCAACAAGCCGGCGCCGAAGAAGGCCGCTCCGCGCGGCAAGCCGGCCGGCCGCAAGGCCGACGAGGCGAGCGCGGCCGAGTAAGCGCCAGTCCTCTCCCGCGCGCGGGAGAGCGGCCGGGTGAGGGAGGCTTGTGCACGGCGTCGCTCACCCGTCTTTCGCCTTCTCCCTGCGAACGGGAGAAGGGAAAGCGGCGTAACGGTCTTGTCTCCAGTTTTCTTCATGATTCGAACTTGGGCGCGCCGCCGCGCGCCACGAACTACCGAGGTATACAAATGGAAATCACGGCAAGCATGGTCAAGGAGCTCCGCGAGCGTTCCGGCGCGGGCATGATGGAGTGCAAGAAAGCGCTCACCGAAAACCAGGGCAACATGGACAGCGCCGTCGAGTGGCTGCGCAAGCAGGGTCTCGCCAAGGCCGACAAGAAAGCCAGCCGCGTCGCCGCCGAAGGCCGCATCGCGATGGCCCAGGAAGGCGGCAAGGCCGTGCTCGTCGAGATCAATTCCGAAACCGATTTCGTGGCCAAGGACAGCAATTTCACCGCCTTCGCCGACGCGGTGGCCAAGGCCGCCCTCGCCTCGGGCGCAAGCGACGCCGAAGCGCTCAAGGCGACCAAGCTCGCGACCGGTGAAACGGTCGAGGAAGCGCGCGCGGCGGTCGTGGCCAAGGTCGGCGAGAACGTGCAAGTGCGCCGCCTCGTGCGCATCGATTCGTCGAACACCGTCGCCGCCTATCTGCACGGCGGGCGCATCGGCGTGCTCGTCGAAGTCAAGGGCGGTACGCCCGATTTCGCACGCGGCGTGGCCATGCACGTGGCCGCGATGAACCCGCCGTACAACAAGGCGGCCGACGTTCCCGCCGCGTTCGTCGAGAAGGAAAAGGAAATCGAGCTCGCCAAGATGTCGGAGAAGGACAAGGCCAAGCCGCCGCAGATCCTCGAGAAGATCATCGGCGGCAAGGTCGCCAAGATCGTCAACGAGAACACGCTGTACGGTCAGCCCTTCGTGATCAACACCGACCAGACCGTCGAAGCCGCCGCCAAGGCCGCGGGCGCCGACGTGATCGGCTTCAAGCGCATCGCCGTCGGCGAAGGCATCGAGAAGGTGGTCGAGGACTATGCCGCCGAAGTGATGAAGCAGGCGGGCCTGGCGAAGTAGGCCTTCTTTCGCCGGACGAGTCGAAAAAAGCCGCGAGCGATCGCGGCTTTTTTTTCGCGCGCGCCGCGGGTTCGTCCGGCATCGCCGAGCGGACGGCTGGCCCCCGGCGGCGCGCACAGGCATGATGCGCGCTTCGTCTCGAGCCTCGTCGCCATGTCCTCGCGCCCTGCTTCGCCCTGGTTGCCGGTAGGTTCGCTGCTGCTCGGCATGCTGTCGTTCCAGTTCGGCGCCGCGCTCGCCAAGCAACTGTTCCCGATCATGGGCGCGCAAGGTGCGACGGCCATGCGCCTCGGGCTCGGCGCGCTGATTCTCCTGCTGCTGCGCCGGCCATGGCGACGCTTCGCGGCGGCGCGCGGCTGGACCGCGATCTGCGGCTACGGCATCACGCTCGGCGTCATGAACCTGTGCTTCTACATGGCCTTGCGCACGATCCCGCTCGGCATCGCCGTCGCGCTCGAGTTCCTCGGGCCGCTCGCCATCGCCCTGCTCGGTTCGCGTCGCGCGCTGGATTTCGTCTGGGTCGCGCTGGTCGTGCTCGGCCTCGGGCTGCTGCTGCCATGGCACGAAGACGCGCAGGCGCTCGATCCGGTCGGCGTGCTGTACGCGCTCGCCGCGGCGATCGGCTGGGCGAGCTACATCGTGATCGGCCGGCACGCCGGCGCAGCGTTCGGCGGCGACGCCGTCGCCGTGGGCTCGACCATCGGTGCGCTGATCGCCGTGCCGGTCGGCGTCGCGCACGCAGGCACGGCGCTGTTCACGCCGCAGGCGCTGCCGTTCGCGCTCGGCGTCGCGGTGCTGAGCTCCGCGCTGCCGTACTCGCTCGAGATGTTCGCGTTGACGCGGCTGCCGGCGCGCACCGTCGGGATTCTGGTCAGCGTCGAGCCCGCGATGGGCGCCCTGCTCGGCCTCGCGTTCCTCGGCGAGCGGCTCAGCGCATTCCAGTGGCTCGCGATCGCCGCGATCATCGCTGCCTCGATCGGTGCGGTGCTGACCGCGCGCGATGCCCACGTCGAGGTGGCACAGGTGCCGGAGACGGCGCCGCCGTTCGACTGAGCGGGCGTCGGAGCATGGGGTGGCGCTCTCCGCTACAATATGTCCGTTTGCCCGCCGTCGACCGAGACCCCGCATGCCCGAAGCCAAATACAAACGCATCCTGCTCAAGCTCAGCGGCGAGGCTCTGATGGGCGATGCCGATTACGGCATCGACCCCAAGGTGCTCACGCGTCTCGCGCGCGAGACGCTCGACATCCAGCGCGCGGGCGTGCAGGTCGGCGTGGTGATCGGCGGCGGCAACATCTTTCGCGGGGAAGGCCTGGCCGCGGCCGGCATGGACCGCGTCACGGGCGACCACATGGGCATGCTCGCGACGGTCATGAACGCGCTCGCGATGCAGGACGCGCTCGAGAAGCTCGGCGCGCACGTGCGCGTGATGAGCGCGATCAAGATCAACGAGGTCTGCGAAGACTTCATCCGGCGGCGCGCGATCCGCCACCTCGAGAAAGGCCGCATCGCCGTCTTCGCCGCGGGCACCGGCAACCCGTTCTTCACGACCGATTCGGCGGCGGCGCTGCGCGCGATCGAGATCGGCGCCGATCTCCTGCTCAAGGCCACGAAGGTCGACGGCGTATACACGGCCGATCCGAAGAAGGACGCGACCGCGCAGCGCTTCGAGCGCCTTTCCTACGACCAGGTCATCGAACGCAAGCTCGCGGTGATGGACACCGCCGCGATCGCGCTGTGCCGCGATCACAAGATCCCGCTGCGCATCTTCGACATGGCGCGCGAGGGAGACCTCATGCGCATCGTGCGCGGCGAGCCGATCGGCACGCTCGTCAGCTGAATTGAGGCCGCTCCCGCCGCGCGCCAAGGCCCGCGGCGGGACTGCTATACTCGCGCCGTTTCCGAAATTCCGCGGGGTCGCTCATGCTCAACAACATCAAACAGGACGCGCAGCAGCGCATGACCAAAAGCGTCGAAGCGCTCAAGCATGAACTGCAGCGGCTGCGTACCGGCCGTGCGAGCACGGCGCTGGTCGAGAACCTCAAGGTGAACTACTACGGCTCGGACGTGCCGGTCAGCCAAGTCGCGAACATCGCCGTCGCCGACGCACGCTCGCTGACGATCACGCCATGGGAAAAAAACATGGTGCAGCCGATCGAGAAAGCGATTCTCGCCTCCGATCTCGGCCTCACGCCGACGACGGCGGGCACGGTGATTCGCCTCAATCTGCCGGCGCTGACCGCCGAGCGTCGCAAGGAACTGGCCAAGCACGTCGCGCATGAAGGCGAGAACGCGAAGGTGGCGATCCGCAACATCCGCCGCGACGCGATGCACCACGTCAAGGAACTGCTCAAGGAAAAAAAGATCACCGAGGACGAAGAGCGCAAGGCCGAAGAAGACGTACAGAAGCTCACGGACAAGTTCGTCAAGGACGTCGACGGCGTCACGAAGGCCAAAGAAGACGAGCTCATGGCGCTCTGAGCGGAGCCGCGCGTGGAGGGGAACGTGAGCGAGCCCGGGCCGGCGAGCCCTCCGGACAATGTGGATTTTTCCACTTTGCGGCTGCCGCGGCACGTCGCGATCGTCATGGACGGCAACGGCCGCTGGGCACGCCAGCGGCGGCGCCCGCGCAGCTTCGGCCATCGCGCCGGGCAGAAGGCGGTGCGCGCCGCGATCGAATTCTGCCTGCGTCAACGCATCGGTGCGCTGACGCTGTTCGCGTTCTCGAGCGAGAACTGGCAGCGGCCGCCCGGCGAAGTGGGCGCGCTCATGGAGCTCTTCTTGAAGGCGCTCGACCGCGAAGTCGACGAGCTCAACGGCTACGGCGTGCGCATCCGCTTCATCGGCGAGCTCGCCGCGTTCTCCGAAGCCTTGCGCAGCCGCATGCAGGCCGCGGCGCGGAAAACCGCCGCGAACCATGCGCTCGCGCTCAACATCGCGGTCAATTACGGCGGACGCTGGGACATCGCGCAGGCGGCGCGCGCGGCGGCGCAGGCGGTCGCGCGCGGCGAACTCGCCGCCGCCGCCATCGACGAGGCGACGCTCGCGCCGTTCTTCAGCCTCGCCGATCTTCCGCCCGTCGACTTGTTCATCCGCACGGGCGGCGAGCGGCGCATCAGCAATTTCCTGCTGTGGCAACTGGCCTATAGCGAACTCCATTTCAGCGACGTACTCTGGCCCGACTACGACGCGGCCTGCTTCGCCCAAGCGCTCGCCGATTTCGCGGGCCGCGAGCGCCGCTACGGCAAGACGAGCGAACAGGTCGGGCACGAATCCGGCAAGGCACCATGAAGCAACGTGTGATCACCGCCCTTTTGCTGACGCCGTTCGCGATCGCGCTGATCCTGCTCGCGCCGAGCGCGTGGTTCGCCGTGATCGTGGCCGCGCTGACCTTGCTCGCGAGCTGGGAATGGACGCGCATGTCCGGCCTGCGCTCGCGGCCCTGGCGCGCGGTGCTCGTCGCGTTGTGCGCGCTCGCCATGGCCGCACTGTGGTTCCACGCCGACGAAGCCGCGGGATGGATCGTCGTGACGCTCGGCTGCATCTGGTGGTTCTTCGCCGTCGCGTGGCTCAAGCATTTCTCGTTCGCGGCGGCGCCGACGCGCGAGAATGCCGCGATCAAGCTCGCCGGCGGCGCACTGGCGATCCTGCCCGCGTGGACGGCGGTCGTGCAGCTGCATCGCAGCCAGGCCTCGCCGCATACCTGGGCGCTCTACGCGCTCATGCTGATCTGGGCCGCCGACACGTTCGCGTATCTGTCGGGACGCCGCTTCGGGAAGAAGAAGCTCGCCCCCAACATCAGCCCCGGCAAGACGTACGCCGGCGTCTACGGCGCCTTGATCGGCTCGGCCGTCATCGCGCTCGTCGGCGGTTGGTGGCTCGGCGTGCGCGGATTCTCGCTCGCGGGGCTCCTCGTCGTCGCGCTCGTCGCCGTGTGCTTTTCGGTGGTCGGCGATCTGTTCGAAAGCCTGATCAAGCGCCACTGCCACGTGAAGGATTCGGGCGCGCTGTTCCCCGGCCATGGCGGCGCCTACGACCGGCTCGACGGCGTGTTCGCCGCGCTGCCGTTCTTCGTGCTCGGCAAGCTGCTGCTCGGCCTATGACGCCGGCATCCGGCAATGCGCACCGCGCGGTGCGGACGAGAGCGCGCGGGCGATGAGGAACGTCGCGGTCCTCGGCGCGACCGGCTCGATCGGCGCGAGTGCGCTCGACATCATCGCGCGCCATCCCGATCGTTTTTACGCGAGCGTGCTCGCCGCGAATACGCGCGTAGACGAGCTCGCGGCGCTTTGCTTGCGGTTCCGCCCGGCGCTCGCGATCATCGCCGACCCTGCGCTCGAGCCCGCGCTGCGCGCGAAACTCGCCGCGTCGGGCGCCACGACGCCCGTAGCCTCGGGCCCGGCGGCGCTGCGCGAGGCGGCGGCGGGCTCGCTTTGCGACACCGTGCTCGCCGCGATCGTCGGAGCGGCGGGGCTCGAATCCACGCTCGCCGCGGCGCAGGCCGGCAAGCGCCTCCTGCTCGCGAACAAGGAAGCCGTGGTGATGGCGGGCGGCCTGCTGCATGCCGCGTTGCGCGCGGCCGGCGGCCGCGTCGTCCCCGTCGACTCGGAACACA
>Ga0070741_10004789_pt1 | contig 31173 bp, 28 predicted proteins | sample Coa_R1_4_FD_66440 | JGI IMG/M metagenome (GOLD analysis project Ga0070741, IMG submission 66440) | Surface soil microbial communities from Centralia Pennsylvania, which are recovering from an underground coalmine fire - Coalmine... | ecosystem: Environmental > Terrestrial > Soil > Unclassified ... | reverse complement strand
GTTCTCGGTTCTCGGTTCTCGGTTCTCAGAAAAGTCGAATGGGCTGAATGCTGACGGCTGAGTGCTGAGTGCTGTTTTTATGCGAATCATTGCAGGCAAATTTCGCAGCCGCCCGGTGCGTTCCTTACCCGGGGCCGATCTTCGTCCTACCTCTGACCGTTTGCGTGAAACCCTTTTCAACGTCATTGCCGCAGCGCGCCCGATTGAAGACACAGTCTGGCTCGACCTTTTTGCCGGAACGGGCGCAGTGGGAATTGAGGCCCTCAGCCGGGGAGCAAAAAAGGTCTATTTTGTCGAAGCCGCACGCAAATCGGCAGAGCTGATCGGGCAGAACCTGCGCTCTCTCAAAATTGAAACCGGCTTTCAGGTTTTTCAGCAAGATGCGGTTGCCGCCATCGCTAAAATAACGGAACCAGTGGATATCTGTTTTCTTGACCCACCCTACAAGCTGGAAGACCAATATGAAAAAGTACTCACTGCTTTGGCCAAAGCGCAACCGGTGGGCAAAAGCAGCATCGTCATCGCCGAACATAGCAAACACTTTGATCCGGCGGATGGTTATGGAGGGCTGCAGCGCTTCAGAAAATTGGTCCAGGGCGATGCGGTTTTAAGTTTTTACAAGAGCAACTCTTAGCCTTCTTCGATTGTGGTATCAAACTGCTGACTTTTATTGATATATGGTGCATGCTTATCCTGGCATTCCACAATGCCGGGTTTCTGGCCCAAAGATATTTGAAAACGATTCTCAGCAACGACTTTTCTGTTGGCGGCAAACCAGAACAACGGATATAAAAACCTTGTTCCATAGGTTGCTTAGTAACCCCCTCCCCCCTTGCTACGCTGGATTCCCCAGTCTCGACGAGACAGTCCGCCGGCAATAATGCGGTACAAAAAACTTGTCCGGAGACTACTCGAGTAATACCCCACCCCTCCCACATAGCCCGGAACATGGGAAAAGGCGAGATAGCCGCTTGGGCTGAAATGCTGAATCCTGCATTCTGACATTTGTCACATACGATTGATGACACCCGGCACTGGCCCCACCTCTGGCGCAGACTGATACTGGCACACGAATTCGGGCAATGTCCCGCATTCGAGGAAGATGCCATGAAAACTCAGAGCAACATTGAAGACTATCTACAGGTGCTGCTCCCCGAAGTAGCGGTGGAATTCTGCGGCGTGAGCAAATGTTACGGTGATGTCGCTGCCCTCAATAACGTGAGTTTCCGTTTACATGCGGGAGAGCTGGTCTCTCTTTTAGGCGCCAATGGCGCGGGAAAAACAACGGCCGTGAAACTACTGCTGGGTCTGGCCGCGCCCAACCAGGGCACGATCCGCATCTTCGGCCAGAACCCGCGCTCTCGCGGCGCGAAGATGCGCGTAGGCGCCATGCTGCAGGTGGCCAAAGTTCCCGAAACCTTGAAAGTTCGCGAGCACATCGAGCTGTTCTCCTGTTACTACGCCAATCCTCTGCCGCTGGCGGTGGTTGTGGAAAGGGCTGGAATCGAAGGGCTCGAGAACCGTCTCTTCGGCGAGCTCTCCGGCGGGCAAAAGCAGCGCGTGCTCTTTGCCCTCGCCATCTGTGGCGATCCTGATCTTCTCTTTCTCGACGAGCCTACGGTAGGTCTCGATGTAGACAGCCGCCGGGCCTTTTGGCGGGAGATTCGCGCCTTCGTCGAGCGCGGGCGCAGCATCCTGCTCACCACCCATTACCTGGAAGAATCCGATGCCCTGGCTGACCGCATCATTGTTCTGAACCGCGGCACCATCGTCGCCGAGGGAACGCCCAGGGAAATCAAGTCTTCGGTAGCAGGAAAAACCATCCGATGCACCACTGCGCTTTCCGCACAGCAAGTGCAGGCGATTGCCGGCGTAAGCAGCGTGCGCGAGCAGATAGACGGCATTGAGATTCTGACCTCGCGGGCTGAGTCGGTGTTGCGCGAGCTGCTGGCCCGCGATGCCTCGCTGGCCAACATTGAAATCGTTGGCACCGGATTGGAAGAGGCCTTTCTGCAAATCACGCGCCGCGAAGGCCAGAACAACCAGAACGAAGCAAGAACGGAGGGGATCGCCTTATGAGCAACTCAGCAAACACAGTCAGCGTTAATCCTGCCACGATGGATGCCTCCACCTGGGCGCATGGAACAGCCACCCGCACCTTCAGGCAGACGCTGCGCATTTATTTCACCGAGGCCAAATCCGAATTTCTGATTCGGTTGCGGCTTCCCGGATATGTCGTACCAACGATTCTCTTTCCACTGATCTTCTATTCGCTTTTCGGATTGACCCACAGCCAGGCAAAGCTGGCAGGAACTACCGTGGGTGCTTATCTGCTCGCAACCTTCGGCAGCTTTGGCGTAATTGCTATCTCGCTGTTCGGGTTCGGCGTCAGTGTCGCCGTAGAGCGAGGCCAGGGATGGATGCAGGTCAAGCGCGCCAGCCCCATGCCGCGATTTGCCTATTTCGCCTCCAAGATCGCGATGGGCCTGCTCTTTAGCCTCATCATGCTGCTGCTCCTGTTTACCCTGGGCATCGTGGCCGGCCATGCCCGCATGCCGTTGATGGCCTGGGTCGGCCTGTCTGGGACTCTCTTGCTGGGGGTGCTTCCCTTTGCCGCTATGGGGTTGGCCATTGGATATCTCGCTGGACCGAACTCGGCGCCGCCGATATGCAACCTGATCTATTTACCTATGTCGTTTGCTTCAGGCTTGTGGACGCCCATCGAGTTTTTGCCCAAGCCCGTGCAGCACATCGCCCCTTTTCTGCCCTTTTATCACCTCGGACAACTGGCGCTCGGCCGAATTCGCGGCAGCTTCGGCCCCACTGATTGGGTCCATATCGCGGCGCTGGCCTGCTTTACAGTTTTCTTTCTCACGCTGGCGGCGATAGGCTATCGTCGCGATGAGGGGAAGACATACGGATGAGGGGGAATTGGGGAATTGGAGAGTCGCCCAATTGGGTAATTGAAATGACTGCATGATTGAGTTTTCTGAGTGGTGTTGACCTTAGCCAATCGTTGCGAGTAATTACACAATTACCCGATGTAGCTACAAAATTGCTATAGGCTAGACGTAAATATGCGCCTGCTGCCCAAAGAAGTTAAAGCCGAGGCTGGCTGGATGCCTTATATCTGGCTGGTCTGGCTGTCCTATTTCGTGTGTGACCCGGTTTTCCACCGGCGCACGACGGCCCGATGGGTAGAGATGCTGGTGGGTATCAGTATTTTTCTGGCGCTTTACTTTCTGGGTTTTTGGCTCAAGGGAAAGCGCAAGCTCTGGGCCATTGCGAGCATCACGGTGCTGGCCATGGCGCTCACCCCGTACAATTGGGGCGCTTCAGCATTCTTCGTCTATGCGGCCGCCTTTGCAGGATTTTGTGGCAGTACAGAATTTGCCATCGCCATCCTGCTGGTTCTTGAAGCCTGCGCAAGCCTGATCATCTGGCCCTTTCATCTGGCGCTGGGCCTCTGGGTTTCAACATCATTTCTCATCGCAGCCATCGGCGGCATGAATATTCAACAGGCAAAACGCATTGCGGCCAACGCCCGCTTGCGCATGGCACAGGAAGAAATCGAGCATCTCGCTAAAACTGCCGAGCGCGAACGCATTGCCCGCGACCTGCATGATGTGCTCGGACACACGCTTTCGGTGATCATCCTCAAGTCTGAACTGGCCTCGAAGCTGGCCGACAAAGACACGCCTCGCGCCATCCAGGAAATCCGCGACGTGGAGCGCATCTCGCGCGAGGCGCTGGCCGAGGTCCGAAGCGCGTTGAAGGGATACCGCGCCGCCGGCTTGAATGCGGAGATCGCCCAGGCGCGCGCCACGCTCGAAACCGCCGGAATCAAAGTGCAGGTTTACAGCAGCCAATTGGACCTTAACGCTGCCCAGGAAGGGGTGCTGGCCCTGGTGATGCGAGAGGCGGTGACGAATATCCTGCGCCACTCCAAAGCCACCGAGTGCAGTCTGCGCCTGGCACAGGCCAATGGTTGCTGCACCCTGGAAATCGCCGATAATGGCTGTGGCAGCAGTGGAGTGGAAGGCGAAGGGCTCAAAGGCATGCGCCAGCGAGTAGAGATTCTGGGCGGCAGCATGCAGCGCAATACTTCACCCGGAACCACGCTTATTGTCACTGTCCCCCGCACCGCGATTCAACCGAATGGAACGAAAATGATTCGGCCTGACCAAACGCAATGAAGATACGAGTCATCATCGCTGAAGACCAATCCATGGTTTTAGGAGCCCTGGCAGCACTGCTCGAAAGCGAGGGCGATATTGAAGTTGTGGGCCAGGCGCGCAATGGCCTTGAGGCGATGAAGATGGTCCGCGCGCACAAACCAGACTTGCTTCTCACCGATATTGAAATGCCCGAAATGAGCGGGCTCGAGGTAGCCGCGGAGCTGAAGCGCCAGGAATCGCCGGCGCGAGTTATTATCCTGACCACGTTCGCGCGCACCGGCTATCTGCGTCGCGCTCTCGATTCTGGCGCGTGCGGATATCTGCTGAAAGATTCTCCCGCCTCCGAACTGGCCAGCGCAGTGCGGCGTGTGCACGCCGGCATGAGAGTTATCGCGCCGGAACTGGCAGCCGAGGCCTGGGGTGAAAGCGATCCGCTGACCGACCGCGAGCGCCAGATTCTGCGCCTGGCAGGAGAAGGTATTTCCAGTACAGAAATCGCTGCCAAATTCCGCTTGTCGGAGGGAACGGTGCGCAATTATCTTTCTGAGGCCATCAGCAAATTGGGCGCCAGTAATCGCGTGGAAGCGGCGCGCATTGCGCGGCAAAAGGGATGGCTGTAAAAGCAGTACTCAGTTGTCAGTACTCGGTACTCAGTTGCGACTTCGTAATGACTGAACTTCTTCCCCAACTTCCGGTTTTAGATCAATGTTAAAAACGGGATACCACAAAACTCAAAGTTTAAGAAGAGTTGGAAATAAAACAAAAGCTTAACTGAGTACCGAGTACTGACAACTGAGTACTAGCTCTTTAGTACTAGCTCTTTTCGATTTGGCTAATTTTTTCTACGCGCCGCTGGTGGCGGCCGCCGGCAAACGGGGTTTCGAGCCATTTCTGAATAATCTGGAAGGCATTCTGGTCGCTGAGAAGGCGCGCACCCAGGGCAAGAACATTGGCATCATTGTGCTCGCGGCTTAATTGGGCTTCATATTCGCTGCTCACGTTCGCCGCCCGCACCCCATGAACCTTGTTAGCCGCAATGGCCATGCCGATTCCGCTGCCACATACCAGAATGCCGAGATCAGCGTTACGATTGGCAACCTGCTCGCCAACCTTGCGGGCGTAGTCAGGATAATCGACAGACTCGCTGGAAAGCGTCCCCTGATCGCTCACCTCTAACCCCTGCTGTACGAGCAGTTTCTTGATCTTCTCTTTGAGTTCAAAACCCGCATGATCGGCCCCGAGCGAAATCTTCATGTCTTCGATTGTATAGCACGCGTAAATTAGCACTCGGCCAGCCTGGGAATTGGGTAATCGGCTAACGTGTAATTAGTAATTGGCTTGTGGGTACGGTCCATTACCCAATTACAACATGCTCAATTCTCTTTTCTCGCTTGTCTAAAACTTCGTTTCGTCGCATAATCACGCCGCATACGTGTTTTTTGGAGGTCTTGCATGGTAGTAGTAAACACACCCAATACGGTGACGCCAAAGGCGACCAAGTACATTCTTTTTGACACATCCACGTTCGTGGCGCACATTACGCTCAATCATCCGCCATATAACGTGTTGACAGTGCCTTTGATGGTGGAAGTGGCCGAGGCTGTCGAGAGCCTGAATGGACGCAATGATATCAAGTGCATCGTGCTTGACTCTTCGCAGAAGGCATTTTGCGCCGGAATCTCGCTGGAAGATTCCAAGGCTGACCGTGTCTTTCAGACGTTAGACGCCTTCAACCGCATCTTTCAGGCAGTCCGCGATATTTCCAAGCCTCTCATCGTCGTCGTAAACGGAGCTGCCATCGGCGCCGGCTCCGAACTGGTCGCTTTTGGCGATATGGTAATCGCCACCCCCAACGCCAAGTTCGCCCAACCTGAAGTCAAGATGGGTGTGTTTCCCCCATTCGCCGCCATCATGTTGCCGCAACTGATTGGGCCGAAGAAAACCTATGAATTGATTCTTACCGGTGAAGCCCTCAGCGCCGAAGAGGCCCTGCGCCTGGGATTCGTAAACAAGGTTGTCCCCGAAACCGGGTTGAGGGCTGCGGTGGAACAGATTCTCACCCGCATCAACGAATTCAGCGGGCCGGTGCTGGAGATGACCAAGTCCGTAATCGCCAGTTCGCTTGGCCTGCCCTGGAAAGAGGCCATGAAGAAATCGCAGGACATCTACCTCAACCAGCTCATGGACCTGGAAGATGTGCAGGAAGGCCTGCGCGCAGTCCTCGAAAAACGCAAGCCGGTGTGGAAGAACAAGTAATTCAGCTCCAAGCTACAAGTTGCAAGCTACAAGGAAGAGCTGCTGACCGCACGCGGTATGGATACAAAATGCAACAGGCGCATGGGGCTACGAATTGAAATGCGCATTTCCATCGCTCTGGTTTTTTCTCGATATGTGCTCTTAGCCAGCCAGAACAAGCCACAAAGAAGCAAACGCCAGCTCTTCTCGGCTGCTGCGCTCCGACACTACGCCGCTGTAATTCCTCTGCGTTCCCTTGAATCCTCTGCGGGTGGGAACTATTCCCTTGTAGCTTGTAACTGAACTTCTATCTTCGCGTTACGAATGTTCGGCTGGCGCGGTCGTGCCAGCACAGCCGGTCCTGATCGAGCAGTACCCAGATAAATCCCAATCCCAGCGCGAAGGTTGAGAGCGCCATGCTCAATGCTCGCGCACGGCGGCGCGGACGTGAGACCGCATTCTGGTCAAATCCGGCAAGCTTAAGATCCGTAAGCCACATTCCGGGTGTTCTGGCGGTATTCACCAGGAACAAGTATTGGTAAAGCGACCAAAAGACTCCCGGTAAAACCGCAGCCAGCACAGCAAGTGCTTTTCCCTGCGGCAAAGCGCCCATCCACATGAGAATGAGGCTGAAGAGCGCAAATCCAGTCATGGAAATGCAAAAGTCCACTCCCTCCATCAGCGTCCGCAATAGAAGCGGCGCTACCGGCAGAAGTGGATCAACCTCAGCCGCAGCTTGTGCGCGCTCCGGCATGGGAGAAAGTTCCACTGTGGCAATGGGCGGAGCCGCTTGCACAGACACCTCTGCCTGGCATGCAAGTTCGGCCTGGTTGATCTCATCGGCTTCAAAGACATGAGGTTCTTCAGGAACTGGCTCGGCCAGCTCTTCTGCCAAAACTGTTGGACTTGGTTCAAGAAGTTCAAGAGACAGTTCCGTGTTTGGGGGTTGAACGTTGATCTCGATGATCTCAAACGGATTTAGTTTGACGACATCTTCTACCGAATTTGATCCGGCCTCGGGTTCTACCGGGCTTCTGCCGGGAAATCTAATGATCTTGTCTTCCTGGTCGGCGTAGCCGTTCTGCTCGAGCGCAGACAGTGCCTCGGTCAAGTCGGAGAGTGTGCTGCCATCAAGCTGTTCTGAAGAAACTGCGGATGTTTCCTCAGGAACCGGAAAATCGTTAATCATGATGAATGGGTTAACCAGCTCCTTTACCCCGGTGTGCGACGTCAGGGCTGCGTCATCCAGCGTCGGAGGGGTCAAATTTTTATGAGATGGAGCGAGGTGTGCAGCTTGGCGCAGCACCGCTTCAGATTCGGTGACCTGGATAGAAGCATCGAAAGGCTCAACCGCCGCCCGTTTCCAAAATGGATTTTCATTGCGCGCGGCGAGGTTGGGCCAGCAACGTTCAATGCCATAGATGTCAACCAGCATGGCCATCAGGTCCACCGGCTGCGAAGAAAGCTCGCGATCAACCGCTGGGGCGATGGGCGCAGGCGTAATCGTTTTCTTCAATGGAAGAATTGAAGGTGAGGAGGAAGGAGGCGCGGCGTCGAAGTTCAGACCCAGCGATCGTGGACGCTCCACTCGTGGACGCCTGCGAGCCCGATAGCGGCTTACCCGGGATGTAACCTCCCGCCGCCATTCCCCTGAATCAAGCGTGCGCTCGCCGGGCCTGGGCTCGGCCAGAATAACGGTCCTGCGCGCAGGACGCAGTTGTGCCAGGCGCTCAGAGCGTGCCGCCGCTTCAAGTGCCGTAGTAACATCCACATCGGCAGCCTGCTGCGGGTTGGCGGTAAACTGCTCTTCGCTGGAACCGTAATGTTCTGGATCAATGACAACAGCAACGTGCTCGCTGGCCGCAGGTTTCCCGGCGTCATTGAGGCATCGGCAAACACCCAAACAGACGGGACAAGACATCGGGTTGTGGAAAAATCTTCAGAGCAAGGGCTTCACTTCGTTGCTGCTCGCCCTTTGCACAGCCAGACGGGCTGTGTCACACCAGTTCAACGGCGCAAAACCTTGATTGCCTTAGACCCCGCTCAAGCCCCAGGCAGACAAGAAGTCGTTGTCTCAGGGAACCTGCCTCGCTACCGGCAAGAAACTTTACCAATGTCACCGGGGCGTGCTACTTTCGAGGTTCTCCATGAGTTGCTATCGTTGGTTTACCATTGTCGGCGCCTCCTGTCAGCTTATTTTTGCATTTCTACTATTAACTGATGGGTTACGAGCGCAGCAGCCGATGCAGGCTTTCACCTCTGCCGACGCCTCCGGCACGCCTCCTGTGTCTTACTCCAAAGCCCTGAGCGAGGAAGCCACAATCCGCGCCATCCATCAGGAAAAGCACGGCGACATATGGACTCTGCGCGGAGATGCCGAGATTGATTACAAGGACCTGGTCCTGCACGCCGATCAGATAACGTATAACGACGCTACCGGCGATGCGGTGGCAACCGGACATGTCACGCTGGATGGAGGCGCTTACAGCGAGCATATTGAGGGATCGGTGGCCGAATACAATGTCCGCACCGAGACGGGGAAGCTTTATGACGCCGCTGGAACGACCGGCATTCGGATCCAGGGAAGAAATGTCACGCTCATTACCTCCAATCCCTTCGCCTTTACGGGAAAAGTCATAGAGAAGGTCGGGCCCGAGCGTTACATCATCCACAATGGCACTGTAACTTCGTGTGAGCTGCCCAAGCCCAAGTGGACTTTTTCTTCCGGCTACATCGTGGTGGATGTAGGTGAAACCGCGAAAATCTACAATAGCCTTTTTAAAGTTAAGGGTGTTCCTGTCTTCTACTTTCCCTTTGCCCGCCATTCGGTAGAAAAGCTGCCAAGGGAAAGTGGGTTTCTGACTCCCATGTTCGGCACCTCGAACCGCAAAGGGATTATTTTCGGCGACTCTTTTTACTGGGCCATCAACCGCAGCATGGATGCCACCCTGGGAGCTGAATACTGGTCGGCGCGTGGATGGGCGCAGCGCGGCCAGTTCCGCGCTACTCCGACCGCCAGAAGCTATCTCGATGTGACTTATTTCGGCGTCACTGACCGTAAGCAGCGTCCCACGGACCTGAGCGGGCAAGATATTCGCCTGAACGGCAGCGCCATCTTCCCGCACGATGTGCGTGGCGTGGCTTCGGTGGAATATTTGAGCACTTTCGGGTTCCGCGTCAGCTTTGCTGAAACCTATTCTCAGGCCATCAACTCAGAGGTCAACTCTGCCCTGTTTCTGACCAAGAATTATGATGGCTATTCTTTTAATCTGCTGGCGTCACGTTACCAGAACTTTCAGAGCACAACCAAAGGAGACGTAGTCAGTATTTTTCATACGCCCACCTTTGATACCTCTTCGGTGGACCGCAGCATCGCCGGCTCGCGGCTCTTCTGGTCATACGATGCCTCCGTGGGAAGCGTTTCGCGCGACGATCCAACGTTCCATTCCGCGGACCTGGTAGGACGCTTCGATCTACATCCCCATCTGGCACTTTCGCTGGTGGATAAAGGCTGGACCTTCCGGCCTGAAGTCGCTGTGCGCGACACGTTTTACACCGAGCAGCAGCATGTTGTTGGAGGAGTGGCAACGCCATCGCAGGATACGATCAACCGTCACGACTTTGAAGGCTCGCTCGAAGTCCGCCCGCCGGCGCTGGCGCGCATTTACGAAACCCCGGTCCTGGGATACAGCCTGAAGCACACCATCGAGCCCCGCGCTATTTATCGCTATGTGTCTGGCATTGGAGACAGCTTTGCCAATATCATTCGCTTTGATGAACGTGACATCGAAACCAATACCAATGAAGTTGAAGTTGGATTGATCAACCGCCTTTACGCCAAACGCCTTCGCCAGCATTGCAGCGATGAAAAACCGGAAACGGCCGCGGCGGACGCGAACCTCTCCGGAAAAAATGGGGCGCTGAAGAATTGCTCCAGTGATAGTGCACGAGAGATTGCAAATTGGGAGATTGGACAAAAATATTATTTCGATCCGGCCTTTGGCGGCGCATTAGTCCCCGGCGCCCGCAACGTATTCACCGCAACCGTGGACTATGCCGGCATCGCTTTTCTTACCGACCCCCGAAATCTGGCTCCCGTGATCTCCCGTTTACGTATCTTTCCGAATCCTTCGAGCAATATCGAGTGGCAACTGGCCTACGACACCAAGAAAGGCCATATCAGCTCAAGCTATACGTTTTTTTACTATTACTTCCACAACTTCTTCATGGGCGCCGGGCAAGGCTTCCTGCAGAGTCCGGGAGAGTTGCTGGTGGGCAAGGCTCTAATAGCGCCCTTCCGTTTCAACCAGTACAGTATGTCGGGCGGCTACGGCAACCCGCGAAAAACCGGTTTTACAAGTGCGGCATCGGCCGGATTCGATGCGCAACAGGGATTTGTGCAAAGCATGTCTGTAGAGACAACCTACAATTGGGATTGCTGCGGCATCACCATGGAATACCGCCGTCTGGCTTTGGGGCCGCTGCGCAATGAAAACCAGTATCGCTTTATGTTTACCATTGCAAATGTGGGAAGCTTTGGAAACCTGCGCCGCCAGGAACGGGTGTATTAGACCAAGCCATAGCGGTTCCCACAATGACTGTACCCATTGTCCGTGGAAGAACACGGCTTCAAGCCGTGCCGTATGTTTTTGTTTCAGGGCACGATTTTCAGTCGTGCGCAATTCTCTGGAAAAACGACCCTTCCTTGCAGCCCGCGAGCATGCGTGCAGCGAAGCTGAGCACTTCGTAAAATCGAACTTCTGCTTTCCAAGCCTCCGCGCTCCTCTGCAAATAATCTGGATTCTTCCCTCTTGGTTGCTGGTCACCCGTGGCAGAGTCTCTCTTGCTAATGTGGGCGTTCGCAATGCCCTGTGAAATACGAAGCGTCAAACTATTGCCCCATTTTCACGACTTGGGCTTTCACTATTTCGCTCCTTGATCGATGCGAAGTATATGATGTCTATGGGGTGTCGATACTCGACATTTTCATATTTTCGCGTAAAATCGGATGCTGCTGCACAGTTAAGACTTCTGGCATGGACTGTCCGTTGCTTTCAGTGCGTGCAAGTACCCGCTGAATAGCGGCCCGTATCCTCCGGGTGCACAGCCCCTTCCGTGAGATAATTTGTATACACTCTCTTTAAGATCAGGTGAATTCCTTGTACTCGATTCTCAAATATCTGACTGTTGCTATCTGCTGCGCGGCCATGTCTCTGGAAGCGCAGAGTCCGGCTGCCGCCAATCCGGTGCCGGCTTCGCCAACCGCCGCCTCTTCCGCGTCTTCTTCCACAACTTCGATCAATGACCCGGTGCTGAAACAACGCATCGAGCAGAACCTGCGGGCACGCTTCCGGATCCCGAGCCAGGTCACAATGGAAATCGGGGAGCGCACCCCCAGCGAATTTACCGGCTATGACCAGGTTACCGTCATATTGGTCAATCAGGGGCATAAGAGCCCGAACACCTTCCTGCTTTCAAAAGACGGCAAGACGCTGGCGCAAATCAATAGGATCGACCTGACCAAAGACCCATTCGCGCTTGATAATCGGCCGGTGCGGGGCGCCCAGGATGCCAAGGTCAAAGTGATCGTTTACGACGATTTTGAATGCCCCTACTGCGCCCGGGGATATCAGATGCTCTTTAATGACATTCTGCCGGAGTACAAAGACAAGATCCTGATCACATACAAGGACTTTCCACTCTACGAGATTCATCCCTGGGCAATTCATGCCGCGGTAGATGCGAATTGTCTTGGGGCCCAGAGTAACGATGCTTATTGGGCATTCTCTGATTATGTACATGCCAACCAGGGTCAGATTAACGGCGAGAAGCGCTCAACGCAGGACCAGTTTGCCGCACTCGACGCCTCTGCCCTGGACTACGGCAAAAAGAATAATCTCGACACCGGACGCCTGGATGCCTGCATCAAGGCCCAGGATGAGACCACAGTCCGTGATTCGCTCAAGTATGGCGAGGAGAGCCTGGGAGTTGAGGCCACGCCGACGCTCTTTGTGAACGGCACCAAACTCGATGGGGCGGTTCCGGCCGACGACATGCGCAAGATCTTGAATGCCGCTCTGGAAAAGGCTGGGGTTCCCCTGCCCGCGGCGGAGCTAAAAACTGAGCCGGGAAAGGACGCCAAAGGCAACAGCCCTGAGGCCCAAACTGCGCCAAACAGCACCGCGGGAACGACAAACGGCCAAAAACAGGACGCAGGCAAAGCAGATGATCCCAAGCCGGCGACTGGGGCCGATCCCAAAAAATAGTAAGCTGGTGGCAAGGCTGGCTGTGCTTCCGAGCACCTGACCTGCTGGGCAGGTTGAAACAGGAATGAACAGAAACGCGATCTGGACTCGATTGGCTGTCATCCCGACCGTAGCCGCGCGCTTCGCGGGCGAGGTGGAGGGATCTGGGTTTTTGCGAGCACATTGAAGACTATCGGGAATATGCAGGGGCAGCTTCGTAATCGAGCTTTTTGATTTTTCAAGCCTCCGTGCTCCTCCGTGTGCTCTTCGGTTTAATTTGTTCATTGAGAGTCAAGTTAGAATGAAGTGTGTCCCTTTCAATTAGGGCGCATCGCGCAGGGAGGGTTTGGTTGAAAACACGTATCTTGTTTCGGGCATTTACATGGTTCGCAATAACGTGCATGTCCGCTGCCATGGTCTTTGAAATGTCGGGCTGCAACGGAGGCGCGCGCGGAAGCGACGTGGTTGCCACCGTAAACGGCAAGAAATTGCTGCAGTCGGATCTGGATCGTTATTACAACCAGCAGCTCGCCGGGGCGCAGCAGAAGCCCGAGGGCGCGCAGGCCGACAGCCTGAAGCTCAACATCGTGAAGTTCATGATTGACCAGGAAGTTGTGCTGCAGCGCGCCGAAAAGCTTGGCCTGCTTGCCTCTGATGAAGAAGTGGAGAGCAAGATCAATGAGCTCAAGGCTCCTTATACGGAAGAAGAGTTCCAGAAGAAACTTAAAGACCAGAACCTGACCCTGGATGAGCTCAAGCGCGAAATCCGCCGGCAACTGACAATCGAGAAAGTCTACAACAAGGAAATCAACTCCAAGATCAATATCACCGACGCTGACATCAGCAATTACTACAATCAGCATAAGTCAGAGTTCAACCTGATTGAACCGCTTTATCATCTTGCCCGTATCTCGGTCTCGGCCGCTCCCGATCCGGGCTTGCACAACCTGAAGAACGACAAGGCCCAGAACGACACGCAGGCAAAAGCCAAGATCCAGCAAATTCTCAACCGGTTGCAGAACGGCGACGATTTTGCCACTCTCGCTTCGAACTATTCCGAGGATCCGGAGACCAGTTCCAATGGCGGCGATATGGGTTTTGTTTCCGAGTCATCCCTGAAAACCAGCATCGATCCCGCAACCCGTGACGCGGTAAGCAAGCTCGGACCGGGCCAGATCACCGGAATTATTCAGGTAACAGACCCCAACCACCGCGTTGCCGGTTATCGGATAGTGAAATTGATCGCCAAAGAACCCGCCGGCCAGCGCGACCTGAACGACCCGCGGGTACAGCAGTCCATTCGCGAGCAGATGCGCCAGACCCGGGAGCAGCTCTTACGCACCGCTTATCACGAGGTCATTATCGACCAAGCTAAGATTGACAACTATCTGGCTGATGACATCCTGAAGAAGAATGGGCAGAAGTAAAATTGAACAGTTTTACCGCGTGGCTAAGAGCACTCTGGCTCTGTTGACATCTGGAAATGCCCGGTGGGCATAATTAAACCTGCGACTTGAAACTCGAAACCTGAAACTCAAAACTATTCCACAATTGCCAGCACGTCGCCGGCATTGGCGGCAGCGCCTTTTTGCACCATGACCTTGCGCACTACGCCTTTTTTCAAGGACTTCAGCTCGTTCTGCATCTTCATGGCTTCAATCACCATGATGCCCTGGCCATGCTCTACAGAGTCGCCTTCCTCAGCCAGAATTCGGACAATTTTGCCGGGCATGGGGGCGGTAATCTTTTGCGGTCCATTGTGATCGCCGGCGACGGCGCGGCCCGCTCGCAGGGAACGCGCATCGCAGATTTCAGCTTCATAGCGATGGGCGCCGACCGCCACCATCAGTCTTTCCCGCGTCGTTTCGCCTTTGATTTCGTACGAACTGCCATCGAGCAGAAGTGAGAGCACGCCGGGCTGCGTTTCCCGCGCATCGAGTTCGAAGTCCCAGGTTGCGGCCAGCCCGTTCTCGCCCAGGCTTCCGCGCCAGCAGCCTTCGCGCTCACCTCGGGTTAGCTGCACCTGGTAAGAACGCCCCTCGATTTTGATTTGGTATTTCATTTACCAGTTTCGTAAGCGTCTTGCTCTTGTGTAGAGATGTAGCTTGCTACGTCTCCACCGCCTGTAGAATTCTTTTTCATCAGGGTTGCCAGCCTCAGGGCTAAAGCCATCATATTCTGAACGATTTACGGCACGAGTAAACTTGTGTCCTGATACATGTCTTTACGCACAAAGACTTTTTCTGCAAACTCCCAAGGACTAGCGCATGCCTTCGCGGCGGGCCACTGTCTTCCATGCGGAAGCATTTTGCCCGTTGGCAGGCGCTGTCCCATTTGTACTTGCGCCGTTCTTGGCGGTTGCCGCCAGCAGCGCCGCGGCAATGGCGGCGACTTTTTGCCGTTTTATCTCCTCTTTCCCCTCCGGCGCGGGCGGGGATTGCGCGAGCATCTGGTCGAGATACATGGTATGAATCTCGGCTTTGCGGAAACCAGGATCGCGCAATATCCGGCGGAAAAGAGCAAGGTTGGTTTTGATGCCGCCAATAAAGTATTCGTCCAGGGCCCGTTCCATGCGGGCGATGGCCTGCTTGCGGGTGCGCGCCCAGACAATGAGCTTGGAGAGCAGCGGATCATATTCCAGCGGCACCTGCCAGCCCTCGTAAACTCCGCTGTCTTCGCGCACGCCGGGCCCGGCCGGAGTAATTAAGCGGGTTATCTTGCCTGGTGAAGGAAAAAAATTGTTTTCCGGGTCTTCCGCATACAGGCGGCATTCAATAGCATGTCCGCGCAGGTGAACATTTTCCTGGACAAAGGGCAGAGGCTTGCCCGCGGCGATATTGATTTGAAGTTGCACCAGGTCAAGCCCGGTCACCAGTTCGGTCACCGGATGCTCAACCTGCAAGCGAGTGTTCATCTCGAGAAAATAGAAATTCTGTTCTTTATCGACCAGGAATTCGACCGTACCCGCATTGGTATAACCGGCAGCCTGGGCCACACGAACTGCCGCCTCGCCCATGCGGCGCCGCAACTCGGGCTCAACCACCGCGGAGGGGGCCTCTTCCACCACTTTCTGGTGCCGCCGCTGAAGCGAACACTCTCGTTCGCAAAGATAAACGCAATGGCCATGCTCGTCAGCCAGGATCTGGATCTCAATATGGCGCGGATCCACAATCAATTTTTCGACGTAAACTTCGGCGCTGCCAAAAGCCCGCAACGCCTCGCTCGATGCCGACTCGAAGGCGGATTTCAACTCTCTAGGGTCGCGCACCAGACGCATGCCCTTGCCTCCGCCACCGGCCGCGGCTTTGAGCATGACCGGATATCCGGCATCGGCGGCATCTTGAGCCGCTTCTTCCTGCGTCAACCCCCGAGTGGAACCGGGCACCAGCGGGACGCCTGCAGATTGCATTGCACGCCGCGCACTGGTCTTGGAACCCATGATCTCCATGGCTTCCGCTTTGGGTCCGACAAACTTAATGCCGGCATCGGTGCATGCCCTGGCAAACTGCGCATTTTCCGAGAGAAACCCGTAGCCGGGATGGATGGCATCGGCCCCGCACTGACTTGCAGCCTGCAGCAGCTTCGCAATCGAGAGATAGGATTCGGTGACCGTTGCCGGTCCAATGCAATAAGCCTCATCGGCCTTTTGCACGTGCAGGGCGGCGCGATCTGCCTCAGAGTAGACAGCAACCGAGCCTATGCCCATCTCGCGGCAGGCGCGAATGATGCGCACTGCAATCTCTCCACGATTTGCAATCAGGATTTTTTTGAACACATTTTTTGACACAAGCGATGCAGCTTCCAGCCGGGCAAAGGACGAACGTATGAAGAACCTATTCTACTACTTCCCGATGTGGCACGCCGGTTTGCAGTTGGCGTGAATGAAAATAAAAAAAGGGCCTGACGGCCCTTTGAAACGAATGTTCCTTGAAGAGAGCTACTTGTTCTCGTCCATGGTAATACCGCCGGTTTTTTTGGCCTCTGCTTCTGCCTTGGCGCGCTTGATGTCCATGGCCTGTTCCACGAACTGATCGGCCTGCTTCAGGTCTTCGGCGCGAAGCATAGGATCTCCACATTCGATATCCGCCTTTTGCCGGTACATCAGGTTGAGATAGGCCACAGCGTCATCGTAATCTTTGCGGAGTTTGATGGCCTGGTTCAGCATATCAATGCCCTCTTTGACCGTGGCGTCATTTTTGCTGCGCAGCTCTTCGCAGGCTTTCTGGTCTTTGATCGGCTCATCAGGCTTCAGGCTCATGCTGGTTCGCACTGCCTGGTTGGGAGCATAGGTTTGCGTCCAGTCAATGACGCCGATCGAGTAATAGGCTTCAGGATCGGTGGGATCCTGCTCCAGCACTTTTCGCTGGTACTGCTTGGCCTGATCGAACTTCTTCATATTGAAGTAGAGCGAGGCTATGCCCTTGAGCGCAGTAATGCTGTTGCTTTTGCTGGGCTGGCTTTCCAGCACTTTTTGATACTGCTCAATCGCCTGCTCGGCGCTGTGGTTATTCTCAGGCGAATCTACGCCCGGCACATATTGGCCAAAGTAAGCAGTCGCCAGATAGAGGCGGGCCACACCGAGATCAGGATCGTAGGCCACAGACTTATTGAAGTGGTCAATGGCCTCTTCAAAACGGCCGTTTTTGTACGCTTGCACGCCTTTATTCAACTGATCGCGCGCTCGAAGCTTGTCGCAACCTGTGGCTGAAAACACCAAAAATGCAAGCAGCCCGACCAACAGAGCTTGCAGACCGAATTTTATCGCGTTCCTCATCATCTCCCCTTTGATTAGGGCTCGCACCTCTTCATTCGCTCGCGGTGCCGCGCCCTCGCGTCTGGCTCGTGCGTTACAGCGCGGGCCTTCGCTTCACGCTATTCTTTCAAAACCTACTGGCCGGCTTCGATTTTGGCGGTAATCAGCCCGACTTTATCCACGCCTACGCTGTGGGCAATATCAATGACCTGCGCGACATATTGAAAATCCACATCTTTGTCGCCTTTGACGAACATAATGCGCTCGGCGCGAGTCTTAAAGATATTGTTCAAGGTATCGGAGAGACCGTCCCACGTAGCCGGCTCCTGATTGATCTTCAGGTCCGGGCGGCTGCCGCTGCCCTGCAATACCTGCACCACGATGGTGCGATCATTAGGCGGCGGCTGCTTGTCTTTATCTTTCGGAGGCTGCGGAACCAAGGCGTCCAAACCTTTGGGCGTGAGCGGGGTGATGACCATGAAGATGATCAGCAGCACCAACAACACGTCAATCAGCGGGGTCACATTGATATCGGCGGAGGGACCGCCCTTGCCGCCTACAGTCATTGCCATAACAAATTCTCCTTCTTTAACTTCCTGCCCACCCGGCGAGGCCTGGATGGGTCACGCAATTCCCCTGTCTCAAATCTCTAACGATCTCTAATTATGTCGTAAGGCCCAGCTTCTTATGAGCATCCGAATGTGGCGGCGGAATCATGCGCCTGTTCTGCTGCTCGGTAAGCAACCCTACCTCATCCACACTCGCCGACCGTATATTATCCACCACTTGCACAATCACGCCATACTTGGCATGAGCATCGGCTTTCACGAACACATGCTTGTCGAGCCTTCGGTCCAGCTTGTCCTTCACTTTGGCCGTAAGCTCATCAACCGCAATGCTGTCATTACCCAGATAAATTCTTCCGTCACGGCTCACACCCACGATGATGGAATCGTCCTTACCGGCATCGGGCATAGCAACGGGATTATTGCTCTTTGCCATGTCCACCGGCACGCTGGGTGGCTGGAACATTGGGATTATCACCATAAAAATGATGAGCAACACCAACATAACGTCTACCATCGGGGTCACGTTAATCTCAGAGGTGACCTTGCTGCCTTCGTCTCTGTCTGGGCTCGCCATAGTTATTTAGACACCACAACTTAGCTGGATGGCGGAGGCGTCTTCTTATTGGCGTCAGGAGGCGGAGGCGTCGTGGACTTCTTTTCCTCGGTCAACAATCCAAGCTGGTCCACGCCCGCGGAGCGGACGTTATCCACCACATCCACAACTGCGCCGTACTTGGCATGGGCATCAGCCCTGACAAACACGCGTTTATCAGTTTTGCGCTCGAGTTTGTCCTTCACCATGGTAGTAAGCTGGTCTGCCGGCACCATATCGCTGCCGAGATAGATCCTGCCATCGCGGGTGATCGCGACCATGACCGCATCTTCCTTGTCGGCATCGGGCATGGGGGCCGGGTTCTCAGTTTTGGCCATATCCACGCTTGCGCCCTTCTGCAACATGGGAGTGACCACCATGAAAATAATCAGCAGCACTAACATCACGTCCACCATGGGGGTCACGTTGATGTTGGAGTTGACTTTGCTGCCTTCGTCTCTTTTTGAAATTCCCATAAGCTTTTTAATCCTGCCTGTGACTCTGTGACCTGTCTCGCAGTAGGAATCGGGCCCGGGTTGCAGCGACTCGGGCCCGCGAGGAGGTCATATCTTAGAGTTTTATGCTTTCTGAGGGTTCCACAATGCTACTCGCGCCTTGTGGGACTGCGCCCTCTCCCGCTTTCGCGGGGGATTATCCATTGCTTACTTACGCATTTTGCCGCTGCGCTTCAGGAAGTAATCAATCAACTCGCTGGAGCTGTTATCCATCTCGACGTCAAAGGCTTCGACCTTGTTGGTGAAGTAGTTGAACATCCAGACAGCGGGAATGGCCACGAACAATCCGATAGCAGTGGTCACCAAGGCTTCGGCAATACCACCCGAGACCGCCGCCAGACCGGTTGCGTGCTGCGTCGAAATTCCGATAAACGCGTTCAGAATGCCGGCCACGGTTCCCAGCAAGCCCACGAAGGGAGCGGTGGAGCCGATGGTGGCCAAACCACCCAAGCCGCGCTTCAGCTCGGCGTGCACAATGGCCTCTGCCCGCTCCAGGGCGCGCTTGGAAGCTTCGATTTCTTCGCCCGGGATGTCTGAAGATTCGGTGTGCGCCTTGAATTCCTGGAGTCCGGCGGTCACAACCTTGGCCAGATGGCTCTTCTTGTTACGCTCGGCGACGCGGATGGCTTCGTCAATTTTGCCTTCACGCAATGCGCCAGCGACGGCCGGAGCAAACGAGCGCGACTGCTTGCGGGCAGCACTGAAGGCAAAAGCCCGGTCAATCATCACGCCAATTGAAATTGCCGACATGGCAAACAATATGATGACGATGATGCGGGCAAACCAGCCCATGGCGTTCCATAAGGCAATCGGGTTGTCAAACCCTGCGGCTTGGCCCTCCTGCTGGAATAGCCACATGCCGAAAGCGGCACTATGGGTGAACAGCAAACTTGCAACGTTAGCGAAAAACATAGCTTATGATCCTTTCCTCCTCGGAGGTTCGAACTACTGAAACTAAAATCGTGTTACTCAGGCGTTACCAGACTTCCCTTTGGTCCAATCTTATGGAGGGTCAACCGGATACCCTGCTTTGCTGAGCCGTTCCTGAGTGCACGTACAGCAAAAAGGGCTGCTCAGGATAGATGCAAATCCAGGCGGATGCGGCTTCACATCCGCCAAAATTTCTGGTTCTATGCCCCACCGGTAAGGTTAAAGTTGACGGTAACTGTCGTTTCTACCTCAACCGGCTCACCATTCAAGATGTAAGGCCTGTATTTCCACTGTTTAACGGCATCCAGTGCTGTCTGCACCAGCATGGGGTGCCCGCTGATTACGTTCAGGTTCTCCACGTTGCCTTGCTTGCTGATAATGGCATGCAAGACCACCGTGCCCTGAATACGAGCCGTCTTGGCCAGCGGCGGATACAGAGGCGTCACTTTCTTAATCAGGTTGCCTTCGACCACGCCTCCCGATACGCGCACGCGGTTCAAGGTAACCTTGGGAACGCTCCCAGTGCCACCCAGCAGGCTGCCGATAACGCCGCCCATGCTTCCGCCCGGTACTCCACCAGCAACGCCACCGGGGATGCCGGCCGTGGCGGCGGGCGGCGCCTCTTCTTCTTTCACAATCTTGATTTTCTCTGGAATTTTAGTGGGGGTGCGCAGAGCGCCATTCTCGAGCTCGGTCTCGATTTTTGCTACTTTCACGACCGCTACCGGCGGAGGTGGCGGCGGGGGTGGCGGCGGAGCCACCAGAAACGTTGTAATCAGCGTCTTGGGCAGCACTTCTGGATAAAGCAGCGGAACCAGACAAAAGATTCCAATCACTATGATCAGCAGACTGGTGGCGATGGTTGTTGTCAAACCACGCCTCGTCTTTATTCTGCCCGACGATTCAATCAGGCTATCCTCAAACATAACTTCATCTCCCGAAAATGGGTCAACAGAGCTTCTGTCTGTTTATTTAGTTTTCACCATTACCTTTAGACACCGGACATACCCTATAAAGTTCCCACTTTTGTGGCGAAAATTTTCTAAGATTAATTGCACTAAAATGGTGCAAATTACGCCTTGACCCTGACCTTCTCTTTGCGGGCCGAATCAATGGCCACGGGAGCAGGACGCCGGTCGGAGCGGCTGCTGCGCCACTCCTGATAAGCCACCAGCATGGGTGCGGCAATTGCGATCGAGGAGTAGGTTCCGATCAGAATGCCTATCACCAGCGCAAACGAGAATCCTTTAAGTACTTCGCCTCCAAACAGATATAGCGACAGCACTGTGAGGAACGTCAGCCCTGAAGTCAGAATGGTCCGGCTCAGGGTCTGATTGATGCTTTTGTTAACAATCTCTGCCAGGCTCTCACGCCGCAGCAGCTTCACGTTCTCCCGAATGCGGTCAAAGACCACAATCGTGTCGTTCATGGAGTAGCCGACCAGCGTTAGGATGGCGGCAATAACCGTAAGGCTTATCTCTTGATTCGTCAAGGAGAAAGCTCCGATGGTAATCAGAGTGTCATGAAAGACGGCCACCACCGCGGCCACACCGTAAATCATCTCGAAGCGGAACCACAGATACACCAGCATGCCTGCCAGGGAATAGAGGATAGCCAATATTGCCTGTTTGCGAAGCTGGGCGCCCACTTGCGGCCCCACAATCTGCACGCTGCGCACCCCAAAATTCGAGAGGTAGAAGTCATTTTGCAAAGCGCTCACGACCTCAGGGGAGGTCGCTTTCTTGAGTTCGTCGAAACTGCCAAGTACGCCGCCTTTGACCTTATCGCGGTAATCCACAATTTTTTGCGCCTCAACCTGGTAGCGCCCGCCGACGTTCACTCCGACATGCAGGGGGTCACGCTGCACAAGAGCGTCTTGGATAGCCTGCACGTTGGAGTTGTTGAGGTCCTGCTTCCCTTCCGGTGCACTCGAGCTCAGCGCCTTGATGATCTGGTTCTTACCTTGATCGAGAGAGGCTTCACTGGTCTCTTTCTGCTCCAGGGCAATCAGGACTTCGTTGTTGGTAGCGGCGCCAAGCGGCTGAAGCTTCGGCTTGTGCAGCCCGGCGCGGTCCAGTTCGCTGCGCAGGGCATCAAAGTTGGGCGTGCTGGCAAATTTGACGTCAACCAGGGTTCCACCTTCAAATTCCACCCCACGAGGGACGCCATGCCAAAAGAAGATGGAAAGGAGGCCGGCAACGCTGAAGACCAGCGAGAAGGCCAAAAAGTACCATTTCTTGCCGAGAAAATCGATGTTCGTATTCTTAAAAAATTCCACTTGTTAATCCTTATCTAAATACTCAATTCCTGGGTCCGCTGCTTACGCTGCAAGACGGCATCAAAAATCACCCGCGAGACAAACACGGCGGTGAAAAGGTTGGCCAGCAGACCGCAGATCAGCGTGATGGCAAATCCGCGCACCGGGCCTGTGCCGAAAATGATCAGGATGAAGGCGGAAACGATCGTGGTCACGTGCGTATCGATGATCGTAATCCAGGCCTTGCCGAAGCCCTGATCAACCGCCGCCCCGGGACTTTTACCGTTACGCAACTCTTCACGAATGCGCTCGAAGATGAGCACGTTGGAATCAACGCCCATACCAATGGTCAGAATAACGCCGGCGATGCCCGGCAAGGTCAGGGTTGCGCCGCTGAAACCCAGGAATCCAAGCAAAATAACCAGGTTCAGAATCAGGGCCAAGTCGGCATTAATTCCGGCAAACCGGTAATAGAAGAGCATGAAGAGCATCACCACAACCATGCCGACAATCGCTGCGGTCACACCCTGGCGGATCGAATCTATGCCCAGCGAGGGACCAACGCTGCTCTCTTCCAGAATCTTGATTCCCGCGGGCAGCGCTCCGGACTTAAGCTTAATGCTTAAATCTTTGGCGCTTTGCTGAGTGAAGCCGCCCTCGATGATTCCTTGGTCGTCAATTTCCTGCTTAATGGTGGCAAACTCGACCACCCTATTATCGAGCACGATGGCCAGATAGTCGCCAACATGAGCGCGGGTAAAGTCGCCAAAGCGGTTGCCTCCGTCACTATAGAGAGAAAAGCTTACGATGGGCGCTCCGGTGTCGCCTTTGGTGGTGGGCTCGGCGTCGCGAATATCGCGTCCGGTAACCACCGAACTGCGGTTTAATACATAGACCTCATCTTTGGGCCCCGTGTCGCGCGAACCTATGCTGCTGCCGTGCATCAAAACTGCGTTGGGCGGAAGCATTCCCTGGTGCGCATCCAAAGCTTCCCGCTCCGAGCCGTAAACCCGCTGGTCAACCGCGCCACGAACCTCCAGCATGGCCGTCGAAGAAATAATGCCGATGGCGCGGTCCGGATCTACGCCCGGAAGCTGGATCAGAATCTGGTAATTGCCCAAGCCGTGTTCTTCGATCAGCGGCTCGCTCACGCCCAGCGCATCAATACGCTGGCGAATAGTCTCAATGGCCTGGGTGACCGCCTGTTGTCTGATTTCATCGGCGCGGGCAGGCTTCAGGCTGAGCACATAACTGTTATCGGGGCCGGAGCTGACGTCATATTGCTGCTGGTAGGCGGCGGTATCCAGAACATTGTTGCGAAGGCTGCCGATGGCATCGGGAGGGACGCCTTTGATTACGATCTGCTCGGGATGGCTGGCCGGGTCGGGCTTATAGATGTCGCCATAAGAAATCTTGTTTTTGCTGAGCAGGTCTTTGAGACGCTCGATGGCGATATCAGAATCGGCGTTCACCGCGTCGTTCACCTGCACCTGAAGGATCAGGTGGGTGCCGCCTTTCAGGTCGAGGCCGAGATGGATGCGCTGTAAAAGCGCCTCCTTCAACCCCTCGCCATTCCACTTCTGCGGAATTCCAAAGATTCCGTAAACAAAAATTACCAGAATCGCGATAATGAAAGCTGTCTTGCCTAATAAATTCTTTTGCATGTCGTTACCGTCTTAAAAATTAAAATCTACTTCTTCTCACTGTCTTCCGCCGTCGCCAGCGAAACCACCGAGCCTTTGGAAACCTCAAGTCGCAGGTTGTCCGGAGGCACGCGCAGATGTACGGCATCATCTTTCAAGGCGATCACTGTGCCCCGCAGCCCACCGCTGGTGATGACCTTGTCGCCGGTCTTCAGACCATCGAGCATGGCCTGCCATTTTTTCTGACGCCGCTGCTGCGGAAGGATCAGGATCAGGTAAGCGAACACCAGCATGGCGACCACAGGAAGAAAGGTGTAAATACCCGCACCGCCTCCCTGGGCCTGTAACATTGCGATCATGTGCATGATTTTCATTTATTTAAAGCAGCATTTAGCAATTAGCACTTAGCATTTAGCCAATCTGGGTTCTGCGTAGACCCGTATTGGCTAAATGCTAAGTGCTAATTGCTTTTTTCAATTCTCCCGTTGATTTCATTCCGCCTGCCTTCAATCAGGGAACCCACTTTGCTCTCACCTGCACACAGCACACGTCTCCAACTCGGGGGAATACCTTTTGAGGGTTCTCGAACGGAGTTAAGGACGCCTTCCAGGGAGGAGTTCAGGCTCGAGACTGGAGAGCAGAGTGGAGCACTGAGATATCCCCAAGTAATATAGAATGCCGCACCCGGCGCATGGTGTCAAGGTAGAAGGCCAGATTATGAATGCTGTTGAGGGTCATGGCCAGCACCTCTCCATTGGCATAGAGATGACGCAGGTAGGCGCGTGTATAGCGGGCACAAACCCGGCATCCGCAATTGGGGTCAAGGGGTGACTGGTCCTGCGCATAACGCGCATTTTTGATGCTGACCTTGCCTTCGGAGGTATAAAGCAATCCATGGCGGGCGGCGCGGGTGGGCAGCACGCAATCCATCATGTCTACCCCCATCAGGGCGTAGCGGACTATCTCCTCAGGAGTACCTACCCCCATCACATAGCGAGGCTTTTCTACGGGCAGGCAAGGAAGAGTAGAATGCAGCACCTCTTCCGTCAGCGCCCGCGGCTCGCCTACACTCAGGCCACCGATGGCGTAGCCCGGGAAATCCATGGCCACGGTGCGCTCGGCTGCCTCTTTCCGCAGATCGGGGAACATGCCTCCTTGAACAATGCCGAATAAAGCTTGTGTGCAGTTCCCGGCTATCTTTGCCAAGTTCTCGGTTCTCAGTTCCCGGTTCTCAGTCGAGTTTTGAGTTTTAAGTTTCGCGTTTCGAGCCGCAGCGCCGCCGTCCTCGCCGGCTGTCGTGTGGGAATCCTGTCCACACGCGCTCAGCACTCGCGTTTGAGAAAGATCCCACGGAACCTCATGCTTGTGGGCCTCAAAATGTCGCTTGCTCCGCTCCGCCCAGCGCAACGTGAGTTCCATAGATTGCTGCGCCCGTCTGCGCTCCGCTGGAAATTCCGTGCATTCGTCGAATGCCATAATAATGTCGGCGCCGAGGGAGACTTGCGCCTCCATCGTGCTCTCGGGAGTAAACATATGGCTCGAGCCATCCAGGTGAGAGCGGAACTGTACCCCCTGTTCACTCACCTTTCTTAGCTGGCTTAAGCTGAAGACCTGGAATCCGCCGGAATCGGTCAGCAGGGCGCGTTTCCACGACATGAAACTGTGCAATCCGCCGAGCTGTCGCACCTGCGCCGCTCCTGGACGGAGATAAAGATGATAAGTGTTGCCTAGAAGAATTTTGACACCCAGCTCTTCCAGAATTTCCTGCGGCACTCCTTTGACCGAGCCCAGTGTGCCGCACGGCATGAAAACCGGGGTCTCTATCTCACCGTGAGGAGTAATGATCCTACCGGCGCGCGCCTCGCCGCAGGTAGCTTCAATTTGAAAAGAGAGGGACATGCTTTCAACAATTCTATCCTGTGCTCGAAACCTGATTGGACGCTGAGTTCCATTTTTGGGGACGCCTTTCAACCCTGTCGCCCGGGGCCACATCCAATTCATAAATGGCACTCAATCCTGACAATCTGCAGAAGCCTCTGCGTAAGCTGCGAAAAATGTTAAAAGCCTTTCCGCGGAACCCCTCTCTGGAGATGGTTCATAACCTGCGCACGCGTACGCGGCGTATAGAGGCCATGTTGCGGGCTCTAAGGCTAGACACGAAGCGGAACGAGCAGAAGCTGCTGAAGGAAGTGAAGCCCATCCGCCGCAGAGCCGGTAAAGTACGCGACATGGATGTGCTGACCGGTTTAGCGACTAAACTTCAACCAGATGGTGAGGCGGAATGCCTCGTAGCCTTGCTCGAGCACTTGGGGACCGAGCGTGACCAACTCTCTCGCAAGCTTAGCACCCAGGTTCGCCAGGGTGGTCCGTCCATCCGGGGCCGCCTGAAACGCTCTGCGAGATCGATCGGGAAAGTGTTTGATCAGGCAAAGAAACCGGGCAATGGGTCAGGTCAATCCAGTGAATGGTCGGCCGATGCAGCGGTGCTTGCGCTTGAACTTTCCGGCGAGCTGGCGCAATGGCCGCGCCTGGATGCCCGCAATTTGCATCCTTACCGCTTGAAGGTCAAGAAGCTGCGTTACGTGCTGCAGTTGGCGGAAAACGCTGACGCCGGCTTTGTGAAAATTCTGGGCGAGGTTAAAGACACCATCGGCGAGTGGCACGACTGGCAGGAACTGGGCCGAATCGCCGAACAGGTCTTGGATCATGGTCCGGGGTGCGAGGTGTTGAAGTTGGTCCGCTCGATTGCCAAAGCCAAATTCAATCATGGCTTATTACTGGCGAACCGTATGCGGCAGGAGTACCTGGAGGAACCTGATGACAAGCGGCACAGGCGCGCGCAACGGACAATGAGTGCGCACCTGAAGCCGGCGGTTATCTCCGCTACATCTGCTTTGGTGGCATAACAATGAAAAAACAATCTGAAAACCGCACCGCAGCTTCGTCTGATCCCAACCAGGGCCGTACCCTGCGGATAATTGTGGAAACACCCCGCGCGTGCAGGAACAAATATAAGTATGAACAAAAAACTGGAAGGCTCAAGCTCTCGAAGGTGATGCCCGAAGGCATGGTTTTCCCGTATGAGTTCGGATTTATTCCCGGAACCCTGGCGCAGGATGGAGATCCCCTCGATGTGCTGGTGCTGACCGACGAGCCGACCTTCCCCGGCTGCGAACTCGATTGCCGCGTGCTGGGCGTGATTAAAGCCGAGCAAACCCAGGATGGAAAGCAAAGCCGCAATGACCGGCTGATCGCGGTCGCTGTGCAGTCGCTGATCTATGGCCAGGTGGAAGAACTGTCGGACCTGGATGAGACCGTCCTTCGGCAAATCGAAGCGTTCTTTGTTAACTACCAGAAAGTCCGCAATATTGATTTCAAAATACTGGCGCGCGAGGGCGTGAACAGCGCCATGGAAATGGTGGAGCGGGCGCAAAGCAGGCGGGCTGCCTAGAGCCTGTCTCAGAGTGTCATCCTCAGCCCCATCGCGAAGGATCTCCGATGACGATGAGAATTCCCCATGGCTTCCACCGGAGAAACGCACGCATCCGCATGGTCAGATGCAGACCTCTGAAGTACTCCGTCGATTTCGCGATTGAACTGTGCCACAGAAGTTGGCATGATGATCGGTGAGGTTCATCTATGGCTGCTGATCTGGCCCTCCTGGCGGAGGTGCCTTTATTTCAACTGCTCGACGATGAGGAGCGCAAGACGCTTGCCGAATTGCTCGACGTGCGCACCTTCGACAAGGGTGAAATGGTTTTCGCTTACGGGGATGCCGGCGAGGCGCTATTTATTGTCCGCCGTGGCAGTGTGCAGGTCTACGTAGAAGACTGTATGGGCGAAACCATCATTCTTTCTGAAAACCTGAGCGGAGACGTGTTCGGCGAAATTTCCCTGCTCGATGGCGGCCCGCGCACGGCAAACGCCGTGGCCACCGATGAAACCGAAACCCTGGTCATGGATCGTGGAGATTTGCTCGACCTGATCACCCGGCATCCGCATGCCGCCATGGACCTGCTGGCCGTCATGGGCCGCCGCCTGCGCTCTACCGATGAGCTGTTGCGCACCCATGTTTCCCGCAACCTGAACCAGGAAGAGGAAGAACGCCTTACCCTGGGCCAGCGCATTGCCGACCGCGTAGCTTCTTTCGGTGGATCATGGACGTTCATTATCACCTTCGGCGTCGTACTTCTGGCTTGGGTGGGATTAAACGTTTACCTGACTGCACGCGGAGCTCAACACGGGCTGCCGCCGGAGAAGGCGACGTTTGATCCATATCCGTTTATTCTGCTGAATTTGTTTCTTTCCATGCTGGCGGCGCTGCAGGCGCCGGTGATCATGATGTCGCAAAACCGCCAAGCCGCTAAAGACCGACTGAAAGGTGACCTGGATTATGAAGTAAACCTGAAAGCTGAGCTGGAAATAGCGCAGCTCCACAATAAAGTGGATAGAGTGTACGAAGAGATGCAGGCGCACTTCGCCCGCCTGCACAAAGCCAACGGAACTTCCACAGATAACCATCGCGGAACCAAGGTCTAGCTACAGCATTGAAGGTGTGTAAATGCGGGCATCGAGTCATGCCAGCCATTTGCGAGAGCGCTGCACCTCAAATCGAAGCATTTGGGTGCCCGCAGGGCAATTGTGAAAATACGGTAAAAGCGGTTGGCGACAATGCCGAGTCGAGGTAAAATCATTTTTCGTAAAAACATTCACTATGATTATTTTTGGCACGCGCGGAGCTGTGCATGAATTGGGCAATCTCGGCATGCGTCCTTGCCCGACCTGCGGAACCGAGCGGCCATTCAAGAATGTCGTCACTTATCGCTATTTTCACATCTGGTATCTGTTCGGCATGGTCACCTCACAAAAATTTCTGGAGATGTGCGGCATCTGCAGCCGCGGACGCGAGATTTCTTCAGAAAATGCACGTAATCTGGTGAATACCTCGCCTATCCCGTTCATGCGCCGGTTCGGGTTGCTGATCCTGGTGATCGCCGTGGCAGGAATCGTCGTGTACTCTTCGATGACGAAGTAATTCTCACAGCTTCTTCATTGCCCTAAAGGTCCGCTTCGCGGCATTCGGGGCGCCTTTCGTTTGTACTGTACACGCCTGCTTCCGGCTCACCCTTTACAATCAAAGCCGTGAACCTCGACGATACCATCGTCGCCGTCGCCACACCACCGGGACGCGGCGGCATTGGAGTGGTGCGGCTGGCGGGACCCGATGCGCGCGCCATCGCGGCCCCCATGCTATGCCTGCGTCAAGAGCTTGCGCCCGGACGCGCCTTGTTCGGCGAGCTGGTTGACCCGGCGAACGGCGAGCGCATTGACGAAGTTGTGGCCACGTATTTTGCCAAGCCGCACTCCTACACGGCCGATGACATTGTTGAAATTTCCGCTCATGGGGCCCCTGTGGTCTTGCAGCATATTGTCGCCATCGCGCTTCAGCGCGGCGCGCGGATGGCGGAGCCGGGTGAATTTACCATGCGCGCCTTCCTGAACGGGCGTCTTGATCTCACCCAGGCCGAGGCCGTCCGCGACCTGATTGAATCCCAGACTTTGTTTCAGGCAAAAGTAGCGGCCCAGCAGCTTGAGGGCGCTCTCTCCAAACGGCTCCAGCCGATCAAACAAAAACTAGTGGATTTAATTGCCGTGCTGGAAGCCGGGGTGGACTTTGCCGAGGATGACGTTTCGGTTTTACCGGGAAAAGAAATTCTCGCGCGCATCGCCGCCGTGCGCACTCCGCTCGAAGAATTGGCGCAATCGTTTGCCTACGGCAAGATCGTTCATGAAGGTCTGACCCTGGCTATTGTAGGCCGCCCGAATGTCGGCAAATCGAGCCTCTTTAACCGGCTGGTCGAACGGGAGCGCGCCATTGTAACCGCCATGCCCGGCACCACGCGCGACCTGGTGAGCGAAACCGTTGCCATTGGCGGCATTCCCGTGCGCCTGGTTGATACCGCCGGAATCCGCACCGCTGCCGACGAGGCGGAGAGCATTGGCATTCAAAAGTCCTATGAGGCCCTGGCAGAAGCAGATTTGGTGCTCGTGGTTCTGGATGCCAGCAATCAACATCCCCAAGCGCCGCATCCTGACAAAGATACTATTCTCGACGGTCGCCTGAAAGATCGTGCCGTCATTTTCGTGTGTAACAAGTCAGATTTGGTAAAAGCTTCCCATCTGAACGACACACCCGGCGCCACCCATCTGGTATTGCACACCTCAGCCCTGACTGGCGAAGGCATTGCCGAATTGCGTGAAGACATCCTGAAACAAATTGCGGGCAAGCATGGCGCACAGCAGGAAAGCGGCATGTTGACCAACGTTCGCCATCAGGGCCTGGTGCGTGATTCCCTCTCTGCCCTCGATACCGCCGCTGGCGCAGTGGGCAATTCAATTCCCCACGAGATGATTCTGCTCGATCTCTACAATGCGCTGCGACCGCTGGATGCCATCACCGGGGCCACAACGACCGACGACATTCTAAATCTGATCTTCAGCAGTTTTTGTATAGGGAAGTAGCTCTTAGCTCTTAGCCATTAGCTCTTAGCTGTCGCAGAGGCACAGAGGCTGGGTCATTTGCCTGATTGGGCCATTGATTCATTGAAATATTAGAAAATTCAGAAATTGAAATGACCTATTTGCTTCTTGCTTTGTAGTGAAGAGGCCCACGATGACGACAACAAGCTAAAAGCTAAAAGCTAAAAACTAAAAGCTAAGAGCTTTCTGTTGAGTGCTATTTTATTTCGGAAAATAGACTTCGGTCGGATGATCCAGCTCTTTTTCCGGATGCAGCCAGTCCGTGCCTTCCACTGGTGCGGCAATCACGTCCATCATGCCGGTAATGTCGGCCAGGTCGTCTTTTTCGCGGTCGAAATACACCACCTGTTTTGCCGGATCGGAGACAAAGGGGTCCAAAAATTTCAGCTTTGTAACTGAGAATTCGCGCTGGCCATCGGCGAACTTCAGCTCTTCGTAATTCATTCCGACGTAAAGATACGGGTGCCCTTTCCAAATGAGCATCAGCGGACGACCCGCCTGCGGCGCCAAAATGAAAGGATCGATTCCCTGCGGCAATCCACTGACCGTCGTGGCTTCCAGACGCACATGACGGCCGTCATCAAGAACATATTCTCCGTCGATGTATTGGGGCAGCGAACCCAGGTCAAAACTGTCTTTGCAAACCTCCCCGCCATCGGCTTTGATGATCCAGAATTTCTGCTTAAGATCGACGCCTTGGGTGCGCAGAATGGTTT
>Ga0070741_10004788_pt1 | contig 31175 bp, 31 predicted proteins | sample Coa_R1_4_FD_66440 | JGI IMG/M metagenome (GOLD analysis project Ga0070741, IMG submission 66440) | Surface soil microbial communities from Centralia Pennsylvania, which are recovering from an underground coalmine fire - Coalmine... | ecosystem: Environmental > Terrestrial > Soil > Unclassified ... | reverse complement strand
TTTGGCTGGTAGGGAATGTGGGCGACATAGTGCACCCATTCATAGTGCAAGATCGCCAGCATGATTCCGAACAAGGCTGAGGCCGAAGCCTCTGCGCCAAAAATCAAAGCCAACAATCCGGTCGTGACGGCGAGGTTCGGCGCCAGAAACCACAGCGGCAGAAATAGCAGATCGAGCCGGTTCGGCTCGACGTGATGGTCGTAATGCAGGCGGTGCTGCATTTTGCGCAGCATCGGCCACGGCAGCGGAGGCGCATGAAAGGCGAAACGGTGCATGCCGTATTCGGTGAGGTAAAACAGCAGCGCGCCGAGCAGCATCATCATAGGCCTTGGCGTGATCCAGCCCAATGAAAACGCCAACATCTCGATCACGACGCCGATCACAAGCGCGGCGATACTGCCGTGACGGAAAAACACGAGTAACATCTGGCTCACCTCCGCAGATCGGCGAAATGGCCGCGTTGGGAGCCTGAGCCTATCATGATTTGACGGTGGCGGGGGACGGGTCGACGCGCCCGTCCCCTGCAACTACACCCCCGGCGCCGCCGATTTTCCGCGGATCAAGATCAGGACGGCGGCGATCAATTCGAGAGCAATGCAGCCGTAAAACGGCAGCGTGTAGGCTCCCGAGAGATCGCGCAGCGCGCCGATCACGCCTGGCCCAAACGCGTAGGTCACCTGCGTGATCGCGGTGAGCAGGCTGATCAGGACCCCGAACGAACGCGCATCGAATTCTCGCTGCACGATCAGCGACGGCAGCGTGATCAGGTTGCCGACCGAGAAGCCGAACACCGCGCAAGCGACAATCAGCAGCGTCTCGTTGTGGAAATTGATGACGACCAGAAGCGCCAGCGCCTGACTGACGAAGGACAGCGCCGAGGCGAGCCGCTGATTGAGCCGGTCGATCACGGTCGAGAACAGAACGCGCCCGACGACCGCCATTGCCGTCAACGCGGCCATCGCCATGGCCGCACTGGGGCGGCCGATCACGGGATCGAGGAAGGCGATCAGGTGGACGATGAAACCCACCTGGGCGAACAGCACCAGCGCGAAGGCGATCGATACGGACAGGAAGGCGACGTCGCGCAAGGCGCGCGCGCGGATGTGCGTGGACGATGACGCGTCTCCGGCAACGGCCGGCGCACCCGACTGTCGTGGCGGCCGCCCGACAAATATCAGGACGACGGGGATGACGAGGGCGAGCATGACACCGGCGGCCACCGTCATCGCGCGAGGAAATCCCAACTGGCCGATCGCGATCACCAATAGCGGAACGCCGACGATGCCGCCGAAGCTCGCACCATTGAGCGCTAGGCTGATCGCCATGCCGCGCTTTTGATCGAACCAGAGGCCGAGCGTGGTCGAGATCATCGCAAGGCTGGTGCCCGCCCAGCCGAAAGCCAGCGCGATGTCTGCGAGGTAAAGCTGCCAGGGCGCGTTGACCTGCCCCATCAGGACGACTGCGAACGCCATCGCGCCCGTCCCGGCCAACAGGCAGTTTCGCGGGCCGAATTTCCTGACGGCCTCGGCGACGAAAACGACGAGCAGCGCGCCAAACAGGTAGAAGAACGTCGTCGCGGCCGAGATCAGCGATGCCGCCCAGCCGTGCTGTCGATGCAGTTCGGCGAGGTAGATACTCTGGCCGTAGAAGCCGAACGCCCAGCCGAAGGTCGCGACTACAAAACAGACGGCGACGATCCGCCAGCCGTCGTAACGGATCGAGGTCTCGTCGGCCGGGGGCCGGTGTGAGGCGTCCAAGCGGTGCTCTTCCACGCTGGAAATCGGGGGATGTTTGACCTGCAACATTACGGTGTCCTTGGTTCGGGATCGAGAGGCTCTGTCCGATAGACACCAGTAAAACTATTATACTGGTGTCTTGTTTCAACCCCCGAGCGGACATAAGTTCGGTCTCATGTCGAAGGAATCCCGCCGCTTCCAGGTCCCCGATGCATTGGCGAACACCTACGATTTCGCCAACAGTCTGGATTTGCGGCACTTTGTGCATCACGGCGTGCAGCACCCGCAGGCGGATGAATTGCAGGATGCGGCCGCGCTCGGGACGTGGATGGCGCATCGCAGGCTGAGCGAAGCGGGCAAGATCCCCTCCAAAGCGGCGTTCGAAGCCGCACTGGCGCTGCGGGGCGCCCTTCGCGACTACATCGAACGCGATCCCGACGATCGCCGGCGCGATGCCGCCATCAGAGAAGCCCTCGACCGGGCGATGGAGCGGTTCCCCCTGCGGGTGACATCTATTGGAAAGGAAGGATTGAAACTGACGCCGCTCGGAAGCGATGCAATCGCCGGCCTTTCAACCATCGTCGCCGAACTCTACAACGGTTCGGCGAACGGCACGCTGGACCGGCTCAAGATGTGCGCGTCCGACGAATGCAAACGGGTCTTTTTCGATCGCTCCAAGCCTGGAACCCGGCGCTGGTGCCAATCCACGCTCTGCGGCAATCGGCAGAAGACCCGCACCTATCGCGAGCGCCTCAGGCAGGAACAGGATGCGTGATGCTGCGTCGAAAACTGTGAAGGCAACTATGCTTTCTCGACGCGCTGTTTGGGATGCAGCGCGAGCATCTGCGCTTCCATCTCAGTGACCAATGCCGCGATCCTTTCAATGGTGAGCTGATCGGTCATTGCCGTCATGACTCTGCTGTAGTGCGCGATCTTCTTTTCGAGCTGGCCGCATACGTCGCACATTTGAAAGGTTCCGTTCGATCTGCTGGCAGCGGATGAGCGCTGCTGCTCAATATGACGAGGGAACCCGGAATTGGTTCAAGTTGCGACTGCTGTCGCGGCCAAAGAGCCGCGTTCGCGCGTACACAACATCGTCAACACGCCGCTCCTGCTCTGGCTGAGCCAGCTGCCGTTCCCTACGATCAAGACGCAAGCATGAGCGACGGGATGAGAAATTTGGAGCGTGTGGCCGGAATGGCGCTGCTAATTGCAGCGCTGGTTGCAGGCGCAGGCATTGCTTTCGCCGCAAGCCAATCGAACGTCCTGACCGGCAGCGCGGCTTTCGGTGACTGGCGCGAGGACAGACCGGGGCTTGTCCGCCACATCACGCCGGCCGATTTGCCGAAACCGGGAGCGACCGCCTTCTCCGCCAACGTGTCTCATGTGGTGCGCCGGCCCCTGGAGGCCCTGCCGCAGGTTCCCGCAGGCTTCAAGGTCGAGCCGCTCGTGCAAGGGTTGAGCGGACCGCGCGAAATGCGGACCGCGCCGAACGGCGATATCTTTGTCGCGGAGACCCGCGCCGGGCGAGTTCGCCTGCTGCGGCTCTCCGATGATGGCTCAACCGTCGTGAAGAACGAGACCTACGCCAGCGGACTGAGGCGTCCCTTTGGCATCGCCTTCTTTCCGAGCGACCATCCGCAATGGGTCTACGTCGCCAACACCGACAGCGTCGTGCGCTTTCGTTACCAGGACGGCGATCTGAAAGCCGACGGCAAACCCGAGGCCGTGGTCGCCGAACTGCCGACAGGGGGACATTCGACCAGGGACATCGTCTTCACCAGAGACAAGCGCATGCTGGTGTCCGTCGGCTCGGGCAGCAACGACGCCGAAGGCACGAGGAGCAGCCCGGCCGACGGGGCAAAATCCGCGCTCGGCGCAACCTCGGGCTACGAGAGCCACCGCGCCGACGTGCTTTCCTTCGCCCCGGACGGAACGGACGCGAAAATCTTCGCCACCGGCATTCGCAACTGTGTGGGACTGGCCATTCATCCCGCGACCGGCGACGCCTATTGCTCGACCAATGAGCGCGACGGGATGGGTGACAATCTCGTTCCCGACTATGTCACGCGCGTGCGCGAAGGCGCCTTCTATGGGTGGCCGTGGTTTTACATCGGTGGCCACGAGGATCCGCATCATGCAGGCGAGCGGCCCGACCTGAAAGACAAGGTCACCGTTCCCGATGTGCTGATCCAGGCGCATTCGGCCTCGCTCGGTCTCACCTTCTACGATGGCAACGCCTTTCCGGCGGACTATCGCGGCGACGGCTTTGCTGCCGAACACGGCTCCTGGAACCGAGCCCGGCGCACCGGTTACAAGGTGATCCGCATCCACATGAAGGACGGCGTGCCGACCGGCGAATACGAAGACTTCATGACGGGCTTTGTGCTCAACGATTCCGACGTGTGGGCACGTCCGGTCGGCGTGACGGTGACGCGCGACGGCGCGTTGCTTGTCTCGGAAGACGGCAACGGCACGATCTGGCGCGTCAGCCAATAATTCCAACCCTCCGGATTGGCTACTCGCAATACTCCCTGCCGTTGAAGACGAAGCACTTCGCCGGGCTGGCAGCGAGCGGGTGAATTCTTCGGACCAGGTAATGGTGCCTGTGCGGGCGAAGGCGTGGCTCCGGCGAAATATGCTGGACCGTCGGCGCGATGCAGCGGTCGTTGATCTCCTTGTCGGGAACCGGCTTCCACGACATGCGCGGACCGTCGGCGGTGCAGGTCTGCATCAGCGATTTCTGAACGCAGACGAAGGCCCCTTCACTGTAGGCCTTGCTCTCATAAAGACAGACCGGACCGGCGTTGGGTCCACCTTCCGGCGCGGCCGACGCGGTCGCGAGGCAGCTTGCGGCGGCAAATATCCATATCCAATAGCGTCTCATCCTTGCTCCCCCTCTTGCGGACGACGTCTCGACAAAGGTTAACAGGCCCCGGAACCCTTGCCTTCAATTGTGACCTGCGTCACTTACGTTTACTGCAGGCCAAACTAACAGTGCGGACGACAACCTCGAACTTGTCGGCCGCAGCGCGATTGGCAAATATGGGCCGGCTGGACGGGAGGGCTGGGGCATGCGGTCCTTATTGATTTTGGTCGGGTGTTTGCTCTGTCTTTCGGCAGGGCCGGCGCTTGCCGACAAGCGCGTCGCGCTGGTCATCGGCGTGTCCAAGTATCAGCAGGTGCCGCGGCTGACCAATCCGGCACGCGACGCCGACGCGGTCGCCGCTTTGTTCAAACAGGCCGGATTTGACGTCATCAACAACCAGCGCGACGTCGGCATCGTCGAACTGCGCCGCGTCATCCGGGAATTCTCCGAGACTGCGCGCGACGCCGATATCGCGGTTGTCTACTACGCCGGACACGGCATCGAGGTCGACGGCACCAACTATCTGGTGCCGGCCGACGCCAAACTCGCCAGCGACTTCGACATCGAGGACGAGACCATCTCGCTGGACCGGGTGCTCAAGGCGCTCGACGGCACCAAGCGTTTGCGGCTCGTGATCCTCGATGCCTGCCGCGACAACCCGTTCGCCAACACCATGAAGCGATCCGTCGCGAGCCGCGCGATCGGCCGCGGCCTTGCCAAGGTCGAGCCGACCATGTCGGATACGCTGATTGCCTTCGCGGCCAAGGCCGGCGCGGTGGCAAGCGACGGCGACGGCACCAACAGTCCGTTCGCGGCTGCACTGGTGAAATACATCGCCGAGCCCGGGCTCGACTTGCGTATCGCCTTTGGCCGCGTCCGCGACGACGTGCTGAAAACCACCGGCTACCGCCAGGAGCCGTTTGTGTACGGCTCACTCGGCGGCCAGACCATGTCGCTCGTCCCAGCCGCGGCGAAACCGGCCGATCCGGAAGCCGAAGCGCGCGTCGACTATGAACTCGCCGCCCAGATCGGCACCAAGGAAGCGTGGGATTCCTTCCTCGCCAGCCATCCAACCGGTCTCTATGCCAATCTGGCGCGGGCGCAGAACAACAAGCTGGCGGCGGCGCAGCAGTCCCGCGCCAAGGCGGACGATGCCCGGCGAGATGCCGAAGAGCAGGCGGCGGCCAAGGCGGCCGAGCTGCGCAAGCAACTGGAGGAGCAAAGCCAGCGCCAGACCGCGGAGGCCAAGCAGAAGCTTTCCGAGCAGGCGAAAAAAGACATCGAGGAAGCGCGTCGCCAGGCCGCCGAGCAGACCAAGAAGGAACTGGACGAAGCGCGCAAGCAGGTCGAGCTCGCGCAGCAACAGGCGGAGGCCGCGCGCAAGCAGGTCGACGAAGCCAAGAAGCAGGCGATTGCCGATGCCCAGAGCCAGGTCGAACAGGCCAAACGCGCGTCCAAGGAAGAGGCCGACAAGCTCGTCAGCCTGACGCCGGACCAGACCGTGCCGAAAATGCCGCCGTCGCCGCAGATCGATCAGACCGATATCAACCGGCTGCTCCAGGCGCATTTGAAGCGCGTCGGCTGCAACTCCGGCAATGTCGACGGCACCTGGGACGACAGTTCGCGAAAAGCCCTCGATCTCTTCAACAAGAACGCCAACACAAAGTTCGACGTCAAGGTCGCCAGCCTCGACGCGCTGGACATGGTGCGCAGCAAGACCGACCGCGTCTGCCCGTTGATCTGCGCCAAGGGCCAGAAAGAGGATAGCGGCCGCTGCGTGCAGATCAGTTGCGGCACCGGCTATTTCCTGAATTCGAGCGGCGCGTGCGAGAAGCGCCCCGAACCCGCACCGAAACCGCACACCGTCGAACGCGATCCGGAGCCCCGGCATCGCGCCGCGCCTGCCGGCGGTGGAGGCGGAGGAAAATGCTTCTCCTTCAATGGCCGGAGTTACTGCGAATAAAAATGCTTTGCGACATCGGGCCGCAAATCTGAAAGTTCATATCTTGGAAATGGGGGCATCTATGAGATTTCATCCAAGCTATTCGAGCCTGAACCTTGCTTTGGGTCTTGGCGCGGCGTTGCTGGGGCTGACGGCAATATCATCGGGCGCATTCGCCGCCCCGGCGCAACTCTACGGCAAGTCCGTGACCGTGAGCTGGACCGAGAACCGGATGCAGACCACCGACAGGTCAGCCACCCCGGTGTCGAAGACGGCCTCGGCGCAGTTGTCGGTTTACGTCAGCGACAAGGGCCGCGCCTTCAGCCGCGTCTCCATGACTGTGGATCGCGGCCGGCGCGGAAGCGCATCGGGCCAGCGCGACGCTGTCCAGGGCGAAGGCTCGGCGCGGTCGGTCAATTTCAGCGGCAACTCGATGACGGTGACCGCACCGCGCGGCGACGCTGGCGCGCTGATGGTCAGGGTGACGTTCGACTCCGGCTTTGCGGGATGCAGCGCGCGCGTGATCTCCGGCAAGTCGGGTGGCGCTGGGTTCACCCGCGTCCACAGTATGGTCACGGGCGGCACCTACGACATGTACTCTATTCAGGCCAGCGGCGAGAGCTGTTCGATCCAGAGCGGCAACGTCTTCGGCAACTGACGGACGCACCAAATCACCGACTCAGGGGCAGGAGCGGATGTCAAGTCCGCTCGGCCAATTGTGCACCCGTTGTTTCGGGGTCGACAAGCCGGCGAATAATGGCGACAATCTGCGGTGTTTCCCCAAATTCACCGTCGCCGGATCTCGCCGTTGCTTGCATTGCGTAACCAGACCGTCCTGATGGCCGCGATGATCGGCTGCGTTGCGGTTTTGTCATCGCAAGCGCGGGCGCAATGGTGGTCGCATGCGCCGGCCGATTTCGAGGAATGTGCCGACGTCGCCGAGAAGACCACCGCCAAGGACGCGCGCACGAAGGCGCTTGCCGATTGCAACGCGAAATTCGCCGGACGCCGCAAGCCCGGCGGCGGCTACACCTACTTCGATTTCATGCAGAATCGGAGTTTTGATATCGCAGGCCCCAATCCGACGGCTGAGGAGCAGAAGCAGATCGACGAGCAATATGCCGCCTATCTGGAAAGCCAGCGGCGTCACAGCATCGCCGCGGCCTTTGCCGCCAAACAGCAGCAATTGCAGCAGCAGTCGTCGCTGAAGAGCACGCTTGAAAAGGCGCTGCCGCTTGCAACGGCCAGCGTTCCAAAGCCGCCAGTCCCCGCGCGCGACCCCCGGCGCGCCAAGCCCGCCACTTGCCCCCGGGATTCGTTCTCATGCGAGTGGCCGCGCCTTTCCGAAAGCATCAGTGACCTGAAGAAGGCCTTGTTCGGTTCGCCGTCGAGCAAGCCGGCGCGGCCCAAGCAGGGGTTTTCCGGCTAATCCTTATCGAGGCCAGCGCGAATCTGCCGAACCGTCAACTTCGGCGAGCCCTGGCCTTTGGCTTCGGCGTCCCTGATCAGCGTCACGATGCGCCGGGACAGCGGCGCCTTAAGCCCATGCCGGTCAGCAATCGACGTGATCACGCCTTGAAGATAGTCGATCTCGGTGCGGCGGCGGCGCTCCAGGTCTTCCCACATCGACGAACGCGCCTGCGGATCGATCTTCATGGCGGGCGCGAGCGCAACCCGAAACAGGGCGTCCGGCAAGCGCAAGAGATGAGGCGTGAAGCTCAGTGGCACCGGCGTCGGCGATACCGTGGCGATGCCTTCCGCGCGCACCGCGATCAGGCCTTCAGTGATCTGGTCGGCGAACAATCCGCGCCAATCACGCTTGCCGAGCTGCTCGCGCAGCGGCAAGCCCGACAGCGCATTGATCGCGTTGTTCAGATTGACGAGCAGCTTGCCCCATTGCACGCCCGCAATGTTGTCGCTGGCGCGCATCGCAAGCTCGGCGGTGGAGAGACGTGCCGCCGTATCAGCCGCATCGCGCTCGATCACGATGTCGCCCGAAGTGGCGCGGTGAAATCGACCGTCGCCTGCCGCGACCACATTGAACGGCACCATCGCCGCAAGCACGGTTCGCCCCGGCAAGCGCTCACGCAGCAGCGGCACATTGGCGATGCCGTTCTGCAAACTGACGATGACCGCATCCGGCGGCGCATGTCGCGCGATCGTCTCCGCGACCTCGGCCGTGTCGGCGCTCTTGACGGTGACGAGCACCGCGCCGGCATTGGCTAAAATTGTGGGATCATGGGACAGCGCTATTTGCTGAGACGCCACATGCCAGGACGAGCCCTCGAGGCTCGTCAGCGTCAAGCCGAACCGCTCGATCTCCGCGATCACACGCGGACGCGCCAGCAGCGAGACGCGGCGGCCGGCATGGGCGAGGACGCCGCCGACATAGCAACCGATGCTCCCGGCGCCCGCCACCACGATCGGGTCTAGTGGTCTGATTCTAACATTCGCCTCCCGCCGCAACGAATACCTTTGCGAATGCTAGAATCAAAAGACCACTAGAAAATACAATTTTCTGGTGGAGCTTAGGATTTGATTCGCGTTCTCGATATGCGGCCAGACGGGTCGCGAATGTCAAATCCACTCCACCAGCGCCATTCGTTGCTCCAGTCAAAACGTCGACCAGATAGCGTATCTTGCGGCGATGGTTCCGGTAGCTGCAACCGTGGAGCGTGTTGCCTTGTATCCGTCATACCGCGCCGATAAGCTCTTGATCGAGGGGCGCACACTCGGCAGGAGAGCACCATGGGCTTACTCGATGTCTTGAACGGAATGCAGAACGGTCCGCGCGGCCCCTCGACGCCATCAGCTCAATCCGGATCCGGCGGCGGAATGTCGCCGATGACCATGGCGATCCTGGCGCTGCTTGCCTACAAGGCCGTCAAACACATCAGCGGCAGTTCGTCGGCCTCGACGGCGGCGCCTAGCCCGGCACCCTCGCCTGCTCCTGGCGGTGGTGGACTTGGCGGCAGCCTTGGTGGTGGAGGCCTCGGTGGTCTCGGTGGTCTGCTCGGCGGCGTGCTGGGCGGCGGCGCCGCAGGCAGCATCCTCAGCGGCGGATTGGGCGACGTGCTCAACCAGTTGCAAAAGAATGGCCATGGCGAGGCCGCCAATTCGTGGGTGGGCCAGGGATCGAACAAGCAGATCTCCCCTGGCGATCTTGCGAACGCGCTTGGCGCCGATCAGATCGACCACATGATGTCGCAGAGCGGCCTGTCGCGCGAGGATTTGCTGAACGGCCTGAGCCAGCAATTGCCCGACGTCATCAATCACCTCACTCCGGACGGACGGCTGCCGACAGGAGACGAATTATCGAACCGGCTCTAAACGAGCCGGCATCTTTTTGATCTGGCTTTTTGAGGAGGACGACAGTCATGAGTGGCATCATCTGGATCATCATTGTCGGTTTTGTCGCCGGCATCATCGCGCGGTTGCTCTCGCCGGGCCCCAATAATCCGAGCGGCTTCATCTTCACCACCGTGCTCGGCATTATCGGCGCGTTTCTCGCCACCTTTATCGGCCAGGCCATCGGCCACTACAGCCCGGACCAGGGCGCGGGTTTCATCACCGCAACGATCGGCGCGCTGGTGGTCCTGTTCATCTGGAACCGCCTGGTGGCGAGCGGCGTGATGAAAGACTTCAACAGGTGACGAAGTCATTCCGGAACACGTGTCAACATCGAGCCCGGAACGACTCCATCAACCTCACGTAATCAGATGCGCACCGGCGTCGATACGGACGATCTCGCCGGTCATGTTGCCTGACTGCGGCAACGCGAGAAACGCGACGACATTGGCGACATCCTCGGCTGACGACGCCCGCTTGAGCGGCACCTTGGCGACAACGGAATCGCGGACCTTCGCCGCCCCTTCGACGCCGCGGCCCTTGGTGAACCATGGCGTGTCGATATAGCCTGGACACACCGCATTGACGCGGATCAGCGGCGCCAGCGCACGGGCGAGCGAGATCGTGATGGTGTTGAGCGCGCCCTTGCTTGCGGCATAGGCGACTGACGAGCCGATGCCGCTGATGCCCGCAACGGACGACACATTGACGACGGACGACGCGCGGCCTGACGCTGTCGCCCCGGCCTCCAGCAACGCTCGCGCGGCGCGCACCATCTGGAACGGTCCGATCGTGTTGACGCCGAACAGCCGCTGAAAATCCTCCGACGACAGGCCGTCGAGATCGCCGTGCGGGACATGCTTGGTGGTGCCGGCATTGTTGACGAGAATATCGAGCCGTCCCCACGGGGCTGCCGCAGCCGCGATCTTGCGGCAATCCTCGTCGCGCGAGACGTCGCCCTGAACCACGATCACATCGCCGCCGGCGGTGCGGCAGAGATCGGCGGTCTGTTCGGCTTCCTTCTGGCTCGAGGAATAGTTGATGACGATGCGCGCGCCGCCCCTGGCCAGAATGGCCGCGGTCGCGGCGCCAAGACCCGAGGCAGAGCCGGTTACAACAGCGCAAAGACCATCCTTCGACATCGCATTTTCCCTGTCTGGCTTTCAGTTGTTTTGTGGCGATCTAGCACATGGCCGTAGATGGAGGAACTCCATTACGCGGAATAAGCCAGTCTGCCAGCGCGCCGCTGCATTCCGCGCTCGCAGGGGGCTTTGCAGGCACCAACGCTTGTCATGGCAACACCTTTTCCCCATCATGGCCGCAAACAAGCCCCCAGAGGAACGCCGAGTGGAAGCCGAGAACATTGTCGTCGCGACGGCCGAAAAGATCTTTGCCGATCTCGCCGACGCGCAAACCATCAACAGCGACAAGAAAGGCGCCTGGAAGACGCCGCTGTGGCAGGCGCTGAGCGAAGCCGGCCTGCCTTTGTCCTGGGTTGCCGAGGACCATGGCGGTTCCGGCGTGTCACTGGCCGACGGTTTTGCCCTTCTTGGCGCTGCGGGCCGCTTTGCGATTGCCGTGCCGCTGGCCGAGACCATGCTTGCCGGCTGGCTGCTGTCGCAGGCGAAAATCGCTTCGCCCGAAGGCGAAATGACGGTCGCGCCTGCGGGCCCCAGGGATCGCGTCACGGTCAATGCCGACCGCACGCTGTCGGGGCGGGCGCGCGGCATTCCCTTCGCCCACGAAGCGAAGCACCTCGCGGTGCTGGCTGACGACAATAACGGAAAGACATCGATTGTGCTGGTCGATGCAACAAAATGCCGGATCGAGCAAAACCTCAATCTTGGCGGCGATGACAGCGACACCGTGACGTTCGATCGCGTCAGGCCCATGGCCATCAAGCCCGCGCCTCAAGGTTTCGATCTCACGTCGCTGCTCCTGATGGGCGCCGTGGTGCGCTCCCTGCAAATTGCGGGCAGCCTTGAATCGATGCTCGACATTTCCGTGAAGTACTCCAACGAGCGCGTCGCCTTCGAAAAGAAGATTTCGAAATTCCAGGCGGTGCAGCACAATTTGGCGAAGCTCGCCGGCGAGTCGGCGGCGGCGCTCGCGGCTGCGACTTCGGCGGCCGACGCGTTTGGCAGCGGCGCGCCCGCGGACGCTCTGTACCTGGAAGCCGCGTCGGCAAAGATCCGCTGCTCGGAAGCGGCCGAGAAAGCCGCCGCCATCGCCCATCAGGTTCACGGCGCGATCGGCTTCACCAGCGAGCATATCCTGCATCGCTATACGCTGCGGGCGCTGGCCTGGCGCGACGACTTCGGCTCCGAAAGCCATTGGGCGGTCGAACTCGGCAGGCGCGTCGCCGCGAACGGCGCGGACGAGCTGTGGCCGCTGGTGGCCTCGCGCTAATTCCAACTATTCGAGTAACCCTAGATGACCGCAGCCCTCCGTTTCGACCCGATCCGCCTGCCGAGTGAATGCGTCAAGCTGCGCCAGGAAGTGCGCGCGTTTCTCGCCGAGGAAATCGCCGCCGGCACATTCAGCCCGTTCAAGCCAAACCGCGAGGACAATGACGCGCGGGAATTTTCCCGCCGCGTCGGCGCACGCGGCTGGCTCGGCATGACCTGGCCCAAGAAATATGGCGGCCATGAGCGGTCGTATCTGGAACGCTATGTCGTGACCGAGGAGATGCGCGTCGCCAACGCGCCGACGCGGCGCTTCTTCGTCGCCGACCGCCAGAGCGGTCCGGTGCTTCTGAAGTATGCCAATGAGCGCATCAAGATGGACATCCTGCCGCGCATCTGCGCCGGCGAGGTCTGCTTTGCGATCGGCATGAGCGAACCGAATTCCGGCTCGGACCTGTTCGCGGCGAAGACCAAGGCGACCAAGACCGACGGCGGCTTTTTGATCAACGGCACCAAGATCTGGACCTCGTCGGCGCACATCGCCGACTACATGATCGCGATCTTCCGCACGTCGCCGCCGACGAAGGAGAACCGCCGTCACGGCCTGACGCAGTTCCTGGTCGACATGAAGACGCCGGGCATCAAGGTCAATCCGATCGGCCAGATCACCGGACAGTTCGAATTCAACGAAGTGGTCTTCACCGACGCCTTCATTCCCGACGATCACATGCTCGGTGAAATCGACGGCGCCTGGAAGCAGGCGACATCCGAGCTTGCCTATGAGCGCTCGGGGCCCGAGCGGTTCCTGGAAACCTATTACGTGCTGACCGAGCTCGTGCGTGCGATCGGCCCCGCGCCCGATACCCGCGCCGCCGAAGGCATCGGACGGCTGGTGGCGCAATTGCACACCATGCGGCGTATGTCGGTTTCGGTGGCGGGCATGCTGCAGGCCGGCAAGGAGCCGGTGGTCGAAGCCTCCATCGTCAAGGACATCGGTACCATCTGGGAGCAGCAGTTGCCGCACCGGGTGCGCGACCTCGCCGCCTTCATCGACGAGACCGCCTCCAATCGCGAGACGCTGGAGAAACAGCTGGCTTTCGCGATGAAGACCGCGCCAAAACTCACCATTCAGGGCGGCACCACCGAGGTGCTGCGCGGCATCATCGCGCGCGGGCTGGGCTTGCGGTAGTTCGGTGACACCTGTTTCGTGTGGCGCGCTCTCTTTCCCCTCTCCCCTTGTGGGAAAGGGTGCCCGAGCAGAGCGAGGGCGAGTGAGGGGTCGATCGAGAGAACCCCTCACCCGGCTCGAATTTCGCTACGCTCATTCTCGCCACCCTCTCCCACAAGGGGAAAGGGTGTCCCCGCCGCGGGAACATTTGTGATTTACGGAGACCATTATGACCGCTACCAAGGATATCGGCGTCGAGAAGATCGGCCATGTCGGCCTGATCGAGATCCGGCGGCCGCCACTGAACTTTTTCGACATCTCGCTGATCAACCAGATCGCGGATGCGCTGGAGGAATTCGATCGCGACATCGAAATCCGCTCATCAGTGCTGGCCTCGCAGGGCAAGGCGTTTTGCGCCGGCGCCAACTTCAACGATCCGGCGCGGAAGGAGCAGGAAGAGCGCGCCAAGACCGATCCCGCATCGGGTCTCGGTCCGATCGCGCATCTTTATGTGCAGGCGGTGCGCATTTTCCGCTGCCAGAAGCCGATCGTCGCGGCCGTGCATGGCGCGGCCATCGGCGGCGGGCTTGGCCTTGCGGTGTCGGCCGACTTCCGCGTCACCTGCCCTGAAGCGCGCTTCGCCGCCAACTTTACCCGGCTGGGCTTTCATCCCGGCTTCGGCCTGACCGTGACGCTTCCTGAACTGGTCGGCAAGAACAATGCCGAGCTGATTTTCTATACGTCGCGCCGGGTGACCGGCGAGGAAGCCACCCGCATGGGCCTTGCCAACGAATGCGTGCCGCAGGATCAGGTCCGCGATCGCGCCATGAAGCTTGCGCAGGAAATCGCCGAGTGCTCGCCGCTTGGCCTCTTGTCGACCCGCGCCACGATGCGCAATGGCCTTGCCGACCGCGTGCTCGCCGCGACCCATCACGAACTCGCAGAGCAGACGCGGCTGCGCGCCACCGAAGATTTCAAGGAAGGCGTCAAGGCGACCGAAGAGCGGCGGGTGCCGAATTTCAGGGGGCGTTGAGGATCGGATCGGTGGAGGTTCGGTGCCAGCCTGTTCAAGATCGGACAGCCGTAGATCATCAACCCATCGTCGGGCTGAGACGGATCAGGTCGAGCAGCGGTAATCCGCAGCCAACTCAAGGCGTCTACCAGGCTCGTTGGGCCTTCCAGGCTCCCGTGCAGCGCTGGTTTCCTGAATAACCTGTCCACGTCCCCCGGCCGACCACGCCCGTTAGCCTACCGGACCCGGATGCACGTTTTTCCTGCACAGCTACGGAGGCGCGAACCGCCCCGGCATTCGTGACATTACCCACGAAAGTCTGCACGGCAGGCGACGTGATCACACCGTTCTCGATATTGACCGAATAGCTGTAAACTGGATTGCAGTCTCCACTTTGCGTCATAAAGGTAATCTCCCACTGCCCGTCATAAGGAGAACGGGCCTCAGCTGCCGTCATCAGCAGGCAAGCGTAAGCGGATAGGAGAGCGACAAGACGTTTGTTCATGACAAAACTCCCTCAAACACGCACTTCGCCTCGAGCAAGGTGCAGAGAGACTTGTCAGCTCATTTCCGGTGAGATCGCTTGATGCAAGTCAATCGAGACAACCGGTGCAATCGCGTTTGCGCAAGGCTGATGGCGAACAGCACGCGAGATCCCGGAAAAGACTCCTCACCCGCCTTCGCTCCGCCATAGCCGATGCAAAGCATCGGTGTTCCACCCAAGAGAACGGCGGGCAATGTCCGCCTACACACCCTCTCCCGCAAGGGGAGAGGGTCGGTCGCTCGATTCAATGCCCCTGAAACTGCGGCTTGCGTTTTTCGACAAAGGCTTTCGCCGCTTCCTTGTGGTCGGCGGTCTCGTTGGCGCGCGAATGGTGGAAGGCCTCGGCGTCGAAGCAGGTTTCCAGCGGCAACCGCTCCGCATTGTTGATGTTGCGCTTGATATAACCGAGCGTGATCGTCGGCCCCTCGGCCAGCGACATCGCAAGCTCGCGTGCGGCGGCATCGATCTCCGCATCGGGAGCGATGCGCGTGACGATGCCGAGCGCGAGCGCTTCCTGCGCCGACAAGACCGGTGACAGCATATAAAGTTCGCGCGCCTTGGCGCTGCCGAGCATCTGCGTCAGGAAATAAGTCCCGCCATAGTCGCCTGACAGGCCGACCTTGGCGAAGGCCGTGGTGATTTTCACCGAACTCGAAGCGACGCGGAAATCGCAGGAGAGCGCGATCGAAAGGCCCGCGCCGGCCGCCGCGCCGTCGAGCTGCGCCACCACGGGCTTGGACATCTCGTGCAGGATGCGGGAGACCTCCATGCCGCGCCTTAAGTTCACCATGCGGTTCTCAAACGACATTGGCGCCCGGCTGCCATCGGCCATCGACTTGACGTCGCCGCCGACACAGAACGTCCCGCCCGCACCCTTCAGCAAGACAGCGCGAACCTCGTGATCTTCGGCGGCGCGTTTGGCGGCCGACACGAGACCGAGCGTCATGTCCACGTTGAGCGCGTTGCGCCGCTCGGGCCGGTTCATGGTGATGGTGAGCAAGCCGGATTCGAGATGTTGCAGGACGGTTTCGGTGTTCATGAGTTGATGCCTCTATTGTTTTTGGTTCGGCTTTCAGAACCGTCATTGCGAGCGAAGCGAAGCAATCCAGCAGTTCAGAAAGATGGATTGCTTCGTCGCTTACGCTCCTCGCAATGACGAAGGATAATCTGTCGCCCTTATTTCTTCACCAGCGGGCAGCGCGACTCCGAGAGCGGCTGAAATGCCTGATCGCCGGGAATGGTCGCTACCAGCTTGTAATCGTCCCAACGGCCTTTCGATTCAGACGGCTTCTTGACCTCGAACAGATACATGTCGTGCACCATACGGCCATCTTCACGAATGCGTCCGTTCTTGGCGAACATGTCGTTGATCGGGGTTTCCTTCATGATCTTCATGACTGGAGCCGCATCGGTGGTGCCCGCGGCCTTCACCGCCTGCAGATAATGCGTGACCGAGGAATAGACGCCGGCCTGCGCCCCGCTCGGCGGCCGCCCGACCCGCTGCATGAAGCGCTTGGTAAAGGCGCGGGTGTCGTCGTTGAGATCCCAGTAGAAGGCTTCGGTCAACAACAGGCCTTGCGCGGTCTCGAGTCCGACGCCGTCGATGTCTGTAATAAAGGCGAGCAGCGGCGAGATCTTCTGGCCGCCCTTCATGATGCCGAATTCGGCCGCCTGCTTGATCGTGTTGATGGTGTCGCCGCCTGCATTGGCAAGCCCGATCACCTTGGCCTTGGAAGCCTGCGCCTGCAGCAGGTAGGATGAAAAATCCGAATTGTTGAGCGGATGCTTGACCTCGCCCAGCACCTTGCCGCCGGCCTTATTCACGACGTTGACCGTGTCCTTCTCGAGGTCGTGGCCGAAGGCGTAATCGACGGTGATGAAGAACCAGGTGTCGAGCCCCTGTTTGACCGCGGCAAGGCCGGTGACGTTCGCTTGCGAGTAGGTGTCGAAGACGTAGTGGACCGTATAGGGGCCGCAGGCCTCGTTGGACAGGCGGATCGATCCGGGCCCGGAATACATGATGATCTTGTTGCGGGCCTTGGCGATCTCGCCGGCAGCGAGCGCCGTTGCGGAAGCCGCAACGTCATAGATCATCTCGACGCCCTGATTGTCGAGCATGTCGCGGGCGATGTTGGCGGCAAGATCGGCCTTGTTGAGATGGTCGGCCGCGAGGATCTCGATCTTGCGGCCGAGCACTTCGCCGCCGAAATCTTCCGCCGCCATTTTCGCGGCGGTCTCCGAGCCGGGACCTGTGATATCGGCATAGAGCCCGGACATATCGAGGATGCCGCCGAGCTTCAGTGGAGGCTTGCCTTGCGCGAATGCCGCGGTCGAAATCGCAGCACAAATCACGCCAAGAAAGCCGGAAAAAACCCGTCGCATGCAACCCTCCCTCACGATCTTGTCGCATTGCGGTAGAGCCGCAATTGCCATTATGGCGATCATGCCGCAAGCATGCTGCAGCGGCAAGCCGGAGGACTTACGCCTTCCGTCGGGCGGAACGGGTACAGTGAACGAGGTCACCACGGTATCAATCCCGATGATGTCAAATGAACTCCAGCTGCTGATGACAATCGCGCGTGTCGCATGTGCGATCGCCACGATAACCGCAAGCATGGCTTCCGCGGCGCCGTGCGCTTTCGAAGAACAGGGCGAGGGCCGCGTCAGCGCTGTGATCGATGGACGCAGCTTTCGTCTCGCCGATGGGCGCGAGGTACGCCTTGCCGGACTTGAACCGGCGTCTCCTGAGAAACAGACGCAGGCGCTCGCCACCCTGCTTGTCGGGCGCGACGTTCGATTGAGCGGAGGCGATGACGCGCCGGACCGTTACGGCCGCGAGATCGCCTTCGTGTGGCTCACACCTGACGAAATCCTCGTGCAGCGTGAACTTCTGGCTCAGGGCGAGGCTCTGGTGTCGCCCGATGTGGGCGACAAGGACTGCGCGGCGGCGCTGATGGAGGCCGAGGGAACCGCGCGCGGCGCGAAAAGAGGCATTTGGGCCGACCCCACGGTCATAAAAAACACCGAAAGTCCGGGCGATATTTTGACCGGGAACGGGCGTTTTATGCTGGTCGAGGGCAAGGTTTTGTCCGTCCGCCAGGCAGGGGCAACCACCTATCTGAATTTTGGACGTAACTGGACACGGGACTTTGCTGTGACTATTCCAAGGCGGGCGCTTGCCAATTTGGCGGCGCAGGGCCTTGAACCTAAGTCACTGGAAAACAAGCGCATTCGTGTGCGGGGATTTGTTGAGGCGCGAACCGGGCCGCGAATTGAGGTGCTCCGGGCTGGACAAATTGAACTCGTAGGCGGGAAATAACCTGCCAAAGAGACCAGAACGCTGGTCGTGGTGGATGGTGTGGGACATCGCAAGGCGACAATGAGCCCAAAGCTGGGCTTGCGGCTTCCGGCTGCGCCTATCGTTTTGGGCGCATCGCTGCTGCTTGCCGGCTGCGGCGATCTCGGCCGCTTTCAGACCGCGTTGCCGTCTTCGACGCCGAGCACGACCAAACCCGTCACCCGCACGGCCGTTCAAAGCACTCCTGCTTCCGAAAAGGAGCACGAGCGCATCCTGGCTACATATGGCGGCGCGTATGACGATCCGAAGCTCGAAGCCCTGATCGGCAAGACCGTCGATCGCCTGGTGGCGGCGTCCGACCGCCCCGAGCAGGGCTACAAGGTCACCATCCTCAACTCGGGCGCGGTGAACGCCTTCGCGCTGCCGGGCGGCCAGCTCTACGTGACGCGCGGCCTGATCGCGCTCGCCTGCGACACCTCCGAACTGTCTTCGGTGCTGAGCCACGAGATGGCGCATGTGCTGAAAAATCACGCCGCCAGCCGCGAGATCGCCGCTCGCGAACAAGCTGCACAGGCCGCAACCCGCGTCGTGTCGGACGTGGGCAACGAGCCGGATCCGACCGCGATGGCGCTGGCAAAGAACAAACTGACGATGGCGACCTTCTCGCGCCTGCAGGAGTTCGAGGCGGACAAGGTCGGCGTGAAGATCTCGGCCGATGCGCATTTCGACCCCTACGGCGCGGCGCGCTTCCTGACGGCGATGGAACGCAACGCCGAACTCAAGGCGGGCAAGCCATCAGCGGTCGATCCGCGCGCGCAGGATTTCCTGTCGTCGCATCCGGCGACGCCGGAGCGCATCGCGAACGCACAGAACAGCGCGCGGCAATTCACCTCGTCCGAACCCAACGAGCGCGACCGCGATTCCTACCTCGCCGCGATCGACAACATCGTTTACGGCGAGGACCCGAGCGAAGGTTTCGTGCGCGGACGGCGCTTCCTGCATCCCAAGCTCGGCTTCACTTTCACGGCCCCGGAGAACTTCACGCTCGACAACACCGCGCAGGCCGTGATCGGCGTTCGCGAGGGCGGCGCGCAGGCGATGCGCTTCGACGTCGTGCGGGTGCCGGCCGAACAGTCGCTCGGCGACTATCTCAATTCGGGCTGGATGGAAAACGTCGACAAGTCGTCGACGGAGGACCTGACCATCAACGGTTTCCCCGCGGCGTCGGCGACGGCCGGCGGCGATCAGTGGTCGTTCAAGGTCTATGCGCTCCGCTTCGGCAGCGACGTCTATCGCTTCATCTTCGCGACCAAGCAGAAGACGACCGAAAGCGAGCGCAACGCGCGGGAAACCGTCAACTCGTTCCGCCGCCTGTCATTGGATGAAATCCAGTCGGCGCGGCCGTTGCGCATCAAGGTGATCAACGTGCAGCCCGGCGACACCGTGGAATCGCTGTCGCACCGCATGGCCGGCGTCGACCGGCCGGCGGAGCGCTTCCGCATCATCAACGGGCTCGAGGCCCATGCCCAGGTCAAGCCGCGCGACCGCGTCAAGATCGTGGTGGATTGACGCGCAAAAGCGCGTCATCCCCGGGCGCGCTTAGCGCGAAACGGGGATCTGGAGAGGCACATTCAGTATCCTCGCCGCTCCGCAGCTCAGAGCCGCAAAAGCGCGTGGCATTCGGCTTCTGCGGCAAATACGGCAGCGAGATACTTCGCGTCGTCGTAGTTCGGCTGCGCCCGCATCGCGCTACGAGCCTTGGCTAATCGCGCGGCGACGCCGCTACCGAAAATCGCGCGGTCAACCCACGCTTCCTTAAACTCCGAATAGAGGTCAGACATCGAGATCGCCCTTTCTGGCGCGTTGGAATCGGACCAAAGCACACCATATCACATGGTTCATCACCGTGCTCGCCTGTTCAATCGGGGCGGGCTTCCAGACGGATACAACGATGATCGATCCCAAAAGCGTTCTCAATGAATTTTACAATCTTTGTGTCGAGGCACGATGCGACTTCGATCTTTATCGGTCGCTATATGAGAATGACCCTCGGAGCGCTGAGCTTTGCGTGAACTACGCGCCCTATTTTTTTAACGATGTAAATCGCATCATCACACGAATGCTGGTACTCCACGTTTGCCGACTTACCGATCCGGCGGGCGGCGGTTCAAAGGCCAACCTAACAACAAACTATATTTTGGAAAACTTTCAGTGGCCTGCCGATGTTCAAGACCGCCTGACACACTTCAATAACCTGCTCAAGGCGTTTCGCGCCAAACTAGAACCAGCTCGTAGCAAGCGCATCGCGCACACAGACCTGCACAGCCAGGTAAACCGGCTTGATGCTATGGGACGCTTCGACAAAGGTGAAGATGCAAAATTTTTTGTCGATCTACAGGCCTTCTTTGATGTTGCATATCGCCACGTCTTCAATGACCGAGCGCCGCCGATTGCGGTAGGTGGTTCGACGGATACTCACATGGTTATTCGTGCCGTCAAGAAGGCAACCCTATTTGACCAGTGTCATCGCTGCGACGAGAGCGATCGGGCTGCCGCCTTTCTGGATTTCGAACGTCGGTGAAAGGACGGCTCTCCAGGCAAAAACAAAAAGCCCGGCCTTGCAGCCGGGCTTTTTCAATTCATCGCCTTAAAAAAATTATGCAGCTTCGTCCGCGACGGCGGTATCGTCGCCGTCGATGTCGTTATCCGACTCCTCGCCGTCAGCCTCGCCATCCGCCTCAGCGTCGGTCTCGGCCTTGGCGCCGCGGCGCGGGCTCTTGGCGAGCTGGCTCTCGATTTCCTTCACAGCTTCCGTTTCCGTCACATGCTGGACCACCGCGATCTCGCGCGACAGGCGATCGAGGGCCGCTTCATACAGCTGACGTTCGCTGTAGGACTGCTCGGGCTGCGACTCCGAACGATAGAGATCGCGCACGACCTCCGCGATCGCGACGATGTCGCCCGAATTGATCTTGGCTTCGTATTCCTGGGCGCGGCGCGACCACATGGTGCGCTTGACGCGGGCGCGGCCCTTCAGCGTCTCCAGCGCCTTCTTCACCAGCGCCGGCTCCGACAGCTTGCGCATGCCGACATTGGCGACCTTCGCCGTCGGTACCCGCAGCGTCATCTTGTCCTTCATGAAGTTGATCACGAACAGCTCAAGCCGGGCGCCCGCGATCTCCTGCTCCTCGATGGCGAGGATCTGGCCGACGCCATGGGCCGGATAGACGACGAATTCGTTGGTCTTGAAGCCCTGGCGCTGGGTCAGCGGCTTCTTGTCTTCGACGCGCGGCGCAGCCGCCACGGGCTTCGCGGCGGTCACGGGCTTGGCAGCGGCCTGCGCCTTCGGCGCAGCAGCCTTGTGGGACGCAGTCTTGGAAGCAGCAACTTTCGACGCGGTGTTCTTCGAACCAGACGCTTTCGCGGCAGTTTTGGCAGTCTTGTTGGGCATTGAGCTTCTTTTGTTTTTTGAGGGCTTGGCAGCCGACGCCTTGGCCTTCTTTGCAGAAGCCTGGGCGCGGCCCTTGGATGCGCCCCGACTAATGGTCGCGGCGGCTTTTTTTGAAGCCTTTGAAGAACTCTTTGTACGCGTTTTCTGTGACACAGCCTGCGCGCGGAACTGCCACGCCCCTGTTCGATGTTTTCACGGGAACCCATGGGGGCCGACGAACGGGCTGACGGGTTCGGCTAGTTAATGGGCCAATATAGCACATTTCCCGCAAAAATCAATGGTTTATGCCCTCTTAGCGCCATTTCGATGGCGTTTTCGGGCAAAAGATGTGGAACAGGGTTAAGCTTGAGATGATCGTATGACCGCCGCGAGGGCGCGGCTAGACGCGAAGACTACGGTGTGGCCGACCAGTGCGGCGAATTTGAAGTTCCTGCCAATGTTGCCGGAAGTGCGTGAAAGGAACTTCAAATCCAAAGCCGCCCTAACATCAATAAGTTGCTAGAGCCCCTTTGATTCCGAAGTTCGCATCAGAGGTGCCGCAATAGCTTGCGAACTTCGGAATCGGGCTCTAGTCACCGGTGCCGGGATTCGGAGAAAAATATTTCTCGAACTTGCCTTCGACCCCCTCGAACTCCTTCGCGTCCGCCGGGGATTCCTTCTTTTGGGTAATATTCGGCCAAGACTTGGCGTATTCGGCGTTGACCTCGAGCCACTTTTCCAGCCCCGGCTCGGTATCCGGCTTGATCGCGTCGGCGGGACATTCCGGCTCGCACACGCCGCAGTCGATGCATTCGTCCGGATGGATCACCAGCATGTTGTCGCCCTCGTAGAAGCAATCGACGGGGCAGACCTCGACGCAGTCGGTATATTTGCACTTGATGCAGGCTTCGGTGACGACGTAAGTCATCCAGGGCTCCGGAACAGGTCAATTCTGAATGGTTTGTGTGGGTTGCCTAGCGCAGGAACACCTGCGCTGCAAGGGAAGCCGTGACCCAAAGCGGGCCTCACAGAGACCAGATAGTTATTCCGCGCGCCCTTGCAAATCCTCATCGCGCCGTTGCAAATCCTCATAAAGCAGGCGCGCCGAGGCCGCATCGCCCCGCCGCTCGGCAAATCCGATCACCTTGAGCACACGCACGGAGCGGTCGAGCCCGACGGTGACGACGTCGCCGGCTTTCACTGCATGACCCGGCGATTTCTCGCGCACTCCGTTGATGCGGACATGGCCCGCCTCGACCAGCGCGGCCGCGCTGGCGCGGGCTTTGACCAGACGCGCATGCCACAGCCACTTGTCGAGACGCTGGCGCTGCAACACCACCTCACGCGAGAAGGTTATTCCTTCCGGCCTGCCGCCATCTGCTCCTTGAGTGCGGCGAGCTTGGCGAACGGCGAATTGGGATCGGCCGGACGATCGCGATCGCGCGGGGAGGCGCTCGACGCATATTGCCGGTGCGACGGGCCGCTTTCGCGGCTTCGATCGCGGTCGCGCCCGCCCCGGTCACGGCCTTTATCACGGCCCTTGTCGCGGCCTCCCTCGCGCCCAGCATCGTCGCGCTCGCGCGGCTTGCCTCGATTGCGATCCTGGTTGCGGTCTTCTTGGCGGCCCTTGCCGTCGAAGCGCTCGCGCGGCCGGCCGTTTCGCTCCCCGCGCGCTTCCGTCGCCGGTGCCGCATCCGCGGCACCCGCTGGCGCGCCATCCGCCGGCTGATCGGGGCGAGTTTTACGAAAATCACGATGACGGTCACGCCGTCCATGCCGATGGCGCTCGCGCCCGGCGCCTTCGCCCTGTTCGCCGCTCGCCGCTTCGCCGCCTGCCGCCACGGATGCGCCGGCAGCCGCGCCCTCGTGGCGGCGATGTCCTCTACGATCGTGACGCTGTGGACGCCGCTCGTCCGAGCGTCCGCCGGGACGCCAGACCTCGACCAGTTCTGGTTCGGCAGGCGCCGCGGCAGCGGGCGCGACCGCTTCCGCCGGCTTTTCGGCAGCCTCGACTGCTTCGGAGCCCGCCACTTTCGTTTCCACTGACGTCGTTGCGACGTCGAGGATGTCTCTCGTTTGCGCGAAGTCGACTTGCGGAAGCAGCGCCGACGACGCCGCCGCCGTCGCTTCGACGACCGGCGCTGCCGCCTCGGCAACCTCAGTCGTCGGCGCGGCATCCGCAGCCGGCGCCTCGGCAAGCTCAGTGGCTGGCGTCGCATCAACCGCTGTTGCGATTTCGCTCGCACCGGCGTCCGCAACCGGCTCGGCCGGCGTTTCGGCTGATGTCTCCGCCGGTGCAGCTTCGCTTGCGGCCGGCGTCTCGACCGCGGCCGGCTTGGGGGCGATCTGCGGCCGACGATCCATGCGGTAGCCGAGCGCACGCAGGATCGAGGCGAAATCCTCGCCCGCCGATCCCGTCAGCGACGTCATCGCCTGCGTCACCACAAAGCCGCGGCCATCGAATGCGCCGGCCGGCTTTTCGCCGGGCGAGGTTTCGCGCCAGGCGAGCGCCGGGCGAATGAGATCGGCCAGCCGCTCCAGAATATCGACACGGACCGCCCGCTCGCCGCACTGGCGATAGCCGAGCACGCGATAGGCATCGCGCGGCAGCGCCTTGTCGACCGGAAACGAGGTGCGGCCAGAGGCCGCCAGATGCTGCGCGCCCGACAGCGCCGACAGATCGATGTCGGCCTGCTTCGAGGCCCAGAGCAGCAAGGCCAGTGCTCGCGCTGCCGGCTTGAGCAGAGCCGGAACGTAGATGTGATAGGCGCCGAACCGCACGCCGTATTTGCGCAAAGTCGCCCGCGACGGCTGATCGAGATCCTTCATCTCGGCGGCGATCTTCGAACGTTCGAGCACGCCCATCGCCTCGACCAACTGGAAGGCGATGCCGCGCGCAATTCCCGTGATGTCCTCGGCCTTGCTCAATTCGAACAGCGGCCCGAGCAGTTTCTCGATATGCGTCTTCAGCCACAAATCAAGACGTGTTTGCACGGCTTCGCGCGGCGCGCCGGAGAGCCTCTCGTCCGAAATGATGCGGACGCGCGGATGCAGCGCATCGTCGGCCGCGGTCAGGCGCGCCACCGCATCGCCGGTCCAGCGGATGGTTCCTTCCGACGTCAGCACAAACTGATCGTCGGGGGCGGCTGCGAGCTTTTCGGCGCGGGCATCGATTTCGCCGGCCAAAGCCTTTTGCGCAGTCGCCTGCAACGCCTTCGCGTCAGAGCCAGCCTCCGCCGCATCGGGCGCAAAGGTGAAGCCATCCAGACGGCCGATGACATGGCCCTCCACGATCACTTCGCCGGTCTTGCCAATTTCCGTATTCAAAACCACGTTCTCCCGCAGGCGGCGCATCAATACACTGGTACGGCGATCAACGAAACGCTCCGTAAGCCGTTCATGCAGCGCATCGGATAATTTATTTTCGACCTCGCGCGTGACCTCTTGCCAACGCTCCGGGTCTTTCAGCCAGTCCGGACGGTTGGCGACGAAGGTCCAGGTGCGGATTTGCGCGATCCGGCCCGATAACGTGTCGATATCGCCGTCCACCCGGTCGGCCTGATCGACCTGTGCCGCAAACCAGGAATCCGGGATGCACCCTTTTTGCATCAGGAATGCAAACAGGCTCGTGACAAGTTCGGCATGGGCGGCCGGCGCGATCTTGCGGTAATCGGGGATCTGGCATGCGTCCCACAGCCGTTCGACGGCGGCCGCGCCGTGGGCCATCTCCCGGATGTCGGCGTCGCGCGCAACGTGATCGAGCACGCGCACATCCTCCGCAATCGGGGCGCGGGTCAGCACCTCGTGGGTGGGGCTGAGCGCCAGTGACACCTGCAAGGCGCCAAGGGAAGAGAAATCGAGCTTCGAATTGCGCCATTGCAGCATCCGCACGCTTTCGAAGGTGTGGTTCTGCAACGCATTGACCAGCTCCGGCTCGAACGGAGCGCAGCGGCCGGTGGTGCCGAAGGTACCGTCGCGGGTCGCGCGGCCCGCCCTACCCGCAATCTGGGCAAATTCGGCCGGATTGAGACGGCGAAACTGATAGCCGTCATATTTGCGATCGGACGCGAACGCGACGTGATCGACGTCGAGATTGAGACCCATGCCGATGGCGTCGGTGGCGACGAGATAATCGACATCGCCGTTCTGGAACATCGCCACCTGCGCGTTTCGGGTGCGCGGCGAGAGCGAGCCCAACACGACACCGGCGCCGCCGTGCTGGCGGCGGATCAATTCGGCGATCGCATAGACCTCATCGGCCGAAAAGGCGACGATCGCGGTGCGCCGCGGCTGGCGGGTGATCTTGCGGTCGCCGGCAAATTCAAGCTGCGACAGCCGCGGCCGCGTCACGATATTGGCGCCGGGCAATAGCCGCTCGACGATGCCGCGCATGGTCGCAGCGCCCAGCAGCAACGTCTCGTCTCGGCCGCGCCGGTTGAGGATGCGATCGGTGAAGACGTGACCGCGCTCAAGGTCGGCGGCGATCTGGATTTCGTCGACGGCGAGGAACGACACGTCGAGGTCGCGCGGCATGGCTTCGACGGTCGAGACCCAGAACCGCGGTTTGGGCGGCTTGATCTTTTCTTCGCCGGTAATGAGCGCGACGCTATCTGTGCCCGCGCGGTCGGCGATCTTGTTGTAGACCTCGCGCGCGAGTAACCGCAGCGGCAGGCCGATCAGGCCGGAGGAATGCGCGAGCATGCGCTCGATCGCCAGATGCGTCTTGCCGGTATTGGTCGGCCCCAGCACGGCCGTTACTCCCGAACCGGGAGCCTTTCCGTTGCTGGCGAGCGAAAATGAAGGTGACGAAAGAGCCATGTTCTTGGGAGGTTTCTACGGCTTTCGGTGTTGGGTGCAAATAGCGGAGCGTGACTATCGAAGCTTGAGAACGCGGAAGGTTCTCTCGAAAAGTGTTTCACAATGCGACGGTTTTGGGGGCGGGATTTAAGCTTCGGAACGGGTACGGAACGAATCGCGCCCGAATCGCTGACTCCTGGGATCGTCCTGCTTCGTTCACCGCAACATATCGCGCAAGTAAGCTTTCCCAGCACTAGATCAAGTTTGCCGCCGGCCTTCAAGCGACGGTTTGACGACGAAATTCTTAAAACGCGCGGCGAACCCGAGTCGAATCAGAAGTGAGCAGGAGTCAACAGGGATTCGTGAGTGCGGCGATCGTCATTCCGGGGCGCGAGCGATTGCGAGCGAACCCGGAATCTCGAGATTCCGGGTTCGATGTTTCACATCGCCCCGGAATGACGGCTTCGCCGTCAATTCGTCTTGGCGACCCGCGGCGGAAGCGGCTGGGTGATGAACTGCGTGGCCTCCAGCATGGCGACGCCAAGCGGCGTCGGGATGATCATGCGGTAGGGAACCAGGACGCGCGTTCCCAGCACCGGGGCGAACGCGATTTCGATGTTACGCGCGGCGGCCAGATATTTGATCACGGGCCGGTCGGGGATGTAGCCGGCAACCGGCGAGAAATAGATCGCACAGACGACGACCGGGCCTTGATAGCCCTTTTCGGAACGCACGGTTTCCATGCGCTTGAAATCGAGCTTGAGATCATAACGCATGCGGCCGTCGAAGATCGCGGCGCTGCCGCGACAGGCTTCCGGGCTGAGCGGATCGGCCGTACCCGGCACGTGCAGGATCGAGCCGGTCATCGGATCGAGCACGCCCTTCTTGTGCGCGTCCGTCACCGGAATGCGCTCGGGATCGACCGGGGGCTGCGGCTCGATCGCAAATTCCTTGATGGTGCCGTTGTTCAGCACCATGTGGATCGCTTCGGTCTTCCTCGACGTCGTGGTGGACGCGCTGTAGTTGGTCGGGACCAGCGCGCCGTTGAGCACGCGCCCCTGCGAAGAGCCTGCGCCTGAGCCGGACGCGAAGGTCTTCAACAGGCCCGCCGTCCCGCCGGCGGCGGAAGCCGAAAACTGATCTTCCGTGATCTCGATATTCCAGGCGCCTCTGCCGACGGGAATGCCGGCGAGCGTCGCCTCATACTGCGCTTCCAACTTTCCCTGTGCGAAAGCCGGTGACGTGCCCAAGCTGGCAACGGCGGCAAATCCACACAAGGCCCGGAGCAGCCAGCGCCGGGACGAGTTCACACGGGGGTTGGTCACTGACGCGGCGGCCCTCAAAACAGAGCGGGATTGCTGTTTCATTTAATCCAAAAAAGCGGCGAAAAACGCCTTCCAATCCACGCCAATAGCACGGAACGCTCGATATTGGCGGCGAATGCGCCGTTTATATGATGAGGAAAACGGTAAATGCTGCCAAAACAGGCCTCAAATGAGGTTTCTCGCGCGGCCAACCTTGACGCTCAAGCCGTCTGCCCCTATACGTCCGCGGTTCCCAAGATGGACATGATTTAGACCCTTGGCGCTGCCCCGCAAACGTGCGGGCGAAGGCCGGGATGGAAGAGGATTTCGACGATGTCGCGGCGCTGTGAACTGACGGCCAAGGGCCCGCAGGTGGGCCACAAGGTGAGCCACTCCAATATCAAGACCAAGCGGCGCTTTCTGCCGAACCTGTGCAACGTGACTTTCATTTCCGATGCACTCGGCCGCAACGTGCGCCTGCGCGTCTCCACCAACGCGATCAAGAGCGTCGATCACACTGGCGGCCTCGATGCTTTCCTGCTGAAGGCCCGTGCATCGAGCCTCTCGCCGCGCGCGCTCGAGCTCAAGCGCCAGATCGAGAAGAAGGTCGGCACCGCGCTGGTCGCAAAGGCGAGCTGATCGCTGTCGATCATCTGCTGTTTGATTTGAAATGGCCGGATCGAAAGATCCGGCCATTTTGTTTTGATGCACCCGCGTGCCACGATGAACGCAAGCTGAAGCGCATTTGCAGTCGCGCGCTTGTGAGAGTGCGAACCTTACCGTTCCTTCATTGGAACTTCGTTGTAATCGCGCGCCATCTGCATAGCTATCCTTCCAACAACAGGAAGGACACGATGAAGCAATCAGAAATCTTCCGCGAAAACGCCGACAACTGCGCGCACCTCGCTGAGGGCGCGATCAGCGAACCCGCCTTCAATCGCTACAAGCGAATGGAGGCTGCCTGGCGGGCGCTTGCAGACGAGCAGGATTGGCTCGACGGCGAAGTTGCGCCCACGCGCATTGCGGTCGGAAGCGCCCAGTCGACAGGACTGGCGTAACCAGATCCGCACGGAGAGGCCAAAACGCGAAAGTCCTTGTGATGAAGATTCTCGAGCATTCCGAGAGCCACATTGTCAAACTGCATGACGGATCGAGCTGGCAGATCTTTCCCGGCGACATCGATCAGACACTGACGTGGCTGCCGACCAGCGAGCTGCGGCTGTTCGAGATCAACGACGACATCGCGTCCCATGCGCTCATCAACACCGACGACGGAACGCGCGTTCGCGTCCTTCCGCTCGGCGAGGCATGGCCGGAAGCCAAGGCAAAGAAGATTCTGAAGAAGGGTTGAGGCAGCCCTTCTGTCCTTTCCAGCCGTCGCGAATTGTGTGCAAGCGCGCACCAGCTATCCCGCGCGCGGATCTGCGCACAACTGACGCGCGCTTGTGTCTTTGAGGCAGCAAAAAACTTTGCTCCGGAAGGTCAGCTATCCAGTCCTAAATGTATCTGCGCAGACACATTGCCGGAGAATGTGCGCAAGGGATGGCAACTGGTCAGATTAAGCCACAATCTCAGGGATTACTTCGCCTACGTTATCAGGCGGTAGGAGCTGCCTGTATCCATGGGGGACGATGCAATGCGCAAGTTGATTTCTGCTGCGGTTGGAATTTCGGCTCTGTTGATGATCACGCCCTGGGCGGCCGTCAAGGCAGCCGACCTTCCCGTCAAGGCGCCGCCACCGCCGATGCTTCCTGTCTGCATTTGGTGCGGCTGGTACGCCGGTATCAATATCGGCGGCTCTTGGGGCGATGATCCCTTCTCGTACGTCCAGCCGGCGAACAATGGCCTTGCTTCAACCACGTTGCATCCAAACGGCGGGATTGGCGGCGCCCAGATTGGATACAACTGGGTCTTTGGCGGCTTCCTGTTCGGCCTCGAAGGCGACTTGAACGCGCGCCACAACAGCGCCACGGTCAATGGGCTTCAGCCATTTCCCTTGGCCCCGCTTGCCCAGGTCAACGTCACGGAGACCGACAATTGGCTATCGACGGGACGGGTCCGGGCTGGCTGGGCGACCGGGAACCTGCTGTTCTACGGGACGGGCGGCGTCGCGGTCGGCGAGGTCTCCCATAGCTACACGCAACTCTTCGTCAACAATCCCGCGCAGAGCCTCACTTTGAATGATTCGGTGGCCCGAACCGGTTGGACGGCGGGCGTCGGCCTTGAGTGGATGGCGTTGCACAATGTCTCCTTCGGATTCGAGTATCTGCACGTCGACCTGGGTCGCAGCTCGATTGTTCAGTCGAACAGCATCGTTAGCGGCGGCGTAACGTTTACCCCGACTACGGCCGCATTCAACAACAGGTCGGACATCGTGCGCGCGAAGGTAAATTTCTACTTCAACGAACCGCCAGCGCCGGTCGTCGCCCGCTACTGATCGACAACCGTAGCGGTTGGATCGCAGCGGCCCCGGCATCGCCGGGGCCGTTTGCATTTGGGTAGCTGCGTGGCCGTGCAATTCCTCATGACGCCGAACAGCGTTGGCACGCCCCGGCCGGGGTGTCGCCATTGCCGCTCCTCGCAAGGGGACGGGCCAGCCCATTGACATTTCCGTCACGGCCACTCCTGGAAGAACCAGCTGATTTGCCCGTCGCGCCAATGTGTCGCAGACGCGCATCCTTGTGACGACGGGCAAATCACGGGCACGAATCCGCGCGTCTTCTGTCCGCATGAGGGGCGTTTCGCGATCGTCACAAAACGTTGGGCGGAAGATGCGGTGGACGCGATGCACGCATCAGACGAATGCGCGTGTCGCGGACGGCGAAGCCATGTGGTCCTGACGTCTCGACGCTGGCGTCAACTCGGTGACAATGCTCGCGCATTGCACCGGGGACGGTGACAAAGAGCCCGATCGCCGGGGAGAGCGTGGAATAAGCCGTTAAAACCTGACCGCGCGGGGAATGCCGGATGTCTTCGGCGAACCTGCGGTGACTTGCTCGTGTGCTTTCTTTATTCGCACGCGAGGCTGCGGGTGCGGCTGATGCGCCCGGCATTCCCTGCGCCCTCTAAAAAGGGCGAGAATATTGGTCAGCCCGGACGCAGTTCGCGCCGCGGGAAGCCTTCTCGCGTCGTTGCCTCTTCTCGTCATTCCGGGATGCGCCACGCGCCAAAATAGCATAGCTATTTTGCGCGGAAGGCGCAGGCCCGGCGACTGTCTTAGCTGTCAAGTTGCTGGGGTGTATAGCGGACGTTATTTTTGACGAGCGCATTAGCGGTAACGAGCAGCTTTCGGGCGACGGCAACGAGAGCGAGCTTGGCGGGC
>Ga0070741_10004787_pt1 | contig 31184 bp, 31 predicted proteins | sample Coa_R1_4_FD_66440 | JGI IMG/M metagenome (GOLD analysis project Ga0070741, IMG submission 66440) | Surface soil microbial communities from Centralia Pennsylvania, which are recovering from an underground coalmine fire - Coalmine... | ecosystem: Environmental > Terrestrial > Soil > Unclassified ... | reverse complement strand
CCTGCGCCGTTCAGGCTGCGCCTGAGTCCGGAGAATCCCATGAAACCCCAGGAAACCCTGCTGGTAGTGATTCCACCCGCGGCCACCAAGACCCCTGCGGTCCGGCGCGCGGTGGAGCTGGCGCATGCCTGCAACGCCAGGCTGCACCTGTGCGTATTCGTCCACGACCCGGCGGTGGAATTGGCCGGCCGCATGGTCGGGGGAACGGCGGTGGAAGCGGCGCGCACGCAACTGTTGCGTGAAGCCGAGGACCGGCTGGCCCTGCTGGCGGATGATTTGCGCGGGCAGGATCTCCAGGTCGAGGCGGAAGTGGTGTGGGGCGCGCTGCGGCACGAGCTGGCGATCGCCAAGGTGGTTCAGACCCGCGCCCGCCTGGTGATCAAGGATGCGCGCCGCAGCTCGGCCCTGCGAAAGGCGCTGTTCACGCCCGTGGACTGGCAGCTGATGCGCGTGTTGCCATGCTCGCTGATGCTGGTGCAGCCGGGCTCCCTGAGCCGGCCGAAGCGGATCGCGGCGGCCGTCGATGTTCTGGCCGAGCCCGGCGAAGACAACGGTCCCGGCAGCCTGGTGCTGGACACCGCCCTGCGGATGGCGCGATGCCTCGATGCGCGGCTGGAGCTGGCCTCGGTATTTCCTTACCTGCCGGTGCATGGCCACGCTTTGCTGAATGCCGAGCAGGTGATGGACCAGGCCGCCGCCGAGCATCAGAGCGCCTTCCGGCGGTTCGCGGCGCGCCATGGAGTGCCGAGGAAGCAGTGCTGCTGTCTGTCCGGCCCGCCTGCCGACGCCCTTGCGCGCTATATCGAGGAACACCACATCGACATGATCGCGATCGGAGCGACGCGCCGCGGTGCCTGGGATCGGGCCCTGCTCGGCAGCACTGCCGAAGCCCTGGTCCAGGAGATCGATGCGGACCTGCTGCTGGTGCGCCCGCAGCCGGAGCGCCCAGGTGTCGTCCTCGATGCCGAGGATGAAGGCTTCGACCAAAGCAGCCGGCCGGCGCTCGAAGGGCGCGCGGCGTGCTGATCCGACAAACCGGCGACAGACGAGAGACTTTATGCGGATATCGACCAAGCTGATGGCGTTGTCGCTGTGCATCCTCGCGTTCGCCGTTCACCCCCAGCGCACGCTCGGCGGCCCGCGGCAAGCCGAAGGCGAAGCCGCCGCTGCGCAGCAGATCGAGCCTCTTCAGTCCAGGGTGCGCGAGTTGATCGCGCAGCTCGACGAAATCGAAGAGCTTCATGAAGAGCCGACGCGCGGCAAGCTGGTGCGGAGGCACTGGCAGGCGGTGCAGGACTATTTGAGAGCGGTTCGGGAGCTGCTGCCGCCGGCGCCCCCGGGCAGCCTGCAATCGATCGCATTGAACGGTTCGGCGGCCGGATGCCGGCTGGCGGCGACGATGGACGCCGGCGCCTACGTGACCCGCATGCGCGACCTGTTGTGGAAAATGCGGGAGCAGCTCGTTCCAATCCGCCAGGCGCATGATCCCGCGCAACGGCTCAGCCTGCTGTCGCGGCATGTGGTCGACACCTATCACGGCCTGCAGCTGGTCCGTGGCTACGGCTGGATGAATGGTGCCGCCGCGCCGGTGGAAGTGAAGGACCAGCCGGTGCCGGATTCGGCCTCCACGCCCGCTTATCTGGTGCGCTATTACTGCGGGCAATGCCATGCGCCGCCGCCGCCGGAACTGCACAGCGCCAACGAATGGTCCGGGGTGGCCGCCAAGATGGTGGCGCATATGGGCGTCGCCGAGGTGGGCAACCCCCAGGAGCTCCTGGTGCCCAGGCAACACGAGATGGCCATCCTGCTCAGCTACCTGGAAGCCAACGGCTGCGAGACCGAATAAAAGCCGCCGGCGCGGGCGCCGGCGGCGGGATGGCAGGCATCACTGCACCGCGACCTGCTTGGCGACGGCCTTCTTGATGTCGGTCTTGGGCAGGTGCACGGCCAGCGTGCCGTCCTTGTGCTCGGCCGTGATCTTGTCCTCGAGCACGTCCTCCGGCAGCGAGAAGCTGCGGCTGTAGGCGCCGAAGCTGCGCTCGATGCGATGCAGGCGGGCGTCCTTGTCTTCCTGCTCGGATTTGCGCTCGCCGGAAATAGTCAGCACGCCGTTCTCGACCTTGACCTTGACGTCCTCCTTCTTGACGCCGGGCAGGTCGGCGGTGACGGTGTATTCCCTGGCTGTTTCGCTGATGTCGACCATCGGCGCCCAGCTGTCCTCGGGGCGGACGCGTGGAACGCCGGAAGGGCGTTGCAGGCGCGACATCAGTTCGTCCAGCTCGCGGAACGGGTTCCATTGCGCAAGGGTCATGGGCTCTCTCCACTTGTCAAAACCGGCGGCTGCCGGCCTGTTCAGTGTCCCCGGGAAAGGCTGCGCCGGCATTGAGGTGCGTCATTGCGCGCGCCAGGCCTTGGGGGCGCCGGCCGGTCATTCCGTTGCGAAGTCGCCGGCGCGGCCTTGCGGTTGCGAGCCAATGCCTTCGCCCTGCGCAGGCGTGCAGGCGACTGCTGCGGAGTCGGCGAGAGTCGGCGCCGCTCAGGTGCCGGCGGTGGTCAGGGCGGGTTGACCCGGCGCCGCATCCCAGAACGGCGTCAGGCGGCGCAAGGCGGCGATGCGGCGGCGCAAGCTCTTGCGCAGGCGGACCGAGTCCGCCTGGTGCTGCGCAGCGATGGAGTGGAGGGTCGTGGCGGACACCACCCGCGGATGCAGCTCGCGCGCCAGGCGGAGAGCGACGTGGGAATCGTTGAGGCGGCCCAGGGTCTTCTGCAGGTCGGCGAGGGCGCCGGCATAGGGACGCACGTCGCCCTGGAACAGCGGCTGCAGGAATTCGCTGGCATAGCGCAGGCGCTTGACGCGGGCGCGCATGCGATGCAGGTCGCGGAAGTCGAGCCGGTTCGGGTGACGGCCGGCGTCCTGCACCTTGCTCGCGGCCGCGCCCAGCCAGCCGATGGCGCTCTCACGTTCGCGGATCCCGGCCGAGCGCAGCCTGCTGGCGGGATCGAGCGACCGCTGCTCGACCCGGTACAGAGCGTCCTTCAGGGCAAAGCACGACTTAGAGCGCAGCAGCAAGGCGATCCTGTCCCTCTGGTCCAGGCGCCGGCGGGCTGCTTCGGCACGCAGCAAATCGATCTCGAAGGCCTCGCAGCCGCCGGCGCCCATCGATTCCCGATGGGCGGAAAAGACGTCCCAGTCGCGCGCGCTCGAGAGGCAGCGCCTGAAGTGCCTCAAGCGGCGTTGCAGATGCCGCGGCGCCTTGCGCCGCATCATGTTCGAGGCCACCAGCAGGGCCGCGCTCAGCTTGCTGATGTCGATGCGCAGCTCGTGGATGTTCTCAGCGGTGAGCGCGTCGCCCAGACGGTCGATGCTGGCGAGTACCGTATCCGCCAGGGTGGCCAGGCCGTCGGCGAGCGCGGCGCCGGGTGCGGCACCGCAGTCCGCCATGGGCCTGGGAGTGCCTGGTCGGGCGCCCGCGGCGGCCGTGCGGACCATGCGGCGAAGCCTGATTTAACCCTTGAGGGCGCGGCGGATGTCGGCGTAGCCGCTGCGCAGCGATTCGATCAAAGCCTTGGTGGCGGCATCGACTTCCTTGGCCGACTGGCCGGCTGCGACCTCGGCGCGCCCTGCATGCTCGCGCAGCTTGTCCATCTTCGCTTCGAGCGCGGCCCAGCGGTCCTTCGCCTCCGCTTCCAGCAGGTTGATCTGCAGCGCAAGCTCGTCGCGGAGAAAGCAAAGGGCGGTGAAATCGTTGTTGAGGGCGGTGGTCAGGCGGGACATGGAGGTTCTCCGGTGGAAGGGTGTTTTATTCTCTGCGGCGCTGGCGCGGTGTTCCTTGATATGGATCAAGCCGTGCCGGGCTCAGTGCACCAGCAGCACCGGCAGGTCGCCCCCGGCGAGCACACTCTGCGTGCAGCTGCCCAGCAGCAGTTCCCGCAGCGGCCGCTGACTGTGGCTGCCCATCACCAGCAGATCGACGTGCTGGGCCATGGCCCAGCGCATCAGCGCAAGCGCAACCGGGGCGCCGCCGGCGGGCTCGGTGACGGCCTTGGCCGGGATGCCGTGCCTGGCCAGATGGGCAATGGCGGCTTCGATCGACGCGGCCGGCGTGCCACGGCCTTCATTGAGGCTGAACAGGAGCACCCGCTTTGCCGCAGACAGGAGCGGCAGCGCCGCCGTCAGCGCGCGGGCGGACGAGGCCGTGTCTTTCCAGCACAGCGCCACCGTGCCGAGCAGGGCCGCGGAGGAAAACGTGGGTACGAGCAGAATGGGTTGCCCGCCTTCCACCAGCATCCTGGACAAGGTGTCCGGCGGGAGGTTGTCGCCGGAGCGGGGACGCGCCATCACCGCCAGATCGTGATGCCGTGCCTGGAATATCAGGTTGTCGTCCGCGCTGCCGCAATCCCGCTTCATTGAAGCCGAAACCACCCCTCGTCCCGGTGCTTCGCCGAGCGAGTACAGGCGGCAGAAGTCCGCATAGTGGTGCTGCGCGTTCGCGGCGCGCTGCCGCCCCTGGGTATCCAGCCGGTCCAGCGCCTGCGTCAAGGCGCCGCCGATCAGATAGGGCACTTGGTGCGAAGCCGCGGCTGCCTCGGCGGAATCCACATAGCTGTGAAAGCAATCGATGTGGGCTGCGGCGATCCGCGCTACGGTGAGGGCGGTGTCGAGCACGACACTGTCGCTCTCGCCGCCGCCCAGGGGAGCCAGGATGGATTTGAACATGTGTCGGGGACCGGAATGTGGGGCCTGCAGGCACTGTCCCTGCTTTGCTTCGCAGGCGCTTTGACCTGGGTCATACGTCGCCGATCCGCTCCTTTGATCCAGGTCAAGGCTGGTGCGAAACGGCGAATGCACACTCCCCATACACCCACTGGAGGAGTCAGGCACATGGCCAGATATCTGAAAGCGCAGCAACGGTTGATCGAGCAGGCGTTACGCGCAGCGGCCCCTGGTGCCGCCAAGCGCAAGCCGCGGCGCAGCGCCGGCAATGGGCGACGCACCGGGCGCAGTCGCTGAAGCGGCCGGTGCCAGATGATGAACGCCCCTGTGCCGCGGGAGCAGCTGCTGGCGCTGACGCTGACGCCGAAGGGGGCTGGAGCCGGCTTGCCCGCCTGCGCGATTCCGCCGCTGTCGGCGTCCAGCCTCGAAGCCTACATGCACACGGTCAACGCGATCCCGGTCCTCAGCGTCGAACAGGAGAGGAGCCTGGCGGCTAAAGCCTGCTGCGAACAGGACCGGGCGGCCGCGCAAACGCTGGTGCTCTCGAACCTGCGCTTCGTGATCTTCATCGCCCGCGGCTACGTGGGCTATGGCCTGCCGCTGTGCGACCTGATCCAGGAAGGCAACATCGGCCTGCTCAAGGCGCTCAAGCGCTTCGATCCGGCCGTCGGCGTGCGCCTGGTGTCGTTTGCGGTGCACTGGATCAAGGCGCAGATCCACGAATACATCCTGCGCAACTGGCGCATCGTCAAGCTGGGCACGACCAAGGCGCAGCGGCGTTTGTTCTTCAACCTGCGCAAGAACCGCAGGCATATCGGCTGGATCAACCGGTCCGAGGCGGAAGCCATCGCCGCGCAGCTGCAGGTGAAGCCCGAGGAGGTGCTGGAGATGGGCGCCCGCATGCTCGGCGCCGACATGAGCATCGGCTCCTTCCCGGAGGCGCAGCGGGGTTGCGTTGCGGAAAGCCTGATCGAGGATCCCCTCGACGCCTTCGAGGCGATCGAAGAGGAGCAGTGGGCCGGCCACGGCTGCGCCGGAATCAGGAAAGGGCTTGAACAGCTCGATCCGCGCTCGCGCGACATCATCGAGCGGCGCTGGCTATGCAAAGGAGAGCCCGCGGGACTGGAGGAACTGGGCGCCCATTATCGCGTGTCGGCCGAGCGCATCCGCCAGATCCAGAACCGCGCGATGCAGCGCCTGCGCGAGTACATCGAACCGCCGCAGGGCGCGGTCCCGGCCTGATCCGGCGGAGCGGCGCTCCATGGGCGATCTCTGTTATCAGCGCGATATGGCCGAGCCGATGGCCGATTGGACCTGCCCGAGGGAGGCCGCCTTTACGGACATGCCGCTTCCGGTTCAGCCCGGCGGCGCCGCTGCTGGCGGGGGCGGCGAGGGCAGCCTCTGGCTGGCCTTCACCCGGGCGGCGCGCCTGCATTCGAGCAGGGTTGCCCTGGCGTGCCATGACGAGCAGCTGGGCTACGCACAGCTGCTCGATACGGCTCAGGCCTGCGCCGCCGGCCTGATCGAGTCGTGCGGCCTGCAAGCGGGAGAGCGGGTGGCGGTCGTCGGCGAAAACCGCTTCGAGTGGTTGGCACTGAGCCTGGCGATCCAGGCGGCCGGCGCGGTCGAGGTGCCGTGCCGGCCGTCCATGCCGGTGGACGAGCTGCTGCCGCTGTTGCGGGGCCTTGATGTCGCCGTGGCGGTCGTGGAGCAGCCGGCACTGGCGCGGCTGTTGCAGATGCGCGGCCAGGAGGTTCCGGCCCTGCGCCGCCTGGTCGTGCTGGAGCCCGATCCCAAGCTGCCTGCCGGAGTGCCGCTGGCCAACCTGGAGCGGATCGGGGCGGACGCCCTGTTCAGGGACGCTTCCCTGTTGCTGCGCCGGCAATGGCGGATTCACCCCGACAGCCCCGCGGCCATCATTCACACCTCGGGCACGACCGGAGAGCCCAAGGCGGTGCTGCTCAGCCAGCGCAACCTTCTGCACCCGCAGTCCCAGCTTCCAGGCCATCTCGGGCTGGCCGCGGGAGAGCGCATCCTGTTGAGCCTGCCGCTGTGGCACCTCTATGGACGGCTGATCGCCTATGTCGGCCTTGCCAGCGGCGCGACCCTGCATTTCGGGGACTTCGCGCGGACCGAGGCGGACCTGGAGCGGATCCGGCCCGACTGCTTCCCGGCGTTCCCCCCGGTCTGGGAGAAATTGCACCATCACTGCGTCGAGGCCCTGCGGCAGCATCGCGGTGGCGCGCTGCTGCTGGCCGCGCTCGGACTGCGCCGCCGGTATGTACGGCTGGAAGCGGGTTCTCTCCAGGACCTGCGCGGCGGCCCGAGTCGCCGGTTTGCCCGGCGCCTGGGCATGTTCGCCCTGTGGCTGCCACAACGGCTTTGCGGGCTTCTGCTGCGGCTGGCGTGTGGCCGGCGGCTGCAGTGCATGCCGCGGCTGGGCATTGTCGGCGACGCGCCTCTCGCTCAGGGAGTCGACGAAGAGCTGCGCGCCCTGGGTATCACCGTGCTTCAGGGTTACGGGTCCACCGAGCAGCTGGTCAGCTGCATGCGCCGGCCCGGCGACAACCGGCCCGGCACCATTGGCAGCCCGCTCCCCCAGGTCCAGCTCTTCATTGTGGACCAGCAGTTGCGGCCGCTGCCGGCGGGAAGCATCGGCCAGATCGCGGTCTCCGGTCCCAATGTATGCCTCGGCTACGCCAGTGGAGAAATCCCTCATGCGCGGGCATTCGTACAGATCGGGAGCAGGCGCTGCCATCTGACCGGCGACCTGGGCTGGCATGACGGGCAGGGCCGCTTCCGCTTCGTCGGGCGGCTGGCCCATGTGTTGCGGCCGGCTGCCGGCGAGGAGGTCTCGCCGGAACCCATCGAGGACCTGCTGCGTTGCAGTGCCGTGATCGAACAGGCGGTGGTCTATACGCGCCGTGGCGGCGGGCTGGGCGTCCTGGTCATCCCCGACATCGAAGCTGCGCCAGCCGATCACGGCGAACTCGTTTCCTTGCTCCGGCGCGAGATTGACCGCTTGTTGCGGCACAGCGGGTTGCCGCAGTCGCAGCGTCCGGGCCATTTCACGCTGGCGGCGCAACCGCTGGCCGTCGGACGGGAGCTGACGCCGACGCTCAAGCTCAAGCGCCACGCGATCCGGATCCCCGGCGAGGAATTCGCGGTGTAGCGGCGGATGCGCGGCACTAGATACGGGACAAACGGCGGCGAGAAGCGGTTTGGCCACCGCTGGATTTGATTCAGGTCATCGGCGGGTGAGGCGGAGCGGTTCATGATTGCTGCAGTTCCCCTCAAGAGTTAGCGATGACCCAACCCGAGGAGCGAAGCGTGCAGCTCCAGGCCGGCGTGCCTCTGGCTCCCGCCGATGAAGGCCTGTTCGAGGCCCTGTTCGAGGCGGCGCCGGATGCCCTGTTGTTCGTCGACGAGCAGGGCGTGATCCGGCGCGCCAACGCACGGGCGCACGAGATGTTCCGCTGGCCCTCCGGCCGCCTGCCCGGGCAGGGCATTGACCAGCTGGTGCCCACCAACCTCCGCGCGGCGCATGCCATACGGCGCAGCCGCTATGGCGCGGCTCCGGCGCAGCGCGGGATGGGAGTCGGTCTCGACCTGCTGGCGCAGCGCGCCGACGGCTCGCGCATCCCGGTGGATATCAGCCTCAGCCCGGTGCAATGGCACGGCCACCGCTTCGTGATCGCCGCGGTGCGGGACATCACCGAGCGCCGCCGCATCGAGCAGGCCCTCCGCGAGACCTTGGAGGAGCGGGCCATGCGCGACGCCTTGACCGGCTTGTTCAACCGCCGCGTGCTGGACGACGCCCTGCCGCTGGAGATTGCGCGGGCGCGGCGCCGCTCGCGGACGGTGGCGGTGATCATGGGCGATATCGATCATTTCAAGCACATCAACGATCGCCACGGTCACGCCTGCGGCGATGCGGTGCTGCGCCGCGTCGCGCTGCTGCTGCAGGTCGGCATGCGCGCCGGCGATGTGCTGTGCCGCTATGGCGGCGAGGAATTCACCATGATCCTGCCCGAATGCACGCTGGCGTCGGCCTGCCAGCGCACCGAGGCCATCCGGGTCGCGATCGAGCAAACGGACTGGGCAGCCAAGGAGTGCCAGGTTGAGGGAGTCACCCTGTCTTTCGGCGTGGCCGCCTACCCGGAGCATGGCAATACAGCCGAGGAAGTGCTGCGCGCCGCGGATCGGGCCCTGCTGCAGGCCAAGGCCGCGGGCCGCAACCGGGTCGTGCAGGCGGCGGTGCCCGCCGCTTCGCCTTCGGCCGGAGCGCTCGACACAGGTCATTGAGCGGCGGCCGGCAGGTGTGACCGGCTTGATCCGCGCAGCCGCCTCGGCCGCCGGCCTGAAACGGCGGCTTGCTACTGAGCCGGGGAAGGGGCGGTCACGTTGCCGGCGAAGTCGGTCCAGGCGCGCCGCCGATAGTCGTAGAGCTTGCAGCGCCTGGCGGTGTCGAAGTACCACCGCCAGGTAAAGGCCTGGACCACGATCCGGCCCGGCATCCGGTCCTCGAGGATCTTCTGCGCCTGCCTCAGGCGATACAGGGGTACGCCCATGTCCACGTGATGCGCGGTGTGCTCCATGATGTTGTGCAGCAGCCGGCCGGCATCAAGTCCGAGCCAGGGCCGGAAGCGCAGGTGCACGGTGGTGGAGACGAAAGGCTGGGCGGCGGACCACGAGGCCTTGTCCTCGTACCAGGCGACGCGGGCGTGGGTGTGGTGCACATACACCACGAAGCCGATCAGGCCGTTCCACACCAGGAACGGCACCAGGAAGCCGCACAACAGGTCCAGCCAGACGGGCTGTCCGCCGGCCCGCGCCAGCGCGGCGAGGCTGGCGATCCAGGCCAGGGCGAAAGCGCTGACCAGCAGCGAGTCCAGCGCGAAGACGCGGCGCCGTGTCGGCATGTGGCGGCGTCCGGGGAAGTACATGCGCAGCCACCAGATCTCCACCAGGTAGTAGAGCCACGGCGCCCAGCCGCTGCGGTAGACGCGCTCCAGCGCGCGGCGCCAACGCGGCAGGGCGCGGTAGTCTTCGAGCGTGCGGGGCTGCCACACCATGTCGAAGTCCTTCAGGTTGGTGTAGCCGTGATGCACCACGTTGTGCCCCACGTCCCACAGGCTGTACGGCGTCAGCGAGGGCAGGAAGGCGATGCGGCCCAGCATGCGGTTGAGGCGGCGGTGCGCGGTGAAGCTCTGGTGGCAGGCATCGTGGCCCAGGATGAAGAGGCGCGCGATGACGACTCCGGCGGCGAGGCCGCAGAGCAGCTTCAGGATCGGATGGCGCAGCCAGACCACGGCCGCCGTGGCCAGGACGAACAGGCACACGTCCAGTGCCAGCAGGCCCAGCGCCAGGGCGGTATTGCGTCCCGCAACCGGCTGCAACCAGCTGCGGATGACCTTTCGGTGTGGGATCGGCGGAAGCATGAAAATTGAGCGGAGGATGGCCGCCGCATGTTTGCGGTTTGCCAGGCCGGCGGCCTTGACCTGGATCAATGCCGGCGGCCGGCAAGTGGTGCCCATCCTCGGCGATTGAGGCAGATCAATGGCCGCGGATGGGCCCCGGGCTAGCCTTGCCCGACTGACTGGATTGGAGCCGCCCGATGTCCACGCCCCCGGTGATTCTCGCTGTGCTGCAGCCCGATGCCTTGCGCACCGCGGCACTGGCCCGCGCCCTGGCGCTGGCGCAAAGCAGCGGCGGCTCCCTGCACCTGTGCTGCTTCGTCCACGATGCGCTGATCGAAGCCGCCACCGTCCGCCCCAACCCTGAAATCGGCCAAGGCGCGCGCCTGGCGTTGCTGGAGGAGCAGATGGTCGCGGTGCGGGCCCTGGCCGCCGAACTGGCGGCGCAGGCCACGCCGATGCGCTACGACGTGGTCTGGGCCAGCGTTGCGCATGAGGCGATCATCGCCAAGGCGCTGCTGATCGGCGCCGACTATGTCGTCAAGGACCTCGGCCATCCAAACCGGCTGAGCCGGGCCTTGTTCACGCCGCTCGACTGGAAGCTGGCGCGCCTGCTGCCTTGCGCGCTGATGCTGGTGCGTGCGCAGTCCCCCGCCAGCCCAAGGCGCATCCTCGCCGCGGTCGACATGCTGGCGGAGGAAGGCGGGGCGGACGGGCTCAACGCCAGCGTGCTGCGGGCGGCGCGCCGGGTCGCGGAACTTGTCGGCGGCAGCCTCGAGCTCGCTTCGGTGGCTCCGGCGCCGCCGGGACCGGGTCCCGCCGGCGGCGTGGCGGACGGACTGGACGTGGTGCTGGCGCGCCACGGCGAAGCGTTCTCGAATTTCGCCGTGCAGCACGGCATCCCGCCGCAGCAGTGCCACCGCCTGAGCGGCGTTCCGGTCGGCTGCCTCACGGACCTAGTGAAGGAACGGGGCATCGACCTCGCCGTGGTCGGCAACGTCTACCGCAACGCGGTACAGCGCATGCTGCTGGGCAGCACTGTCGAAGAGCTGTTGCGGCAGCTGGACTGCGACCTGATGGTGGTCAAGCGCCCGGATTTCCATGAAGTGCTGGCGCGGCATCTCGACCTGGCGCGGGTGCAGCGCGAGCTGTCATCCATGCCGCACGCCCATTCGGCCCGCGAACTGGCGTGAAGCCGGCGGCGCTGCGCCGGGTGGAACGGAGCGTGAACCGCGTCACACCAGGGCGCCCGAGTAGGCAATTTAGTCCATGGTGCGGATTGCCGTGGCAGCCGACGATAGTCCTGCGACCCGGCAATGGTGCAGAACGCGGAGTGGACAGACATGCATGACAAGGCGCTGACCCGCCCCGCGCGTTCCGGCCCTGTGCCGAACAAGATCGCACCCCACGCCTGCGCTGCCGGCACCAGCGCGCTGGTCATCGATGACGACGAATTTGTCTGCCGCACCGTTGCCGCGCAGTTGAGGAGCGCCGGTGTCGACGACGTCGTGGCGGTTTCGGACGGGCTCCAGGCGGTGCAGCTGCTGAACCAGGGCGGTCCCTACAGCCTGATCGTCTCCGACCTGTCGATGCCCAGGTTCGACGGCATCCAGATGATGCGCCTGGTCGCGGCACGCCAGCCCCGCGCGGCGGTGCTGCTGATGAGCAGCGCCGGCGCCAAGCTGCTGTCCTCCGCCGAAGCCCTGGCGCGCAGCCGCGGGTTGCGCATACTGGGGGCGCTGCCCAAGCCGGTGAGCCTGGAAGACCTGCGCGGCGTGGTGACCAGGCTCAAGGAGGGGGCGGACAAGGCGTCGTGGAACACGGCGACTCCGGCCCCGACGGTGGCCGAGCTGCGTGCCGCGGTGAACGGCGAGGAACTCCACGTCCATGTGCAGCCGCAACTGGATGCCCGCACCGGGGCCTTGCACGGCGTCGAGACCCTGGCGCGCTGGAACAGCCCGCGCCACGGCATGGTTCCGCCTGCCAGCTTCATCGCCATGGCCGAAAACAACGGCCTGATCGACGGCATCACCGAGTCGATGATGAGCAAGTCGCTCGCCGCCTGCGGCGCCTGGCGCCGCGCCGGACTGCACACGCGCGTTTCGGTCAATGCGCCGATTTCGTCGATGTGCAGCCTGGTGCTGCCGGATACCATCGTCGCCATCGCCGAGCGCCACGGCCTGGAGCCGAACCAGCTGACGCTGGAGATCACCGAGAGCGGGCTGATGAGGGACCCCGTGCGCTCGCTCGACGTTCTGACCCGCCTGCGCCTGCGGGATGTCGATCTTGCGATCGATGATTTCGGCTGCGGCTATTCGAGCCTGCAGCAACTCAAGCACATGCCGTTCAACGAGCTGAAGATCGACTGCTCCTTCGTCATGGCCATGCTCAAGGACGCGGAGTCCCGCAGCATCGTCAAATCGAGCCTGGCGCTGTGCCGCGAACTGGGGCTGCGTTCGGTCGCCGAAGGGGTGGAGAGCCGGGCGCACTGGGACGCGCTGCTGGAGCTCGGCTGCGATGTGGTGCAGGGCTATTACGTCGCCAAGCCCTTCCCGGTCGAGCAACTGCCGGTCTGGTGGCAGCGCCAGGGGCCGGCCTTCAGGCGCTGATCCGCTCCAGCGCCTGTTTCAGCTCCTCGTAGCGCTGCGCCGCGGCAGCGGCGAGGGCGGCCAGGGCGTCGCGCCGCTCCTCACGTGCGGCCCCTTCCAGGGCTGCCAGGGCCTGCGCCAGCGGCGCCGCGCCGACGGTCCGGGCGGAGCCCAGCAGGCGGTGGGCCACCGCAGCCAGGCCTTCGCAATCGCCGGCATTGGCCAGGGCGCTCAGGCTCGGCAGCAGGGGCGTGTTGACCTTGAGGAAATCCTGCAGAATCAAATCGGCCAGATTGTCGTCGTTGCCGAGCAGCCGTGACAGCACGGCGCGATCGAGAGCCGGTTGCTGCTGCCGGCGGCAGTCGTTTTCGCCCGGCGTGGCATCTCCCGCCGGCGAGCCGGCCCACGGCGCCAGGGCCTGTCGCAGGGCATCCAGGGCCAGCGGCTTGGCCAGGCAGGCATCCGCGCCCGCGGCCATGCAGCGGTCTTTTTCCTCGGGCGTCAGCTGCGCGCTGAGCACGATGGCCGGCAGGCGCTGCGCCAGCCCGCCCGAGCGCTCCAGTTCGCGCAGGGTCCTGACCAGTTCGACCCCGTCCATGTCGGGCATCCGCAGGTCGGTGAGCAGCAGATCGAAGCGGCCCGTGCCGAGCTCGCTCAGGGCTTGCGCTGCATCGGCTGCGGTGGTCGCGCTGTGGCCGAGCAAGGCGAGCTGGCGCTGGATCACCTCGCGGTTGGTCGGATGGTCATCGACCGCCAGGATGCGCAGGCAGCGCAGGGGAGCTTCCGGCGCGGGAGACGGCGGCGGCCGCTCCTGCCGGCCGGCCGCGGCGGAGATGGCGCGCAGCAGGCCGGCCCGGTGCAGCGGGCGCGGCAGCCGCACCGGCGTCATTCCGGGCGCTTCGAGCAGCAAGTCGAGCTCGCCGTCTTCCCGCAGCACCAGCGGCGAGCCGCGACGAATGTCCGCCCCGATGCCGCGCAGGTAGGAGGAGATCCAGGCGCGCTCGTCCAGGTCGGGCAGTTGCAGGTCGAGAGCCACGCCGGCCAGGCGCGGCGGGGCGTCCGCGGCCGTGCTTTCAGGGACCGGCGCGAATTCCAGCCAGAAGGAGAATTCCGAACCGGCTCCAGGATTGCTGACAAAGCCGATCCTGCCCCCCATGCGCCGCACCAGCCCCTGGCAGATCGACAGGCCCAGGCCGGCGCCGCCGTAGCGGGCCGTGGTGGAGCTGTCGCCCTGCTGGAATGGCTGGAACAGGCCCTGCTGGTGCTCGGGCGCGATGCCGGCGCCGCTGTCCAGGACCGAAAAGCGCACCCGCAGCATGGAGTCCGAGCGGCCGGCCAGCTCTGCGCGCACCACTACACGCCCGCTGGCGGTGAACTTGACGGCGTTGCTGCACAGGTTGTTCAGCACCTGGCGCAGGCGCAGCGCGTCGCCCATCACGCGGTGCGGCAGGGCGGGATCGGTGTAGACCAGCAGCCGCAATCCCTTGGCGCGGGCGCGGGGAGCCGCGGTTTCGGCGCAGCCCGCGACCACTTGCTCGATCGAGAATGGAGCCTGGACGATGTCGATGCGGCCGGCCTCGATCCGTGCCAGGTCGATGGTGTCGTCGAGGATGCCGAGCAGCGATTGGGCCGAATCGTGCACCATGGCGATGGATTCGCGCTGGGCCGGGTCGAGCTGCGTGTGCTGCAACACCTCGAGCAGGCCGAGGATGCCGTTGAGCGGCGTGCGCACCTCGTGGCTCAGCGTGGCGAGAAAGCGCGATTTCGCGGCGCTGGCGGCCTCGGCTCGGTCGAGCTGCTTCAGCCGCTGCGCCAGCCAGCGCGCATTGGCGTTGAGCAGGTCGAGCTCGTCCGCCAGCCGCGGCTTGCGCATGTCCGACCCGAGCATGGCGGCGGCATCATCGAAGCGTTTCTCGGCCAGCAAGGGCAGGGAGCGGGTGATCCGCCACAGCCGGTGCGACAGGGGCGTGAGGAACCACCACAGCGCCCCGCCGGAAAGGAGCAGGCCGCCGAGCGAGATCGCGATGCCGTTGCGGATGGTCTTGCTGATGCGCGCGAGGGACGGTGATTCGTCCGAGATGAACAGGGTATGGATCGGGCTGCTTCCCTCCAGCGACAGCGGCGCCAGCAGCAACATCAGGGACACGCCGTGGGCGCCCACGGAGGTCGTGTGGTCGGCGGCCAACTCGCCCACGCCGGCGACGGCGGTGCGCAGCCGCGGCAGCAGGGTCGGCGCATTGGTGATGGCGTAGATGCGTCGCTTCAGCAGCGGGTCGCCGGCATCGTCGTGCTCCGACAGCAGCGCCACATCGATGCCGCTCTGGTGCGAGAACGCAGTCAGCAGCTCCGGAGCGGACTGGCTCAGCCCCACCAGGATTTCGCGGCCGTCGTGATCGAAGGCCGGCTCGAACACGTAGAGGGCACACTCCTCGCCGCACCACAGGGTGCTGGCGCGCTGATGCCGGCGCCGCACGGTGGCCAGCAGGCGTGCCTGCATGTCCGCGGGAAGGCCGGCGCCGCCGGGCATGCTGAAGCCGCCGAGCTGGCGGCCGTTTTCATCGAATAGCTGCACGGCCGACAGGCTGGTCAGCAGCTCCGGCGAAATGCGGCTTTCGTCCAGGGGATGCCGCGCCAAGTCGGCGGCGGAGATGCCGGCCGCGAGTTGCGCGGCGATGCGGCCGAGGTTCTGCGCCGACTGCAGCAACAATCCGTCGAACATCTGGCGTGAGCGCACCACCCGTTCCCTTTCGTCGCTGGTGAACGCCCCGATCGCCTGGCGGAAGGCGTAAATGCCATAGAAGGCGTGCACCGCGCCCAGCAACAGCAGCAGCATGCAGAAGGCTTTCCAGCGCAGGCTCAGCCGCATGCGCAGCCGTGGCCGCGCGGCCTCCTGCTGTCGGGCCGGCTCGGGCATGCGCCGCCCTAGAAGCGGTAGCCGGCCATCAACTGGAACAGGTTCCAGTTGTCCGCTGGCACGCGGTTAAGGTTGTCTGCCACGGGGGCGGTGGCGGAGCCCTGGATCTGGTGGTATTCGGCCCACAGGCCCCAGTGCTCGGTCGGTTGCCAGTTCAGGCCGATGGTCTCGTCGTGCGCGAAGCGGGCATAGCGGTCGGTGCCGGTCTGGCCGGCATAGCGGCGCCCGTCGCGGTCGTGGCGGTCGTCGAAGCTGGCGCTGTAGCGGGTCATCAGGGTCCACTTCGGCAGGAAGCGGTATTCCCCCTGCAGGTAGAAGCCGTCGCCCGCAGTGCTGTCCGGCGGCGCCAGGGAGGTGTCGGTGCGCGTCCACAGGAGGCGGTATTCGCCGGTCAAGGCGAAGCGGCTGGCGTTGTATCGGACCGAGGCGACCATGATGTCGTTGTCGGAATAGCCCATGATCGGCACCCCCGGCACCGGATCGACCAGCAGCTTGCCGTGCAGGTAGCTGAGGGCGAACTTGAGCGCCCCGCCGTTCCATTCATCCTGCAGCCGTGCCACGTGGAAGTTTTCCAGTTCGATTTCCACGGGCAGGTCCAGGCCGCCGAAGATCTCCTTGCGTTCCTTGTCGCTCAGCCGCGATTTGAACGCATAGGTTCCCACCAGGCTGAGATCATGGTTGCCGAACTGGCCGCCTCCATAGAGTTGCGCGCCGTCGCTGGAGAAGAGGATGCTGCGCAGCCCGAAGCTCTCCAGATAGACGGCATCCGGCAGGGTGATGCCGGGCCGGGTGAACACGACGTCGCGGGTTTCGTTGTAGAAGCCGAAGGGGTTTTTGACCCGGCCCAGGCGCAGGCCGGCCTCGTACCGGCTGCTGGAAAGCATGCGGTAGTCGAGCTGTGCGTAGTCCAGGCGCAGGCTCTCGGTGTCGGTGTTGCCGGCCCGGCGCATCAGCCCTTGTGCGGAGACCAGCAGGTTGGGGAACAGGGATACGGTGCCGTTCAGGCCCAGCTCGTAGAAATCGCTGCTGCCATGGGTGCTGTCGCCGTAGTAATTATTGTGCTCGCTCAGCGAGTAGCCCTGGGCGGCGAAGCCGTGCAGCTGGTAATCCAGCGCCGCCGCCGGCGGCGACAGCAAGAGCAGCGCCGCCGCGAGCCAGGCCGGCGGCTGGATGAAAGGAGGGAGCCTCAGATTCATAGATGATCCTTCGCGACCGCGTGATCTCCTGTCGCCGTGGCAATGGCGCGGAAGTCGCCCGCTGCGCTGTGTGCGGGATTGGCTGGCAGGTAACCGATGGCGCCGGGCGTGGCCTGCACGCGCGCGCGCATTTCCGACTCCGAGCGCACCACCGTCGGCGTCAGGCCGGTTCCGGTGTAGAGCAGGCGGTCCCACAATTCGCGCAGCACGTAGGGGTACATGCCCAGCTGTTCCCGGCAAAACTGGTCGTGCAGGGCGCTGTCGTCCGGCATGATGAAAATGCGGATCGGCGTGCCGTCCGGCCATTGCCTCAGGCGGGTGGTAAAGATGGCGCGCAGCATGCCGCGGTCGACCGTGGTGCGGGCCTGGTCGGGGCTGATCACGACCTCGGTGCCGGCGGCCTGCGCCCGGCCGGGCTGACCCCACGACAGTAGCAGGGCCAGGCACAGCAGGCGCAAGGCGCGGAAGGATGCGATGCGGGCCATGGCCATCAATACAGGACGGCCCGCCGGCCGCCGGCGCGGCGCAACGATTCTGGTGTTGCGGGTCTTGCTGTTCTGCGCATGCGCGGTCTGGCCCCGTTTTACGCAGCTTCGTCCAGGAGGAGCGCCGGCGCATTGACCTGAATCAAGTGTCCAGGGCCGCTCCGGACCGGCGGCGCACCCTGCCGGACCGGCGGCGGCATTCGATCAGCGAAGCGCCAGCAGGCCGGCGCCGATGCCCGCCAGCACGCTGGCATAGCCCAGCGCGGCCTGGCGTGCGAACCCCCAGCCGGCCACCCCCCAGGTGATGCTGAACTTGAGGCAGATGCTGGCGAGGTAGGCCAGCATGATCGCGCGCGCGGCCTCCTGCGGTGCCAGGCTGCCGGCATTGGCCAGATGGAAGGCCGAAAGCGCGATCGCGTCGATGTCGGTCAGGCCGGAGAGGAGGGCGATGGCGTAGACGCCTGAAACACCCGCGGCCTGGTGCAGCCAGCCTACGGCCAGGAGCATGCCCGCGTAGAGCGCGGCGAAGCCGAGCGCGACGCGCATTTCGCTGGGATTGCTGACTTCCAGCGACGGCGTTTCCGGCTGTTCGCCGATGCGGCGCCAGAGCAGGAGGGGCACCGGCAGTCCGGCGACCAGACCGCCGCCGAGCAGGGGCAGCAGGTCGCGCAGCAGCCCCGGGGCCACCAGCGCGGTCAGCGCCGCCAGCTTGGCCAGCACCACCGCATTGGCGGTCAGCACCACCACCAGGCTGGCGTTCGCGGCGGCCCGATCGCTGCGCGCGTGGCGGGCGTAGGCGAGGGTGACGGCGGTACTGGAGACCAGTCCGCCCAGCAGGCCGATCAGGGGCAAAGCGCGGCGCTGGCCGAGCAGGCGCAGCACCAGGTAACCGACGAAGCCGAGCCCCGAGATCAGGGCCACCATCAGCCAGATGCGGTAGGGGTTGAGCGCTCCCATCGGACCCAGGCCGGTGTCGGGCAGCACCGGCAGCACCACGAAGCTGACCACGGCGAACTGGAACAGCGACATCCAGTCCCGCCGCGACAGGTGCCGGGTGACACCGTCCAGCTCCGCCTTGAAATACAGCAGTCCGGCCACGGCCAGGGCGACAACCACCGCCACCTGCTGCGCGCCGAACCAGATCGCCGCGCCCAGGGCATAGCAGATCAGCAGGGCGACGGTGCTGGTGGTTCCGGGATCCTCGTCCGGCCGCACCTGGCGGTAGGCCATGGCCATCATCGCGGCCAGCGCTACGATGCCTGCCGGGATCACCCAGGGGCTGGCTGCGTACTGCGACAGCATGCCGCTCAGCGTGCCCAGCAGGGCGACCAGGGCGAAGGTCCGCACGCCCGCCTTGGCGGCGGGGTGGCGCTCGCGCTCCAGGCCCAGCAGCAGGCCGACGCCGAGGCTGGCCAGCAGGCGGGTGAACAGCTGCAATTCCGACATGGCCAGGACCGCGCGGCGGGGTGGTGGTGGGGAAAATTGTCCGAAACCGGGGCCCCGGGCTCCATGACCTGGATCAAGCGGCTTGCCGCGGAGACCCGCGGCAAGCCGCGCTGCAATACGTAGTTGCCGCAATCCGGCTGCGGTAACTGCGAATGGTGGAAGTCCGGGCGGCGGCGCAATCTGGCACCACGTCAAGGGGAGAAGCCACCATGCCATTCGATGCCGCACCAACCGCCGTCAATACCGATTGCCTGCTTTGCCCGGTGCGCAGCTGCCTGGGTCGCCGCGGCGGCCAGGAACAGACCACCGCCTGGGGCGAGATGCTCGCCCCGCGCATGGCGGTGATGCCGGGCGCGGGCGCCCTCTATCACAACGGTGACCGCCTGCGCTCGATCTACTCGGTGCGCGGCGGCTGCCTTAAGACTTTCACCGTGGACGCGGAAGGCAACGAGCGCATCCGCGGGTTCTACCTGCCGGGCGACCTGATCGGCCTGGACGCCCTGGGCGACGGCATCTGCCTGGCCACCGCCGCCGCTGTCATCCCCTCGCAGGTCTGCGTGGCGCCGTTGGCCGATCTGCGCCAGCTGATGCTGCGCCAGCCCGAAATGGCGCAGCGCATGATGGAGCAGACCAGCCGCGAGCTGGCCCTGGCGCTCGCGGTATCGGGCGACTACAGCGCCGAGCAGCGGGTCGCCGCCTTCCTGCTGCATATGCGCCAGCGCACCGGCGGCGGCGAGGTGCTGCGCCTGCCCATGGCGCAGCGCGACGTCGGCAACTACCTGCGCCTGGCCACCGAGACCGTGTGCCGCACCCTCAAGGGCATGGAGCGCAAGGGCTGGGTGGTGCTGGGCGAGCGCAGCGTGCGCTTCGTCAACGAAGCCCAGCTGCGCGCCGCGGCCGAGCCGGTGGGCCTGCATCACGGCCAGTCCGAGCTGGCCAGGGCCGCCTGAGCGGCGGCGGATCGCGCCGATTCTGCATCGCACCCGCCGCGGGGCCGCGCATGCAGATTCATTTGCGAACCATCGAGCAGCTGTTCAACACGCTCGATCCATCCCCGTTCCATGAGCGGGACCTGGACGCCGACGCCGAGGACTTCCTGGTCGGCTGGGCGTCCGAGCTGCCGCATCGCCAGGAACTGCATCTGGTCCTCGAAGTGGAGGCGTTGCCCGCGGCGGGCGGCTCGGACGCGAGCCATGCCTGGGTCGGCGAGGCGATCCGGCACTACTTCGCCGGGCGTGCGCTGGCCACCCGCCAGGTCCTGCGCCACCTGCTGCGCAAGGGCCGCATCACCCTCACCATCGGTTGTGTCTTCCTGCTCGCCTGTTTGACCCTGGCGCACGCACTGAGCGGCGTTGCCCCAGGCAGTCTCTGGCACGGCGCTTTGCGCGAAAGCCTGAGCATCGGCGGCTGGGTCGCCATGTGGCAGCCCCTGCAAATCTACCTGTACGACTGGTGGCCGGTGCGCGAGCAACTCGCGCTCTATCGCCGCCTGAGCCTGATGCCGGTGGAGGTCGTAGCGGTGCCGGGCCGCTTGACCAGCGTCAATTCCCGCGCTGTCAGGGCCGGCTAGCATCGATTCAAACCCGTCCAGGCTTTTGCTCCATGAGCGGCACTCTCAGACTTGCCTACAAGCTGCTGATCAACGACCGCGCCAAGTTCGCGGCGCTGTTGGTCGGCATCACGTTCGCCGTATTCCTGATGGTGGAAATGACTTCCCTGTTCGCCGGCGTGCTGAGCCGCTCTTCGGCCAATGTGATCAATATCGGAGCGCGGATGTGGGTGATGGACCCGGCGGTGGATACCGTCGCCAGCAGCATTCCCATGCCGGGCTATGTGCTCGATGCGGTGCGCAGCATTGACGGCGTCGACTACGCCGTCCCCCTGTACTCCGGCGGCGCCCTGGTCAAGCTCGCCGACGGCAAATACCAGCCGGTGACGGTGCTGGGCCTGGACGATACCAGCCTGGTCGGGCGGCCGGCGCTGGAGCAGGGCCGCATTGAGAACCTGTACGTGGAAAGCGCCTTCATCGCCGTGGACGACGCGGAATTCGCCAAGCTGGGCAATCCCGCGGTCGGCCAGGAATTCGAGCTGAACGACCATCGCGGGGTCATCGTCGGCCTGGCCAGGGTGTCGAGCGGCGGGCTGTTCGGCGTGCCGACGCTCTACACGACCTACAGCCGGGCGGTGCAGTACATCCCCTCGGCCCGCTACACCATCTCGTACATCCTGGTCCAGCCCAAGAGCGATGCCGACATCGGCCGCATCGAGCATGCGGTTGCCGCGCTCGGCTATCGCGCGCTGACCCGCGAGGACTTCATCCGCAAGATTTCCGATTTCTACAAGTACAAGACCGGCGTCGGCACCAATATCCTCATCATGACGGTCATCAGCTTCATCGTCGGCCTGTCCATCTCCGGCCAGACCTTCTACACCTTCATCCTCGAAAACCTGGAAAAGTTCGGCGCGCTCAAGGCCATCGGCGCCCGCAGCCGCGAGCTGGTCTACATGATCCTGTTCCAGGCGGCGTTCACCTCGTTGACCGGGTACGGCCTGGGAGTGGGCCTGTGCACGGTGCTGATCGTGATCGCCAGGCTGCGCCTGCCCGACTACGCGGCGCTGATCACCTTCGGCAATCTCGGCCTGGCCTTCGGCATGGTGCTGGTCATCGCCGGCATTTCCAGCTATGTCGGCGTGCGCCGCGTGCTGCGTATCGAACCCTTCGACATCTTCCGGGGCTGACATGGCGCAGGTCGCGATCAAGGCGCAGGGAGTCGTCAAGTGGTTCGGGCAGGGCGAGGCCCGCGTTTGCGCGCTGCGCGAGGTGGAACTGGAGACCTATTTCGGCGAAATCGTCTACATCGTCGGCCCTTCGGGCAGCGGCAAGACCACCTTGCTCAGCGCCTTGTCCGGCATCCTGCGCCCGGATGCCGGCTCCGTCTCGGTTGACGGGGCCGACATCTGGCGCCTGAACGACGATGACCTGGCCGATTTCAGGCTTCATCGCATCGGCTTCGTGTTCCAGGACTATCACCTGTTCCCGCGCCTGACCACCGTGGAGAACGTCGCCGTGCCCCTGATCCTGCGCAAGCAGGGATGGGACGAAGCTGTCGCCGCGGCCCGCCACTATCTGGAGGTGGTCGGCCTGGCGGCCCGCGCCGAAATTCCTCCGGTCAAGCTCAGCGGCGGCGAGCAGCAGCGCGTGGCCATCGCGCGCGCCATCGCCGGCCAGCCCGACCTGCTGATCCTGGACGAGCCGACCGCCTCGCTCGACGGCGACACCGGGCGCTCGATCATGCAGTTCATCAGAACCCAGGTGCTGAATCCGCACCGCTGCATTCTCATCGTGACCCACGACGCCCGCATCCTCGAGTTCGCCGACCGCGTCCTGAAGATGGAGGACGGGCGTCTGCAGGGCATCGTCAACGGAAACCACCATGAATAACCGCGTTTGGTTCGGGCTGTCGGGAGCTGGCGTGCTGATCGCCTGCGTCGGCGCCCTGGTCTTCGCCCGCCAGGCGGCACCGCAGGCGCCGGCGTTCAGCCCGGCGTCGGACCCCTATGCCAGCGGCATTTTCGCCAACGGCATCATCGAGAGCGACCAGGGCAGCGGACAGAACGTCAATCTGTATCCGGAAGTGGCCGGAACGGTCACCCGCGTGCTGGTCGCCGAAGGCCAGAGAGTGGACAAGGGCGCCCCGCTGCTGAGCCTGGACGACACCGTGCAGCGTGCGCTGGCGGCCCAGCAGCGCTCCCAGGCCGATGCGGCACTGGCCGGCCTGCAGGAACTGCGGGCGCAGCCGCGCCGGGAAATCCTGCGTGTGGCCGAGGCCCAGGTGCGCCTGGCCGAATCCGGGGTGAAGACCGCTCATGACCAGTACAGCAAGCTCAAGGCGTTGTCCCAGCTGGATCCGGGATCAGTCAGCCAGGATGTGCTGGACAACGCCTCCAATGCGCTCGCCTCAGCCGCCGCCGCGCTCGACGTGGCGCGCCGGCAGTACGAGCTGACCGGCGCCGGAGCATGGAGCTATGACCTGCGCAACCAGGAATTGCAGGCACGTGCGCTCGATCGCTCGGCCGCGGCGGCCGAGGCCCTGCTGGAAAAATACACGATCCGCGCGCCGGTCGACGGCGTCGTGCTTTCCGTCACCGCGGCTGTCGGCAGCTACGTCTCACCGCAGGGCGCGTACGGTTCCTACACGCAGTCCCTCGATCCGGTGGCGGTGGTCGGCGCGCCGCAGGAGTGGCTCGGCGTGCGCTGCTACGTCGACGAGATCCTGCTGCAGCGCCTGCCGGCGCCGGCCAGGCTCAAGGCGCAGATGTCCGTGCGCGGCACGGCGACCAAGGTGCCCCTGGAATTCGTGCGGGTCCAGCCTTACGTTTCGCCCAAGATCGAGCTTTCGGCGCAGCGGCAGGAGCGGGTCGACGTGCGCGTGCTGCCGGTGATTTTCCGCTTTCGCCGCCCGGACGGGCTGAAGCTCTATCCGGGGCAGCAGGTGGATGTGTACATCGGCGAGGAGTGAGCGGCCTTGCCCCCGGTCAGATGACCCGGGAGTATTGCGGCGCGGTGCCGGCAGCGTCCTGTGCCCGGCGCAGGTAGGCGTCGAAAGGCATCGCCACCGCGCGCAGCAGGTAACGGCCCAGGGGAGTCACGCGCAGGCCGTCTTCGCGCAGGTCGACCAGGCCATCCCGCGCGTGGGCGGCAAGCTGGGCCAGCGCATCCGCGAAGTAGCTGCGGAAATCCACCTGGTGGCGGGCTGCAACATCGGTGTAGTCGACCCGGCCGCTGCACATGATGGCGCCGATGACATCGCGGCGCAGCAGGTCGTCGGCGGACAGGGCCGCCCCGCGCTCGACCGGCAGCCGGCCGCCGTCCAGCGCGGCGTAATAGGCCGGCAGCGTGCGGGCGTTCTGGCTGTAAATGTCGCTGATGCGGCTGATCGAGCTCATTCCGAGGCCGAGCAGGTCGGTGCCGCCGCGGGTGGAGTAGCCCTGGAAGTTGCGCTGCAGGCTACCTTCATCCAGGGCGCGGGACAGCTCATCGCCCGGCAGGGCGAAATGGTCCATCCCGATATAGACGTAGCCGGCGTCGAGCAGCCGCGCGATGGTGAGCTGCAGCAGCTCGAGCTTGGCGGCGGCGTTCGGCAGGTCGTCCAGCCGGATCTGGCGCTGCGCCTTGAAGCGGTTCGGCACGTGCGCATAGCTGTAGGCGGAGATGCGGTCCGGGCGCAGCGCGATGACCTGGTCCAGGGTGCGCCCGAAGGAGCGGTAGGTCTGCTTCGGCAGTCCATAGATCAGGTCCGCCGACAGCGATTCGAATCCGGCGGACCGCGCGGCTTCCATGAGGCCGGCGACCTCGGCATAGGACTGGCGCCGGTTCACCGCGTGCTGCACCTCGGGATCGAAGTCCTGGATGCCGAAGCTGGCGCGATTGAAGCCGAGCCCGGCCAGGCCGTGCAGGGCCTCGGCTTCGATGGTGCGCGGGTCGATCTCGATGGAGAACTCGCGTTGCGCGTCCCCGCGCAGATCGAAGGCGTCGTGCAGCGCCTCCAGCACCGACGACAGCTGGGGCAGCGTCAGGAACGTGGGGGTGCCGCCGCCGAAATGCAGCTGCTCCACCGGAGCCGGCCTGGCGAACAGGCGGCCCTGCAACTCGATCTCCCGGCGCAGGTAATCGAGGTATGCCGCCGCGGGTTCGCGCCGGCTGCTGATGATCTTGGTGCAGCCGCAATAGAAGCAGGGGCTGGCGCAAAACGGGATATGAACGTAGAGCGACAGGGGCGCCGCCCCCGCGAAGGCGGCGGAACGTCCGATCGCGGCGCGATGCTGCCCGGGGCCGAAGTCGCCGAACTGCAGGGCGGTTGGATACGAGGTATAGCGCGGTCCGTGGCCGTCGTACTTGCGGGCCAGCTCCGGGGGGAAGGCGCTGAAGCGCTCCATTTTCATGCCGGGGCCCTTCCCGGTACCTCGCACCATCCCGGCGCCAGGCCCGCCGGCAGCAGCAGGGCGGCGGCCAGGCATACCAGGCCCAGCCCGATCAGCCACCAGCCGGCGCCGTGGTGCGGCCGCTGTTCACGATTGCGGCCGCTCCAGCCGATGCCGGCCAGCAGCGGCGCGCCGCCACAGGCGAAAGCGGCGGTCAGCAGCGCGCCGCTGAGCGCGCCGCCCGACAGCGCCGCCAGCAGGAGCAGGGAATAGAGCAGGCCGCAGGGAATCAGGGCCCACAGCAGGCCGCGCAGCAGCAGGTTCAGGCGCGGCGGGCAGCGTCGCAGCAGGCCTTCGCTGCGCGGCACGCAGCAGGCGCGGTTGCGGCCGCGCCCGGCCAGCATGCGGGCACCGACCAGCACCAGGCACAGTGCGGCGAAGGCCTGCAGCACCTGGCCGGTCACTACGCGCGGCAGGTGCCACAGGAGCGACTGCCCGGCCGCTCCGGCGAGCGCGCCGAGCAGGCCATAGCCGAGAATGCGCCCGCCGTGCAGCCAGGCCAGGGCCGCTCCCGCGGGCAGCGCGCCGCCGGCCCTTGCATGGTGCACGCCGAGCGCGCCGCACATCAGGCCGCAGTGGATGCTGGAGGCGGTCCCGGCCAGGAAGAGCGCCGGAGCGCCGAGCGTGGAGCCGGGAATCCACATGGGATCAGAGAGTGGTGCGGGCCTTGGCGCAGCGCGGGCACAGGGTGGCTTCGGGCACCACGTGCAGGCGCGCTTCGCCGATCGGGCTGCCGCAACGCTCGCATTCGCCGTAATGGCCGCTGTCGAGGCGCCGCATGGCGTGGTCGACGCGGGCCAGCTCGTCCCGCGTCGTGTCGGCGAGCTGGTCGAGCACCTCGTCGTTCTCGCTCTCCGCGGCGCGCTCCTCCGAGTCCCGCGACAGGGGAAAATCCCGGTGCTGGCGGCTGCGTTCGACGCTCAGCAGGCGTAGCGTCAGGTCCTCGCGGCGTGAGGACAGGTAGGCCTTGGCGTATTCGGCGGGGGTCATCGCTGGCTTTCCATCGCGGCTGTTCATGGACATAGTCTTGATGACGCGGCGTCCTTCGCCATTGATCTGGATCAACGTCCGCCAGGGCCAGCCGGCGGGCCTAGCGTTCATCGTCGGGGAGCCGGCTGGAGAGGTCCTCGAGGTCGTCGAACTGCCCTCCCGACGAGGCCCACAGGAACAGCAGCAGCGCGGCGATGACCACGCCGACGCCGAGAGGAATCAGCAGATAGAGGCTGGCCATCGGGCGGGCTCCGCATCGGGTTGAGATGGCCGGGAAGCCACCAGGGAAGGGGCCGGGCCCAGCCGCAGCGCGTTGGCGATCACCAGCAGCGAGGACAGGGACATGCCCAGGGCGGCCAGCCATGGCGGCAGATGACCGCTCATCGCCAGCGGCAGCGCCAGCAGGTTGTAAAGCAGCGCCCAGCCCAGGTTCTCGCGGATGCGGCGCTGTGCAGCCCGCGCCGTATCCAGCGCCAGCGGCAGCGCCGCGAGGGAGTCCCCGAGCAATAGCAGGTCGGCCCGCGACTGGGTCAGCGCCGCGCCCTGGGGCATCGCCGCCGAGACCCTGGCCGCCGCCAGCAGCGGCGCGTCGTTGATGCCGTCGCCCACGGCCAGCACGCCGTGGCTGGACGCCTGCAACTCCTCCAGGTGCGCTAGCTTGTCCTCAGGCGTCTGGCGCGACTTGGCCATCGACAGGCCGAGGCGGGACGCCACCGCCGCGACGGCGTCCGCCGCGTCGCCGCTGAGCAGCTGCAGCGCGAGGCCGCGGCGCCGCAGTTCGTCCATCAGGCCGCCCGCCTCGGGCCGCAGCTCGGCGCCGAGCTCGAACCAGGCCAGCGCCCGTGAATCGTCGCACAGCACCAGGCACGTGGCGTCGGCCGACTCCGCGCCGGGCAGGCGTGCCGGGTATGGCGCCAGCTCGGGCGCGCCCAGCCAGTAGCGCATGCCCTGGATGGTGCCGCCGACGCCGGCGCCGGGAATCTGATCCAGGTCGCGCGCCTGGTATGTGCTCGCACCGGCGGCAAAGGCGCTGGCGATGGGGTGGCGGCTGCCTTGCTCCAGCGCGGCGGCCAGCCCGGTGCAGGTGTCGGCATCCTGGTCCGCCAGCGGCACCACGCGGCGCAGGCTCATGCCCGGCCGGGTCAGCGTGCCGGTCTTGTCGAACAGCACGGTGTCGATCGAGGCGAGGGCCCGCAGGGCGCCGGCATTGGTGACCAGGATGCCGTGCCGCGCCAGCTTCGAGGTCGCCGCCGCGAGCGCCGCGGGAATGGCCAGGGACAGCGCGCAGGGGCAGCTGGCCACGAGCACCGCCAGCGCGATGTTCAGGGCTGCTCCGGCGCCGGCGCCCCGCCACAGCGCCGCGGCATAGCCCAGTGCGGCCAGGGCCAGCACGGCGGCGACGAAGTGTCCGGCGATCCGGTCAGCCAGCTGCTGCAGGCGCGGCTTGCGGCCCTGTGCCGAGTCGAGCAGCCGGGTGATCTGCGCCAGCACCGTGTCGGCGCCGGTGCGCAGCACTTCGATCAGCAGCGGCGCGCTGCCCAGGTTGATCGACCCGGCCGGCGCGTTTTGCCCCGGCTGGTGCAGCACCGGATGCGATTCGCCGGTGAGAAGGGACTCATCCAGCTCGGCCGCCTGCTCCAGCACCAGCCCGTCCGCGGGGAGCGCCTCGCCGGCCGGGACCACCACGGTGTCGCCCGCGCGCAGCTGGCCGATGCCGACGGTTTCGACCAGGCCATCGCGGCGGCGTTGCGCCGTCAGGCTGCGCCGGCCGGCGAGAAGGCGCAGGTGCTCGCCGGCCCGCGCCCGCGTCCGGCCCTCCAGGTAGCGGCCCACCGCCAGGAACCAGACGAACATGGTGGCGGTGTCGAAATACAGGTCGCCGCTGCCGGCGACGGTGTGCGCCAGCGAGGCGGCGAACGCCACGCCCAGCGCCAGCGCCACCGGTGCGTTCATGTCGAGCTGGCCGCCGCGCAGCCCTTGCCAGGCGCCGTCGAAGAACGGCCAGCCGGCCCACAGCACGCCCGGAATGGCGATGATCAGCTGCGACCAGCGCAGTAGCTGGGCGATGGCCGGCTCGGGAGTGACGCCGAAGTAGCTGGGCCACGCCAGCATCATCACCTGCATGGCGCAGATGGTGGCGACGCCGATGCGGGCGAAGGCCAGCCGGCGCCGGCGCGCCTCGCGCGCGGCCGGTTCCTCGCGCGCCAGCACCTGCGGCGCGAAGCCGGCCTGATCGAGCGCCGCGAGCAGTTCCGATATCCGGACGCGATCCGGCTGATGGCGGAACGCGACGGTGCGCGCGGCGACATTGACGCGGACCTGGTCGGCGCGGCCGGCGAGCAGGCGTTCGACCCGGCCGGCGCAGGCGGCGCAATGGACGCCGTCCAGGGCCAGCAGCACCTCGCAGCCCTGGGCGGTCGCGGAGCCGAAGCCGGCGCGCACCTCGGGCCGGTCAAACGCCGACCAGTCCCGGGCGGCTTCCATGTCAGCGGTGAGGCGCCACTTGCGCCGCAGGCTCCGGCAACTGGGTGAAGCCCTTGACGTAGGCGGTGATGGCCAGGGTGCCGCCGATGAATACCGCCAGTATCGGCAGGCCGAGCATCAGCAGCAGTTCGGGGAACAGGCGCTTCGGACTGGCCGGGGCGCCGCGGTCGATCGCATTCATGATTTGCCTCCTGTGAGGAATCTCGCGTTGCGTTCCCGGGAAACGCCGGGTTCGTCCTCTTCGTCGAGCTCCACCAGGACCGGCTCGACCATCGGCAGCGGCGGCGAGTCGGCGTTCCGCGGCGGAGTGCGCAAGGTCACGACGGTGGCGCCGGTCTCCTCGGCCTCGCGTTCCAGCTCGCGCGGCTCCACGGTGAGCGGCGTGCCGTCGGCGAAATGCGCGGACACGGCGTAGCGGTGGCTGCGCCTGTCGTCGTTGGTCACCTTGAGCGTGTAGACGTTCTCGATGGCGCCGCTGGACAACTCGCGATACAGCGCGTGGCGGTCGCGCAGGACGTCGAAGCGCAGGGTCGAATGGTTCAGCACCAGGAAGGTGAAGGCGGCGCAGGCGGCGAGCCACACCGAGCCGTAGCCCAGGGTGCGGGCGCGGAACAGGTGGAACCGGCCGCCGGCGTCGTGGCGCGCGCTGGTGTAGCGGATCAGGCCGCGCGGCTTGTCCACCGAGTCCATCACCTGGTCGCAGACATCCACGCAGGCGGCGCAGGCGATGCACTCGTATTGCAGGCCCTGGCGGATGTCGATGCCCATCGGGCAGACCTGCACGCACAGCGAGCAGTCGACGCAGTCGGCCGGCTTGCCGCCGGCTTTCTTCGCCGCGCTCTTGCGCGGCTCGCCGCGCTTCTCGTCGTAGGCGATGATCAGGGTGTCGCGGTCGAACATCGCGCTCTGGAAGCGGGCGTAGGGGCACATGTACTTGCACACCTGCTCGCGCATGAAGCCGGCATTGCCCCAGGTGGCGAAGCCGTAGAAAAGGCTCCAGAACAGCGGCCAGCCCGACAGCTGCAGCTGCAGCGCCGCCGGAAACAGCTGCCGCGCGGGGTAGAAATAGGCGACGAAGGTCAGCCCGGTGAGCAGGGCGAAGCCGAGCCAGAGCAGGTGCTTGGCGCCCTTGCGCAGGATCTTCCCGGCGTTCCACGGCGCCCGGTCGAGCTTGATGCGGGCATAGCGGTCACCCTCGCATAGCTGCTCCATCCACAGGAAGGCCTCGGTCCACACCGTTTGCGGGCAGGCGTAGCCGCACCACAACCGGCCCGCCAGCGAGGTGAAGAAGAACAGCGTCAGCGCGGCCAGCAGCAGGAGCAGCGCCAGCAGCAGCAGGTCCTGCGGCACGAGGGTCAGCCACAGCACATGGAAGCGCCGGTGCGGCAGGTCGAAGAACACCAGCGGCTGGCCGTGCCAGCTCAGCCAGGGCAGCCCATAGTAGATGCCGAGCAGCACCAACATCGACAGCAGGCGCAGCTTGGCGTAGCGCCCGCGCGCCTGGCGCGGGTAGATCTTCGCCGCCGACTCGTACAGCAGCACCTCCTCGACCGGCTTGAGCGGAGCGCCCATGTTTCAGCGCTCCCGCCGCGGCGCGGCGAGGACCACGGCGAAGGCCGCCGGCACCAGCGCCAGCAGCCACAGGGCGAAGAAGGTCCAGGCCGCTCCGCCCGGCGTGGGCGGGGGCAGCGTCCAGTCTTCCGGCATCAGGAACAGCGCGATGATCGACAGGGCCGCGCCGAGGAACGCCGACCACAGCGCAGCCGCGGCCAGGCGCACGCGCCGATGCCAGCGCAGCCCGCGGCGCACGTCGTCCCCGACCGCGAAGCCCATCGGGTTGTTCACGGCTGGCCGCTGGCCGTGGCGGCATCCTGGCCGCCGTGCGACAGGCCGTAGACGTAGGCCGCCACCACGCGGATCTCGTCCGGCGACAGAATGGCCTCGTGCGCCGGCATGGTGCTCTGCCGGCCCTTCATGATGGTCTCATGCACACCCTCGCGGCCGCCCTTGAACAGCCAGATGTCGTCGGACAGGTTGGGCGCGCCCAGGGCGACATTGCCCTTGCCTTCGGGGCCGTGGCAGGCGGCGCAGGTCAGGGCGAACTGCTTCATGCCGGCTTCGCGCCTGGCCGGATCGAGCCTGGAATCGGACCAGTAGGGCACGAAATCCAGCAGGGCCTGCTGCGCTTCCGGGGCCAGGCCGGCCCCGATTGGCGGCATTGCGCCATGGCGGCCATGGGTGATGGTTTCGACGATCTGCTCCGGCTCGCCGCCGAATAGCCAGTCCTTGTCGGTGAGATTGGGAAAGCCCACGGCGCCGCGGGCGTCGGCGCCGTGGCAGCCGGCGCAATTGCCCAGGAACACGGCCTTGCCCAGCGACTGCGCCGAGGGATCGCGCGCCAGCGCGGGAATGTCCTTGCCGGCCAGGCCGGCGAAGGCCGCCTTGCGCCGCGCCGTGATCTGGTCCAGCTGGCTCTGCATCTGGCGGGTCGAGGTCCAGCCGAGGCGGCCGCCGAGATTGCCCAGGCCCGGATACAGCGCCAGGTAGCCGACGGCGAACACCACGGTGAGGACGAACAGGTTCAGCCACCAGCGCGGCAGGGGATTGTTGAATTCGCGCAGGTCGTCGTCCCAGACGTGGCCGGTGCTCTCGCCGGGCTTGCCGCGGGCGTTGGCGTAGAGCAGCCAGAGGCAGCCGACCAGCATGGCCGCCGTGATGATGATGATGAAAGCACTCCAGAAGGCGCTCATGAATGAGTCTCGCGGCAGCAGGGGGGCAATTCGGTGACGGGCGGCGTGCGCTGCATTTCCTCGGTCAGGGGCAGCAGCGCCGCTTCTTCGAAGCGGGCGCGGTTATGGCGCGAGTACGCCCACCAGCTCACTCCGACGAAGCCGATGATGGCGGCGAGGGTGAAGATGCCGCTGATCATGGCGCGCCCTCCGCCTTGGCCGGCTGCGGGGCTTCCGCA
>Ga0070741_10004786_pt1 | contig 31191 bp, 25 predicted proteins | sample Coa_R1_4_FD_66440 | JGI IMG/M metagenome (GOLD analysis project Ga0070741, IMG submission 66440) | Surface soil microbial communities from Centralia Pennsylvania, which are recovering from an underground coalmine fire - Coalmine... | ecosystem: Environmental > Terrestrial > Soil > Unclassified ... | reverse complement strand
GATACTCGGCGCGTAGAGTGCGGGCGTGCAGCATGTCGGGGAACGTATAGTCGTCGGCGTATTTGGCGGCACCAGTCGTTTTGTCAATTCCGTCGGGTCGGGGCAGCGGGCGACCTACTACATTCAAGGGTGTTTTGGTCTCGGGCAGCGGATACGGATTTTCGGGGATCGGTTCGCCCGTGCGCATAGATTGCGCCGCTGTTTGGATTGCATTCGTGATGAAGCTATAACCCGCGCAGCGGCAGTAGGTATCTTTGAGCGCCACTTTCATATCCTGCTCAGAGGGCTCCGGCTTTTCATCTAGCAACGCCTTGGCGGTCAGGATGATGCCGGGGATGCAGAACCCACACTGCACCGCGCCGCCTTTGACGAATGCCTCCTGGAGCGGATACAGCCCCGCCCACGGCGAGTCTGCCGAATGCTGCCCATTCCCATTTCCGTGTGCGCGCTGCCAAGTCTCGGCTAATCCTTCAATCGTTAGGACATCAGCCCCTTGCGCTTTCAGGGCAGGATAAATGCATGACTCTATCGGTGTGTTATTAATGAGCACAGTGCAGGTCCCGCACTCTGCCTCGTTGCAGCCAATTTTAGTTCCGGTCAAGCCAAGCCGAATGCGCAAAACGTCGGACAGATATTCGTTCTCGCGAATCTCGAGCTCCTGCGGTTTTCCATTCACGTTGAATTTCAGCTGCGCCATAGTTACCTCCTGATTACGCCAGACCTAACCCTTCGGGCTGAATGTCGCCAGTGCGTGCGCGATACGCCGCCAATTGCAGGGCACGCTCAATGAGCGGCTCCAACAATTCGCGGCGGTATTCGCTGGTCGCGCGATGGGGACTGGTACGCATCCGCGCTTCGGATGCGATCTGCCCCGCCGCCTCTGCGATGGTTTCCTCCGATATGCTTCGCCCTTGAAGAAACGCTTCGGTTTGCGTCGCGCGCAGTGGGATGGGTCCGGCAGGTCCAAGAGCGATGCGAATATTTTCGATAGGAGAGGATTTGCCCTTTGTCGCGGCGAGTTCAAGCCAGACTGCCATCCCCAAAATCGGCAGTGCCACTCCTTGCGGACGCATGATGCGCTTGAATGCGGTGGCGTTCCCTTGCGTCATCGGGCGAAAACGAAATTGGACAATCAATTCGCGCGTCGCGTCCACCGCCGATTTGCCTGGTCCTTGGAACAACGTCGCAATCGGCAGCCAGCGGCGACCCGCGGGCGCGGCGACTTGTGCTTCGGCATCCAATGCGACGAGGGAAATCGTTCCGTCCCCGGCAGGCAGCGCATGTGCCACGTTGCCGCCAATCGTCGCTACATTGCGCACCTGCGGTCCGCCGATGACGCCGCAGCTTTCGACGAGACACGTCGCATTGCGTGTCAGCAGTGGCGAAGCGACAATCGCGGTATGAGTGACAGCAGCACCCAAGTAAATCCAGCCGTCGCGCTCGGCGATGGATGTCATTTCCGGCACTTGAGTCACATCTACCAGCGCCTCGACGGGCGTCTGACGCCCCTGCTGCAAATCGAGTAAAAGATCTGTGCCACCCGCGATGACGCGTGCGGCGCCGCCGTACTGCGTGAGGCGCTCCAATGCTTGGTCAACCGTCGTCGGTAAATGATAATGTTCCCAGATGACAGTTGGTTCGAGAAATACTTCTGTCACTCGATGCTCTTCTCCATAAAGTGAATCGCTTTCGGGTCTTGTACGCGCAAAGGAAGCAGATGCTCAATGTGCTGGAAGGGATGAACCATGTGCGGAAAGTTCAATGCGAGCATGAATTGATTTTGGAAATCGGGATCAATCGGCAGTTCGACCCGCTGAATGCGGTTGGCTACCTCCACTGCCTCACGCCGCTTGCGGTGATTGAGAAGCGCGATGCGTGCGCCATCTCCCGCCGCATTCCCAATGGCATACACTTTGTCCAAAGGACAATCCGGGATCATCCCCAAAATCATTGCCTTGGTTTTGTCAATGTAGCTCCCGAATCCGCCTGCCAAAATAATTCGGTCGGGGCGTTCGATGCCCATTTCGCGAAGCAGGATTTTCGCGGCGACGTAGAGAGCTGCTTTGGCTAATTGGATTTGGCGCACGTCGCGCATGGTAATTGGAATGTCGCGTCCAATCGAAGTCTCGGCTGCCCATGCCAGCACGTACTCCATGCCGAATTCACCCTGCCGAATCCGCGGCGAACTGAGACCGGGCGTGAACGTGCCGTTCGGCTGCAAAATCCCGACGCGGAACATTTCGGCAATCGCATCAATAATTGCCGAGCCGCAAATCCCCTTGACGCTGCCTTCTGTCCCCGCGCGCTCGTCGCTCCAACCCTCCACACCAATAATCCGATAGCGCGGTTCAAGCGAAAGGGAATCAATTTCGACGCGTTCGATTGCGCCGGGGGCAGCGCGCATCCCATACTCGACATGCGCGCCCTCAAATGCCGGACCGGTGGGGGTCGAAGTGCACAGCAGGCGGTGGCGGTTGCCAAGCACGAGCTCCGCATTCGTGCCTACATCAATGATGAGCCATTGCTCGTCTTGGTTGTAGGGTTCTTCGGCAATCAGCACCGCCATATTATCTGCGCCGACAAAACTCGCTTCGATGGGCAAAAGATGGACATTCGCCGCCTGGTTCACCTGAATGCCTAACTCGCGCGCCTTGATGTCCATTGCGCGGTGCAAAGTGGGAACGTAGGGTGCCAGCCCCAAAAAGCGCGGCGGTAGATTGAGGACCAGATGATGCATGGTCGTGTTTCCGACCAGCACCACTTCGAGAATATCTTCGCGCTTGATTTTGGCATGGCGCGCCAGCCGTTGGAAAATTTTGTTCAAGCCCTCCACGACGGCGTGATTCAGAGCTGCCAGACCATCGGCTTGATTCATGGTGTAATGAATCCGCGACATGATGTCTTCGCCATAGACGATTTGCGGATTCATCTCGGATTCGGCGGCGACGACCTCGCCGGTGCGCAAATCGCACAAATATGCGGCGATGGTGGTTGAGCCAATATCCACTGCGACGCCGTAACTGTCTTCGACATAGCCCGGCTGCACGCGAATCACTTCGCGATCCATCCAGAGCGTGACCGTCACCTTCCACTCCGCTTCGCGCAACGTGTTTGCCAGCTCGCGCAGCACCTGATAATCAATGGTCAGGTCTTCCGCTGCCGGAAGATTGGTCTCCCCGCGCCGCACCAATTGCATGGCGATGACCAACGCCGCCGCCATTCGCTCCCAATCGCCGCGCGGGTTGGACAGTGACGGTGGTTCCATCTCGATATAGTATTTCCGCACTGCCGGAACAATTTCGACGGGTCGTTCCGAGACCGACTTGCGAACGATCTGCTTGTTGCCGCGACTTTCTTCCGGCACATTGATAAGGACATCGCCCAAGAGATGCGCCTGACAGGAGAGCCGTACCTGCCCAACACTCCAGCCGCGATTGTCAAGCATCTTGGTACGCGCGGCAAAGTAGGCGGCTTCGTCCACCTCCACGGGCGAGAGATGATTCAGGCACGAGGTAATGTTATAGCGTGGGAATTCCCCTTCTTCGACCAGCACCTTGCACTTGCCGCAGGTCGCATTTTCGGCGCAGATGCTCTCAATTTCGACGCCCAATGCCCGCGCTGCGGCGCGCAGCGACATGCCGTGCTCGACGTACCCGCGCCGACCAGAAGGCTGCAAGATGACCAGATGCTTTTGGGGTTCAGAGCTCACTGAAAAAACTTGTCCTTGCCGTCAAACGCGGCTTCTAACTCGACTGCAACTTCCTTTGCCACTTGGTCGGGTTTGCCTTCGCGCGTTTGCCACTCCGATTTGCGCCAACCGGCGGAATAGTCTTCATCGCTAATACTTCCTTCCGCCATTGCCACCGCGTCCACCATTGCCTGAAAACGGGGTGGTAAGGGACAGCGTACCTGAGGTCCTTCCCCATCCTTGGCAATGACAAGCGTAGGAATATGCTTCCAATAGATCACGCGGTATTCTGCCATGTTCGGCTCTCTTTTTTGACCAGTTGATCAAAAAAACATGCAAAAAAAATTAAAGGTTATGTACCTGTGCCCAGATAATTCACGATCAAGTCCTCAACCTGCGCAAAGTAGGCGTCGAGGTCAAAGCGCGGGCGGTCAATAATGGACTGAAGTGCCGCGCCCTGAAAGAGGGAAACTAACATAAACGGAGCCTGGGACGCCCGGTCTGCACGAAAAGTACCTTGCTTGACACCCTCCCCGATGATTTGCTCAATATCGCGCCGCCAGTGCTCATACATCTCGGCAATTTTCTTGCGGACGAGGGGGCGCTTGGTCGCTTGTACCCAGAAATCATAGTACACCTCAAGCCGGTCCTTGTCCTCCGTGATGATCCGTTTTTGCTGATCCAGCAGCACACGCAGCTTAGGCATGGAACCCTCCGCTGCGCGCAAAAGCTCGTTACGACCGCGTAGAAACTCGGTAAGCAAGCGTTCCAGTAGTTGGACGATGAGCTGGTCTTTGGTATTAAAGTAATAGTGTAAACTCGGCTGGCTCAAGCCTGCGTTCGCCGCAATCTGACGCATCCGCGTGGCTTCCAAGCCGCGCTGGGCGATTGTCTCTAGGGTCGCGTCCAGAATTTGTTCTCTGCGAATTGGTTCGGTGCCTACTTTAGGCATTCCATACCTCCACAAACTTTTTTCCTGATCAACTGATCAGGAAAAATTATAGGACAGGTTACGCTTCCCGTCAAGATGTTTGCGGAGCGCTGATTAGCCACATTTCAAAGTATGCGCTGTTCCAGACCCGAAGGGTTTCCGAAAAACCCTTCGGGTCTGGAACGACGATAATCACCCGTTCTGCGGAGCGGGTGCGGCTGTCTCGAGCGCGGCTTTGGCTTTTTGTTCTTCGCGGAAGGCGCGAATCCACCGCATTGCATTGCGGTCACGTCCCATCAAGACATCCGAAGCGAGAATAATCTTGCGAAGATGTTCCTCCAAGGGATTCGTGATGGCAGTCGTCAGCCCGCGACTGATCATCAGCGGCAAATACGCGGTGTTGATGGTCAGGCGGTCTGGCAGACCAAAGGCGACATTGCTCGCCCCGGTGGTCGTATTGACGCCCAGTTCTTCCCATAACCGTCGCTGCACTTCGAGGGCAGTCCACGCCGCAATCGTATTGGCTCCGGCGGTGAGCGTAAGCGGGTCAACCAAAATATCTGCCTTGTCAATCCCGTATTCGGTCTTGGCATAGTCAATAATCTTGGCGGCGGACTCGATACGCGCGTCAATGTCATAATTAATGCCGCGTTCATCGTGCGCCAGCCCAATAATCGCCGCCCCATATTTCGCCGCGAGCGGCAAATATTTTTCCATGCGCTCGCGTTCGCCCGTTGCCGAATTGATGAGGGCTTTTTTACCGCCCATTTCCCTGAATGCCTTCAAGCCCTCTTCGACGGCTTTGGCGCTCGGTGAGTCAATGCAGAGGGGGACATCCACTTCCTCCATGATTGCGCGTACGGCAATCGGCATGACTGCCGGTTCATCGGCTCCGGCGAAGCCCACATTGACATCCAGTACTTGTGCGCCCGCGTCCACTTGCAAATGCGCATCGCGCCGCACTAGCGTCATGTCTCCCGCTTCGAGCTGTTTCGTCAGTACCTTGCGATTCGTCGGGTTGATTCGTTCCCCAATCATGACAAAGGGGTGATCGAAACCAATAGAGACGCGATGGCCATCGCGTCCTTCAAGGATTGTTTCAATATGATTCGCCATTCGGGATCATCCGCGTTTCGGTAAGTTATAGTTGATATAAACGCTCTTAGTGTCCGTGTAAAAGTCCAGCACCTCGTCGCCCATCTCGTGCGGACCGATACCTGTCGCTTTCGTGCCGCCAAAGGGCAGCTGCACTTCGCCGCCGAGCCAAGGGGAATTTACGTGCGCCATCCCCGCTTGAATCTTTTCGACAAAGCGAAATGCCCGCGCCAAATCATTGGTATAAATTACCGAAGTCAACCCCAAGTCCACATCGTTCGCCGCCTCCAACGCCGCGTCCAAGTCAGGCACTCGCAAGATGGAAATGATCGGACCAAAGATTTCTTCGCGCGCAATCCGCATCTGCCGCGTCACCTGGTCGAAAATGGTCGGCGCAATAAAATAACCGTGCTGATAGTCACCATCGCTGAGGCGCTGTCCGCCATAAATGAGCTTGGCACCCTCTTGTTTGCCAATCTCGATATATTCCAATACGCTGTTCATTTGGTCTGCCGACACCAATGGGCCGATGAACGTGTTCTCATTTCCGCCAAAGCCAATCGGCAGTTGCTGTGTGCGTGCGATCAGGCGGTCAAGGAATTCGTCGGCGATCGCGTCAACGACGATGGCGCGGCTCATAGCAGTGCAACGTTGCCCTGTCGCCCCGAATGCGCCGCCGACCAATGCCTCAATCGCCAGGGTCAAGTCGGCATCCTCCAAGACCACGCAAGGATTTTTGCCACCCATCTCACATTGGGCGCGCACGCCGCGATGGGCGCATTGTTCGTAGAGCCGCACACCGATCGCGTTCGATCCGGTGAACGAAAGCGCCTTGACTTCCGGATGATTTACAAGCGCGCTGCCAACTTCTGACCCTGAACCGTAAATCAAATTCAATACACCTTTGGGCAGACCTGCGTCCGCGTAACATTGGGTCAGCAATTCGGCAGAGGCGGGTGTCCAGGAGGCAGGTTTAAAGACGACGGTATTGCCGCTGATGAGAGCGGGCGCGATTTTCCACGCGGGTATCGAAACGGGAAAATTCCAAGGGGTAATGATGGCGATGACGCCGAGCGGCTGCCGTACGGTGTATGCAAAATTGTTGCGCATCTCAGAGGGAGCGGTCGCTCCGCCAAGCCTGCGTCCCGCCCCTGCCATGAACTCGGTGATTTGAATTGCCTTTTGGACTTCGGGGCGAGACTCGCGGATCGCCTTGCCTTCTTCGCAGGTGAGCATTTGTGCAATTTCTTCCTTGCGGTCTCGCATGATCCGCGCCGCTTGCAGCAGGATTTCGCCCCGCGCGGGCGCAGGCGTGTCCCGCCAGCCCGGAAAGGCATCAACTGCCGCTTGGACTGCCGCGCTCGCTTCCTCGCGCGTCGAGTGTGGCACCCAACCAAACACTTGATCTTGATTCGCGGGATTGATATTGGGAGTAGCCTGATTGCTCGATGACTCGCGCCACTCGCCGCCGACAAAATTACGATAGGTAGGCATTTATCTCCTTTGACTCGACCTCACTCTCAATTGGCAGGTACGGTAACGCCCGCTCGCATGGACTCGATCTCACGCTGCTTGAGATCGTTCTTGGCAATTTTGCCAGTGGGCGTCATCGGCATTTCGGGAATGATTTCAACACTCTCCGGGGTGGGCTGGTCGCCCAATTCTGCGCGAGTGTGTTGCAGCAATTCTTCGGGTGTGGCTGTTTTGCCATCATATAGAGCAACGATGGCTTTGGGGATTTCGCCCGCCGCAGAATCGGGACGACCAATCACGGCGACGTACCGCACCGCAGGATGACGCAGCAGCGCCTCTTCCATCGGACGTGGAAAGATAACTTGGCCCTTCGAGACAATCCGTTCACTCCAGCGACCAAGCATATAGATATATCCTTCCGAATCCATCCTGCCCATGTCGCCAGTGTGCAGCCAGTCCCCACGCAGCGTCTCGGCAGTTTTTTCCGGCATCCGCCAATAGCCCCACATATAGCCGCCGCGCAGGATCATCTCGCCCGGCTGCCCGACCGCGACTTCATTGCCGTTCTCATCCGCAATCCGCACTTCTTTGTCCGGTAAGGCAGAACCGATTGCCTCCAAATGCGCGCCTGTTTCGCGGCGGGGATGTCCCAGCGCCACAAAACCGCCGAGCTCGCTTTGTCCATAGCTTTCTACCAGAATGACGCCGAGTTCGTCCTGGTAGGCGCGTTTGAGTTCGACGGGCACGGGCGCGCCGCCCGAAACGCCGATACGCAGCGCCTTGGGCTTGCGCGACTTTTTCCGGGAGGTGTTCAGAATGTCGGTGAGCAGAAGTGGATTCGAGACAAACACCGTGACACCGCGTTGGTCCATTTCCTCCCATGCGGTCTCCGGATTCCATTTAGACATCATCCCAATAGTTACGCCGCGATGAATGCCGGGCAGCAGATTGGCGACAAGGTGATACGAACTGGCGAGCGATGTTGGACCGAGCGAGATGTCCGCGCTCGACAAGCCCAATCGTTCGGCAATGCAATTGGTCGCGCGTGCGACAACGCCGTGCGGCAACACTGCGCCTTTGGGTTTTCCTGAGGAGCCTGAGGTATAGGAAAGGTGCGCCGGGTCTTGATCGCTTACATCAACCGCCGGGGGCAGCGGCGCGCTGTGCAGGAGCGTGCTCCAATCATGCGAACCATCCTTCGCCCCGTCATAGCAAATATAGTGCTGAACGCTTGGCATATTGGCGCGATTGCGCTCGATGACCGGGTGCATGTCACCGGTGTAGATAAAGACCTTGGGCTCGGCGTCATTGACAAAATAAGCGAGGTTCTCGGCTTGGAGCACGCTGACGTGGGCGGAAATCGCGCCTAGCTTCCACGCGCCAAACATCGCCATCACGTAATCTAACCCGTTGTGAGCAAAAATTCCGACGCGGTCGCCTTTGTCGACTCCCAGCGCGGCGAGGGCTCCTGCCACTTGATCTGAAACTTGCTCCCCTTGCGCATAGGTCAGTGAACGACCCTTGTCGGTCCAGTAAAGAAAGGTCTTTTCCGGCACGCGCATCGCCGTGCGGCGGAGCATATCGTTAAATGTCATAAACGGCATAACTGTCACCTGCTTGCAAGAAATTATCTGACAACGAGCACCGGGCACGGTGCATGGTGTACGACCTTGGTGCTCACACTTCCGAGCAGCAGCCCTTCAAACGCCCCATGCCCGCGTGAACCCATCACAACCAAGTCACACTGTCGTACTGCGGCGAGATTAATAATTGCCTCAGCGATGGGTCCCTCGGCAGGCTCAATGTGAATGACAATCCCCGAATCATGCAATTGCTCCATCGCCTGTCCAATTACGGTCTCGCCTGCCTTTTTTCGCTCTGCCTCGTACTCGGAAAAGTACGGCGACTCGCCGAATTCCTGTATATTCCGAAAGACGTGAACCAAGAACAATTCGGCACCGTATTTTTGAGCGAGGTCACGCGCGTGAACCAGGGCGCGCTGCGCGGCTTGCGAACCATCGGTGGCATAGAGAATTCGGTGATACATGGGGCGCAACCTCCACCGCTCAGTCCAGCCCTGGACCCGGCTCCCGCAGCAACTGCATGGTGACGCACGAAATCCCGTTCACACCTCCCTGCATAATCCCTTCGGTTTCAATGGGGATGACCTCAATAGCCATTGCTTCAACGGCTCGAATCGTCTTGACAGCGCCCTTGGGCATGATGACTCGATTCGGTTCCAGCACCACGAGATTAGCAGGAGCGAACTGTCGCTGCTCGTCAGCGGGGATTTCTGCCAGCTGGAATTTTTTCTCGGTCAACCAACGATAGGTCTGATAGTCGAGGGAACCCGGATAAATAATTGCCTTGCGCAAACCCACCGTTCCCACAACCATATCAATATGAAACTCGCCGCCCGCGTCGAACGAGTCCATGATGGTTTGCATGTGACTCACGTGAATCTCTTTGACACCACAGCGTTTTAGAATTGGCTCAATTTGCGCAAGCCCTTCTTGATTCAAAGCACAGGAGAGTCCGGCAATCAGAACGCCTTCTGCTACAGGCACGACGCTGCCTGCTTCATAGATACCGCTGCCAGTCACCGCGCCAATGATCGGGCAGCCGATTTGGGTAAGGAATTTCTGAAATTCGCGCTCAATGCCGCGATAGGCAGAGCCTTCTCCTGCGCGCGGGAGGATTGCCCCGCCGCGAAAAATGCGCAGCGCGCCGCCGATGAAAAATTTCCGCATCGGTCCGTATGCGCCCATCACATTGTCTATATCCATCCACTGGACTTGGATGCCGCATCTGCGCAAGGTGTCTGCATACGCCGCTTGATGCTCGACAAAAAGTTCGAGATTGGGCTGTGGGTTGTGACGCAGCAAAAAGAAATCGGGGTAACGCGCCCAATAGGGATGCCCTTCGTACAGCGGGTCACACTTGATCAGTGCGACCTCGCGCAGCTTACCGATGCCCTGGCAGCCCCAGCGTTTGCCCCAAATTGCTTCGAGCTCGTCCAAATAGCTTGCGGCGTGCAACGCTTCCAGCTGCGGCGGTTTGCCCGGCACATAATCGGGATAACGCTCCACGGGATAATTGTCGAGTATGTCAAGCGGACTCTGCAACACTCTTTGCTCCTCGCCAATGCGTGAGTGCGATCCCCGCAAAGACCGCGCCTGCGCCCAATATTTCCAATGGCGTTATTACCTCACCCAAAAATAACGCGGCACTGCTTACTGCGACAACGGTGACGAGGTTGGCATACACCGCGACGCGTGCGCCGCCGACCAGCTTTAACGCACTATTCCATAACAAGTAGGCAACAGCGATTCCGAGCACGCCCGTGTATAGAATTCCAACCCAAACCGAAAGAGGTAACTGCGTCCACTGGATGCGGGGAACATCAGGCAGCGCGATTACCCAGAGACAGATGGTGGAGATGCCAATTGCCCATGTCGTGACGAATAGCGATGAATGAGCGCGCAGGTACGGTTTAGAAAAAACGATATATACCGCCCATGCTAATGCCGCGCCCAGCGTGAGCACATCACCTAAGAGGGTATCTGCACTCCATGTGAAATTTGCTCCCGTGCCGATAATAATGCGAAAAATCCCGGCAAAGGAAAGCAAGACTCCGAACCAAACCGCCAGCCGCACCCGCTCAAAACCGAAAATGCCGTTCAGCGCAGCGACAATCACGGGGACGGTGGCGAGGAGCAAAGAAGAGTTGGAAGCCGTTGTCTTGGCGATGCCAAACACGAACAAGACTTGATACCCAAAATAGCCGACCACCGCCAGTAGAATGAATCGCCACCAGCCCGCGCTGGTATCGCGCAGCCGCTGACCACTAGACCACAATGCAATGAGCAAGACGATGACGGCAAACGCGGAGCGAACCGCGTTGAACAAGGCAGGCGAAAAATGCGAGACCGTCTCTTTGACGATGGAAAAGCCCGCGCCCCAAATGAGGACGACGCCGAGCATCATTAAATCCGCTCGCCCGAAGGAGAGCTCGGAGAAGGCAAATCCACGCGCAGACGCGCCTTCAACGGACTTGGACTTCACTTGCATTCCTCTCCGCGCGACTCGGCTCGAAGCTGTGTAACGGCTGCATCAGCCAGTCTGTCGGGATTGCGTGCCCTAGCCCGCGTGACCGCGCGGTTTCGTACACTCTGGCAGCGCACGCCGCGAACTGAAATCCCAATCCGGCATTGTTCATAAAGAAGGTGATTTGTTTTCTATCCGTGCGACCACGACACCTGCCCGTTACTAATTCCGCCAGATCGGGATAACGCGACCAATCTCGTTCGCTGTGTGTCAGATAGCCGACCTCATTCCCGAAACGAACTTTCGAGTTCACAATCGTTACATGACTCCGCTGGTAGATTTCGGAATCAACTTCGCCGGGGACGATGGCGCTGATGTGCACACCGTCCGAGAGCCATCCGGTCGAAATCACCGGGTCAAGCGAATTGGTTGCGAGGACGACGAGATCTGCCCCTTGAATCGCCTCGCGTGCGCTTTCTGCGGGTTCAACCACAATGCCCAAGCGAGTACTCATCTCGTCGCAAAATGCAGCTCGCCGTTCCATGTTTCGGGCATACACTCGCACACGCCGAAGCGCGCGTACGTCCATCAGTCCGAGCAATTGGGCGCGAGCCTGGTCGCCGCAGCCGATGATTCCTACTATCTTTGCATCTGCTCGTGCCAGATGCTTGGCGGCAAGTGCGCTCGTCGCGCCGACACGCAGCGCAGAGAGATAGCCGTCATGCAGCACCGCCTGCGGCTGTCCATCTTTCATCGAAATAAGGAGAATCAGACCGAGACACCGCTCGCCCGGCGCAGAGGAGAGACGCGTTTTTTTCGATAGACCGTTTACAGTGCTGAAGGCTTCGTGACTCGCGTTAAAGCGCAGTGCCATCCAACTGCCGCCGGGGACAGTCCCCTCCATGGACGCAAAGGTAAAGAACCGCCCTTTGCCATCGAGTTCCACGCGCGTGTCCAGCCGTGACGTGGTCCCGCGTGCCGCGCCGTTGGCAAAATCGCAATACGCTTGCTCCAATACGGTTAGGGCTTGTGCCATCGAGAGCGTTACTCTCGCGTCCTCATTCGATAGAATCAACATGGCTGCAAGTAAAAAAGAATTAAAGTAGAGCGGCGCAATAGATTACTGAGTATGAGTCTGCCCGGCGGAACGAAGTGCCTTTAACACGCGTCCGCGCGTAATTGGAATTTCATAGAACTCGCAGCCGATTGCATTCGCAATCGCATTCACGACAGCGGCGGCGCTGGGAATCGCAGCAATTTCGGAAATGCCTTTTGCGCCAAACGGACCGCTGGGCTCGTCCTCTTCCACGATAATTGGAATGATTTCCGGAATGCGTAGCGTGTCGGGAATCAAAGTCCGGCGTAACGAGTTAGTGATATTCCACCCGTTCCGAACCCGAAAATTCTCCCACAGTGCCGTGCCCAAGCCCTGAGCACACGCGCCCTCGAGCTGTCCTTCGATATTATGTGGGTGGATTGCGCGACCGACATCGTGCGCCGCAATCATCTTTAACACTTGCACACGTCCCGTGCGTTCGTCCACCGCAACAATTGCTACTTGGGTGGCAAAGGCATACGTTCCATACATGAAATCTTCCGCAACCTTCTTGCCAAAATACCCGGTGCGCGCCGCCTCCGTTGTAGGAACCGGCGAATGCTGATGATGGTCATAGCGCACCGCGACGCGCTGCCTTATTTGCGACGCACGCTGCGCTAGCTCCGCAAACGTACCAAGCGGCGTTTCCCGCTGAGCATCTACGAGCGTGTCCCCTTGTATCAGCACATCCTCCGGGGACAATCCGAATGTCTCGCCTGCGACCTCGCGCAGGTAATTCCGAAATTTCTCAGCGGCGAGCTTACTCGTATTCCCTTGGACGTAGGTCGAGCGGGAAGCGTACGACGGTCCACCGTCGGGACTTGTCTTGGACTCGAACGGCTTGAGGTCAATCCGCTCAATGGGCAGCCCAAGCGTTTCTGCGGCGATCTGCACAACGGTGGTCAGGGAACCTTGTCCGAAATCCGCACAGCCTGTGCACAAACGGATTCGTCCATCCGCCAACAACTCTAACTCTGCACTTGCCGGGTCGGGCCAATTCGCCGAGAATCCAACGCTCTTGAATCCTGATGCCACTCCCACGCCAATTTTTCTTCCGGTGGCACGTCCGATTTCTTCACACTCGGGCAGACAGCGTGCCACCGCCCGTTGCGCTTCGTCGAGTGTCTTTTGATACCCTACGCTATTGACAAGCAGCTGCCCGATATACAGCGCACGCCCCGCCTGGACCCCGTTGATGCGTCGGAACGTGAATGGATCCAAGCCGCATCGTTTCGCCAGTTGGTCCATCTGTGCTTCGATGGCGACTGTAATCTCTGGTGCGCCGAAACCGCGCATCGCGCCCGCAGTGATATTGTTCGTATGGATCGCGTAGAGATCAATCGCCGCATTCGGGACAACATAGGGTCCACAGACAAATGTAGCCAGCGTCTCCGCCGTAATCGTGCCCCAAGATGCGTATGCCCCCGTATCGCCGACGATCCTTGCTTGGACCGCAGTGAGCTTGCCATCGCGATTCGCTCCTTTTCGATAATGGACGACCCAAGCATGCCGCTTGGGATGAACCCGCAAGGATTCTGCGCGGGTCAGGACCATCTTGACTGGGCGTCCCGTGACCAACGCGCCGAGACAGACGATTGCCTGTACGGTAATGTCGCACTTGCCGCCAAATGCCCCGCCCATGGGCAAGTTGATCATATTGATTTGCTCGATGGGTAAAGCGAGAACCTCCGCAATCTGTCGCAGCGTCTGAAATTGATTTTGGATGCCGCACCACAGGGTTATTCCGCCCGTCGCATTCGGTTCGGCAACCGCTGCTTCCGGCTCCAAATAGGCATGTTCGATGAATGGAACGTACCATGTCCCCTCTACGACATAATCTGATTCGGCCAGCGCGCGTTCGGCGTCGCCGATACGAACGGGTTGATGTGTGAGAATATTGCCGGGACGTGACGCATGAATCTGCGGCGCGTCCGCTTCCATCGCGTCCAATGGGGAGAAAACGGCAGATAGTGGCTTGTACTCGACATGCACCGCACGCACGCCCGCTTCTGCCTGCGCTTCCGTTTCGGCAAGTACCACGGCGACCGGCTCTCCAATAAAACGCACTTTGCCTTCAGCCAGCGCGGGTTGATCGCGGATGATGGGACCATGCAGATTTACACCGGGTACATCCTTCGCGGTGAGGACTGCCACGACGCCGGGCAGCGCTTCCGCCGCAGAGGTAACTATCGAAACAAGTTCGGCGTGAGGATAATTGCTCCACACTGCCTTGCCAATCAACATTTCCTTGCGGAAAATGTCGGCACTGTACTGTGCTTCCCCGCGCACTTTGGCTTCGTCGCCCTTGTTGCGAACGGAACTGCCAATTGCTCCTCGATTGCTTGCCGCTGCATTCTCAAAGGCAACTGCGCCATGCCCTGCAATGGACTGAATCGCGCTGAATATTTTCTGATAGCCCGTACAGCGGCACAAATTGCAGGCAAGCGCGTGTTTGATGTCATTCAAAGAGGGGTTCGGATTACGGTCGAGCAGTGCCTTAGAGGCGAGGATCATGCCGGGCGTGCAAAAGCCGCATTGGACTGCATGATGCTCTAGAAATGCTTGCTGTACTGGATCAAGCTCTCCCGATTGCGGGTCCGCCAAGCCTTCAATCGTCAGAATGTGCTTGCCGTCCAATTGCGCCAGAGGAGTTTTACAGGCAAGAATCGCTGCGCCGTCCGCGAGGATAGTACACGTGCCGCAGTGACCTGCACCATTGCAGCCGTCCTTTGTACCGGTGAGCTGGAGCTGATTCCGTAAAAATTCCAGGAGGGTTTGCTTAACAGAACTCGCCTGAAATTTTCGGTCGTTGATCCAAAAGGCAGTCATGCTATTCTCGTTTGTAGGGCACCGTGAGGTTGGCGGGTCCACCGGCTTTGCGCGAAACTACAATGAGAACGAGGATGCACAGCAAGTAGGGGAGCATGAGCATCAGCTGGAAAGCAACCATCTGACCGGACATGGCTTGCATGCGTAACTGAACGGCGTTCACAAACCCGAACAAAAGGGCACCTGCCGCGAGGCGATAGGGGTTCCATTTGCCAAAAAAAACGAGCGCAATCGCCAACCATCCCCGTCCCGAAGTGATAATGTCGGTAAACAATCCCGTCCACGCCAATGTGAGAAACGCGCCCGCCAGCCCGGCGAATAAGCCGCCAATAATAATTGCAAGATAGCGCGTGCGAAAGACATTGACGCCGACCGAGTCGGCAGCGCGTGGGTGTTCCCCGACCGCGCGAATATTCATCCCAAAGGTGGTGCGATAGATGATGATGCCAACAATCGGAACGAGTAAAAAGCCGAGATAGACGAGAATGTTCTGCTGAAAGAGCACGGGTCCCACAATAGGCAAATCGCTCAATCCCGGAACATAGACCGCTTGGAATCCTTCCGTCTTGGGTGGGATATAGCCGACGCCAAAAATCAATTTGTTCAAAAAGGTCACTAGGCCAGCGAGCATAATGACAAGCATGATGCTGACAATCGTTTGGTTGGCGCGCAGGGTGATGCATAGAAAAGACATGACGAGGCTCACGGCGACGCCGCTCAACATGCCCGTCAGTACGCCAAGCCACAAATTGCCTGTATAGTAAGCGCCGGCGAAACCAAAAAAGGCACCCATCAGCATCATGCCTTCCACGCTGAGATCGAGGACACCCGACAATTGGGCAAAGATTTGACCCAAACCTGCAATGACCAGCGGCGTCGCCATCCGAATGGCTGCGGCGAGCAGCCCAATCAGTACGGCACCCTGGAACAACTGCGGAATCAGCTCGAGAAATGACATTTCAGCCCTCCCACTTGGATACGAGGAACTGGCTGCCCAGCACGAATAGGACCATGAGTCCTTCGATGACCGTGATGATTGAGGTGGACACTTGGACGGTGCGTGCCATGGTGTCTGCTCCGTTCAGCATTCCTCCGAAAAGTACAGCGGCAGGAACAATGGCGAGTGGATGCAGATTTCCTAACAACGCCACAATCGTCCCGGTCTGCCCATAGCCGGGCGAGAATGAATCGAGCAGGCGATAGTGCAAGCCCATAATCTCGAATGCGCCCGCCAATCCCGCCAAACCGCCGCTAACGAGCATCGCAATAAAGATGCTGCGTCCTACATCAATCCCCGCGTGCTTGGCAGCGCGCGGGTTCGCGCCCACCGCGCGCACCTGGAATCCAAGCGTGGTTTTCCATAGAACGATATAGACGACGAATGCAGCCAAGAACGCCAGAACGATCCCCAAATGAAAGCGTGTACTGGGAATGAGACGTGGCAATTCGGCAGATTCAATGATATAGGGTGACATCGGCTGCCCCTGCGCCGCCGGATCGCGGAGCGGACCAAAGGCGAGGTACTGCACAAAGAGCACCGCCACAAAATTCATCATAATCGTCGTGATGACTTCGTTGACTTCCCACTTGACTTTGAGGAAGCCGGCAAAGGACGCATAGAGTCCGCCGCCGATAAAACCGGCGACGATCACGATGGGAATTGCGAGGATCGCGGGCATCTCGGGCGTCACGTTTTTCAGCGCAATGCCAGCCACAGTTGCCGTCACCGCCCCGATGTGAAGTTGTCCTTCTGCCCCGATATTCCATACGCTGCATCGAAACGCGAACGCTACTCCCAGCGCGACGAGCAAGATTGGCGTCGCCTTGACGAGTGTTTCACTGATGTTATATACGCTGCCAAATGCCCCTTGCCAGAGTGCCTGATACCCGGCAATCGGATTCGCGCCGGACAGAATCAGCATAATCGCACCAATCCCGAAAGCGATGAGGAGCGCGAGCAACGGCAAGCCCAAGCTCAGAACTGTTGTGCGCGTGCGGTGCCACGGCAATTTCACGCCGCCAAAGATCGGTAGCGCTTCGGGGCCGGTATTTCCTACAGGAGAAACGACTTCACCTTTCATGCCACCAACCTTTTGGCTCCTGCCATTAACAGCCCCAGTTCGACCAAGTCCACATTGTCGGAAGAGAGGGTCCCCATCACTTCGCCCTCGAACAACACAGCGATGCGATCGCTTAGCTGCAAGACCTCATCGAGGTCGGCAGAGATCAATAAGATGGCACGTCCCGCGTCGCGTTCGCTGAGCAAGCGCCTCCAAATGAACTCGGTCGCGCCCACATCCACCCCGCGCGTGGGGTGGATCGCAATCAGCAGCTGGGGCGAATGATACAGAGCGCGCGCAACCACTACTTTTTGGAGGTTGCCACCCGATAAGAATCTCGTCTTGGCATTCGGTCCTGGAGCTTTGATCCCATAATCGGCGATAGCCTGACGCGCATGTTGGACAATCGCACGTGCGTTCAGAAACCATCCCGCCTTTCCATTCCCGAAGGGACTTTGGCTGTACGGAGCGTCGTCAAAGCAATCCAGAATCAAATTCTCCTGAATACTGAATTCGGCAATCAAGCCCATTGCCATGCGATCTTCGGGAATATGCGTTACTCGCTTTTCGATAATCTGGCGGGGCGTTGCTCCGGTTACATTTTGACCGTCAATCAGGATGCGACCTGCCGCCGTGCGGCGCAGCCCGAGAATTGCCTCCGCCAGTTCTGTTTGTCCGTTCCCATCTACCCCCGCCACCGCCAAGATCTCGCCCGCGCGCGCCTGGAAAGAGACCCCGCGCACCGCGAGCAACCCGTGTTCACCCATGACGGATAACTCTTCGACTTCGAGGACTGCCTTGCCGGGGCTGGAAGGCTCTTTTGCCACGCGCAGGACGACCTCGCGTCCGACCATCATCCGGGCGAGTTCTTCATCCGTTGTCTGCCGCGTCTCGACGGTCCCGATTACGCGCCCATCGCGCAAGACGGTGCAACGGTCGCTAATCTCCATGACCTCCTCCAGCTTGTGTGTAATGAAAATGATGGTGTGACCCTGTTGCGCCATCGAGCGGAGCGTTACAAAAAACTCTTTCGTTTCTTGTGGCGTGAGCACCGCGGTTGGCTCATCGAGTACCAACAGCTGCGCACCGCGATACAGAGCTTTGACGATTTCGACGCGTTGCTGTGCACCAACCGAGAGTTGCCAAACAAATGCATTTGGATCTACTTTCAGTTCATACTGTTGGGCAAGCGCGCTGATTTTGGCGGCAGCGCGATCCGTGTCTAAAAAGAGTCCGCGCGAGGAGGGCAATCCGAGCATTATATTCTGAGCGACGGAGAAAGGCGCGACGAGCATAAAATGCTGGTGGAGCATCCCAATCCCCAGCCGAATCGAGTCTTGGGGCGAACGAATGCGCACGGCTTGTCCATTGAGATAAATCTCTCCGGCGTCAGGCTGATACAACCCATAAAGGATGTTCATGAGCGTTGTCTTGCCCGCGCCATTTTCACCCAGCAGGGCATGAATTTCACCCGCCCGCGCCTCGAAGCTGATTTGATCATTGGCTTGCACCTGCCCAAAGCGTTTGCAGATGCCCCGCATCTCGAGAAAGGATTGCAAATTGCCACTTCCTTCTATGCAAGTTGGTGAGGGTCGGACACTATTGCAGCCCGACCCTCAAGAGAGTCCTGCGTGAAGCCTGGCGTCCGCTAGGATGACGGAATCGGCGCTTCGCACTTGGTTTCGCCGGCGAGTTTGGCGGTTACAAACGGTACGAGGATCTGACGCGAGATGATGCCTTGCTCGAATTTTCGGACCTTGTCTTTGACATCTTGCGGTATCTGACTGTCAAAGTTGTGGTAAGGAGCCAGGCTTGTGCCGCCGTTCGTCAAGTCGAAGGAATAGTCTTTGCCCTCGAATTTGCCCGCCTGGATGTCCGCGAGCACAGCTTCCAGCGGCAAGAGCGCGTGCCGCACATCGCTTGTTACGATTACATCCGGAGCAAAGGGATTCATATCCACAAAACTCCCGATCACGTACGCCTTTTTCGTCTCCTCTGCGGCTTTGATCACTCCAAAACCCGCCCCGCTGGCACTGATGTAGATGTAATCAGCGCCCTGGTCCATTTGGGCTTTGGCAGCTTCGTAACCGAGCGCGGTATCAAACCAGGTATTGGTAAATGTCTCCAGACAGTGTACCTGCTTGGCGGTCTTGTCTGCTTTGAGTGCTTCCTGATTCGCTCGAAAGACGCCGAACTTGAAGCCTTCGTGTGCGACGAACTGAGTAGGATACGCGAACGCGCCGACAATGCCAACCGTCTTGGTCTTGCTCAAGAGCGCGGCGAGATACCCCGCCGCCGCCGCCGACATGTGGTTCCATGTATTCAGCCCTGCCACGTTCGGTAGGAACTGCGTTCCCCCCGTGATTGCGAACTTGACATTCGGATACTGCTTGGCGACTTTGAGTGCTGCTTCCGTAAAGTCAGCCGTATGGGCGATGATTAGGTCATAATTTTGACTGGCATAATCTCCCGCCACACGCTCAAAGTCCGCAGGAGTCACATCTTCGGCGTACGAGACCTGAATTTTCCCATCTTTCTCCAGCTGACTGACATCATCAGACATATATTGGTTCCACGATTGATCGGCGCGCTTGCCGCTCATAATCAAGGCAACACGGGGTACACTTGCCGCCGCCCCCGTCGGTGGAACGACTACGGTTTGTGGAACGACCACAGTTTCCTTGACCACCTGAGGTGCCGGTGCCGCAACCGGGGCACACGCGGCAAATAGGCTAAAGGCGACCGCGACGAGGACGCCTGCCCACACCTTGTACGATATTCGATTCATCTTACTTCTCCTCCTTTTTGCTCAAAAGACATGTATCGGTGAACTTTGGTTCAGCTCTTGAAATGGGCGAAGCTCGCGGCGAAGCAGCCTGAGTAGAGCTGATCCTCACCGCAATTCAGTCTCCGCGCGCTTCCTCAAGATACTGATGAAGGATTAGCTGCGATTGTCCGATGCTCTACCTCCTTTCCGCAAATGGAGCGATGACATATTTGGTTCTTCCACTAGTGCATCATTAAACAAGCTTTTGGGAGTGACCACCCAAAAAGTCATTTAGAAATCGCCTTCCGGTACCAACTCACGCACAACAAGTTGGTTAATGATGCACTAGTGGTTCGCCACAAAAGTTATGAGGGGTAAAGTCGCTTGAGTTTGATACGTGCATCGGTCGTTTTGAATTGCCAATTCACGGTTGCTTTTTGCTCATTGCGTGCGGTTTCCCATACGCCAAGAGCACACACCAGATTGTCGCTTTCCGGGATGCGCCGCTCCAGACATTGACGCGATAAGACTGCAATTTCGGCTTCGACCATGTTGAGCCAACTGCCGTGCTTCGGCGTATGGTGGAATTCCAAACGACACACCAAACGACGCGCTTCGACCGCGTCAAAGGCTTGATACAGTGCAGCAGGCGTGTGAATATTCAGATTGTCTAACACCACTCGAATCTTATCGGCGGTCGCGAAATGCACATCCACTAATTCTTTCATGCGATAGGCAAAGTCGGGCTGAGTGCGCCGTTCTGTCACAACCACATGCCGCCATCCTTGTAACGGTTGGAGGAGCACAAAAAGATTACACGTTCCCTGCCGTTTGTATTCAAAGTCATAGCGCAACGGCTGACCGGCTTCCATGGGCAAGGGCAGCTGCGTTTCACCAATCAATTGATACGGACGCTCATCAAAGCAAACGACGGGAATCCTCGGATTATACGGCTCGGCATAGAGGTCTAACACATCTTCCATGCGCCAGACAAATTCGGGACTGACTTTGGGAATACACCATTGCTCGTGCAGCCACGGCTTGAGTTCGTTTTTTTCAGCGTGCGGCGAACCGTCTCGGCGGAGACTTGGTGTTCAACGATTTGCAACTTGACCAGACGGTCTGCCAAGAGTTGCATGGTCCAATAGGTATGTCCTGCGGGTGGAGTGGTGCAAGCCAGTGCGACTAGAAACGCTTCTTGTTTGCCATCCAACTTGGCGGGTGCTCCGGTGCGCGATTCATCTGCGAGCGCCCATTGCAACTCGCCGCGCACAAACTTGGTACGCACCCGTTCAATGGTTGCAATGCTCGCATTCGTCAGGTCGTGAATTTCCGCATCCGTGTATCCTTCGTCCGCATAACGCAAGACATTAGCACGTTTCAAGCGGCGGGCCGCAGTCTTGCCTTTGCGAAGGAGCATTTCGATTTGCACGACTTCATCGCCCGTCAACGTGACAATATGCTTTTCGGACATGGGGTGTTTCCTTTTTTAGGGCTGAGTGTACATCGGAAGTTCACCCCTCAAAACTTTTGTGGTCTACCACTAGGGCTTGACCTCGCAAACCGTTTCGCCCCCCAGCTTGGCGGTGACGAACGGCACCCGCACTTGACCTGTGAGCACCTTCTCTTTGAACTGCTCTACCTCGGATTTCACATCCTGTGGAATCTGAGCGTCAAAGCCATGATAGGGTGAGAGTGCCACCCCTCCGTTCGTCAAATCGAAGCTATAGTCTTTGCCAGTAAATGTCCCAGCTTGAATGTCAGCAAGAATTGCCTCCAGTGGCAACTCGGCGTGGCGTTCGCTGCTGGTAACGACAACGTCGGGGGCAAAAGAATTCATGTCCACGAAAGAGCCAATCACTCGCGCTTTTTTCGATTCTTCCGCTGCTTGAATCACCCCAAAACCAGGACCGCTCGCGGTAATGTAGATTACATCCGCGCCCTGGTCCATTTGGGCTTTGGCAGCTTCATAACCGAGCGCCGTGTCAGACCATGTATTGGTGAAGGTCTCCACGCAGTGAACCTGCTTGGCATTCTTGTCTGCTTGCAGTGCCTCTTGGTTCGCAGTAAAGACGCCGAACTTGAAGCCCTCATGCTCGACGAGCTGCGTAGGATATGAGAACGCGCCGACAATCCCGACGGTCTTGGTCTTAGATAGCAACGCTGCCAAATAGCCCGCCGCTGCCGAGGATTGATGATCCCAAGTGTTCAACCCGGCGAGATTCGGCAGAAACCGGGAGCCCCCCGTTATCGCAAAGTGGATATCAGGGTATTGCTTGGCGACTTTGAGTGCTGCCTCGGTGTAATCTTCCGTATGAGCGATGATGAGATCATATTTTTGAGTCGCATAGTCGCCCGCCACGCGTTCATAGTCAGCGGGCGAAACGTCTTCCGCGTAGGAAACCTGAGCTTTGCCCTTGTCCGCCAATTTCTGAAGATCATCTGCCATATATTGATTCCATGATTGGTCGTTGCGCTTGCCATTCATAATCAAAGCAACTTTGGGGACGGCAATCGGTTTGGGAGTGACGGTGACTGGGACGATTTTTTCGATCACTTGGGGCGGCGGTGTGACAATTGAGGAACAGGCGGCGGTCAAGAGTGACAATGATACAACCAGTATCCACAGCCCATGTTTGCAAGCAGTGGTCTTCATTTTGTAAGCTCCTTATGTCTTGAAATTTGGCAGCACCTCTTTGCCCAACAAATCGAGCGCCTCGTGCAAATTAGGTCCGGGCTCATTGAGGGTCACGTGTGCCACCCCCAGACCGTGCAGCCTTTCCAACTGCTCTGTAACCTGATCCGGTGTTCCTGCCACAGCAAAAGCTTCCAGATAACGCTGCGTCACATTTCGGTGAATATAATCCAAGTCGACGCGCTGTTTTGCATCCGACAGCCGCCGAACTTCCTCTCCCTCGATTCCCATTAATTCGCACGGCACTTGCATCCATTGGATGAATCCGCTGATCCGCTCCTGCGCGAATTGGACAGCCGCCTGGCGATCCTCGCTGATACCGCATTGGGGCGAAGCGGCGATGGGCAGCAACTGTCCGGTTCTACCAGCCTTGTCCATTCCCTTGCGTAGTTGGTTTTGGGCAAGCGCCACAAACTCGTGCGCCACACAGTTCGGGAGATGCAATTCGTCAGCCACCTCACCTGCCACCGCCATCCCGCCGCGACTGCGGCTGCCTACGGTGATCGGTGTGTGCTCTCGGTATCCCTTCCATTTAAAGCCAAGACCAGGTTTAAGTGTAAATACATGCCCGGAGAATCCATTATCCTTTCCAGCCAAGAGATAACGGATCACCTGGACCGACTCGCGCAGGGTCGCCAGCGGGTTGTGGTGCGCAATGCACAACTGGTCAAACTGCCAGAGGTCGCCCTGCCCGATACCCGGCGTCGCCCGTCCACGACTGTAATGATCCAACATCGCAATCATCTTTGCAGTCACGGCGGGATGGCGGGTATATGGATTGGTGACGCCCGTGCCGAGACCGATGCGCTGCGTATGTTCCGCCATTACAAAGAGCGTGGGCCAAGTCGGGTAAGGGAAATCTAAACGTTCGGCAATATGGATTTCGGCAAAACCAAGTTCTTCGGCAAGACGCGCGAGGGCAATCCAGTCATCCAGGGAGCGCACCGAATGCATCTGCAAGCTAAGCTTCATGGGTATTCACCGCCCATGGAGCCGCTTCTCCGAACGAATTCGCGCGTCGCATTGCCTCCAGCACACGCTCGGGCAGCGCCGGCGTTCGTTGGACGCGTGCGCCAATGGCATCATAGATGGCGTTCAGGATGGCGGCGGGCGCAGCATCGGTACCATGTTCGCCAACCCCTTTCGCTCCATACGGTCCGGTGGCGTACGGCTGCTCGACAATTACCGGCGACCAGACCGCGGGGCCGTCCAGCGAGGTGGGGTAGAGATATTCATGCAGTCGCGGTTCAAAGCTCATCTGCCCGCGCTCTGTCTCTACATCTTCCGACAAGGCATACCCCAGCCCCATCAGCGAGCCACCGATCAACTGACCTTTTACGTGAAGCGGGTTCAATGCCTTGCCCACATCATGGGCAATTACGAGATTTAACACGCGTACCTTGCCGGTTTCTTCATCCACTTCCACATCGGCTATGGTCGTCATAAAGGTGTGACCGGCATCTGCATGGGAGGCGGTGAACCAGCCTTTTCCCTGAAGGTCAACGCCGGTTCGATGACAGATGGTTGCTACTTCGCCGAGCGAAATGGAAAGCGTAGAGTCCCCTGCCGCATACAATCGCCCGTCGCGCATTCTTATTTCTTCGGGAAGGACGTGAAGAATGTCGGAAGCAACTTCGAGAATGCGGGCGCGCACATCCGCAGCTGCTAAGCGGACCGCGTTGCCGGAAGAATAAGTTTGGCGCGAGGCGACCACCGGACCCGCATCGGGAGTGGATTCCGTACTGCCGGAAAGCACCGATACCCGTTCCAGCGGCAACCCCAATTCTTGTGCAGCCACTTGAACAAGGACAGTCGTAATGCCATTTCCAATTTCGGGGACGCCGGTTCGCACCAGCGCTGTTCCATCGGGAAAGACTTCGACATTTGCCCCTACGCCGCGCATGTCGGCAACTTCTTCCGTCGAAATATCAAAAATCGGCATGGCAGCAGCGATGCCGCGCCCGACGCGCTTGCCCGCCTTCGTTGGAGTTGGCTTGGGTCCTGCGGCAGCCATAGCTTGTTCCAGCGTTTGTGACAAAGTGGGTTCATAATCGAGCGTGACGCGCGGAGAACCGGGCTGCATTCCCATACGCAACCCGTTCTTGAGACGGAATTCAATGGGGTCTATATCCAGTTGTCGAGCGAGTTCGGAGACAAGGCTCTCGAGGACGAGAATTGCTTGGGGTTGACCGTACCCGCGACACGCGCCGGAGATTGGGTTATTCGTGTACACGGACATCGAATCAATTTGAAAATTGGGGACACAATATGGTCCTGGCAAATAGGTCGCGGTTGCCCAGTGAACGATTGGAGAATGTGAAGCATACGCGCCAGCATCGGCGACGATGTCCGCCTGAAAACAAGTTAACCTACCATCCCGCGTCGCCCCCAGCTTGGCGTGAATCTTCATCGGATGGCGCTTTGTGCTGGCGATAAAGGATTCTGGGCGCGTCCAGACCAAACGCACCGGTTTGCCTGCGCAGTGCGCGAGCAACGCAAGCAGCGCGTGCATCGAAACGTCCGCCTTGCCGCCGAATGCGCCACCTGTGGCAGTGCCAACCACACGCACTTTGCTTCCCGGCAAACCGAGCGATTCACAAATCGCGGCATGGACAAAGCGAGGACGCTGCGTGCCTGCGGAAATGGTGATGGTGCCATTCGCTTCAATCGTCGCCAGACCACCCTCGCGTTCGAGATAGGCGTGTTCTTGGCGTGGGAGATCAAAGACATCCTCCGTAATTACGTCGGCTTCTGCCCAACCCTGCTCGACATCCCCGCGCATATAGTGATATTCACTGCAAACATTGCGCGGATGATCTTCAAATAAACGGGGTGCGTTTGGTTCTAGTGCGGCTTGAACGGTTGTGACTGGTAGGAGTTCTTCATACTCTACCTGAATTAAATGGAGTGCTTCGTCGGCGATTTCCCCTGTACGCGCTGCCACGGCTGCCACTGGGTCGCCAATCATCCGCACTCGGTCGTAGAGGGGAACAAGAACGGGCTGGTCCTTTTTGTCAATGCCATGCCGATTCGTTCCTTGAATATCGGCGGCAGTGACAACCACTTCCACACCGGGCAACCGCGCGGCGTCCGTTGTATCAATCTTCAAAATGCGCGCGTGCGGGTGCGGGCTGCGCTTGGTTCTGGCGTACAGCATCCCGGGCACGGCGAGGTCAATGCCATACCGAATCGTGCCGGTGACTTTTTCAAATGCATCCAGTCGGCGCACCGATTGTCCGACTAGAGGCTGCTCATTCGCCATATTCAGAATTTCAGTTCAGCGACTGACGCTCAACAACCGCGGCGCGAGTCGCAAGCGTCGTGTCTGCGCGCATGGGCTTGATCACCTGTTCGGCAAATGTGCTCATCGCTTCTATCTGTCCGCCGTTGGTCTGCGCAAGTCGGACGATAATTTCCTCAAAACCTTTGGCGCGTATTTGCTTAAGTTTGCGAATACACTGCTCCGGCGTCCCCACCACCGCAAATTTTTCGACGAGCTCATTAGGAACGAGTTGCCCGGCGGCTTCGCGTCCTTCCGCAGAAAAGGCGCGGCGTATTTCTTTCACCACCTCGTCGTCAATTTCCATTGCCTCCATCATCCACGCGGGCGCGTAGGCAAGCGTCAGCGCAGCCACCGGCTTGACCGCGTCCAGTGCGACTTGCGCATCCTCATGTACTGCGCAGCCTTGCAGCCAACAGAGCATTTCGAGCGACTGGCGGGGACGCTTGACCCCCCACGCGCCGTTGCCCACCGCCGCCAGGGCACCGTCTATACAGGCGGGATACGCGCCGACATTGATGATCACGCCATCGCCGATTTCCCCCGCCAACGTCAACATCTTCAGCCCCGTCGCGGCGATGAAAATCGGCAGGTCAGGTCGGGTCGGAAAATCGAGCCGCACATTGGATGCGCTCGTGACGGGTTTGCCGGTGCCGCGTACCGGGTTGCCGCTCAAATAACGGCGAATCATTTCGACCGCGCGGCGGCACGCCAAGATTGGCTCGCGCTGTTTAATCTGTAAAAGGTCGAGTACAACGCCCCCCGCCCCCACTCCTAGTAGCGCTCGCCCATTCGAGAGAGCATCCACCGATGCAATCCCCGCGGCGGTAAGCGCTGGATGCCGCGTATAAGGATTGGTAATTCCTACGCCCAACCTGAGATGTGTGCTACTTAGTGCGGCGAGCGCAAGACTGACATATACATCGCGGTACAGTCGAAAATCGGCAACCCAGATCGAGTCAAAACCAAGTTCCTCCGCCAGCCGCACCCTTTCAATGAATTCGTCGGGTGGTTCCGACGGGATAATCCCAATTCCAAACGAAACCCTTGCTGGCATGGAAATTAAGTTTCAACTTACTGCCGCAATGCCTTCCATAATGCCTCTGACGTGACGGGCCATTGGGTCATCATCACTCCTATCGCATCGTAGATAGCATTAAGAATTGCCGCCGGAGTAGAATCCATCCCATGCTCGCCCACACCCTTTGCGCCATACGGTCCGGTTGGATAAGGAGCCTCGATGATGACGGTTTTATACGAATCGGGAATGTCCATTGAAGTCGGCGTTAGGTATTCGGTTAGTGAAGGGGTGAGGAGGCGACCATTTTGCACTTTTAAATCTTCCAACAGAACCCAGCCTAACGCTTGGCTGCCGCCACCAATCAGCTGCCCTCGAACATTCAGGGGATTGAGCGCCTTGCCCGTGTCATGGCTGTTGACTACTTGCAGCACTCGAATCTGACCTGTCTCCGGGTCCACTTCCAAGTCCACCAGCGCGGTGACGTACAAGTGACCGTACTCGGCATGGGTCGCTCGAAACCAATAATGCACTTCACGGTCAATGCCAGTACGGAACATGGCAGCGGCAACCTGCGGCACGGACAGACTGCGGCTCGGCTCCTTCTCGACGACAAATTTGCCCCACGCCGTCCAGAGTTCTTCTGGCGCAACGCCCAACTCGCGCGCGGCACATTCTTTCATTCGCTTGTGCAAGAGGCGGCACGCCTCGCGCACCGCGTTGCCTGCGGTGTAGGCTTGGCGGGAAGCGACGCTTGGTCCCGCCTTGGGACTAATCAGGGAATCGCCAAAAACGACCTGAATATTCTGGATACTGACTCCTAATTCTTCCGAAGCGATCTGCGCGAGGACAGTCGTGATTCCAACACCGATTTCTGAAACGCCGCACCGCACTACCGCGCTCCCTTCTGGAAGTATTTCCACATTGGCGGCGGTCCCCGCCATTGACCCCCATTTTCCTCCCGCCACATCAAAGGTCGGCATCACACACGACATGCCGCGCCCCACTAGCAAGCCCGAACGCGATGGCTCCGGTTTAGGTCCTGCAACTGCCAATGCTTGTCGGATGGTCTCGCCAAGCATCACCGGGTGGTCAATGTGAACTCCATGCTGAGTCGGCTTTGACTCCGGTGTATGACCGTTGATTAACCGCATGTGCACAGGGTCAATTCCGAGCTTTGCCGCCATTTGCGTCAACGTGAGTTCAGTCGGGGTAAAGCCCTGCGGGTCGCCATAGCCTCTGAAGGTTCCCTTGATTGGATTGTTGGTGGCGACGACCTTGCCGCGCACGCGGATATTTGGAATATCGTATGGTCCTGGAATCGCGCCGCACAATACATTGAACACGTACGGAGAGCTTGCCGGGTACGCCCCCGAGTCCGAGAGTACTTCCACGTCAATGACAGTAATGCGTCCGTCCTTGCGCGCCCCCATCTTGTAATGGATGCGCGCCGGGTGACGCTTGGGATGGACGAGCAGCGATTCCTCGCGCGACCAGACCAGTTTCACAGGTCGCTTGGTTACGAGCGCCGCGAGCGCAAGATGGACTTGGACATTGATATGTGCTTTAACGCCGAACGAACCACCCGACGCGATAGACTTGACTCGAATCTTGCTCTCGGGGACGGCGAGCGCCTGACTGATCATTTGCAGAATATAAAAAGGGTCTTGGCTCGCCGCAATAATTGTTAGATTGCCTTCTGGGTCAATCGTCGCAATCCCACTCTCTGGTTCGAGCTGCACGTGGTCTTGACTCGGAACGTGGTAGGTTTGTTCGATGACGGCGTCCGCTTCGGCAAGCGCCTGCTCTACGTCACCGCGCTCAAGATTGTAGGTGGATACGATGTTGTCATCGCGGTCATAATTGAGCTTGGGCGCGTCGTGTTTGAGCGCGTCCTCTGGGTCAAAGACGGCGGGGAGTTGCTTGTAATCCACCATGACCGCTTTCGCGGCGGTCTCGGCTTGCTCCACGGTTTCGGCGACGACAATCGCCACCGGATCGCCGATGTAACGAACATTGTCCCCAATAGGAATCAGGGCAGGACGGTTGGGTCCCGCCAGCCCATGCCGATTCGCTCCCTTAATATCCGCCGCCGTAATCACTGCCTTGACGCCCGGCAGCTGTAGTGCGTCGCTCGCCTCGATTCCCTGCACCTGAGCATGGGGGTATGGCGAGCGAACCACTTTGACAAAGAGCATTCCGGGAACGTAATAGTCCGCGCCATATTGTTGCAAGCCCGACACTTTCATCGGACCGTCAATGCGCGGGATTGGTTTCCCCACGATAGCGGTTTCTTCAACCTCGGCGGCTCCTGTGTCCACCTCGACAATGCGCGAGGCACTCCAGCCGTCCCCTGCGTGTGCAGGGCGACCATCTGGCGGAGCTGTCTGGACGCGAACCCTTTTTTCGTCAAGCATTCTGCCCGTCCATTTTTTCGGCGGCGGCGAGAACCGCTTCGATGACCTGCTCATAGCCGGTGCAGCGGCAGTAGTTGCCTGACAGCGCGACCTTGATGTCTTGACGGGTCGGATGCGGGTTTTCGTCTAGGAGGGCTTTGGAACTGAGAATCAAACCCGGCGTGCAAAAGCCGCATTGAATCCCACCATAGTCCATGAACGCTTCTTGGAGTGGGTGCAATTTCTCGGGCTTCCCGATTCCCGCCGCCGTGACCAATTCCGCGCCATCTGCCTGGCGCGCCAGAACAAGGCAGGAGCATACGGTAACTCCGTTCAGGGAGACAGCACACGCGCCGCAGTCGCCGACAGCGCAGCCCTCTTTGACCTCAATATGATTGAGTTGGTCACGCAAGGCATCGAGCAGCGTAGCATACGGCTTGACAGTCGTTTCCTCTTCTACGCCATTGATGGTCAATCGAATCGTGTGCGTGTCATACATAAACGCCTCACACCCTATACGCGTCGCGCGTAGGGGCGACGTGACGTCGCCCCTACGAAGCTAATGCCTGTTCGATCATTCGTCGAGTCATCACCCGCGTCATCTCGCGGCGATATTCTGCCGACGCGCGGATGTCGCCAATGGGAGAGGTTGACGCGGCGGCGATATTTGCCGCTTCACGAATCAGGGCGTCGGTGGGTTCTTGGTCGCGCAATAATTCTTCCGCCTGACTCACGCGATATGGTTTCGCGGCGACGGCTCCGAGCGCCAGCCGCGCCTCTCGAATTTTCTTTCCCTCCATTTGCAGAACAACCGCGCCGCTGACCAAGGAGATTGCCATTGCATTGCGGAGGGCGAACTTGAAATAACCCGACTTGGAGATGCCTGAAGCAGCGGGAAAAGAAATCTCTGTAATCAGCTCGTCGGCTACCCGTTGCGTTTTACGCGGACCGACAAAGAAATCGCTCACGGCGAGGGTGCGTGCGCCGCGCGCCTGACTGAGCAGCGTCAGATGCGCGCCAAGCGCCAGGAGCGGGGGCGCGGCGTCGGCCGCGGGCGAGGCATACGCGATATTTCCCGCCAAGGTTGCCCGGTTACGAATCAATGTTCCGGCAAATTCTGCCGCCATCAACTTGAGTATTGGCGCGTCTTGCCGGATGAATGGCAATCGAAAGCAATCTGTTAGCGTAGTGCGGGGTCCAAGGCGAACTGTGCCATCCTCGCGGCGCGCATAGCGCAAGTCATCGAGGTTATTTAGGTCAATGACGGCAGTTGGGATGCGCCGCTCGGCGCGGGCGTCAACGATTACATTGGTGCATCCAGCAACCAATTCAGCGCCCGCATACTGCGCCAAGAGTGCGACTGCCTCATTCACGGACTGCGCTGGATAGTACTCAAAGCGATAGGTCATAATGCTGAACCTTCAAGCAGAATGCTGCAGCAGAATACTGCAAGTAAGCTCTAATTGTCAGCGAGCGCAAATAAGAGTGTGTCAACCGAAGTGATGGAGCGGTTCGGACCGCGAAACGGTGCCATCGCCGCATTGAATTCATGCCGAAACATGCGCTGGTTGCCGGGACTCAAAGCTTGAAACTCGGCTAGCGCGAGGGGAAATGAGAGCGACATATCGAGGTAGGCGTCCGAGTTGGCATACGTAAAGACGTACTCGCGTGAGCTTGTCCGCACATTTTGAAAGCCATAGCTTGTCAGACCTGCTGCCAGGGCTTCGGCGGTCTGGTATTCGCTACTCCACGGGCGCGCCATCAAATCCGTCTGCCGCAGCCATTCCAACCGGGGTGTGAGCGCAGAGCTGCGGCG